>Ga0209382_10004702_pt1 | contig 18109 bp, 16 predicted proteins | sample SoiMetdeltSBSDD5_FD_187599 | JGI IMG/M metagenome (GOLD analysis project Ga0209382, IMG submission 187599) | Bulk soil microbial communities from a Populus tree surrounding site in Tennessee, USA - Soil MetaG P. deltoides SBSDD5 (SPAdes) (version 2) | ecosystem: Environmental > Terrestrial >...
CCGCTGCGCAAGCAGGTATTGCACGCCGCGGCGGATAGCGACTCTGATGTCGAGCACGCGATGCTTGAGTACGGCGTACGCCATGGCGATCGGTACGAAGATCGTCATGCCGTTCGCGAGCAAATCGTAGCGCGAGAGGCCCGGGGGTCCGACGAACAGCTCCAGCGCGTTGACGACCGCCCACCACAACAGCGGCACTGCCACGAGCAACGCTGCATACACGACCCAGCGCACGCGTCGTCGCTGATCCTCGTCTTTGACGCGCCGGTAGTTGTACGGCACGACGAGCACCATGCCGACCATTGCAATCGCGAACGACACCAATCCTGCTGGTCGACGCAACGAGAACAGCGGTGCGAGCTCGTTCAGCAGCTCGATCGTCTGCGCTGGGCCGGCAATGCGCAGCGAGCCGTTGAGAACCAGACCGAGCAGAGCGGGTACAGCTCCGATGACATAGGCGAGCGCCAGCGTCCATCTGAACGCGCCGCGGCTCGGCTCGCCGGTGGGAAAGCGCGCCAGAAAATGAAAGCCGAGCACCACGTGCAGGGGCTGCCAGAGCGGTCCGCCGTGAATCACGCCGAGTTGCAGAAATACGAGTCCCGTCGCGAGCGCTGACAAGCACGCGAGGCGCGCGAGCACCGATTCCGGCCGTGCGAAGCCGACGAACAGGCCGACGACGCACCACGTCAGGCTGACGGCGAACCAGACGATGGGCGTGGTGTTTGTCGCGGCGGCAGCACGCAGCAGATATGTCTGTCGTACTCCGTCGCGCTCGACGACGACTTCGTACCGATCGCCTGGTGCGAGCGTGCGCAGGTGGAAATAGAGCCCGGCGTCGGGAACCGGCGCGGCGCCGTTGACGCTGACCAGGCGATCGCTGAGCTGCAGTTGCGCCGCCGCGGGTCCGGTCGGGCGAACATCGGTGACGTACCACTGGTTGCCGCGCGGTTGTACCTCCCATCCCACCGAAAATTCACTGCCGGTGACGAGCAGCCACATCCCGTAAGAGAACGAGATGAGCGCAACGATCGCCAGCAGCCAGACGATTCCAAGGAAACCGCGGTTGCCCGGCGTCTGGACGACAGTCTGCAGCGTTGGTGGTGGACTCAGCTCGAGGTCGACTGGCGCGGCGGATGCACCGACGGGTTGCAGCGGCAGCTCACCGAAGGCGCCGGCGTTCTGATGCGCGCGCAGGAGTCGCTCGACTTCATCCCGGACGCTCGCGTCGGCGCCGCAGGCCTGATCCAGAAACGCCTTGCGCAAGTCCGGCGCTTGCGCGAGCGCGCCGTGAAACAGCGACGATATCTGTCGCCACTGCTCAGGGTTCATTGGCGGGCTGCGCCGAGAGCGCGTCGAACAGCCAGGCGCGGGCGAATTGCCAGTCGCGCTCGACTGTCGCCAGCGACAGTTCGAGGAACTCAGCCGCTTCCTCCAGCGACAGCCCGCCGAAGAATCGCAGCTCCGCGATCCGGGCCTTGCGGGCATCGATCTCGGCCAGCCGCGACAGTGCGACATCGAGATCGAGCACGTCGATGTCGAGCGGTTCCGCGAATGCAGCGCCGGGGTCGAGCGTTATCCGTGCCCATTTGCCGGAGCGTTTCCCGGCGAGCCGCGCGCGAGCTCGATCGACGAGAATCCGCCGCATCATCTCCGCCGCCACGCCGAAGAACTGTGCACGGTTCCGCCAGACGGCCCGCTGTTGGTCGACCAACCGCAGATACGCTTCGTGGACGAGGTCGGTCGGCTGCAGTGTTTGGGCGCGCGGCTCGCGGTGCAGGCAGGCCGCAGCGCGGCGACGCAGCTCCTGGTACACGACGGGCACTAGCCGGTCGCGCGCGCCCAGATCCCCCTCCCGCCAGGCGTGCAGGAGCGCCGTCACGTCGCCAGAAGCCTTCATATAGTTATCTTCCCTGCCGACGCGCCGATCTTACGCCCGCTCGCCGCAACGATGAGCAAAGTCGCCGCGATTTCTCGCGTCTAGGTGGAATCCCTCTTTTGCCCAGAACAGGTACCCACCATGACAACCCTCAAATACGGAATCCTCGCCGCGCTGGCCGGTGCGGCGATCGTCCCTCCGGCTCACGCCGCTAACCCGGTCTTCCAGTCCTTCTTCTTCACCGTGTGCCAGAGCCCGACCGGCTCGCTCGCGACCCGCTGCGGCGAAACGGCGGGCGGGCAGGGCAATCTGTCCGGCGACAGCGAGTCTTCGCTCAACCCGAGCCAGGCGCTGAGCAACAATCAGTCGCCGTTGTCGCTCGCGCACTCACGCGGCGAACAGCTGAATGACTCCTCGGCGACCGCCCGCGAAGAGGGGCGCTCGCTCGAGGCGGGCAAGTTCGGGCTGTTGTTCGTCGGCCGCGGCGTTTGGGAGGACCAGGATCGCATCGTCGACGTCGATGCCGAGCGCACTTACAGCAGCGACTCGCAGGCTTTCGACTTCGGCTTCGAATCGCGCGTGAGCGAGCGTCTCGCCGTGGGATTGCTGGCCACTTACGAGAACAGCTCCGGCGAGTTCGCGCCGGATCGCCCGGGCGTCAACTTCTCGCCGGTCGGCAATGCCGGCGACGTCGGCGTCACGAATTGGGGACTGGCTGGGTACCTGACCGCGCAGCTCGGCGAAGGCGGGTTCTTCGATCTCGCCGCCGGCTACGTCGATTCGCAGTTCGAGCTGGAGCGTCGCGCGGTCTTCCAGGAGGCGGGTCGAGTCGTGCCGCAGACCAACGTTGCGACGACTGCGGACGTGGACGGCAACCAACTCTGGGCAACCGCGAACGCCGGCTTCGACTGGGCCAACGGCGCGTGGACGTGGGGCTTGTACGCCAGCGCTCTCTGGGCCGAATCCACCCAGGATCCCTACGACGAGCGTGACCGCTCGGGCTCTGGACTCGCAATGCACTTCGAAGTCGCGGACCGCTCATCGCTGCTCGGGACGGTCGGCGCACGCGCGAGTCGCGCGATCAAGACGAGTTTCGGTGTAGTCGTGCCGCAGCTGCGCGTGGACTACGTGCGCGAATTCGAGCGTGACGGTCAGGAGGCGACCGCAAGCTTCCTGCTCGACGCACAACGCTCGACGTTCAAGTTCGCCGGCGACGAAGCGGAGGAGAGTTACGGTGTCGCGGCGTTAGGGATTGTGCTGGTGCTGCCGAGCGGCTGGATGCCGTATGTGAATGTGGATGCGATCGTCGGGAGCAACGATTTGGATCGATATCGTGTCGCGCTCGGACTGCGCCACGAGCTTTGACTAAGGGCTGTAGGCTTTAGGCCAGTGCGGCGGTGCCGGGCGTTGGAGTTGCCGGCTTCGCGAGATACATCAGGTGGGCGATGCCGGCTACCGGAAGGATCACGAACAGCAGCGTGGCCTCGAAGCTGCCTTTGAAATCTTCGGGCCCCACCAGGAAGCCGGCGAGGGTGCCAAGCAGGTTCAGCGCAATCGGAATCCCGATCAGAGTGATCCCGACCGTACGATTCCGAATGCCTCGGCCCACCAACACATAGCGCAGCCCGAGGAAGAGGCCGATCGGGCCGAGAACGCTGACCACAGCACCAGCGAATAGCATCGACACAATGAAAGCACCACCGGGCTGCGCCGACAGGTAAAACCTTTCGATGACCTCCGGAGTGTGCCGGATAATTCCGGACGGACCAAAATTGAGATCGAGCCAGCCGATCGTCAGCGGCACGAAACAGCCCAAGGTCTCGATGAGCATCACCCAGCGCGAGATTCGCAATGTGCCGGTGTCCATGGGAGCGAACCTTTGTTTGATGGCGGCGACCAGACAGCCGAATGCCCAGCGAAGGCGTTCGTGCTCATTGGAGAGATATGGAAGCTCGGCGCGCATTGCGCGCACCCACTCAGCGTGCTGCTCGCGCAACAGCCATTGCGCGAGACGCAGACACAGCGATGCCGGCGCTTTCATGCGCGGCTCACCGAACTTTTCGGGCCGGCCCCGATTTCATCGGAGATCTCGAACTGCTCTTGCGCATGCGCTACGCCTTTGGCCGTCAACCGATAGACATGCCGCGGCGGCCGACCCGCTTCCTGCGTTTCCACCCATTTGTGCTCGAGAAAACCGCGGCCGGAAAGCCGCATGAGAATGGGATACAGAGTGCCGGAAAGCAGCTGCGTGGCCTTCGACAACTCATAGCCGTGGTGCCACTTGCGCGGCTGATCCATCAACACGCGCAGCAGGTTGAGTGTCTGTCCGGAAGAGCGACGTATGCGAGCCATGCCTATAAGTCTACATATGTGGCTTTATAAGTCCAGCGCGCGTTTACATATCGAGCAGCACGTCACAACGCAAAGTCGGGCTAAAGCCCGACCTACAGCGCACTGCGATGCGACAGCAGGAACGTCCGCACCGCATCGTCTTCGCTCAGGCCGATCGCGCGATCGAACGCTTCCTGTGCATCGCGCGTTCGACCCAGCTCGCGCAGCAGGTGCGCGCGCACGGCCCAATACGGCTGATACGACGTCACGGACTCCGACTCGATCTCGTCCAGCAGAGCAAGTCCCGCTTCCGCGCTCTTTGCCTCTCCATGCGCGGCCGCGCGACCCACCGCCGCGCCGACCGACGGCGCGACCTGCAAGAGCTGATCGTAGAACCGTGCGATTGCTCGCCAATCGGTGCGCCCGCTATGCGCGCGCTCCGCATGCACCGACTGAATCGCTGCTTCGATCTGAAATCTTCCGAGTCGCGGATTCCGCGCCGCTGCCATCAGCTCGCGCTCGGCTTCGTCGATCAACGGCGCGAGCCACGACTGCGGATCCTGCTCGGAGAGCGGAACGAATTTTCCGTCCGCGCTGCGACGTGCGGGACGGCGGGCTTCGCAGTGGAGCATCAGCGCCAGGAGTCCGTGGACCTCGGGATCGTTCGGCACTTGATCGCGCAGCACTCGTGCGAGCCAGATCGCCTCTTCAGCGAGGCCGACGGCCCGCCGATCCGTGCCAGCGGCGTCTTCCCAACTGCTGCCGTACGCGGCGTAGATCGCATCGAGCACAGCTTCCAGGCGCTGCGGGATCTCGTTCGCCGCCGGAACTTCGAAGGCGATCTGCGCCTGCCGGATCTTGTTCTTCGCGCGCACGAGCCGCTGACCCATCGTCTTAGGCGAGACGAGGAATGCCCGTGCGATCGCCACAGCATCCAGACCCAACACCGTTTGCAGCATCAGCGGCGTGTGCATGTCGGGATCGATCGCCGGATGTGCGCACACCAGCAGCAGCTTCAAGCGCTCGTCCGGCAGCGCGTCGGGATCCGCAGTTTCGTACAGATCGCTCATCATCAGCTCGATAGTCGGGACGCTGTGATCGCGCACCCAGCGGTGCCGGGCGTGATCGAGAAGGCGATTGCGTGCTGCCGTCATCAACCAGCCTTGCGGATTCTTCGGCACGCCGTCGCGAGGCCACGTCGTCAACGCGGACATCAGGGCATCGGCGAGCGCGTCCTCCGCGGCGGCGACGTCGCGCGTGCGAGCGGACAGCAGCGCGACGAGCCTGCCGTATGACTGGCGCGCGACCGACTCGACGGCACGCTGCGCCAGATCATCTGCATGTTCATCGGTTGGGGTAGTCACCCGTCACACGCTTGTGAACTTCGCCCGCGATCGGCCGCACTTCGACGGCGCCGTACGATGCCGCCGGGCAGCGAGCCGCCCACTCCAGCGCAGCATCGAGCGACGGCAGCTCGAGGATGGTGAAGCCGCCGAGCTGTTCCTTCGTGTTTGCGTAGGGACCGTCCTGGACCAGGCGCTTGCTGTCCTTCAGTCGGACCGTAGTACCAGTGTCCGGCTGCTCCAGCGGACTGCCGCCGCAGAAAATGCCGGCTTGCAGCAGTGCCTTGTGCCAGGCCTGCCAGGCACCGGTGTAGGTCGTCTCCTCGGCTGGGTCCTGGCGGCGATCGAAATCGTGCGGACGTTCGTAGATCAGCAGGGCAAATTGCATCGTGGCTCTCCATTCGCGGTCCGGCGGACCCTTTCCTAGTATGACGGGCGTCGCGGGGGCGTTTCGACAACAAACGGACGGGCTGGCATATTTCCAGCCATGGTTACGCACACCGGCGGTTGTCACTGCGGGCGGGTCAGGTTCGAGGTCACTGCGCCCGCGGAGATTGCGGTGACCGACTGTAACTGCTCGATGTGCAGCAAGGCTGGCTATCTGCATCTGACCGTGACGAAGGCGCAGTTCAAGCTGCTGTCAGGCGCGGATGTGCTCACCGCTTACCAGTTCAACACGGGAACCGCGAAGCACTTGTTCTGTTCCGTGTGCGGGATCAAGTCGTTCTATGTGCCGCGGTCGCATCCGGATGGTTACAGCGTGAATGCGCGGTGCCTGGATGCGGGCACGATCAAGGCAATGAAGGTGATTCCGATGGATGGAGTGAATTGGGAGCAGTCGCACCCGAGGAGTGGGTCAGGCGCCTGACCCACTCCCATTTCCACTCTATAACCCCAGTGCGCTGATGAAGCGCGTCGTGAACCCCAGCGTTCCCGCCTGTCCGTAGCTGTTGCACGTCGGCGAGGCGAAGCCCGGCGCGCAGTCGCGGTCGCGGTCCCAAGACCAGAAGTGCACGCCGCGCAGGCCCTTGGTGCGAGCGTAGTTCGACAGCTCGGTGATATCGCCGAGATCGAACGTCTCGTCCTGCGTGTCGTTGCCGCCGATCATCGGCGTCAGCTCGATCTGGCTGTACGGGATGCCGTGGAAGTTGTGCAGGCTCTCCGCCGCGGCGATCGCCGACTTACCCATGTCGCACCGACCAAGGACGATCGTGCAGTTGCTCGGGATCGTGCTGCCGTAGTCCATCACCATCAGGTTGATGAGATAGCCCTGCAGGTTCGCGGCCTTGATCGCGTTGACCACGTTCACGCCGGTCTGGCCGAGGCTCTGCGCGGCGTTGCCGCCGAGCGTCGCGATCGTGAAGCTGAAGCGCAGATTCGGATGGTTCACCCGCGCGACCTTCACTCGCTGCACGAGATTCGCGATCGCCTGCTGGCTCTGACCCGACTCGATGTCGAAGTCGATGCCGACCAGGCGCGACGAGTTGTAGCGCTGGATGAACGTCTCGAAGCCCGAGTCGGAGCCGCACGTGAACGAGCCGGCGGCGCCGCCGGTCGAGATGATGTACGACTTGCCCATGCTGACGAAGCTCTGCACGTTCGCGGCGACCACCGCGTTCGCTTGCAGGCCGCCCCAGTTCTCGCTGCCGCATTCGCCGGTCGCGAACGCCCAGGTCACTGCGCGCAGATTCGTCGGCATGACGGTCAGCAGACCTTGCATCGTGCCGGTGACCTGCGTGCTGATGACGTTCGTGTTCCAGTTCATGCTGATCGTGATGTCCTTGTACGGACTGAACAGCAAGCTGCCGGGCGGTGGTGGTGGCGGCGGCGGAGGTGGAGGTGGCGGCGGCGGTTGCGCCGAGCAATTGCCGAGGCTCGTCCACGGCTGCCCGCTACCGGGTCCGCCGTTGTGGGTCGCGGGGTTGTCGCCCTGTGTCCACCAGTTCGCTCGATATTCGATGCCGCTCAAGCTGGCGGTCATGCCGCCGGTGTAGACAGCGGTCGCACTCCACGTCGCCGAGCAGGCGGCGTTCGCAATCGGCAGCGCGAGCAGTGAGCCAAGTCCTAGCAGCGCAGATAGGAAATATGTGCGCAGGTGTCGAAGAGACCTCATTCTTCGCTCCTCCGTGGTTCGGATTGCGTGTCCCCGATGCAGGTTTACTGCAGGAAAATGCGCGTAGCAACGCGCGCTGCGCGCGCAAAAAATGCACGCCGCGGGTGGTTCTGCATACCAATTCGACATGTGCCGTGCGCGCACAAGAATATTTTGGAAGACCAGCGCGATTGGTACTATCTCTCGGGCAAACCGCGAGGGCGCGTCGCGGCCCGGTGAAATTGCGAATCAGCGCGAACTGCGCGCAACTATGAGCACGACATCGATCGCATCGAAGCCTTCCAAAGCTGCAGTCGCTGCACTGCTCGACGCGGCCGATTTGCCGTCGTCGGACTTGACCGATACGCACGTGGAGCATTTCTTCTTCTGCGGTCCCGCTGCTGCGCCGACGGCATTGGTTGGTGTCGAGCTGTGCGGGTCGAGCGCGCTGCTGCGCTCGCTCGTCGTGCGGCCGGAGCATCGCTCGGCGGGATTGGGCGCGGCGCTCGTTGCGCACGTAGAAGCATACGCACTGTCCCGCGGCGCGCGTGCGGTGTATCTGCTAACTACAACCGCAGAATCGTTCTTCGCGCGGCGTGGCTACGCGAGCGCAAGTCGTGCGAGCGCGCCGCCCGAGATTGCGGCAACGCGTGAGTTCGCGGGGATCTGCCCCGCGAGCTCGGCTTTCATGGTCAAGCGCCTCTAAGACTCTCGTCAGCGTAGCGCGCGTCGCACGACTTCCGGATCGAGCGCGTCGACGCTCGACAACGCCGAGCGCATCGATCGTGCTTGCAGCAGCGAATTCACTACGGCTTCCTCGGTTGCTTCGGCGACGGCTTGGAACAGTGGCGTCATCGCTTCGTTCGGCAGCTCCGGGAACGTCGCGACCGAGCTGCGGCGCGCGAGTGTGCGACGGACTTCCTGCGCGGTGGAGAATGCGATGACGTAATCGCCCGAGCCGTTCGCGACCGTCGCGCCCGTGCGGCTCAGTCCGACGAGTGCACGCTTCGCCAAGCGTTCGAGATTGCGATCGGAGAGCGGTGCGTCGGTGGCGACGACGATCATGATCGATCCCGCATTGGGCGGGGCGGGCGGCGGCGCGAAAGGATTCATGCCGAGCTGCTTCCAGATCGGCACGCCGGCGATCGTCAGCAAGCCGCCGAAATTCGTTTGGACCAACACGCCGATCGTGTATGCGCCGGCACGCTCCGGCAGATGACGTGAGCTGGTACCGATGCCGCCCTTCAGGCCGAATGCGACCGTGCCCGTTCCCGCGCCGACTGCGCCCTCGGCGACGGCGCCGCTGCTGGCTTGCTCGATCGCTTCGATCGCATGCTGATACGTGATCGTTCGCGCGCGGATGTCGTTGAGGCGCCCGTCGTTGGTTTCGCCGACGACGGCGTTCACGGACAGCACTTGCTCGTTGCCAGGCTGCGCGAGTGTCCAGCGCACGGTGCCTTCGGCAGCCTGCGCGACCGCGAGCGTGTTCGTCAGCAGGATCGGCGTCTCGATCTCGCCGAGCTCGATGACTTGCGTCGTGCCCATGAGCTTGCCGAAGCCGTTGCCGACCACGACCGCAGCGGGCGTCTTGTCCTGAAAGACGTTGCCCTCGTGCGGCACGATTGCCGTCACGCCGGTGCGAATGCGCTCGCCCTCGATCAACGTCCGATGGCCGACGCGCACGCCGCGAACGTCCGTGATTGCATTGAGGGGTCCGGGATCGAACACTCCGATGGTCACGCCGAGATCGCGCAGGCGCGGGCGCTTGTCTTCTGCAGCTGTTGCAGCGGATGTCAGGACGAGCAGTGCAATCGCCAGCAGCGGGAGTCTTGTCGACAAGGCGGGCTCCTTCGAATGCGGAGCAGTAAGCCTAGCGCAGGACGGGGGCTCGTTGCTCCTGTCGCAGACCCAGCTTGCTTAGCAGTCGTTGGGCTGTGCGATCGAGGAATTTGTGGAACGCTGGGCACACGCGCCGCTCGACGACTGCTGCGAACACGGTCGATACGAGCAGCACCAGCGCCAGCACGAGCCACATGCGCGGCCACCCATCGCCGCCAAGAACGTTGAAGACGCTGCGGCCGGGCTTGGCGTGCGTCAGATAGAGCGGATACGTCAGGCAACCCAGCCAGAACCATAGCCGAATGCGGGGCAACGACCACCAGCGAAGGGCCAGGAGCAGCAACACGATACTCATCGCCGCGATGATCGCGCTGACCGTGAGCTGCGTTGCGAACGAATTCGAGTGCGTGTACGCCACGTCCTGGTACGTCAGCGTCCAATAGATCGACAGCGGAACACTGACGGCAAACATGATCAGCCGCAGTGCGTTTGGACCGCGCGAGCGGATCAGGTACAAGAAGCAGCCGCCGGCAAACAACGGAGCGTACAGCGGCATGACGACGGCATCGAACCAATGCGGGATCTTGATCCAGATCACAAGTGCAGCGATGGCGAGCCAGAGGGCCAGCAGAGTCTCCACGCGCTTCATCTGCCGCGTGACGATCACCAGCCACGTCAGCGCGTAGAACTTCATCTCGACCACGAGAGTCCAGTACACCATGTCGATGTATGGCAGGTTGAAGGCGTGCGGCTGCATCGTCACGTTGGCGGCGATCGTTGCGACCGGCGGCGGATCGTGCGCGAGCAGCGTGAGCGCGAGCGTGCTCAGCAGCACCGCGATCCAGAACGAGGGATACAGGCGCGCGATGCGCGAATTGATGAACTCGATGCCGGTGCGGTTCTGCGCGGTCATCAGGATCACGAAGCCGCTGATCATGAAGAACAGCGGCACGCCCATGGCGCCGAACTTGAAGATCTCCGTGAGCAGGTTCGGCTGCGCCGGCCAGTGCGTGGCATGAAAGAGAACCACTCCGGCCGCCGCTGTGAATCGCAGCAGGTCGAGCTCGGGAATTCGATCGCGTTCCATGGTCAAGCGAAACTCGGCTGTGCGAGGCCGGTTCCGTCCGACGTTAAATATGTCCGCTACCGGCCGTTCCCTACAAATCAGCCACTTTCGCGACTGGAAACTGCATCTCCACGACCGACTCCTCCATGCGGTCGAGTCGCGGCGGCTGCAGGAACACCTCGCGGCTCGGACCGGCGAGCGCATAGCCATTCGCCTCCAGGAATACGCCGACCTTGCCCGTGATCAGATGCGCGCGTTCGGGTAGCCCGATGCGCACGCACGTCGCCATCCGCTCCACCGCGGGCAGCTCGCGCACGCTCAGCGGCTCGCCACTCGCGAGTCGGGCTTCTTCGTGCAGTTCGCCCTCGATGACGAAGCCTGCTTCCACGTCGATACGATCGAGCTCGAACTCCTGCGCGTGCGCGATCGCCGTCAGGCGGCCGAGCATGCCCTTGGCCTTGAGTGCGCGCAGCGATTCGCTCAGCTCGCGAATCAGATCGCGGGCGGCAACAAATGATGGCACGACACGGCGCACTGCCAGCAGTCGTTGAGCTGGCTCGCTGCGCATGATCACGTCATCGACGGAGAGCTCGCCTTCGGCGTCGATCTGGGCGATGCGGCTCTCGATGTGCCGCAGGCGATCCATCTCCTCCGAGAGCGCGCGCTGCGCGTCGCTTCGTCGCACGATCAGCATGCCGCGCAGCTCCCCCGCCGAGAGATTGCTGTCCAACACGCGCGCGATCTCTTCGAGACTCAAGCCCAGCTCCTTCAGCACGAGGATGCGATTGAGCCGCGGCAGCTGGGAGGCGCTGTAGTAACGGTAGCCGCTGTCGCGCTCGATGCTGCCCGGCTTGAGCAACCCGATCTCGTCGTAGTAGCGCAGCAGCCTGCACGACACGCGCGCGATCCGCGAAAAGTCTCCGATCTTGAACACAGCGCCTCCCGTGCCGTCGTACTAGTCTTCCGGTCGAAAGCGGCCAAGGCCCTTTCGACAACGCCGTCAAAAGGCGTGACTTTTGCCGGCTAAGCCGCCCGCTGCAAGAAGCTGCGATCGAGTGCCATCCTCTCGGCGAACGGCTGCTCGGCCGCCAGCGCCGCGCGGAACGACTCCCGCCCCAGCATACGGTTGAAATGCGCCAGCAGATTCGGATGGCGCGCGGCATCGAGCGTAAAGCCGAGGTAATGGAAGATCGTCAGGTCCGAGGCGAGCGTGATGTCGGCCACGCTCATGCGCCCGCCCACGAAGAATTCCCCCTCGAGCGAGGCTTCCAGATAGTCGAACTTCGGCGGCAGGTCTTCGTTCAGCAGGCGGCGGACGACCGCGGGATCCGGCTGCTTCTTATGGAGCATCGGTCCCAAGACCTTCTGATGGAACAGGCCGATCACGTCCGGCGCGATCTGCGAGTCCACGTACTCTTCGAACCACAACGCGCGCGCGTACTGCGCCGGCTCGCTCGGGTTGAGCGGCAGCTCGGGAAAGCGCTTCTCCAGGTAGGCGATGATCACCGACGAGTCCGCGAGCGTCAGCTCGCCGTGCTTCAGCGCCGGGATCTTGCCGGTCGGGCTGAGGTCGCGCCAGCCGGGCGGCGGATCGAACGGAAACACGGTCTCGACGCGGTGCTCCAGCCGCTTCTCCAGCGCGGCGATGATCACCTTGCGGACGTGAATCGACAGCGGTACCCCGTAGATCGTGAACATGGTCAGCTCCTTGGTGTGAGGAGACTGGACCGTAGGGTCTGACGTTACGTGAAGGTCAAGGCCTATTCGGCAGCGGGCCGAGCGCCGTCACTTACTTTCTGCGCAGCCTGGCGTTCGCGCCACTGCGACGCTTCCCGCGCCCAGCGGCTCTTTGCTTCGTAGCCGCGCCAGAACTCATCGGCTGCCGCGAACAACGCAGACGCCTCGGCGGCGCGGCCTTCGAGCATCGCGACACGGCCACGAGCGACTTGCACGTCGGCCAGCGCGGGCGTCGGAAGTTGGTAGATCTTTCGATACGCCGCGTCCGCTTGCTGCAGCGTCTGCTCGGCTTCTTTGAGTTTGCCGAGCTCGAGTTGTGCCGTGCCTGCGCCGAGCACGGCCGCGGCGCGGATGCGGGTCGGCGGATCGGGCGGACCCGCGCTTGCCAGCGCCTTCTGGAAATGATCGAGCGCGGCGGCGGCGTCGCTGCTGCTCAACGCGCTCAGGCCGAGGCCGTTGTGCGTATCCGCAAGCGCCGGTCCAGCGACCTTGCCCGTTTCCAGGCTTGCTTGCAGCACGCGCCGTGCTTCGGAAGCTTGTCCTGCAAGCGCCAGAGCAGTGCCGTACGTCGCCGTTGCATTAGGCAACCACGAGCCCTCGCCCGTGTCGAGACGCTTCAGATCGTCGACAGCAGCTCGCAAGACATTCACGGCAGTATCGACACGTCGGGCAGCGACGAGCGTCACACCGAGACTCGCCTGCGCCCGAGCACGATCCAGATCGTTGGTCGCGGCAGCCACGCTGCGCGTCATCGACTCGATCGCACCGGCAAGATCGCCGAGTTTCAGCTGTGCGCGCGCCAGCCAGGAAAGTTTGCTGGCAATCGAGCCGTTGTTGGGGCCGAGCAGCGCTTCGGTTCTCTTGATTGAGTTCTGCAGATGCTCGATGCCCGCGGCCAGCTCGCCGGAATCCGCCAGCGCGCGGCCATACATATCTTCGGTCTCGACCAGCAGCGCGTTGCGGCCGCCGGTGCCGAAGTTCGTCTGCGCGAGACTGAATGCCTCGCGCGATTCCTCGACGGCCTCGCCGAGATGCCCAGCCATCAGATATTCCTGCGCGAGCTGACGCTTCGCCAGGATCGTCTCCGAGTCGTTGGCGCCCAGCGATTCTTCGGCGATCTCGACGGCTTCGCGCATGTCGGCAATCGCGCGGTCGCCATCGCCTTCGTCGCCGGCCACGAAGCCGCGCGTCTGCAGCGCGGCCACCAGCGCACGCAGCGCCGGACGGCCGTAGTCACGCAGCTCAGGAATGACCGCATCGAGCTCGCGCTTGGCGACTTCGTATTCGCGTTCGTTCGCGTGAATGCTCGCAAGCTGCGCGCGTGCCTGCGTCGTATGAAGGTTCCCTTGCGGCAACTTGCTCGCGGCAAGGTCGAGCGCAGCTTGCAATGTCGAGCGAGCGGCGTCGTACTCTTCCAGGTTCGCCTGTGCTTCACCCACGATTGCCAACAGCTCGACGCTGCTCTCCGGCTGCGATGCCATCTCGCGATCGATGCGCTCTTTCGCCAGCGTGAGCAGCTGCGACGCCTTCATCTGCTGCTCGCCGGTGAAGAACGGATCGGCCGAGCGAAAGATGGAAGCGACGAACTCCTTGACCTCTTCAGCGCGCTTCTTCTCGGCGCGCGCGACCCGTAGCTGCCATGACGCGACTGCCAGGCCGGCAGCGAGCGCGAGCACCACTGCGGCCGCGGCACCCACGGCGAGCCGATGTTTGACTGCAAACTTGCGCAAGCGATAGCTGGCCGAGTCCGGCCGGGCAACGACCGGATCGCCGCGCAGATAGCGATCGAGATCGTCAGCGAACGCCGCGGCAGCCGCATAGCGCTCGCTCGGCTCCTTCTTGAGTGCCTTGAGCACGATCGTGTCGAGATCGCCGCGCAGATTGCGCGCCGTCGTGCGTTCTTCCGTGACCGTGCTGGGCGCGCGCACGTCGCTCGACAACACATCCCAGTCGGCTGTGAGCGAGCTCTTGAAGGTGTACGGCCGCTGACCCGCGAGCAACTCGTATGCAACGACACCGAGCGAATACACGTCGCTCTCCGTCGTGATCGGGCTGCCCGTGATTTGTTCGGGCGAAGCGTACTCGGGCGTGAGCACGCGCGCGCCGACCTGCGTGAGTGCCTTGTTGGCAGCGCTGCCTTCCTCGATCAGCTTGGCGATGCCGAAGTCGAGCAGGTGTACCTGGCCCTGCGCATCGACCAGGATGTTCGACGGCTTCAGATCCCGGTGCACGATCAGGCGCGAATGCGCATACGCGACGGCGCGAGCGATTTGCGCGATGAGCGCGACGCGAGCGCGCACGTCGAGGTTGTGCTCGCGGCAATAGACGTCGATCGCCTTACCTTCGATGTACTCGAGAGCGAGATAGGGCCTGCCATCATCGGTGATGCCCGCGTCGTACAGGCGCCCGATGCTCGGATGTTCCAGCGATGCGAGGATCTCGCGCTCTTGAGTCGCGCGCTCGGTCAGCTTCGACAGCGCCCACCAGTGCGGCAGCTTCAGCGCGATTTTCCGGCGCAGCACGCCGTCGGTGCGCTCTGCCAGCCAGACCGAGCTCATGCCGCCTTCGCCGATGGCGCTGAGCAATCGGTAAGGTCCGACGATTCCGCCCACGACCGGAGGCGGGGCGATCGTTGCCGCGCCATCCGGAGTCGTGCCGGCGGTGAACCGGGCGAGATCTTTCACGAAATCGTCGGTTTCGTGCTGGGCATGTTGCTGGAGCAGCGCCGCGATGGTCGGCTTGAGCCGCGTCTTCGAGGCGTCGAGCGCCCCGAGCCATGCCTCGCGCTGGTCGACCGGAAGCTCGAGGCCAGTCTGCAGCAGTGCGAGGACTTCCTTGAGATCTCCGGGCGCGAAATTTTGCATGAGGGGCGGGGCGGGGAGAGGTTTTTCGAGAGGTATGCGTTTTACATGGGTCGCGCCGCTTGCTCAACCCTCTGATGGGCCCGGCCGCCCGGCGGATTGCGCGCCTCGCTGTTCCGGCACACCATTGCGCATTCTCCGGGAGAGCTCTGATGAATGACGCCGTCGCCTCGCCGCGGCTGGCCGACCGCGAGGCCGTCCTGCACGCGCTCTACGAAGCCGCCGAGCTCGAGCACAATCTCATGTGCACGTACTTGTATGCGGCTTTCAGCTTGCGCAGCGGCGCCGAGGACGGGCTCGCGGCCGACGAGGTGGAGGCAGTCGGCCGCTGGCGGCAGGCGATATTCGATGTCGCGATCGAAGAGATGTCACATCTCGCGGCTGTGTGGAACATCACGTCGGCGCTGGGCGGCAGCCCGCGCGTCGGGCGCGGTAACTTCCCGCTCGATCCGGGCTACTTGCCCGCCAGCGTGGTCGTCAAGCTCGCGCCGTTCAATGCGCACACGCTTCAGCATTTCATCTATCTGGAGCGGCCCGCCGGCTCCGAGGAGCGCGACAGCGAAGCCTTCGCGGTCGAGCGCAACTACGTCCGCGGCAGCGACGTCCCGCGGCTCACGCCGATGGGCATCAACTACGAGACCGTCGGCAATTTCTATACCGCACTGTCGCTCGGCCTGCGTACGCTGGTGGAGCGTTGCGGCGAGGAGAAGGTGTTCTGCGGCGATCCGGCGTTGCAGATCTCGCTGGCGGACTTCGGCTGGACAGACGCGAGGCCGGTGATCTGCGTGAAGACCGCGCTGGCGGCATTCGAGAGCATCGTCATGCAAGGCGAGGGCGCGCCGCGCGACATGATGGGCTCGCACTTCCAGCGATTCCTCGCCGTGCGCGAGGAGCTCCTGGCATTCCAGCGCAAGCGTCCGGGATTCTCGCCGGCGTTTCCCGCCGCGACGAATCCGGTGCTGCGCCGGCCGCCGCGTCCCGAAGGCCGCGTGTGGATCGAGGACGCCGAAGCGAGCGCGATCGTGGATCTGGCCAACGCTTCGTACAGCTTGATGCTGCGTCTGTTCGCATATGCCTACTTGTGTCGTACACCCGGCGAAGAGAAGGCGCTGGTGCTGCGTCTCGCGATCGGCTTGATGCACGTCATCATCCCGCTGGCAGAGCGCGCGGCCCGGCTTCCGGCGGGGCCGTCGAATCCGGAGTGTCACGCCGGCATGTCGTTCACGGCGCTGCGGGATTCATCGCCGCTGCAGCCCGGGCGAGCGGCGCGCTTGTTCTTCATCGAGAGATTCCAGCAGCTGACTGACGTTGCAGCGGTGCTCGCGAAGGGCGGCGACAAGCGGGTTCAGCAGGCCACGGAGCATCTCGTGACGTTGTCGCGGCAGGCGAGCGGCGGGTTCGACCTGGCGGCGCCGGCGTTGGGTGAGGCTGAGCGGGCGGCGCCGCGAGCCCCAGCCGCTGCCGTCGCAGCACCAGTCTCCACGATCGTCGACGGTGTCGAGCGCGTGCAAGGCGAAAAGCTGGAGCTGATGTTCGAAACCAAGCGCTGCATCCACGCACGCTTTTGTGTCACGGGTGCGCCCAAGGTGTTTCTCGCCAATGTACAGGGCCCGTGGATTCATCCGGATGCGATGCCGGTCGAGCGTGTCGTCGAAGTCGCGCATGCGTGTCCCTCGGGCGCGATTCGTTATCGTCGTGTCGATGGTGTCAGCGACGAGACCGCGCCGCCCGTGAATCTCGCGAGTGTGCGGGAGCGCGGACCATATGCTTTTCGCGGCCAGTTGCAGCTCGACGGCGAGCCGTGCGGCTTCCGCGCGACGCTGTGCCGCTGCGGAGCTTCGAAGAACAAGCCGTTCTGCGACGGCTCGCACAATCAAATCGGCTTCGATGCCTCGGGTGAGCCGGCGAGCCGCGAGACCGAGATGCTGCCCGTGCGCGACGGTGTGCTGGCGATCGATCCGCAGCTGAACGGTCCGCTCGCGGTCCGCGGCAATCTGGAGATCATGAGCGGTACTGGGCGTGTCGTCGCGCGAGTGACCAGCGCGCGGTTATGTCGCTGCGGCGGGAGTGCGAACAAGCCGTTCTGCGACGGCACGCACGCGAAGATCGGCTTCAAGTCGAGCTGAGCAGCTTCGCGTTCAAGTGCCTCGCGAGGCCGACCGCGCCGGCGCGCATCACCGCGTTGTGATTCCAACGGAAGATCGGCGCCGCAAACCACCTGACCCGGCGCATCCACGGCACGACGAGACTGACCGCCCAGGTGTAACGCACGCGTGTGGAGCTTTCGTCGGGCGACAATTCCCACACCCCTTGACCGTTCAACTGACCGCGCGCCAGGGCGCGGATCCGCTCGTAGCGGACCACCTCTACCGTCTCAGCTTCGAACGTGAATTCGTAGGGAAGTTTGCTGGTCCACTCGATGCGGTAGATCGAGCCCAGACCCTCCGCATCGCCGGCGCGTAGCTTTTCCACGGCGCGTACGTAGGGCCACCAGCGCGGCCAGTAGTCCGGATTGTTCAACGCTTGCCAGACCGCGTCGATGCCCGCGGCGATGTGCCAGTCCGTGACCAGCTCGAAGTCGGCGTCCGATGCGCGTGCGAGGGTTGTCGTGTTCATGCTGCCCCGTCTGTCGCATTCCGCCCAGCGCACATAGAATGCCTCGCCCGATGCAAGAAAAGAAGGAGGATCGATGGCAAGCCCCGCTGCCGCCGCCGTGGTCACGACCAAGAGCCTCACCGGGCTCGATATCGGCATCATCGCGATCTACTTCGTCATCATCTTCGGCATCGGCGTGTACTTCGCCCGCAAGGGGCGCAGCTCCGTCGACTACTTCCTCGCCGGGCGCAACGTCGGCTGGTTCGCCATCGGCGCCTCGCTGTTCGTCTCCAACATTTCCACCGAGCACTTCATCGGTCTCGCCGGCTCGGGAGCGACTTCGGGCCTGGCCGTCGGTCACTTCGAATG
>Ga0209382_10004703_pt1 | contig 18103 bp, 13 predicted proteins | sample SoiMetdeltSBSDD5_FD_187599 | JGI IMG/M metagenome (GOLD analysis project Ga0209382, IMG submission 187599) | Bulk soil microbial communities from a Populus tree surrounding site in Tennessee, USA - Soil MetaG P. deltoides SBSDD5 (SPAdes) (version 2) | ecosystem: Environmental > Terrestrial >...
ATCCGGCGTCGCCGTCGCGCGACGATTCGACCATGTAGCCTTCGCTTGTCAACCTATCGGTCAAGGTCAGCACAAGGCCCGGTTCGTCTTCAACGAGTAGAATGCGTTTGCTCATCAGTCTCCGGAACGCCACTGACTTGTATTGAATCGCGTTTGAACGCCAGATTCGGCTGCAGCCTCGACCGATCTTTCCGCGTCGGCCAAAATCGGCAAATGCAAAATGAACACGCTTCCCTGCCCGACTTTGCTCTCGACGCTCACGCGCCCGCCGTGCGCCGCGACGATGTGTTTAACCAGACTGAGTCCCAATCCGTTGCCGCGAATCTGCGCCGCCAGCGCCTCTTTGCCGCGATAGAATGGCTCAAAGACGCGCTCTTGCTCGGGCGGCGCGATGCCCAACCCGCGATCCGAAACTCCGATCTGAACCTCTTCGCCGGCTGGCGTCTTTACCGTCTCGGCGCTCAGTCCGATCCAGCGACTGTCGCCGCTGTATTTCATCGCGTTGCTGAGCAGGTTTTGAATCGCGCGGCTCAATGCGGCGTCGTCGGCTTTGACCGTCGGCAATTGAGGCGCGATCTTTCTTTCGATTTCAAAGCCGCTTTCGGCCAGCTGCAGATGGCAGGCCGTGATCGCGTCTTCAATGACCCGGGTCAACTCGGTCGTCCGCAATTCGTAATTCTTTCGCCCCGATTGCGCGCCGGCGAATTCCAGGACCTGCTCGACCATTCCGGTCAACCTGCGCCCTTCGTCGCGGATCAATCCGCCGTAGCGTTTGATTTGATCGCGGCTGTCGATCACGCCGTCGGCCAGGTTTTCCGCCGCCGAACAGATCACGGCCAGCGGCGTGCGCAGTTCGTGCGAGACTCCGGCGACGAATTCCATCTGCTGCGTCGCGAGCCGCTGGGCGCGGCGACTGGACAACACTATGAAGCCGACGCTCGCGCCTAACAACAACAGAATGCCGAAGCTGATTGCGAGGTTGCGACGGCGCGTGGCCGTCACGGCGGCTTCGAGCGAACCGGCGCGATGTTTGACGACTAATCGCCACGCGCCTTCGTTATTGCGGTTGAGCGGCGTTCGCGTAACGCCTTCGGCGCCTGGCCCGAGCGGCAGCCTATGCAGGACGGCGTCGCCCACACTCTTGTCGGACTTAATGGCTTCGGCGCCAACGATAATGATTTGACGGCGGTTCAACGGCGGCTTCAATTGGGCTGGCGCGTTCACATCAGGGCGTCGCAATTGGGTGAAGTAGAACCTGTTGGTCTCTTCGAAGAGAATTTTGAAGAACCCGGCCGTCACGTCACCGCCGGCGAGACCGGTCTCCGGGACTCCGGTGTCCGAGCGATAAACAACCTGATCCGCATGGCCGCGCTTCGTCACGGCTATCGTGTACTCTCCGGCGCTATCGCCGAAGTGTCGTCCGGCCAATTCGGGAATCAGTTCCCGGCTGATGTAATTGGCGTCGAGCGCGATGATGCGATAGGACCGCGCGCCAGGAATCGCCATAGCTTCCTTTTCAAGGCTCGCGCCGATCGGCCCGCCGGCGGGAATGACCAGCCCCGGCAAATCTTCGTCAACATAATTGAGCGCCAATTGAAACACCATTTTTTGGGCGGAGTCTTCGCCACGAATATTCATTTTGAGCCTGATGGATTCGCGCAACTGCTCTTGCAACAACTCATCTCTGGCGCGCTCCTCCTCCAATCTTTTTCGCAGATCAGACATGCCGCCGGGCCATTCGCATGGCTCGAAAGCGCCGGTTTCCGTGTTGTAACGCGAAAGGCTCTCGTTGTTCTGTACGGTTTGTGTTTGATAAACCTCTTTGATCAGCTTCGGGCGCGGCGCCGTTTCGCGCCAGCGCCGGTATCTCGCGGCGAAATCGCCCTGAGACTGATCGTGGGCGCCGTCGAAGGGAACGGGCGTCGGCTGAAAGTAGAGATAGAGGGCGGTCAACTCGCTGTCAAAATCATGGCAGAACTGTCTGACTATCGTGGTCAAAACGCTCTTCTTTCGCTCGCGTTCGCCATCACTCACCTGCCCCAGCCAGTGGTATTGCAACACGACAAGCAGCGGCAGCAACGCCAGCAGCGCCAGCGCCAGCGCCAACATCCATAATTGTCTTTGCGTCGGTTTGCGTTTCATTGTTTCCGACAGGACAGACTTATGATCTCTGAAAAAATAATTCGCCCAGGCGCCGCTAACTTTGTGGCGCGAGTAGTTTACTCGCGCAGCTTCGGCCAAGGAGGGCGCGAGTAAACTACTCGCGCCACACTAGGCGCATTTATTTCTCAAAGACCATCAGTCTCTCCCATGCGTTTCATTGTTTCCGCTTTGACCTGCCCCCAGATAGCCCTATGGCCGTCCTCCGGCCCTCGAACGTGGCGCATCATAGCACAGTGAACACGGTAGAAATCGCGGTCATCCCCTGAAGGCGCAAATTTAACATCCTTTACAAAAACGCAAAAAAATCCGCTCCCGGCTATGGTAATATCGGCGCCGCTTTCTCACTCCGGCGACATAATGTCTCGGCGCCCCCAAGATTTCTGACAGTAAGAACCTGGTCGCTTGATTCGCCGCCCATCTTCACGACGCGCGGCCTTTTCAGATTCTGCCAGGTATCCGTGGGCCAACGTTCAGTCGCCTTCTTATTGTATAGAACATAGGGTAAATCGAGCGCGCATGTACGAAGATGATTTTCGGGCGTCCAAAGAATCGACAAATAGTCAACTCAACATAATAGGCCGGGTTTACCAATCGCCAGGTTGGATAGTGGCGATTGCGCTCATTCTTCGTCTGGTCGTGGCCTTATCCACCGTAGAAGATCAGTTTTCGCCGCAGCGGGACAATTTTAGCTTTGGCTGGGAGACGGGAAGGATTGCGCGTTCAGTCGCTCTGGGAGAAGGATTCAGCTCACCTTTACATGCCCCGACCGGGCCGACGGCGTGGATGCCGCCGGTGTACGTCTATTTGGTCGCGGCCGTATTCAAGGTGTTCGGTGTTTACACGCTCAAGTCCGCCGTAGCGACGCTCACCCTCAACAGCATATTCTCAGCGCTGACTTGCTTGACCGTGTTTTTCATTGCGCATAAATCATTCGGGCGTGTGATCGCCATACGGGCCGGATGGGTGTGGGCGCTGTTCCCATACGCGATCGATTTCGCCGCCCGCCGTGTCTGGGGAGATTGTCTCAATACATTGTTATTCAGCCTTCTTTTTCTGGCCGCGCTGCGCCTGGAAAACTTGACGAGCCGCAGAGCCTGGCTGGGATTCGGACTGTTAGCAGGAATTACTGTGCTGGCTTGTCCGCCGATTCTTTTGGTAGCGTTACTTCTGATCGCCCGAATCTGTTATCGGAACAGGCGGCGTGGAAAGTCCTTGGCGCTACCAGCAAGCTTGGCCGCGCTGATGATGTTATTAGTTGTGAGCCCCTGGTTTGTGCGCAACTATCGAACTTTTGATCGCTTTATTCCTTTCCGCAGCAATTTTTGGCTCGAAATGCGCGTCGGAAACACTGGGGATCTTTCTGACATCGTTCCCGACTGGTCACATCCGTCAACCAGTAAAGCGGAGATGGAAGAGTATCGACGGCTGGGAGAACTTGATTACATGGCCTCCAAACGCCGTCAGACACTCGATTTCATCTCCGCCTACCCCGACGCCTTTGTCTCTTTGACAGTGCGGAGATTTTTTTGCGTCTGGACGGGTTTTTGGAGTCTACAACTATTTTCCGCGGACCCAATATTAATTCTTCACGCCATTCTAACGACAACCCTCACGATCTTTATGTTAGCCGGCCTGTTCAAGGCCTGGCGCTCTGACAGGGCGCTGGTTATGCCCTACCTGCTGGCCCTCCTCGCTTTCCCGCTCATTTATTACGTCACACACTCACACGCCGAATATCGCCATCCGATTGACACGATCATAGTCGTGCTCGCCGTGTATGGGGCGAGTGGATTGGTACGGCGCCGCTCTCGTATCGAGACTGCGCCGAAGAACTGATAACTTTGCATCTTTAACAAGGTGTCTGTTAATTGGAGTGGGGTTGGCGCCGGCAGGCTATCGCACAAGTTGGATACCGGCTTCTTGAGGTCACTTCAACAACCACTCTTCCGCAGACTGGAAATCCGTAAATGCCTCGACATTTACACCTCGATTACGAGCCGCCAGCAAGAAAAACCTTCGTGGGTCCATTCGCTCTGGCGTCTCAATAAATACGACTTTTATCCCGTACTGCGCGAAAATCCGCGATTCTTCCGCCGCCAAGTATTTTTCTATAATCGAGAGTTTTCCCTCGGCTCCCGTAATGTCTATGAGAAGTTTATCGCCATTCGAGCGCTTGCAATGCTCGGCAATTAACTCGAATTGCCGCCACACTTCCTCTGCCACGCCAGAGCCACTAAACCTTGCGGCGAGATAATCAGGCATTTGTTCCATATGAAGCTGAATGCTCATCCTTCCTCCGGCCACATCTTCGACGTTCTTTCACCCCCTGCTTAGCCTTATCCGACATCGTCATGAAGGCCGTCCTGCATGATTACTTTCGCCGCCGTGAGGAGCTCTTTAGCTGCACTGTGGCGCGCCCTGGCGTCCTGTAGTAATCCTTCTATTATACACAGCCGCTCTTCAAGAATGGACCTATCCAGTTCTGCCGGACGGCGCGATCCTTCGGATGCGATTCGTTCTAGCTCCGTCCATTCCCGTCTAGCTTCCGCTACTGCGCGAGAATATTCCGCCGCCCGGAGGCTTGCATCCGCCTTTCGGTCCTCATCCTCCAGTGTGTCTGGCAGTGCGTCTGGACGCGGATTTGAAGCTGCTGAGTCTTGTTGGTTCATATTGGCCTCCCGCCCTATAAACTTTTATATCAGCTGCAAAGGCCGTGCCGAGCCAGCCGAAATCGGCGACGCTTGCCATCGCGATTTGATTGCAGCCAGGCAACCAATTCGCCTATACCAAGAAGCGCTGATAGTTCCCATTGGCGCGGAGTCGGCGCTCTTTCCCGCGCAATCTGGCCTGCTAAACGAGAGCGGGCGCGCCGACGTCGAAAGCATCGAGCGCGCCCTGACTATTAACTCTCGCGTCATCGAGAGAACTGTTTTATAGTCTTGCCCGTCGCTGAGTGATCGAAGCTACCAACTTCTTCCACTCCAAAACCTGAAAACCCCAGGTACGCGGAGGGCAACCGCTTTATAGAGCAAGCATTTGCTGTTGGCAACCTGCCCGGTTGCGCCTGGCCTGCAGTCCCGAAAGGAGGCCACCAATGTACTGGCGCAAATCAATCATCTATGTTTTTACGGTCCTTTTGCCCGCCCTGATGGTGGGCATCTCGAATTTCCATGTCTTCCCTGACGCCTCATTGCTAGCGACGCTGATGCTGATCGTGACCGCAGGCGTCGCAGGCGTCTTCACCTACTTCAGCGGCGACGCGACGGCGAAGGTGCGGCGATACTGCATCCTGGCCGATGTCGCCATCTGCGCGATCCTCTGCGTCAACCTCGGCGGCCACTGGATATTGGCGCGAGAGGTCTCGGCGGCCCGGCAAGGCGTCGAGGAACGCCACGTCGAGGAAGAGCGCGAAGAGCGCCGGCGTGAAGCCGAAGCGGAGCGCCAACTACGACTCAAAGAAGCCGAAGCCTCGCTTGTCAGAGACCAGGCAAAGGTCATCCGCGAAGAGCGCCGGCGTCTGGCCCAACTTCCACCAGAGGAAAGGCGTAGCGTATTGAAAGCGCCGCCGAAGGTCTCGACGTCCGCGACCCCGTCGGCGATCGCCACGATTCAGCCGCTCAGCCTGGCGCCCGTCGAAACGGCAAAGATTCTCACGCCTCGGATGACGCCGGACGATGTGCGCGAAAAGTGGTGGTGGTTTCTTACGGCTCTGGCCCTAGCGGAGTGCGCCGCGTCCGTATTGGCGGGCGTCGTGCTGTCCGGCGTCTGGGAATGGGATCGCAACCGCGACGGCATACCAGATCACCTGCAGAAAGGCGCTGGCGTGGCCTTGCCGCGAGAGATATCTGCGCCCAAACCAGCAAATTTGGAAAGGTCTTGGGCGGGCAATGCTCAAAATGTGGCGCGAAATTTTGACGAGCCTCTGTCCGGGCAAAGCTCAAAAGAAGCTTTTGAGCCTTTTGATACTCCATCACTCAAGACTTTCCCAAACGTTCAATCAGCGTCCGATGGGAACGAGAGCCTGAACCAATTTGGCGAAAACGTCGAGACGCGCGCCTCGGCATTAGTCGCTGGCGAGACTTGCCCGATCTGTGGCGGCGCGCTCGAAGAGCAATCCGGCAAACGCTTCAAACACGTCTGGTGTCCGACTCCAGGCCACTTAGACGCCTGGCGCGACGCGGGAAAATAGCCGCCGTCATGGTCGCGCCGGTTGCGACCGAGGCGGCGCGTAAGACATAACCGGAGCGGAGCGGCGGATGTGCAACAGGCTTCGATTGGCGCGGAGTCGTAGAGTTTGCAGGTAGTCGCACATAGAGAAAAAATTGCCGCCCGAGGCAATGACGGAAGTTTTCGCTTCTGAGGCAGAAGCGGCCATCAAGGCGACAAATTATTTGCGGCGTTCGGTTCCCGACTTCTGAACCTGACGGAGCGTCGCGAGCAGTTGCTCGCGCTGAAGTTCGACAGCATTTCGTTCAATCTCTCGAAGTTTAATCATCAGATCAGCGAGCGTTTCGGCCCACATGTCGAGCGCTTCGGCTGCGAATTCATTGCCGCTCGCATATCCTGCTTTTGGCGCGAGCGTGTTAAGCCGCTCAATTAGCTGATCTTCAACGCGAATATTCCACTGCTTTTTTTCAGCCATGTCATGGTTCCTCCGTAAGGCGGCGAATAAACAAAAGTGTTGACTGGCGCGATAGCGCGGCAGGGTTTGACTGGCGCGGAGTTGGCGAGGTGGCAGGTCGTCGCGCTCTTATTCACTCGTCGCCTAGTTCTTGTCGCTCAGTTCCGAGGGCGGACTCGCGGCGGGATTGTCGCCGGCCCCGCCGCTGGGCCTGTCGTATGATTCTTGTCGCTCAGTTCTGAGAGCGGACTTTCGTTTGAACGAAGTCTTGCTGAAGATGAGCGAGAAACGGCGGCTTCAATCACCTCGCGCATTCTTATCATGTCGGTCGGCTGGTCTATTGCATCGGTCGCCCCTGCCGCACGCGCCAGTTTACAAATGCCTTCCCCGAAAGACGTAATCGCCACGACCGGCAGGTCTGCAAGCTCGTCATCCGCCCCGACAGCCACGATTAAATCCAAACCGCTGAGAACCGGCATTGTGATGTCGGTTACGACTACGTCGGGGCGATTTACCTGTATTTCGGCGAACGCTTGGAGACCGTTCCGAACAGCATTCACCTTATAGCCCGCCGCCACCAACATATAACCGTAAAGCGCGCGTAAATCGTCGTCATCTTCAGCTAAGAGAATCTTCAATCGTCGCATAGAAAATACCGAGGGGGAGTGGGTGAACAAGACGGGGGAACGCGCATGGTCAAGTCTTTTCTTTTCCAACTGGCTTTTGTGCGTAGCGCCATGACAATGAGGGCGCCAACCCAGAACATGGCGCCCTCTTCTGTCTGGAGGATAGGAACAACACCGTCTACTTCATACAGTGTCGGACCGTCTCAGCAACCGAATTGTCTTGGGGGATGAAAATGGGCGCTCCAAACATCACGCCAAATAGGCGCCGGGTGTTCTCCTCTTCGACCCGGCGCCTTCTGTAGGAAGGTTAGTCATACGCCAATCTCCCCGGCAAAACAGGCGCCAGGCGCCCGCTTCCCGCTAAACACCTAATTACACAAGTAGAGCGACACTCAATCAATTCGGACAGCAGCGCGAGACGTGACAATTTGTCGCCGTGATAAGGGGATGACGTGTCAGCGGAGTCGTGGAGTTTGCAGGTCGCGGCGACGTTCCATAACCTGTGAGGCGTTTCGGGACGCTTCTACGCCAAAATGTGGCTATTTCGGGACATAGTCACACGCCCTAAAGCAGCGAAACGCCCTGCATTCAACATCTTTTCATTTCGGCGCGGTTGTTGCACCACGTGTTGCGTCAAATACAACGTTGGATTGACGGCAAAGCCGAGTGTGAGACATGCGCCATTCGCAAGGGACGTGTAGGCTCGCACTCGGTTTGTCCATTCTTTGCGCAGAATCGACCTACAGCGATTTCGTCCTCGGCTTAAGCGCCTTTGTCGGGTGATTCAGCCGACAGCTCATAGTCATGCATTTTGTCCAGCCTGTTCACCTCTGCGAGCGCGATCCGCATTCGGACCATGTCGTTGTTGTCAACGCACGCTAGCGCGAAACGGATTAGCGCGCCGCGTATTTCCGAGCGGTAGGTCTCGGCCGAGCATTCGATAAGATTGCCTCGGCGAATGCAATCTATGGCCTCGCGAACCGCTTCTGTCATATGGAAGCCTCCCTCAGCTTTTGATCTTCGTTTCCTCAATTCGAAGGCCCGCCGAGATTACAGCGGGCCTTCTCGAATGACGCCTGAATCCTATTTGGTTCAGTAGCCGCGACCGTAATGGTTGCCGCGGTTCTTGGCGAACTGGTAATACGCTTGCGCGTAGCCCTTACGGAACCCTTCGCGGTAGTCATTGCTGACGAAGCGGCGTTGAAGAACGACCGGATTGAACTTGCGATGCGCGAGGGCGTCGGCCCGGCCCTTGTTCAGTCCGTCATTGAAGCCCTTCCTCTCTTCGAGTCGCTCCCAGCGAGAGTCTACGCGGCCGTCGCGGTCATGGTCGAACTGTTGCAGAACCTAGGCGGAAGCGCTTGAGCCGCTCACGGCGACTAGGAACGCAGCGGCAAGGGCAAATGAAAGCCCGGTCGTTTTGATAGCTTTGATAATCATATTTTTTTCTCCTCGTTCTCCATAACCTGAGTCCCACAATGCCACCATAGCAACTGCGTCCCAGGGGTTCGCTTGACGTTATTGCATCCGGCGGGCCACACGATGCGTTGCGGCCTAACTGATTGATTTATCGGCGCTGCATGGTTTTCTGATCACGAATGAACGTCGAGAAAGCTGGGTCGGACGCACGAGAACGTTAACGACCGAGCCGAACAGGGGCTTTTCGTGACGGGAATGGTTGAGCCGCGCTCGTGGGGCGACTCGGCGCGCGTGAAAGCTGAAAGTTTTACATCTTTAACAAAGGTTTATTCCCCACTTAACCAAATGAGATTTCGATTCGGCCAAGATAGAAGAAGTGGGGCGGACTTTAGTCTGCCCGGCTCATGGGCAGACTAAAGTCCGCCCCACTTCTTTGGAGGAAAATTTATGCGAGAAAAATTCCTGGTCGCGATTCTGATCATTGCCGCGGCGACGGCCGATATCTTCCCCGGCGCGAGCGCGCAAGACGCCGCGGCTAAAGCTCAACAGTTGATCGCCCAAGCGCGGGCCGCTCTGGGCGGCGATAAATTGAAGAGCCTGTCGGTGACCGGCAATTACCGCCGCACGTTCGGCCAAATGGAAATGACCGGAGAGGTCAGCTATGACCTGCTACTCCCAGACAAGATGATGAAGACCGAGACGATGAGCCCGGCGCCGAGTCTTGAAATCACGCGCGTCGAAACGCTCAACGGCGACGACGTGTGGGAAGACCAGCAACAGCGAGGCGGCGGCGGAATGATGATCTTCCGTCGCGGCCCCGGAGGACCCGCCTCTGACCCCGAAAAGGCTCGGGACATGATGCGGCAAGGAGTCCGTTCCGATTTCGCGCGCCTTGTGATCGGCTGGCTGTTGACCACGCCCTCGTCATTCCCGGTCGAATACAGCTTCGCGGGCGAGGCCGAATCGCCCGACGGGAAAGCAGACGCGCTGGACGTGAAAGGCCCCGGCGGATTCGCCATACGATTGTTCTTGGATCAGAAGACTCATCGCCCCTTGATGCTGACATACAACGCCAGGAAACCGCGCATCATGACGCAAACGGCGGCGCCCGGCGCGAACAGAAATCCGGAGGAGATGGATAAGAGGATGAAAGAGATGGAGGCCGAGACCGCCAAACAACCCGAGGTCGAATACCGCATATATCTCAGCGATTACCGCGAGGTGAACGGCGTCTCGATTCCTCACAAGATGACAAGGTCAATCGAAGACGAGGTTAACGAAGAACTGGAGATCAAAAACGTGAAGATAAACCCTCAACTCAAGCCGGAGAAGTTTGTGAAGAAGTAGATTCACGCCGAAATAGTCGCCTGACGACAGTCATACGTAAAGGAGCCATCGCATGAAACTGCTTCGCCTCAACGCCCTGAGCTTTCTCATCTGCGCATTCGCTTTATCCGCCGATTTGTCATCATCGTTGGCCGGCGCGCAGTCCGCACAGATCTCAAAGCCGTCCGCGACTGGGACGGAAGACGAAATGATCGGGCTGCCTGACACGCCCGCCGGAAAGGCGCTCGGAGAATTCATCAGAGCTTTCAACACCGGCGACCTCGAAACGCTGAAGCGCTTCCATAGAGAGCGAGGCGGCGACGAGGAGAACGCGCGGCAGGACATCGGGTTCTATCAAGAGTCAGGCGGGTTGAGGATCCACAGCGTAACGCGGTCGGGTCAATTCGAGATCGAGGTCCTCGCTCAGATGAAGAAGGGAGAGAGGTGGGTGAGCTTCGCCATCGGAGTCGGGCCGCAAGCGCCGTACGAAATCGCGGACATTCGAATTAGCCCGGCCTCGGCCCCTGGCGCCAAGAGCGTGGCGCGCGGCGCCTCGACCGAGCCTGGCAAGGAAAAGCTCAGCGAGGCCGGCCTGATTGAGCGGCTGAACGCGATGATTAATAAAAGCGTCGCGGACGACAGTTTCTCCGGCGTCGTGATGGTCGCCAAAGACGACAAGCCGATCTTTCAACGCGCCGTGGGGCTGGCCAGCAAGTCGTACAATGTCCCCAACCGCGTCGAAACGAAATTCAACCTCGGCTCGATCAACAAATTCTTTACCAAGGTCGCAATCTTCCAGTTGATCGAGCAGGGCAAGCTCTCGCTCGACGACGCGGTCGGCAAACACCTGCCCGATTACCTGAACAAAGAGGCGGCTGAGAAGGTAACGATCAACCACCTGCTCGATATGCAATCGGGCATAGGCGATTTCTTCGGGCCGAAGTTCGACGCCACTCCGAAAAATCGCATCCGCGCGATCAAAGACTACCTGCCGCTCTTCGCCGATCAGCCGCTCAAATTCGAGCCGGGAATGGGCCGCGCCTATTCAAACGGCGGTTACATCGTGCTCGGCGCGATCATCGAGAAGGTGGCGGGGCAGAGTTATTACGACTACGTCCGCGAGCGCATCTTCAAGCGCGCGGGGATGGAGAACACGGATTCATACGAGGTTGACGCGATCACGCCCGATCTGGCGACCGGCTACACGCGCGACTCAAGCGGCGTTCGAGTCAGCAACGTCTACACCAAACCCGCGCGCGGCAGTTCGGCGGGGGGCGGTTATTCAACCGCCGAAGACCTGTTGAAATTCACCATCGCGCTTAAGAACAATAAACTGCTCGGCGCCGACCAGACGAGGCGGATATTGCAAGGCGGCCTCGGCGTCGCGGGCGGCGCGCCCGGGATCAACGCGGCCTTGGAGATGGATCGGCGCGGCGGTTACACGGTTATCGTGCTGTCGAATTACGATCCGCCGAGTGCGACGGATGTCAGTCAACAAATTCGAAAGTTGATAGACAGGGTGAATAACAAAGAATGAGAATCAACCACGAAGAAACGAAGAGCGCGAAGAAGAACCGAAAAAAAACCTTCGTGCTCTTCGTTTCTTCGTGGTTGATTCTCTGAGGAAAACCTCTATGGGGAGAGGAAAGTTTTTGTTTCGATGCCTGAGCGCGACTCTGGTTTTCGTCATGGCGCTAGACCCGGCCCTCGCGCAAAACGGGAGGCCGGTTGAAGCCCGCCTTCGCGTGACGGTCGTCGATCAAACCGGCGCGGCGATCAGGAACGCGCGAGTCAAGATCAACAAACGACAACAGACGCTGACGACCGGCAAACTCGGCGAGGTTAATTTCGGCGACCTGGCTCCCGGCAAATATCAATTGCAGGTCGCGGCAGAAGGCTTCACGCCGATCACGGTCGAAGACGTCAACGTGCGGCCCGGAGCGAACAAAATCGAGGTCAAGCTCGAGGTGGCCAACGTTCAGGAGGAGGTCACGGTCAAACGCGACAAGCGCGAGGCAGGCACGGACCCGCGCAATGCTGTCTCGTCGGTCTTGACCGAGGAGCAGATCGCGCAATTGCCCGACGACCCGGAAGAGTTCGAACAGGCCCTCCGCAACCTGGCCGGCCCCGGCGCGACTTTCAGAGTCAACGGGTTTCGCGGCGGAAAGCTCCCTCCGAAAAGTCAGATTCGGGAGATCAGGTTCCGAACCAACGCCTACGCAGCCGAAAGTCACGAATCGTCGTTCATGAACGTGGACATCTTCACCAAACCCGGACTCGAAAATTGGCATGGCGGCTTCAATTTCGGCTTCCGCGACGAATCGTTGAACGCGCGCAACGCCTTCGCTCCGTCGCGCGCCGCCGAACAGAATCGCCGCTTCGGTTTCGAATTCGGAGGCCCGCTCTGGAAGAAACGCACGTCAATGTTTCTGTCGGCCGACGGGGTGAACTCTTATGAAGCTAAAACCGTCTACGCCCTGCTGCCCGACAGCCTATTCAACGACGCGGTCCGGCAGCCTTGGCGAACGCTCAACCTGAACGCGCGCGTCGAACACCTGTTGACGCCGGCCCACACCTCGCGCGTCGAATATCAGCGCAACGCCACGCGGCGCGACAATAACGGCGTAGGCAATTTCGATCTCCCGGAACGGGGTTACACGACCGATTCGGCCGAACACGTTCTGCGCTTCGCCGATTCCGGCGCGGTCGCTAAAAAGCTCTTCAACGAGGTCCGTTTTCAAACGATCTGGCAGGACGTGGAGATCGGTTCGCTGTCGGACGCGACCACCATCCAGGTCCTGGGAGCGTTCAATAGTGGCGGCGCGCAGATCGCGAGCTCACGCCGCTCGCGCGAGCTTGAACTTGCCGACAATCTCGACATTCCGTTCAAAAAACACGGCATGCGAACCGGCTTTCAAATCGAAGCGTTGAGTTACGACTCGACCGATCTCCGCAATCAGAACGGCGCCTTTATCTTCTCCGGTCTCGAGGACTTTCGCGTGGGACGGCCCACGACTTTCAAGCGGCGGTCAGGCGCGGGCCGCGTCGATTTCGATCAGGTCCAATTTGGATGGTACGCGCAGGACGACTGGCGAATTCACAAAAGCCTCACGCTCAGCTTCGGCGCTCGTCACGAATTGCAAACCAATCTGAACGACCGGAACAACATCATGCCGCGCGCCGGGTTCGCGTGGTCGCCTTTCAAAAAGGGTAATACGACGATCCGCGGCGGCGGCGGGATCTTCTACGACTGGTTTGCGGCGGAGACTTACGAGCAGGCGCTTCGCGTCAACGGCCAACGGCAGAGCGACCTGGACATTCGCAACCCCGGCTTCCCCGATCCTTTCAGCGGGGGAACCGCCGTAACGCTGCCCGCGAGCCGCATTCAAATCGATCCGAACCTGCGGATGCCTTATATCGCTCAGGCGTCAATCGGCGTCGAACAGGCGCTGCCGCACAACATCCGCCTGATGTCGCAGTACTCTTACCGCCGCGGAGTCCATCTACTGCGCGGACGCAACGTCAACGCTCCAATTGACGGAGTTCTGCCTGACCCTGGCGCGGGCGTCGTCACGCAGATCGAATCGTCGGCCAATTCGTTCAATCACCTCTGGTTCGTCAATTTCAACTGGGTGAAGTTCGGCAAGTTCATGATCGGCGCCAGTTACGTCTTATCGAAGACGACAGACGAGACGGACGGCTCATTGAGCCTGCCCGCAGACAATTTCGACCTGCGCGGCGAGCGCGGCCCGTCGATGCAGGACACGCGCCATCGTTTCAACATCCTGACCAACTTCAGGCTGACGAAATCTCTCAGCCTCAGCTCGATCTTCAACGCAAACTCGGGCCGCCCATACAACGTCACCACCGGCTTTGACGACAATAAGGACCTCTCCGTCAACGACCGTCCTGCGGGCGTCGGCCGCAACAGCGCGCGAGGCGCCGGACAATGGGACCTCAGCTCGCGTCTGAGCTGGGGCTTCAGCTTCGGCAAGAAGCCCGATAACCAGGGCATGGGCGGCCCGCAAGTGCGCATCATTCGCGGCGGCGCGGACAGCGGCGAGATGTTGGGCGCAATGGGCTCGATGCCTAACCCTAACGACAAACGATTCCGAGCGCAGTTCTTCATCCAGGCCACGAATCTCCTCAATCACGCGAACCTGATCGGATTTTCGGGAGTGCGGACTTCACCGCTTTTCGGGCAGGCGGTTGCGGCGCTGCCGGGCAGAAGAATTGAAACGGGGTTGCGATTTAGTTTTTGAACTGCGAGGTAGCAGAGGCTTACATCTAGCCGAGCCTTCCGGCCAAGCTCGCCACGACTATAATGAGTTCGTCCCACTCGACCGGCTTGGTAATGTGCGCCTGGTAGCCGGCCTCGAGAGACTTCAGGTATTCTTTACTTCCCGCGTATGCCGTCAGAGTCGCCGCGGGGATCTTCCCGCCACTCTCTTCACTAAGCTTGCGCACCTTGCGGATGAAACTGTAGCCGTCCTCGCCTGGCATCGCGAGGTCTGAAAGGATTACGTCAGGCTGCCATTCGCCGAGCGCCGAGAGCCCTTCGGCGGCGGAGGCGGCGGTTCTCACCTTGGCGCCCCTGTTGACGAGCGCGAACGTGATCAGTTCACGCGCTTCCGCCAGGTCGTCCACCAACAGCACGCGCACGTCAGTGAGCGAAGGCAGACCGGCATTCGACTCGCCGATGATTGAACTTCGGAGCGATTCCCCGGAGGGCGTCGCATGGGGGGCCTCCGCCGGCAGGGTGATGGTAAAAGTCGCCCCACGGCCTTCTCCCGCGCTCTCCACTCGCACAGAGCCGCCGTGAAGTTCGACCAGGTGTCGCACGATTGCCAGCCCTAAGCCCAGCCCGCCATGCTTGCGGGATGTCGTCGAATCTTGCTGGCGGAAGCGATCAAATACATGTGGCAGAAAGTCATGGCTGATACCCTGACCGTCATCGCTAACTGCGATCTCGATCTGAGAGTTCGCCCGCGTCAGCCGCAGCTCGACATGGCCGCCTTCCGGCGTGAACTTGACGGCGTTCGAGAGCAGATTCCAGATAGCTTGCTGTAAACGGTCGGGGTCGCCTGAAATCATGCCCGACTCTGGGGCGAGTGTTGTTTTGAAGTTGACTCCCTTTTCCACGGCGGCGGGGCCGATGGACTCCGCGGCGGCTTCGGCGACTTTGGCGATCTCTATCTGGCGCGGTTCTATGAGAAGTTTGCCGGAGATGATGCGCGACACGTCTAGCAAATCGTCGATCAATCGGGCCTGCACACGCACGTTCCGTTCAATGGTGTCGAATGCTTTCTTCATCTTGTCCGACTGAAGCTTGCCGCTGCGTAGCATCGTTATCCAACCCATAATGTGGTTGAGCGGCGTGCGCAACTCATGCGAGACCGTCGCCAGGAATTCATCCTTCGAACGGCTGGCTTCCTCGGCCCGACGGCGGGCGACATCGGCTTCGCGGCGCGCCTCCTGCTCGTATCTGAGCAACTGTTCTCGCGCTTTTTCCATTCGCTTACGTTCAGTGATGTCGCGAAAGGTCAACACGACCCCGATGACATTTCCACGTTCGTCCTTTATCGGCTCTGCGCTTCCCTCAACCGGCGTCTCCCGTCCGCCTCTGGCGACGAGGAGGGCGTAATTGACGAGGCCGGAGGGGTCTTCCTGCAGAACCCCTACAATCGGGCTTTCACTCGGCCGCCGCGTCTGCTCGTTGATGATCTGGAAGACTTCCGTCAACGGCCGGCCTTCGGCTTCCGCCTCGGTCCATCCGACCATTACTTGCGCCACTGGATTGATCAATGTCACGCGTCCTTCCAGATCGGTTGTGATAACCGCGTCGCCAATGCTGCTCATGACCGTTTTCAACCAGGCTTCCCGCTCCCTCACCTGCTGTTCGGCCTCGCGCAGGCGCAGGATCGCCCGAATGTTAGCGATCAGTTCCTCGGCCTCAATAGGCTCGGTCAGATAAGCGTCCGCGCCGCCCTCAAGACCACGGACACGATCACGGACTTCAGTGAATGTCGCCGAGGTCTGAATCACAAGTATAGAGTCGACAGAAGGGTCGGTTTTGATGCGCCTGCAGATTTCGATCCCGCTGACATCGGGCAAGTTCACGTCGAGAAGCACGAGTTGAGGCTTTAATTCATAAGTGAGTCGCAACGCGTCTTCCCCGGTCATGGCTTCGTATACCTCAAAACCGGCAAGCCGCAGAGAGCGGCTTTTGGCGTACAGACCAGGTTCATAATCGTCCACGTTTAATATTGTTGTCTTAGACATTTCCATCAACATTCACCATTATTACTCGTCATTACCTTTTACACCCGACTTCGAGCTGATTCCGGCCTGAGCTCCCTTATTACGCATACCTGTCGCCCGCATGATCGCTTCCAGCAGCCCCTCTTGTGACAGACCTTCCTTGGACAAAATCGCGCGCGCTGTGCTCATCAAATCTTCACATTCCCCTGAGGTCAAAGTCTGTGAAGTAACAACGACCACCGGCGTCTCGCTTGTCAGAGGATCGTTTTTCAGCCTGGACAGAGTTTCAAAACCGCTCAATCCAGGCATATTTAAATCGAGCAGGATCAGGTTCGGCCGCGCTTCAAGCGCCATGCGAATGCCTTCCTCTCCGCTGGCGGCTTCATCAACCAGCCACGGCGATCGGACAAGCATTTTTTTAATGAGGTAACGCGCGGACTCATCGTCGTCAATCAACAAAAGCCTGGATTCGGAGCAAGGAGTCTCAAGTCGCTTGCCTTTAGCGGGCGCCCTCGGCTCTTTCTCTCTCTCCGAGTAACACACAGGGATCGTGGCCGAGAAAGTCGAGCCTACGCCGATTTCGCTTTCGACAGTCACATCGCCGCCGAGCAGTCTCGCCAGGCTCCGGCAGAGTGGCAGCCCCAAACCAGTCCCCTTGGTATGGCGCTGCAATGGATTTTCAACCTGTGTGAATTCTTCGAAGATGCGGAGCTGATCGGCGGCGGCGATTCCGATCCCTGTGTCGGAGACATAAAATGTCACGTCGTCGCCTTCGGCGGCGAGCAAGGCGCTGACGCGCACCTCGCCGCGTTCGGTGAACTTCAGAGCGTTCGAGATGAAGTTGCGCAAAATTTGCGTGACCTTTTTTTCGTCCGTCCTGAGAGCCGGAATTCCGCTGGGTTCCTCGAAGATGAGGTCAACGGCCTTATTGGCGAGCATCGGCCGGAAGACGCCGCGCAGCGCGCTGAACAGATTCTCGACTGTGAATTCAGCTGGTTGAACTTCAACCTTCCCGGCTTCGATCTTCGCCAGGTCGAGCAGGTCGCCGACCATCTCCAACAACGCCGCGGCGCCTTTGCGAATGAAGCTGACCTGCTTCTCCTGCTCCTCCGTCAAATCTCCATCACTGCGGCTGATCAACAGTTGTGTAAGCGCCATGATGGAGTTGAGGGGCGTGCGGAATTCGTGGCTCATGTTGGAGAGAAAGCGAGACTTCATCTCGTCAGCCCTCCGTAAGGCGGACGCCTTGTCATCCAGCTCGGAATAAAGCGCGATGACGCCCAGGTTGGTGTCTTCAAGCTCGTGGTTGAGCCGCTCCAGGTCATCCTGACGCCGCCGCAGTTCGTCGAGCAGACGCAGCAGTTCACCGTTCTGCTGCTGCATTTCTTCGAGCAGACTTTGTGGGCGCTCGCTGGCCAATTGACTGGCGAGCGCGCGCATGCGTTCGGCGGTCACTATGGGGGCTCTTTTCGGCAGATTTTTTTTCATCAGGACGCTCGTGCCGCTTCCGCGCGAAGAACTGATCTCACACGCGTCCATCAAGCGTCGCGCCCCCATAATTCCCAGCCCCATCCCCGTGGCCGACCGGTATTGACCTTGCAAGACGCTCTCAAGTTCGGCGATGCCCGGCCCCTGGTCTTTGACTTCAATAAGCAGGCTTTGTTGTGTGGCCTCGCCTTCAACCTGA
>Ga0209382_10004704_pt1 | contig 18093 bp, 16 predicted proteins | sample SoiMetdeltSBSDD5_FD_187599 | JGI IMG/M metagenome (GOLD analysis project Ga0209382, IMG submission 187599) | Bulk soil microbial communities from a Populus tree surrounding site in Tennessee, USA - Soil MetaG P. deltoides SBSDD5 (SPAdes) (version 2) | ecosystem: Environmental > Terrestrial >...
GCCCGCTTCGGTAGATGTCGCGCGTGGCATAGGGTACGGGGCGGCCATCCGGAAGATAGACGTCGGCCAGCAGCCAGCCAGTCTTGCGCGCCCACGGCAGGACGCGGAAGGTCGAGGGATCCGGAACCATCAGCACATCGCCGGCGCCCTCGAAGGCTTCGAGGCCGAAGCCGCCACCGGCCGTCCACACCGGGAACACCGTGCGGTTGGCGGTGTCCTTGGCGAACAGCGAGCTGGTGATGCTGCAGCCGTTATGGAGCGCGTTCGCCGTCTCCCCGGCCATCAATGTCTTACCGCGCAACAGCCCGTGCTGATCGGGAAAGGCGACGCGCACGACCTCCAGCCCCTGCTCCTCGACCAGCCGCAGGACGCGCGCCGCGGCCTCCTTCTGCTCGGCGGACCAGGGGGCGAAACGCTCGACGAAGCTCATGCGGACAGCCTGCCTATTCCGCCGCCTGGGCCGGCCACTGCGCGCCCTCCCGCCGCCGGCGGTCGGTGTCGGCGGCATAGGTGGCAAGGGCGGCAGTGGCGCTGATGCCGTCGATGGTGAGAGGCCCCACGATGCGCGCCGCTTCCTCGGCGCCAACGTCCAGAATCGGCCGCTCGCCCTTCTTCACCTGGTCGATGGACCGCTTCAGCAGGCGGCGATAGGCGGAGATGGCCGTGTCGGAGGAGCCCAGGTGCTCCTTCGTGCGGTCCTGGATGCGGCCCTGGCTTTCGACTGCCCACTGGTCGTGCACGTTGATATCCTCGCCCATGCCCGTGTAGGTCTTGTGCTCCTGCTCGTGCGGGTCGAAGCCGTAGTCGTTGCTCCGGTTCTTCTTCGAGCGGTAGTCGGGCAGCTCGTACACCCGGAGGCGCTGCGCCCGCATCTGCGCCTTGTCGACCGGCTTACCGAAGCTGGTGAAGACCGTGTACCAGTAGCAGCTCTCGTCATCGACCGGCGCGTGCCACTGCGTCAGCATCATCTCTTGGCTCAAGGGGATGCTGATCGCGTGCGGGAAGATCTGGTTGGTGACGCGCACATGCGTCCTGCCGTTGCCGAGATCGCGGGTGGTGACGATCTTGAGGCCGTAGCCGGTAGGCTCCACCTCGATGCTCGGCCGGCCGTGCTCGCGCATCACCTGTGTCATCGGCATGTCGCTGTCGGCCGACGCGTCGCGGAACTGCCTGCCGTACGCCTTGGAACGGTCCTCGTCCTCGAAGAACCGGTGCAGGTAGGACGCGTGCGCCGGGTCGATGCCGACCTCCAGCGCCTGCAGCCAGTTGCACTCCCACAGACCCTTGAAGGCAAACGTGTAGGCGTCGGGCGCCACGAAGCAGTCGAACGCCGGAAACGCCGGCGCCTCGCCCGGACCCATGTAGGCCCACAGCACGCCGCTTCTCTCCACCACCGGATAGGCCGGCTGCCTGATGTTGCGGCACAGCGGACTGCTCACGGGCTCGGCCGGCGTCTCCAGGCACTGTCCCGTCACGTCGAACAGCCAGCCATGGAACGAGCAGCGCAAACCCCCGTGCTCCCGCCGGCCGAAGGCGAGATCGGCACCGCGATGGGGGCAATGCCGGCGCAGCAGCCCGTAGCGGCCCTGCTCGTCGCGGAACAGCACGAGGTTCTCACCCAGCAGCCGCACCGGCTTCACGGGGCGCCGCTCGGCCAGCTCCTCGACCAGGGCGGCCGGCTGCCAATAGCGGCGCATGAGGTCGCCGCAGGGCGTCCCTGGAGCAATGCGAGTGATGAGGTCGTTCTCCTGCGCGCTCATCATGGGTGGTTCCTCCTGCATCCTTCGCCCGATGATGAACGCGGGATTGCGCCCATGCACAAGTGGCAGGTCCTTGACGCCCGTACGGAGGCCTCGACGAGGACGCAAAGTCCTAGTTCGGCGCCCGCCGGGCGACGATCTCCGCCGCGCCGGCGATCGCCTCGGCGAGGCCCGCGTCGTTGCCGGGCGCCATGATGTGCACGCCGCCGATGCCCGGCGTATCGCTCAGCTGCTCGACCAGCTCGTCGCAAATCCTGCGTCCCTCGCGCACAGGGTCGCTGGCGGCGTCCATGCGGGCCACGATGGCGTCGGGAACGATCGAGCCGGGCAGGTTGTCGCGGATCCAGCGCGCCGAGCGCCCCGACCGCAGCGGCACGAGGCCGATCAGGAGGCGGAAACTGCCGAGCCCGTAGTCGGCCAGGCGCTGCACGTAGCGCCGCGCCACGGCCGGGTCCATGCAGAACTGCGTCTGGGCGAACTGGGCGCCCGCGTCGATCTTGGCCTTGAGGCGGTCCGGCTTCCACCCCGCCGGCGGATCGATCGGTGCATCGGCGGTGCCGATCAAGAACCTCGCCTTGCCAGTCACCTTCTGCCCGGACATCAGCTTCTGCTGGTCGCGGATGTCGCGGGCCACCATGCTGAGGGTCAGGGTATCGAGATCGAACACCGGCTTGGCGTCGGGCTGATCGCCGGCGCCCGGGTTGTCGCCCCGCAACAGCAGGAGGTTCTCGATGCCCAGCGCCGCTGCGGCCAGCAGGTCGCTCTGCAGCGCGATCCGGTTGCGGTCGCGGCAGGTGAGTTGGAGGATCGGCTCGATCCCGGCACCCAGCAGCAGGGCGGCCGCCGCCAGCGACCCCATGTGGACCCGGGCGCCCGCTCCGTCCGTCACGTTGACGGCGTCGACGAGACCCTTGAGCGGCCTGACCTTGGCGACCAGGGCTTCCGGGTCGCAGGTGACAGGGGGAACCACTTCCGCGGTGACCACGAACCTGCCGGAGGTCAACCGCTCTCTGAAGAGATTGCGACGTGCGGCATGGGCGTGCGTTTCAGGACCGGACATCGACGGATGGCCCCCTTGCTGCGACTGAGCTGCAGTGAAGCAAGCGCTCGCAATCGTTGTCAACGCTTCGCGACACCAGCGTCGATCGCGGCGGCGGCAGCGTGGACCGTGTTATATTGGCGAACCGTGTTCCGCCACGCCGAGTAGGGGGAAACCATGCCGCTGCTGCAAGACAAGGTCTGTGTGATCACGGGAGGTGCCGGAAGTGTCGGGTTGGCCAGTGCGCGACTGTTTCTGAGCGAGGGCGCGAAGGTTATGCTCGTCGACCTGAGTGAAACCGACCTCGCGAGCCGAGCGAATGAGCTCGCAAGCTCCAACGTGGGTTGGGTTGCCGCCGACGTGAGCAATGCGGCCGCCACAAGGGCGTACATGGAGGGCTCTGTTTCCAGGTTCGGGCCGATCGACGTGTTGTTCAGCAATGCTGGCAACCAGGGCCCGATCACACCGGTGACCGAGTATCCGGAAGAAGCCTTCGACGCGCAGGTTGCCGTGCATGTGCGCGGCGCGTTCCTAGCCTGCAAGTACGGCCTACCGCGCATGAGTGATGGCGGCAGCATCATCATCACCTCGAGCGTGGTCGGTGCCATGGGGGCGCCAGGTGCGGTGGCCTATGTCACCGCCAAGCACGCCCAGGTCGGACTGATGCGCACCGTCGCCAAGGAGGCCGCGCGCCGGGGCATCCGCGTCAACACACTCCACCCCGGCCCCATCGACAACGCGTTCCAGGCGAAGATCGAGGAGAACCTCGGCAAGATGGCGGGCATTGACGCCACCAAGATGCTCAACGACGCGATCCCGCTGCACCGACATGCGACACCCGAGGAGATCGCCCGCTCAGCGCTCTACCTCGCCAGCGATCTTTCCAGTTTCGTCACTGGCAGCATGCTGATCGTAGACGGGGGGCTGCGCGGCTAGTCTTGTCCCGCCTCCAGGGGCCTGCAACTCGGCGGTAGCACCGGCACGTCGCTGCCTCCCTTCGTCAACGGGAAGAGGCGAAGGAGATCATCGCGCGGCCCGAGCGCGGTGGGCACCGCAGGGCGCCCACCATCGAACTGACTGATTCCCTTGAGCGAATTCTGAGCCTTGCCGGCGATCTGGGCGCAGCCCAGGGTGCCCTTCCAGTCCAGGTCGCCATCGCCTACCCGCACACCTACACGGCCTTTCGGAGTTCTGCTGCGGTACGTGCTTGAACAAATCCAGCCCCCGCAACCACTTTTACCGGACCTCTATCGTTCCGAGCATACTGCGGCGCATCCCATGGAGGTGGAGGGAAAACACCGGCTGTCGCGGTTGCCGTGACGCTGGCGTGCTCAACGCCCCGGGTCGGCGCACCAGCGATGCACGGGATAGGGCTGGCGGGCTAGGCCGACGCAGTAGTCGAGCACCACGGGCTCGAGCGCCTGTGCCAACGCCCGAGCGCCGGCGTTGACCTCAGTCAGACGCGCGGCGGCGCTTGTGGCCTCGGCAACGAGCCGGCCCATATCGACACCGACAACCGCGCCCCCCTCCACCGCTATCTTTCCCCCAACCATGACGCGGTCGACACCGGTGCCATCCTCGCAGAATACAGCCTGGAGCAGGGGATCGTTCAAGGGAACGTAGTTGATGCTCGTCAGATCGAGGAACACCACGTCCGCCTTGTAGCCGGGCGCCAGCTGTCCGATCCGATCGCCAAGTCCGAGCGCGCGGGCGCCGCCGACGGTCGCGGCCTCGAAGACCTCTGCCGCCTCGAGCCACTCGCGCGGGTCCGGTCCCTGCACACGCGAACCGAAAGAGGCCAGCCGCATGGCCTCGAACATGTTCAGATTGTCGGAGGAGATGCAGCCGTCCGTGCCGATGCCGAACGGCACGCCGCGGTCACGCATGCGCCGCGTCGCAGCCAGCCCGGAGCCAAGCTTGAAGTTGCTGCCGGGATTGTGTGCAACCGACGCCCCGGAGTCGGCCAGCCGCTGCATGTCCTCGCTGTCGAGCCAGACGGCATGCGCCGCCGTGAAGTTCGGCGCCAAAAGCCCGAGCTTCTTCAAATGGCCTACGAGCGTCGTGCCATAGCGCCTGACGCCTGCCACCGCCTGCACCTTCGACTCGGCCACATGCATGTGCACGCCGATCCCAAGTTCTGCTGCCAGGTCGCGGCAGCCGACGATGAACTCGTCGCTGCAGTGGTGCGGGATGGTCGGGGCGATGGCGGGCCGCAACTGGTCGCGGTCCCATGGCCAAGTCCCCACCAGCGCCCGACAGGTGGCGAGGCTCTCCTGGTGGGGATTGAGCCGGATGGCCTCAGCGCGTTCACGCAACGCCGGCGGAAGGGCATCGAGTAGTCCCGGGATCGCCTGGTAGAGGCTCCTGTCCGCCATCATCGGCGCGATCACCGCGCGCATGCCGGCGTCCTGATAGGCGCGGGCCACGGCCTCGATGCCGTCCAGCGACGGTGCCGGGATCTCGGCGACAAGATCGTAGCATGCGGTGCAGCCCTTGCGCAGCATCTCCACTGCGCCGATGTAGGCCGACAGATACTTGTATTCGAGCGTGCGCCCGCCCGCGGTCCACGGGTAGGCATTGAGCAGCAGCTCCAGCGACCATCGGTCGGCGAGCCCCTTGGACAGGTGCACGGTTGCGTGGGTGTGGGCGTTGACCAGCCCGGGGATCAGCAGGCGTCCGGCCGCATCGATGCGGCGCGCGTCGTCATTGACAGCCTCGCCCGGCGGCAGCACCGCAACGATTTCGTCGCCGTCGGTCAGGAGATTTGCGAACCCACCGTCGAGCCGTCCGGCTGTGAGCAGGCGCCCGCCTTCGATCAGCTGCTTCATGCTTGGCCGCCCACCGGTGACAAGGTTGCCGCCTCGATGCGCAGCATCGAAGCCGCGCCGGAGTCGATGCGAAAGCCGTAGCTGAGCCGGCCCCTAACTCGCACCGGAGCATCTGCCCCGGCATCTGCCGGCGCGCAAGCGTCCGGCAGGGCGATGGCCGGCACCGGAACCAGCGCGCAATCGGGGCAGACACCGGGCTCGCTGACGAGCGAATGGCCCGCCTGCAGCCCATGCGGGCGCGACAGGAAGCCCTCGATCACGACCTCATGGCCACTCAATGCCTGTGCTCGTGCGCTGTAGCAGAGATTGGCGGTGCCGAGGTGATCGAACAACTCGGCGAAGGTCAAGCCGAGCGGCGGCGACTCACCGTGTGTGGCAGGCGCTACCGGTTCAGCCTGCATCGGATATCGCCCCTGCATCGTCCTCCGCATACGCCCGCATGACCTCGCACTCCATCAACTCGGTGAGCCGCGCGCGATAGTCGTTGAAGCCCGAATCGGTCATGCGCCGCGGGCGCGCGAGATCGATGCGGACCTCCTCGATGATGCGTCCTGGCCCCGCGCTCATCACCACCACGCGATCTGCCAGCAGCACTGCCTCGTCGATGTGATGGGTGACGAAGATGATGGTGGGCCGGAATTCCAGCCATATCTCGAGAAGGAAGCGCTGCATCAGCACCCGCGTCTGGAAGTCGAGCGCGGCGAAGGGCTCATCCATCATAATGAAGTCGGGGTTCTCGACCAGAGCCCGGGCAATGGCGACGCGCTGTTTCATGCCGCCGGAGAGCTGGTGCGGCCGATGGCGGCCGAACCTGGTCAGCCGCACGCGGTCGATCACCTGATCGACCCGCCGCTCGCGCTCGGCCGACACCACACGCTTGACCGACAGGCCGAAGCCGACGTTGTCCCGTACCGAAAGCCAGGGGAACAGCGAGTGCTCCTGGAACACCATGACGACGCCGGGCTCGGGCCCCGTCACCTGTTTGCCGTCGAACAGGATGCGCCCCGAGGTGGTCGGCTCCAAGCCGGCAATCATTTCGAGCAGCGTGCTCTTGCCGCAGCCGGTCGGCCCCAGGATGGCGACGAACTCGCCCTGCTGGACCGTGAGGCTCACGTCCTTGAGTGCCTGGACCGAAAGACCTCCCGGCGACATCCACACCTTGCCGACATGCTGACAGGAGAGGGTCTTCATGGGATCACCGCGCCTGCTGCCACCAGAGGACCTTGCGCTGGATCTGCACGAGCAGGGCGTCGACGAGATAGCCGGTGGCACCGACCATGCACATGCCGAGAAGGATCAGCTTGGTGTTGAACATTTCGCGGCCGAGGATGATCATCATGCCGAGGCCGTTCTTGAGCCCCACCATCTCGGCCGCGAGCACCGCCATCCAGGCGGCGAAGAAATTGATCCGCAGCATGGTGAACACCTCAGGCAGCACCGCCGGAAAGATCACGCGCGTCCAGACCTGCGATTTCGACGCGCCGTAGCTGCGCGCCGTCTTGATCAGCCGCCGATCGACGGTGTTGACCGCGGCCACCGTCGAAATCGTCAGTATGAAATAGACACCCATGAACACGACGAATACGGCTGTGGGGTTGCCGATGCCGAACAGCACGATCCCCAGCGGGATCCAGGCAATGGGCGCTATGGGAGCAAGGCCGCGGATGACCGGCAGCACCATGTCCGACACGGTCTTCGACGTGGAGATCAGGATGCCGGTGACGACAGCTGCAACAAAGCCGACGGCAAGGCCGGCCAGGACGCGGAGCGCGCTCGCTACAATGGCCACCGGTATCGTCATCGACTCACGGCCGAAGCCGACGCGAAAATCGCTCTGGATGGCGAACGCAATGAAGGCCGATGGCGGCGGAAACAGCACCGCGCCGCTCCACCCGGCCAGCGCCGCGGCTTCCCACACGGCAATGATCGCCGCCCAGGGCACCAGGGCCTTGAGCAGAGCGGCAGCCCATGACGGAACAACTCGTGCCCGTTCCGGTGCGGCATCGAGCGCCGCCCCCGGCTCGAGGCTTCCCGTCCCTTGCATCGCCTAGCCAAGCACCTGCTTCAAGACCGTCGTGTCGATGATCGGCGGAACCGATTTGAGATAGCCCAGGGTGACCATGTCGCCGATGGCGATCTCCATGCCTCTGTCGCCACCCTTGCTGATGTCGACCTGAGGCATCTGCCGCGGCAATGCCGCCGCGAGCGTCTCCTTGTTCACGCGATAATACTTGCCGGCGTCGAGAATCTCGACGGCCCTCGGCATATCCGCCTTGATGGCGGCGTCTGCACGCAGGATCGCCTTGAGATAGCGCCGCACCGCCTCGGGGTGGCGCTCCAGGAAGCGAACCGTGGTATTGGTCACGCAGTCGGGACCGTGCGGACCCCAGACATCGAGGCTGCTGGCAATCGGGATGCCCCCAGCCTGGTCGACCAGGCGCGTCGCGAAGGGTTCGACGTGGGTGACAAGGTCGACGGCCTTCGATTCGAAAGCAGCCGCCATCGACAGGGTGTCGCTGAACCACACGATCTCGAAGTCGCTGTAGCCGAGCCCCTGCCGCAGGAGGTTGCGATAGAGCATCAGCTCGAAGGTGTTGAGCCGCTGGGTACCGATCTTCAGGCCTCTGCCCTTGGCTGCAGCGAGATCGGCCATGCTCCGAATCCCGCTGTCCTTCTGGGCCATGAGGAACAGCCCTCCAGCGCCGCTGCCGGCGATGATGCGGATCGGCGCGCCCTGAGTGGCGGCCACGAAGCCGTTAGTGAAGGGGTTGTGGATGATGTCCATGGACCCGCTGACGAGGGACGCTATGGCGTCGCCGGGATTGGGCATGAACCTCAGCTGCACGTTCAGGCCCTCGTCGCGGAAGTAGTTCTGGGCATGCGCGAAGAACAGCGGCGACATGCAGATGCCGACCAGATGCCCGACGTTGATGACCTCGGGCAGGCTTTGCTGCGCGCGCGCTGGTGCACCGAGCGCCACGGCACCTGCTGCGGCTGCTGTCGCCCTGATGAAATCTCTGCGCCTCATTTCAAGCCTCCCGCCGTTGCCGCGAACGCTGCAGCCCGAAAGATGAGCAGCGTCGCATACAACAATGCACGCAATCTCCGTACCAGCTGTCAGCCTTCGTGGTTCAGCAAACTGTGCCAATGGGCCTCGTCCCCGCACTGCTCAATCTGAGGGCAATTTGTGCCAACAATGCGGGCAAAAGCGCCCCAGGGCCGAACGGCAGGCATTGTCGCAAGTGTTCTTCAAATCGTGACAGGGGGTGCATTCAGGACCGCCGGCGGGCGGGTGAAGCTGCGGCGGCCCCGCTTGAAGCCACCGACCGGATGGGCGATCTCGGCCACGGCCGCCCCGGGGCTGCGGCAGGGCAGCACCAGAAGGTCGGCGGGGTCGCCGGGCGCTACCCTGCGGCGGCCCAGCTTCATAATGTCGGCGGCTGACGCGGTGATCATGTCGAAGCAGCGCTCGAGGTCCTGCTCGCGGCCGAGTTGGGCGACGTTGGCGTAGAGATTGGCCATGCGCAGCAGCGAGCAGTCGCCGAAGGGCGTGAAGGCGTTGAGCACGTTGTTGGTGGCAAGGGAGCAGATCACGCCATGCTCGGTCAGGCGGTCGGCTCGCGTCACCCCGCGCGGCACATTGTGGTCGCTCGCACGACCCATGAGGAAAAGATCGGTGGCCGGCAGGACCGTGACCGCGACACCTGAATCGGCAAGCTCGCGGGCGATCTCGACGAGCCGATGCGGGGGAATGGCGGACAGCTTGGTGACGTGGCCAATGGCAACACGACCTCCGTAGCGGTGGGCGCAGGTCTGGCGGACCACCTCGCCGAGATGCATCCAGCTGGCGTCGAGGTCGAAATCGAGATGGAAATCGATGTCGAGATCGAATTGCCGGGCGATGGCAAAAATGCGCTCGATGTGTGCAATGGGCTGCGTATCGGCGTAGGGGCAGCCGCCGATCAGGTCGGCGCCATCTCTACAGGCCGCGATCAGTAGCTCCTCGGTCCCGGGATCGTTGAGGAGACCCTCCTGCGGGAACACGCAAATCTGGACGTCGATTGCCCACGCATAGTCCCGTGCCAGCTGGCGAATGGCGCGAAACCCCTTGAGGCCGATGCGCGGATCGACCTCGACATGGGTGCGCATTTGCATGGTACCGCTGAGGATCGCCATCTCGAGGGTCCGGCGCGCGCGTGTGAGAATGTCCTCCTCCGTGAAGGCGCGCTTTGCGCGCGCGGTCTCCGAGATCGCCTCCGACAGCGTGCCCTCGACAATGTTGCAGCGGTGGATGATGCACGACTTGTCGAGATGGATGTGCGTTTCGACGAACCCGGGGGCAACGAGAAGTCCGTCTACCCGCTCGATGGGTCCCGCTTCACCAAGGCTGGGCTCTATTGCGGAAATCAGGCCGTCGCGGATGCCGATGTCGGCCAGCCGGTCCGGCTCGCCGGGGATCCGCGCTCGGGCAAGGACCAGGTCGAAGGCCATGGGACCTCACTCGGCCGCCTTGAGACCGCCGAGGTACGCGGCCTCGAGCCCTGGGTCCTGACTGAGGACGGCAGCCGTGTCGGCGCGCACGATACGGCCGGACTCCAGCACGTAGCCGCGGTCGGCCACCTTCAGCGCAAGGGCCGCCATCTGATCGACCAGCAGAATGGTGGTGCCCCGGTCGCGCAGCTCCGCGAGTGTCGCGAACAGCTCGTCGATGATGGTGGGCGCGAGGCCCAGGGAGGGCTCGTCGAGCAGCAGCACCTCAGGTTTCCCCATCAAACCGCGGGCGATGGCAAGCATCTGCTGCTCGCCGCCGGACAGGAGACCGGCGCGCCGGTCGAGCTTGTCCGCTAGACGTGGGAAGCGGCGCACGAGATCGGCGACCTCGTCGGCGGGGTCGCCACCCACGCGGGCATGCGATCCGAGCAGGAGGTTGTCGCGCACCGTGAGCTCGGGGAACACCTGGCGGCCTTCGGGAACCAGGATCAGGCCGGCTTCGACTATGCCATGCGCTTCGCAGCGCTCGATGGCGTCGCCGGCCAACGTGATCGAGCCGGAGACGGGACGCAGCAGGCCACTCAGGGCGCGCATGGTGGTGGACTTGCCGGCGCCGTTGGCGCCGAGCAGGGCGACGAGCTCGCCGCGCCGCACCTCGAAGGTGATGCCGCCGAGGACTGGCAGGGCGCCGTAGCGGGCCTCGAGGTGCGTAGCGGCAAGCACGTGCTCGAGCTGCGCCGGCAGCGCCACGGCACGCGGCCGCGCCGCGATTTCCCCGCTGCCGAGGTAGGCCTCGCGCACCGTGGCGTCGTGACGGACGGTCTCCGCTGTCCCCGAGGCGATCGGCCGACCGGCATCGAGCACGACGATGTGATCGGAGATGCCCATGACGAGGGCCATGTCGTGCTCGACCAGGATCACGGCGAGGCCGGTGTTCGCCAGCCGGCGTAGGACCGTGCTCAACCTCGCCTTGTCGGCGTACATGAGGCCGGCGGCGGGCTCGTCGAGCAACAGAACGCTGGGTCGAGTCGCCAGCGCACGTGCGATCTCCACGAGGCGCCGGTCGACGTGGGACAGATCGGCTGCCGCGGTCCCGAGCGCGCCCTTGTAGCCGACGAATGCCAGCAGGCCCTCGGCGTCGCGGCGGCTCTCGGGGCTGGCCGCCTCGATGAACGGATTGCCGAGCCGGCCGCGCTCGAGGCCCATCAGGACATTGTCGATGACGCTGAGCGAGCCGAACAGCTGGGTGGTCTGGTAGGTGCGGGCGATGCCGGCGCGCGCCGCGCTGGCAGCCGACACTCCGGCCAGATTCCGGCTGCCAAAGCGGATGCTCCCACCGTCCGGAACGTAGAAGCCGCTGATCATGTTGAGGACGGTGGTCTTGCCGGCACCATTCGGACCGATGAGTGCGGTCACCTGCCCGGGCTGCGCGATCAGGGCGACGTCGGTTGCTGCCCGCACTCCGCCGAAGGCAATCGTCAGGTCCGCCACCTCCAGCGGGCTGCGTTCGCCGGCAGCGGCAAGGAACTCATCGATGCGGAAGGTGCCGGGCTTGGCAGTGCGCTTGTCCGTCCAGTTGAGCCGCCGAGCGAGCGTGCCGATCACGCCTTCCGGTGCCACCCAGAGCACGGCGAGCAGGAGTGCGCCGAACACCAGGAGGCGGTACTCGGCCAGGCTCGAGATGAACTCGGGCAGGACCACGATGACGGCCGCGCCGACGATGGGGGCCAGTGTCCAGCCCGCGCCGCCGACGATGGCAGCAAGCAGGAACAGGATCGACTGGGAGAACGGGAAGGAATCGGGCGCGACAAAGTTGAACAGGACAGCAAAGAGGCCCCCGGCGAGGCCCGTCAGCGCCGCCGACAGGGCGAAGGCGATAGTCTTGACCAGGACTGGCCACAAGCCGATCGCCTGGGCAGCCGTCTCGGAGTCACGCACGGCGATCATCGCCTTGCCCCAGGTGCTGCGGGCCAGGCGATGGAAGAAATAGAGGGCGAGACCGGCGAGAACGACCGCGACGATGGCGATGCCCCGCTCCGGTTCCACCATGCCGCCGAGGTTCGGCTGCGGGATGTTCACAAGGCCGTTTTGTCCGCCGGTCAGCTCCCGCCATTCGACCGTGCCGTGGTGGACGATGAAGGCAAAGGCGATGGTCATCATCGCCAGGTAGGGGCCGGACACGCGGATGGCGGGGAGGGCCAGCAGAGCGCCGACGACGCCGGCGATGAGGCCCGCGAGCACGAGGGCGGCCCAGAAGTTCACCCCGTGGAGAGTGAGAATCGCCACTGCGTAGGCGCCGATGGCGTAAAAGCCGATGTGGCCGATCGAGACCTGACCGGTAAGCCCAACAAGAATGTTGAGGCCGACGCCGACGATGATTGCGAGCGCCACCAGCGCCAGCACGAACGCCGTGTAGTCGGCGCCCACCAGTGCTACCGAGAGCCCCGCGGCGGTCGCGGCAACTATGGCGAGAACCGTCGCTATCCGCTGCAGGTCCATGCCATCAGACCTTTTTCACCGGCGCGCGCCCGAACAGCCCGTTGGGCATCAGGGCCAGTGCAGCGATGACGAGGGAGAACATCACGATCTGCGTGTGGCTAGAGCCGAGCAGGGCGGTCACCAGCGCCTCGCTGATGCCGTAGATGAGGCCCGCCAGCATCACGCCCGAGGCCGACGTGATCCCACCGAGGATGGCCACCGCGAACGCCTTGATGCCGAAAAGGGTGCCCATGTCGGAGTGAACGCTGAACAGAGGCGCGATCAAGAGACCGGCGAGGCCGGCGAGCGCGGTCGAGAGCGCATAGGTGACGGCGATGGTGCGCTTGACGTTGATGCCCATGAGCCTGGCGGCGTCCGTGTTCTGCACGACCGCCAACAGTGCCTTGCCGCGCCGCGTCCGCCGCGTCACGATCGCAAGCGCCGCGGCAAGACCGATACCGACCACGGGGATGACAAGCTGCAGCGGATAGACGCCGGCGCCGAACACCTCGATCGGCTTGAGCGCGAGCACGGAGGGGAAGCTGCGCGGCTCCTTGCCGAAGGTGAAGAGGACGACATTGTCGAGCACGATGCCGCCCGCTACGGTTGCCATCAGCCAGGCGTTGGAGCCGCGTGACGAGAACGGGCGCACCAGGGTGCGCTCGACCAGGAGACCGAACGCCGCGCACGCCATGAGCGCGCACGCGAACGCGAGGGGCAGGGGCCAGCCTAGGCGAACCGCAAAGGCATAGCCCAGCACCGCACCCAGCATCACCGAGCTGCCCTGCGAGAAATTGACCGTGTTCGACACCACGTAGGTCATGTGGAAGCCGAGCGCGATCAGGCCGTACATCGAGCCGAGGCACAGCCCACTCATGATGGCAGAGGTGATGAGTATGGCCGGTCCCCCTTGGCTGGAACAGGAAAGGGCGCTGCTGCCGCAGCGCCCCTCAACGTTCCTATGAAGCTACTGCGTGAGGGGCAGGATCTCACCTTCCACGAAGTGGGTAAAGATGTAGTCCTTCTCGCCCAGTGCATCGTGGTTTTCCGGCGTGAACGGCCGCTTGTAGGTCTTGATCAAGCCTTCGTAGCTGTCGATGCCATAGAGGGCCTGGCGTACCTTGGGACCGTCCGTCGTGCCGGCCGTGGCAATCGCCAGCGCGGTGAGATGCAGGGCGTCGTAGGCGTTGGCGATGCCGACCGCTGGGGTGACGTCGGCCATCGTCTTGATCTCCGGATACTTCTTCTTGAGGGCAGCCAGCACCGCCTCGCCCTTCGGCGACAACTTGCCCGAGAAGCTGTAGGTCTGAATGAAGTGCACCCGCGACGCGCTGGGCCCCGCTAGCTCGCTGAAGCGGCCGCCGGCCGGCCCCCAATGCGACACGATGGGCACCTTCCAGCCCATGCGGTCGAGCGACTTCACGACCTGAGAGGACGGCGCCACATTGGCGACCAGATAGAGCACGTCCGTGCCAGCCTCCTTGAGGCGCGTAAGCTGCGGAACCACATCGACGTCGTTGGTCTCGAACTTCTCGATGCCGGCGTAGGGGATGCCCTTGGCAGCAAGCGCGGCCTTCAGGCCCTTCTCGTTGGATTCGCCCCACGGATTGTTGATGAGGATCATGCCGGGTTTCTTAGTCGCATACTTGGCGATCGAGTAGCCGACGAGCGCGTTGTCTACGAGTTCATCGACCGCTGACACCCTGAACACGTAGTTTTCCGCGGCGCCGTTGCGGGTGATGGGCGTGCCGGCGGCCCAGACACCCATGAACGGGACCTTCGCGCCGTTGACGAACGGAACGATAGCAAGTGACACGGGCGTATCGAGGCCGCCGAACAATGCCGCGACTTTCTCGCGCTGGACGAGCTCGCGGGCCGCAACCACGCCCTTGGCCGGATTGCTTTCGTCATCGCGGACAAGAAGTGTCACCTTCTTTCCCAACAGCCCGCCCTTCGCGTTGACCTCGTCGATGGCCACGGAGAGGCCACGGACGATGGCCTCGCCGGATTTCGCCGATTGGCCCGACATGGCCGCGACCAGACCGAGCTTGATGGTGTCCTGGGCGGCGGCGGGAGTGGCCGCGAGCATGACAGCCGCGACGCCAGCCAGAAGGCCCCGGACCCTCATGGAACGATGGAGATGTGGAGGCATTGGTAAGCCCTTTCGCAACAGGGGGACCTCACTGGTCACGCAAGGTGTATGCCATACCGAAGGTTCTTTGAATACGATTTTTGTCGGCTCAGTTGCCCAAAACGGCAGCACTTTGAGCTGCCTGGTGCGAACATTCCCGGCAAAGGTGCATACAATTATTAGCTAGATTGTACGCTGCGATAGGCGTAGTCTTTTGGCGCGTTTGCGGCGCCGAGAACGGTGCCCCCTGCAATAGAGAGCGTCGCCATGCCGCTTATCCGCAAGCAGAGCCCTGCCAATGAAGCCGCTGCCGCAGCCGAGATTGTCGAACGCTTTCTCGCGGCGTCAATGGTGCCGGATCCGGAAACCGCGGCGCGCTACATCGCCGCGGACCTGCGCATCACCTTCACCGGAGGGCGCAAGTACGGGCATCCGAGCCAGACCGCCGCCTTCAACGCCCGCCGATACAAGTGGGTGAAGAAGGCGATGGAGCGCACCGATGTGGTCCCCTGCGACGGCGAGACCATCGTCTACAATGTCGGCACGCTCTACGGCGAATGGCCGGACGGCACGCCCTTCGAGGGCAACAGGTACGTCGACCGCTTCGTCGTGCGGGGCGGCAAGATCGTGCAGATGGACGTCTGGAACGACAGCGCGGAACGGCTGCTCGTCCGCAATGGCATCGAGGCGTGAGCAGGCCCTCAGCGCGTGCGGCGTCCCCGCTTCGGGTGAGGCATCTCGGTGCCGCGGGCGTAGGCAGCCAGGATATCGCGCAGCTCCCGCGCTCGCGGGGTCCTTACCTCGATGAGGGCGCGCCCGGCGACCGCATCGAGGTGCTCCTCCATCACAGCGCGGGCGCCGGACGCGTCGCCGGTCCGCAAAGCTTCGATGATCGTCCTGTGCTCGCTCACGGCGCATTCGGAGGAATGCGGGCGGCCGTAGAGGGCGAGGATCACGCCGAAGCGGGACACCACCTCGCTGACATAGCGCGCCAGCAGTGCATTGCCGGTCATTTCGGCCAGCAGCGTATGGAACTCCCCGGCCAGCCGGATCGAGAGGGGCTCGTTGGTGCCGCGCGCGACCTCCTCCTCCTTGACGTGACGCTCGAGACCGTGGACTTGCTCCTCGGTCAGCCGCCCGGCGAGTTGCGCCACGACCAACTGCTCCAGGCACAGGCGCACAGTGAAGATGTCGCGCGCGTCCTGCCAGCTCGGCTTGGCGACGGCAGCGCCGTGGTTGCGCCGCAGATCGACAAGACCCTCGCCAGCGAGCCGCCCGAGTGCGTGGCGCACGAGCGTGCGGCTCACACCGAAACGCTCCCCGATCGCGTCCTCGGGCAGCTTGACGCCGGGCAGCAGCGCTTGCTCGATGATGGCCCGCCGGAGGGCGCGATACACCGTGAAGCCGCGATCGCCCTTCGTCCTGGTTTGTCTCGTCATGTCGCTGCGGGGCTTTTTGTTGGCCGACTCTCGGCCATCACCTACCATGGCGAAAGCGCAGCCGTGGCGGTTTTTGCCGCGAACACGAGCACGCCACATGGATAGCAAGATGCAACAGCCATCGCCGGCCCGCCTGTTTACCGCTTCGCTCAGTGTGGTCAATATCGGTCTCCCAGGCTTCGCCAGTGAGCTTGCCGGCTTGGGCGTGCCGGTCGTGCATCTGGACTGGTCGCCTCCGGCCGGTGGCGATCCGGAGCTGGCCACCCTGCTGGCCCATCTGACATCTGATCCGGCCATTGAAGCAGCCAACGCCACCGCCGTGCAGCGAATGCTGGAGGCGGAACCGGTGCTGATAGACGTGGTGCCGGCGGCTCAGGCGATCCCTGCGCTCGCCGAGGGCCGCACGGTCCTCCACGCCGGTCCGCCCATTGCGTGGGAACGCATGTGCGGGCCCCTGCGCGGGGCCATCTGCGGTGCCATCGTGTTCGAGGGCTGGGCAGAGAGCCTCGATGCCGCCGAGAAGCTCGCTGCCGGCGGCGGCGTGAGCTTCCATCCGAACCATGATTTCGAGGCGGTGGGGCCGATGACCGGCCTTACCACCCGGTCAATGTCGGTACTGGTGGTCGAGAACCGCAAGTTCCAGAACCGCGCCTACGCCACGATCAATGAGGGACTGGGCAAGGTCATGCGCTTCGGCGGCAACGACGCCGAGGTGCTCCAGCGTCTGACTTGGCTGCGCGATAGCCTGGGACCGCTGCTCGGCAAGGCGCTGCGGGTCAGGGGCGGGGTGCCGTTGAAGCCGCTGATCGCCCGCGGCCTGACCATGGGCGACGAGATGCACCAGCGCAACGTCGCCTGCACCGGCCTCATCCTGCGGGAGATCGCCCCCTACCTTGCACGCGTGGCCGACGACAGTGTGCAGCTCGCCGAGTCGCTCGCCTTCATCGCCGGCAACGACCAGTTCTTCCTCAACATCGCCATGGCCCTCGGCAAGGCCATGACCGACCCTGCGCGCAACATCGCCCGCTCCTCGATCGTCACCGCTATGTGCCGCAACGGCACCGACTTCGGCATACGGGTCAGCGGAACCGGCGATACTTGGTTCACGGCGCCGGTCGAGATGCCGGTAGGCCTCTACTTTCCGGGCTTCACGGCGGCCGACGCGAACCCGGACATGGGAGATTCCGCCATTGTCGAGACGATCGGCCTCGGCGGCTTCGCCATGGCCGCAGCGCCCGCGGTCGTCGGCTTTGTTGGTGCCGGCTCGGCCGCCGATGCCGCCGGGTTTACGCGGGCGATGGGTGAGATCACGGCTGCCCAGAACCGGCAATGGACCGTCCCCGCCCTCGACTTCGCGGGCGTGCCGACCGGGATCGACGTGCGGCTGGTTTCGGAGACCGGCCTTGCCCCCACCATCAACACCGGTATCGCCCACAAGCGCCCAGGCGTGGGGCAGGTGGGCGCCGGCGTCGTGCGCGCCCCGATCGCCTGCTTCGTTGCAGCGGCCCGCGAGCTCGCCAACGTCTCGCGGGGGCGATGATCGCCATGGTCCTCAACAGCGTGCGCCCTGGCAGCTACCTCGATTCGGTTGCTCTGATGCGCCTCTCGCGTGATGTAGCCGCGATGCCGGGTGTCGAGGAGGCAGCTTTGATGATGGGTACCCCGGCGAACAAGCGCGTGCTCGCCGAGGCGGGTCTGCTGGCCGCCGAGGGCGAAGCTGCAGCCGGCAACGATCTCATTCTCGCGGTTCGCGCCGACAGCCGCGAGACCGCACAAGCCGCCATCGCCGCGGCCGAAGACAGGCTCGCCAGACCCCTCGCCGGGGATCATTGTCCTGGCGATGCTCGGCCGCGCACGTTGCGGGCAGCCCTGCAAGAACGGCCGGACGCCACGCTGGCTCTGATCTCGGTGCCGGGGGACTACGCCG
>Ga0209382_10004706_pt1 | contig 18090 bp, 16 predicted proteins | sample SoiMetdeltSBSDD5_FD_187599 | JGI IMG/M metagenome (GOLD analysis project Ga0209382, IMG submission 187599) | Bulk soil microbial communities from a Populus tree surrounding site in Tennessee, USA - Soil MetaG P. deltoides SBSDD5 (SPAdes) (version 2) | ecosystem: Environmental > Terrestrial >...
CTCGGCGCACGCAACGCGCACCGGGCCGTGACCTTCGAGCCCGTGTGGATGGGTGCGCCAGGGCTGCCGCGCGCACCCGATGCCACGACATGCATCCGCGAAGCGTTTCTGACAACTCCGGCGGCGCTTGACGTGCACGTGATCAGCGCCACCTTCGCGCAACGATTGATCTATGGCTACGTGCGTGGCGCCGCCGAAGGACTCCTCGCGGCGCTCGTCAACCTCGAATTGAATGTTTCTGTGATCAGCGACGAGGAAATGAGCTTCCTCGACCTGTCGATGTTCGATGCCATCGTGGTCGGTCCCAATGCCTACCTGCTCCGCGACGAGTTACGGCGCAACGCCCGTCGATTCCTGGACTACGTCGCCAAGGGTGGCACGTTGATCGTGCAGTATCAGGCATACGGATACGAGCTTCACGAATACGCACCGTATCCATTCGATTACAAGCACCCACACGATCGAATTACAGACCCGGACGCGCTGGTCACGATCCTCGAGCCGCAGCATCCGCTCATGACGCATCCAAACCACATTTCGCACGACGACTTCGGCGGCTGGACTCACGACCGCGGGCTCTACTTCTTTGGGAGCTTCGACGACCGCTACACGCCGATTCTGGGATGCAACGAGCCCGGTGGAGAGCTCAAGCGCGGCGGGCTGGTCATCGCCGGCTACGGCCGTGGGACGTTCGTCTACGTCGGCTACTCTCTGTTCCGTCAGGTGCCTGCCGGAGTGCCCGGTGCGTTCAGGCTTCTCGCCAATCTTCTGGCGCTGCCGGAAGCACTCCTGCTGGAACGCGCGGAACGTCTGCGGACGCTTTCGTTCTTTTCGTTCATGACCGACGAGCAGCTCGTGGCCGTGGCGAGGATTGCGGCAGAGACGTACACGAGCGCCGGAACCTATCTCTGTCGGCAGGGACAGCTGGGTCAGGAACTCTTCATTGTCCTGAAGGGCGAGATTGAGATCATCAGGCGCGTTGAGGGGGGACGCGTGGTGTTGAAAGCGCGCGAGGGACAGGTGGTCGGCGAGTCCGCGATTCTAGCCGACACGCCGCGCACGGCCGACCTGCGGGCCTTGACCAACGTTCACCTCCTTGTGATCTCCGGTGTCCAGTTCCGCGCGTTGATCCGCCAGCACGCGGAAATCGCCGAAAACGTGATCCGGCACCTTGTGACGAAACTCGAGATCAGTTGATGATCGACGCGCGAAGTCGACGGTTCGCTCGGCACGTTCCGGAGCGCCGGACGGCCTTGACGAGAACAGTCCTGCCACGACACTTTACCAGGCGGGATAAGCGGTCCGCGTCCCTGCGCGGTGACGTCGCCCTTGAATTCGAGTACGTGCTCTGGACATTTCCATTGGTGGATCGTGAAGAGCGAGATGCCGCCTTGCGCGTCTTTGCCACCGAAGCGCGCTGAAACCCGGTGTTCGAGGCTCAGTGACCTGCGTACCCGCGGTTGAGCGGCAAGCGGATCGGCCTCTTGATCAAGCGTAATTCTCGGCTACTTAAGGACGGTGTGAAGCGATTGATTCGGTGACCGTCGGACCGCCCGCGCAGCGGGCAGAGGCGACCGGCTCCGCCAGTCGTCGGTCCGACCGAACAAGGAATGATCCTCCGTAACTTTCTCAGTCTGTGACCTAACAGACTCGTTGTGCTCTGAAACTCCTTGGCGGAGATCACCGCGTCGAAAACCTGCGCGTCTGCCCGAGATACCGTGTCGCCTTCTCGATCGCTCTTTGTTCGGCCTCGTTACGAGTCGAGCCGTCGGCGCGTGTAATCCGCGCGCCAGGGTCGGCATTGGAGATCGTACAGTGGTACACGTCGCCCAGCCGGTAGCTCTCCACGATGACCGGCCAGCCTGCCAGTTCCAGCTGCTGGCGTGATTGTTCTTCTGGTTTCATACGTTACGGCTTCTCCACCGCCGCTCCGACCAGATTGCCCCACTCAGTCCAGGAGCCGTCGTAGTTCTTCACGTTCTGGAACCCAAGCAGGTATTTCAGGACAAACCACGTGTGGCTGGACCTCTCGCCGATTCGGCAGTACGCAATCACGGGCTTGTCAGCAGTGATTCCTGCTCCTCCGTACAACGCCTGGAGGTCGCCGGCGCTTTTGAACGTCCCATCGTCGTTGCATGCCTTGGCCCAGGGAATGCTCTTCGCTCCCGGAATGTGGCCGCCACGCTGACAGGTCTCCGGAAGCCCAGGGGGAGCGAGGATCTCTCCGGTGAATTCCTGCGGACTCCGCACGTCAACAAGGGCAGCCGACTTTTGTGCCACCGCCTGTTGCACTTCGGGTAGAAACGCCCGAATCGAGAGATCGGGTGCGCTCGCCCTGTAAGTCTTCGGCGGAAAAGGCGGCTCGTCGGTGTTCAGTTCCTTCCCTTCGGCGACCCATTTCTTCCGCCCTCCGTCCATGATCCTGACGTCCTCATGGCCGTAGATCTTGAGCTGCCAGAACGCCCAAGCAGCAAACCAGTTGTTATTGTCGCCGTACAAGACGATCGTGGTCTTGTTGTCGATGCCGCTCTTGCCCAGCAACTCCTCGAGCTTCTTGATCGGCACAATGTCGCGGATCAGTGTGTCGCAGAGCTCTGTGGTCCAGTTCCATCCGGCGGCGCCGGGCACGTGGCCTTGGTCGTACGCTGTCGTATCGACATCGACTTCGACGACGCGAACTCCAGTATCAGCTGCGTGCTGTGCCACCCAGTCGGTGGTCACGAGAACGTTGGGGATCGTGGCAGCGGACATCATTGCCTCCTTGTAAAACCGTCATGTTGTCACGAGCACGACCTGCGGTGCCACCGGTTGCTCGGGGATATGGACGCATATAGTTGATGGTTATGCCTGTTTCGACGAGGCCGTACTGTCCCAGAACTCGAACGAGCGGCTATGCGGCTGACCGGTAGTAGTGCGAGAGAATCCCTCCCATTCGTTGGCGCCGATGAACGGGGCCTCGCGTCCGTTGGATTGACGGACGGTCGATCAGCTCATTCCCGAGCCCTTGATGATTTCGCTCGCCGTGATAATGCGCGACGTAATCCGTCAGTGCTCGTCGTAGATGCCACTCGCCTAACGGCACGATCCGGTCCAGGCACTCCTCCTTGATCGACCGCACAAATCGTTCTGCGTACGCGTTGCAGTTGGGAGCACACGCCGGCGTTCGGATCATGCGAACCCCCTCCGTCGTCAGCAGCAGCTCGACTCCTCGACTCCACTTCGGATCGCGATCGCAGATCAGGATGCCACCGTCGCGTACCATACCCGTGCCGTCACCCGTCACCTGCCGCAGCGTCTGCATGACGAAGGCCTCGTCCGGGTCTGGCGTGCTGCCGAGCTATCTGCACGCACAATGTGCACTTTCTTGAGCGAGTTGTCAGCACGCCGGCGACATCCCCATCGACCCTGAGGAGTTGAGGTCGATGAGCGAACCGTCGATGATCCTCCGCATGACGACCACGTCCCGCGAGCAGCGCCGGTATGACCATCGGCTCCGAGACCTCGTTCAGCGAACCGGGGACGCGACGATCGCTACGGATCTCGGAGTCCCGCGCTCGACGGCGCGTGGGTGGCTCCACGCGGCGCCGAGGGTCGTAGTCGGTCTGGAGGTGGCGGACCTCACGGAGCCGGAACTCCGGCAGGAGATCTTGAAGCTGCGGCGACGCGTCGAGAAGCTCGCGGCGCTGCTTCGGTTGGCCCTGGCCCTGCTGCACGCCTCCGGGTTCAGCCTCTCATGTGAGCGTCTGCCGGAGGAAGACGCCAAGCGACGGATCCTGCGCGCGATGGACCGGGCGCGTGAGTGTCTCCCGTTGCGCGCGGTCCTCCGGTTCCTGCATCTGTCACCGAGTCGGTTTCAGGCCTGGCGCCGACGGCAGACTGCGTGCGCGCTCGCTGATCAGTCGTCCTGTCCGCGCACGTCACCGCATCGACTGCGGCCCTCCGAGGTCCAGGCGATCGGGGCCATGATCACCTCACCCGAGTACCGGCACGTCCCGACCGGCACGCTCGCCGTCCTCGCGCAGCGACTCGACCGCGTGTCCGCGTCGCCATCGACCTGGTACCGCCTCGTCCGGAAGTACGGATGGCGACGCCCTCGCGTCCGTGTGCATCCCGCCACGCCGAAGGTGGGACTCCGCACGACTGGACCGGACGAGATGTGGCACATCGACACCACGGTCATCCGTCTCCTCGACGGGAGCCGCGCCTATCTCCACGCCGTCATTGACAACTTCTCTCGACGGATTCTGGCGTGGCGCGTTGCGGAGGCGTTCGCACCCGTGAACAGTGTCGCCGTGCTGCTGGAGGCGAGTCGTGGCGCGACCCGTTCGGCGAGTGCCCCAGTCGTGTTGGCGGACGCGGGCGTGGAGAATGTCAACGCCCACGTCGACGCATTAATCGCCACCGGCGTCCTCCGCCGGCTGCTCGCCTTCACGGAGTTGAAGTTCTCGAACTCGATGATCGAAGCCTGGTGGCGTTCCCTGAAACATCAGTGGCTCTTCCTGCACCCGCTCGACAGTGTCGCGACCATTCGCCGACTGGTGGCGTTCTATGTCCACGAACACAACCACGTGCTTCCGCATTCGGCGTTTCAAGGACAGACGCCCGACGAGATGTACTTCGGCGCCGGGGACGCGGTGCCGGCGGACCTGAGGGCACGCGCGGCCGACGCGCACCGAGCACGCGTCGCGGCCAACCGGTCGGCGTTCTGCGAGACGTGCCTGTCACTCAACGCAGCCGCATGACCCAGCCTGCTGACCGCCCTTGCGATGGCGAACTCGTGCGCCTCGCGGCATCTGCTGAGAGAACCCGCGGGCGTCCCTGGGAAGAACCCAAGACGGTCTCCACAATCCGATCGCCGTTCGTTTGTCTATTGTGCTTTGCCGAATTTGGATGACGAGAACTCGCGCGCAGAAGTCCAGAACGTCTGTGAAGAGAGCTCCGCGGCGGGTCCGGGTGGCCGCGGGTTTCTCGTGTTCCGCCGCGACCGCACGCTGACGGCGCAAAGGTTCGACCCGGACGCGGTCGAGACGGAAGGCGACATGTTTCCGGTGGCGGAGGGGGTGCCCCTTGGCAACACCGTCCTGAATACGTTCGGCGCGTTCACGGTGTCAGACAACGGCACGCTCGCGTATCAAACCGGTGGGACCACGCTCCGCCGCGAGCTCGTGTGGGTGGATCGATCCGGGAAACGCCTGGATACCGCGACGCAGCCGGCCGAGATTCAGAACCCGTATTCCGTATCGCCCGACGGGAAGATGCTCGCAATGAGGATCGCGCCTGGTAGGTCGTCACAGGGCGGCGAGCTGTGGCTGCAGGATCTCACGCGAGGCGTGTTAGGCCGTTTCACGTTCCGGGCCGCCTTCGACAGCAACCCGATTTGGTCTCCCGATGGGACGCGCATCATTTTTTCCAGGGCGGCTGTGGGCGGGTATTCGTACGACCTCTTTCAGAAGCTCGCGAACGGCAGCGAAAATGAGGAGTCGCTGTTTCATAGCGGCCCCTCCTTCGCGTTCGCCACGGACTGGTCGACCGACGGCCGCTTCATTGCGTACACGGCGCAGGTGGCGCAAACATCGATCGATCTCTGGATCCTGCCGCTGATCGGTGAGCGCAAGCCCACTGTCTTCCTGCAGACTCCGTTCAACGAGCAGGATGGACAGTTCCTTCCCGATGCGGGAGACGGACAGCGGTGGATGGCGTATCAATCGAATGAATCGGGTCGTGACCAGATCTATATCCAGGCCATCCCGGCGTCTGGTGCGAAGTACCAGATCTCGACCGAGGGCGGCACCGTTCCGCGCTGGCGGCGCGACGGCCGTGAACTCTTCTACATCTCGGCCGATCAGCGGCTCGTCGCCGTCCCGATTTCTGCCGGCACCGGGCTTCAAGTCGGCAAGCCGCAGCCGTTGTTTGCCAACGCGGGGATGAATTCGTTCGTGCCGTCGAAAAGCGGTGACCGCTTCCTGATCAACGTCCCGGCGTCCGGAGAACAGGCTGTCACTCCGCCCATCATCGTCGTTACGGACTGGACCGCGACGATTGCTCGATAGCGGGACGATCTCGTCTGGGGCTTACTTCGCCCGGGCGGAAAATTCAAACCGGTTCGATGAAGTGCGGCGCCTCGTACTGACGATTTGATCTGCGAATACACGCAATGAGGGCGTTGATCACTCACGAGTAGTCGCCAAGTGTTTTCGATTCGACGGCACTCAGATCGGAAGTCACTGCGCCGTCACCCAAGAGCGTTCGTTCGGGTCATCCACCTGAATCAAGTCTGTTCTCGATTCACCGTTCATTGGCGTGGGCGCACGCTGTGGGTCGCGCGAGTTCCGAGGTCACGGCGTGGCCGTACACATCAAGTCCCGCCGTTTTTCTGTAGGCCGACCAGGTCTTCTCCAGCGCCCGTGCCGGTTCTTTCGCGGCCACGCCGAAGCGAGTCAGGGCCAAGATCGTCGCGCGAACACTGACGTGGGGATCGGCGCCAGGTCCGATGTGCCCACACGCGGGACACTTGAAGACAGGGTTGGAGATGTGCCGCGTCGAGCGAATGTGCCCAAGCATGTCGTCAAGCTCGTCGCGCAGCCGCACAAGCGCCTCCATTGACAGGTCGTCTCGCCAGTGCAGTCGCAGGTGCTCGACCATTTCCGGGAACCAGACCCGATGCGCGTCGCCAGCGGCCACGACTCATCATCTTAGACTGTCTCCTGTCCCGTGAGTTTGGCGTCCGCGTCGCATCGTCATCAGGACATATCTGACCTGAGAACCATGTTCCTTCTGTATAAGGGATTCTCGGCGTGGCGCTGAGCCCGCGAGAAAGGCGCTGGTGCGAGTACGTTGCAAAGCCACGTACTCGCACGCAGAAGGCCGTCTTGTTCAGCGCGACCGGGTGGGTCGTCGACTCGCCAGATCGGCGTGAGGAACTATCCGTCCCGCACTGCCGCCGGCCCATATAATCACGCTATCACTTCGCCCGTCCCTCCTGATGCGCTCACATCCAGACGACGCATTGACGGCGTCGTTGAAGCGATCCTGGTGATAGCGATGATTTCAGTGCCGAAGAAGTGACACGATGATCCTCACATGCGACGTGATCATGCGCGAGATCGAGGCGGGGCGAGTGGTGATCGAGCCGTTTTTCGCGGACCAGGTGGGGCCGGCGTCGATCGACCTGCATCTCGGCGACGAGATCCGCGTCATGCACGCCGGGCGCGAGCCGGTGCCGGTGACTGACGAGGTCGACTATCGGACGATCACCGACGTGCGCTCACTTGAAACACCGTATCCGCTGGCACCAGGCGAGACCATCCACGGCATTACCCGCGAGCGCATCACGCTTCCCGGCGACATCGGCGGATGGCTCGAGGGCCGCAGCCGGTTCGCGCGCCTCGGCCTTATGATCCACGTCACCTCGGGCTTCGTGCAGCCGGGCGTCGCCACCCGACAGGTGCTCGAGATGTCGAACGTGTCCGGTCGGACGCTACTTATCCACGCAGGCGTGCGGCTCCTCCAGATCGTGCTCCAGCGCTGCGAGGGCAGTGCCGTCTACCAGGGACGCTTCGCGCGCCAGGACCATCTGTAGCCCGGGCCAAGGCATTGCCAACTTGATCGGCAAGTGGCGGAGGCACAAACACCACCCAAGAACAATACAGGTCGCTCCAGATGGACGAATCTTGATCAACGCGGAACTCAACACAGAACTGGAGAGCGCGACCGCGCAATCAGGCTGCTGATGAACTGGCATCCCGACGCGAAGAAATGACTGCTCGCGTGGCCGATAGGTCCTGCCTTGTCGCCAGTGCCGAGAACAAGTGGTGTCCAGTATCCGTTGCCAGATCGCCGTCACTCAGGAGTAATCCCGTCCGGGCTGCCGTGCGACCCGTATAATCCACGGCGACGCTTCTTGGCCCTTACCCCAGGCACCCGCCTCGGCGTCTACGAAGTCACCGCCCAGATCGGCGTCGGCGGCATGGGTGAAGTCTATCGGGCGCGGGATACCCGATTGAAGCGCGACGTCGCTCTGAAGATCCTGCCGGAGTCCTTCGCGTCGGATCCCGAGCGGCTTGCCCGATTCCAGCGCGAAGCCGAAGTCCTCGCCTCGTTGAACCATCCACACATCGCGGCCATCTACGGGCTGGAGGACGCCGACGGCGTCAAGGCCCTCGTCATGGAGCTCGTCGAGGGGGAGGGTCTGTCGCAGCGCATCGCACGCGGAGCGATCCCTCTCGACGAAACGCTTTCGATCGCAGTTCAGATCGCTGACGCCCTCGAAGCAGCCCACGAGCAGGGGATCATCCATCGCGATCTCAAGCCCGCGAACATCATGCGTCGTCCCGATGGCATCGTGAAGATATTGGATTTCGGTCTCGCCAAGGCCATGGCCTCACCGCCAGGCACCACGCCGACGCACAGTCTGGCGAATTCGCCGACGATGACCTCGCCGCCTGCGATGACCGGCGTTGGTGTGCTCCTCGGCACGGCCGCGTACATGAGTCCCGAACAGGCAAAGGGACAACCGGCGAACCAGCGGTGCGATGTGTGGTCCTTCGGATGCGTGTTCTACGAGATGCTGACCGGCAGACGAGCCTTCCATGGCGATGACGTCGCCGACACGCTGGCTGCGGTGCTCAAGGGCTCACCCGACTGGACTGCACTTCCCGTGGATACGCCACCCGCCGTTCGCACTCTCATTCAGGGTTGCCTTCGCAGGGATCGAAAGGAACGCATCGGCGCCATCTCCACTGCACTGTTCGTCATCAGACATCCGCCATCGGAGGAATCCCACCCGCCCGTCAGCAGCGTGCGCCGGCCGGTCTGGCAGCGTGCGATAGGCGTCGTCGCCGCCGCCCTGGTCGGTGCGGCTCTGACTGCTGCGGTGCTCTCGCGGCAACGACCGTCGCCAGTCGCCACCGTAACCCGATTCACGATTACCTTGCCTCAGGGACAGGCGCTGACTGTGAATCGCCGCCCGGTCGCCTTGTCGCCGGACGGCACCCGAATCGTGTACGCGGCCAACAACGGGCTATTCATGCGCTCCACGTCGGAGTTCGATGCCAGGCCGATACTCGGAGCCGACCCAGGCATCACCCCGGCGTTTTCACCGGACGGTCAATCGCTGGTTTTCTACGCCGACTCGTCCATCAAGCGGATCGCCGTGGCGGGTGGTACTGCCGTCACGATCTGCCATCTCGATGTGTCTCCGTCGAGCATCGCCTGGTCTGGCGATCACATCCTCTTCACAGATGCGGGGACTGCCATCGAGCGGGTGTCGTCGAAGGGTGGCATGCCCGAGATGCTCGTTGATGTGAGAGCCTCCGAGGACCAGGTGTATGGGCCGCAACTGCTGCCGGATGGTGACACGTTGCTGTTCTCGGTCGTCAAACGAACGGGCGTCACCCTCGACGGATGGCAGGACGGGCAGATCGTCATGCACTCGCTCAAGACGGGTCGCCGCAAGACGCTCATCGAAGGTGGTGGCGACGCGCGATACGTGCCGACTGGCCATATCGTGTACGCGTCGGCCGGGACACTGTTTGCGATGGCCTTCGACCTTTCGACCCTCGCTGTGACCGGCGGGGCAGTGCCGGTTGTCGAGGACGTCGGTGTTGGAGGCTCGTTCGGAGTCGGCCGCACCGCCCATTACGCATTTTCCGACTCGGGTGTACTGGTCTATGTGCCAGCCCCGCCGTCGGCGGGACAGAGCATGCTCTTCGTCGATCGCAAGGGCGCGACTGAATCACTCAAGCTCCCATCCGGACGATACGAATTTCCGCGCGTGTCCCCTGACGGCAAACGGATTGTATTCGGGACGAGCGACGGAAAAGAAGCCGTCGTGTCGATCTACGAATTGTCCGGTGTGAGCTCGGTTCGTCGACTCACGTTCGGCAGCAATAACCGCTTTCCGGTATGGTCAGCGGACGGTCGGCAGATTGCATTTCAGTCGGACCGGGAGGGCGATGCCGCCGTGTTCGAGCAGCCGGCGGACGGCGGCCCTGCGGAGCGCCTCACGAAACCCGATCCCGGAACATTTCATGTACCTGAGTCGTGGTCGCCCGATGGGCAAGTGTTGCTGTTCAGCGTGACGAAGAACTTCACGACATCGCTGTGGACCCTCTCGCTTCGCGATCGCGCGGCCACTCCGTTTGGCGATGTGAGCGCGTCATCGCTGCCGACCGACGCCATCTTTTCTCCCGATGGTCGCTGGGTCGCGTATCAAACCGGGCGCGCTGGAGTGGTCGAGGGAACGACCTACGTCCAACCGTTCCCACCAACCGGGGCAAAGTATGAGGTCGCGGCTGGGGGCCGGCCGTTGTGGTCGCGCGATGGAAAGGAACTGCTCTTCGTGACGACACCGGGCCGACTCATGGTCGTCACCGTGAAAGCGACAGCACCGACCTTCATGGTGACGAGTCCCGTTGCGATCCCCCGAGGCTTCGGTGCAGCAAATCCTTCCGGTCCCCGCACATTCGATATCATGCCCGACGGCCGGATCGTCGGCGTCGGAATTGCTGGTCAAGGGGGAGCCGGGTCGGGTCAGATCCGCGTGGTACTCAACTGGTTCGAGGAGCTGAAGCGCCTCGTGCCGACGAAGTGACGGGCGCCCGCCAATCCCTGAAGCAGGCGCTAGGCAGGATTACTCCTGCCTTGTCGCCAAGTGAGGAGCGACGCGTCGGTCCGTACGAGATTGAGCGCAGCTCTCTCCCCTAGATGCTTGACATGAGCGGCGCCTCGCGATAGTGTCTCGCATCAAGCATCTATGGGAAAGGCGGGCTCCGGCGAACTCGTGCAGGGTACGTTGCCGCTCCTCATCCTCCGCACGCTGGCGACGGGGCCTAACCATGGCTTTGCCATCGCGCGCCGCATCCAACAGGTGTCGAACGAGGTGTTGAAGGTCGAAGAGGGGTCACTCTATCCCGCCTTGCACCGGCTCGAAGTGCAGGGCTGGATCGACTCAGAGTGGCGCGCCACCGAGAACAACCGCAACGCGAAGTACTACCGCTTGACGCGTTCGGGACGGAAGCAACTGGAACGCGAGGCGGCGCGCTGGAATGCGATCGCCGATGCGATTGCGACGGTGCTTCGTGAGATCTAGGAGCGCTGGCCTATGAGCGCGTGGCGCACTCTCTTGCATCGTCTCGGCTATCTGCCGCGGCAGCGGCGCTTCGATCGGCAGCTCGAGGCGGAGCTGCAGTTCCACATCGAGAGCCGCACCGACGAACTCGAACAGCAGGGGTATGCGCGCGCCGACGCACGAGCGCGCGCGCTTGCCGAATTCGGCCCGCGCACGCGGATCGCCGAGGACACCCGCGCCGCGTGGCAGTTCCGGTGGCTCGAGGATGTGCTCGCCGACGTGAGCTACGCCGTTTGCGCCTTCGGCCGCCGGCCTGCATTTGCCCTCACAGCGATCGGGTGCCTGGCGCTCGGCATCGGTGCGAACGCGCTGATCTTCAGCCTCGTCAACGCCGCGTTCCTGCGGCCGCTTCCGTATCCGAACGCCGATCGCATTGCGATGGTGCGGTTTACGCCGCCCAGTCAACCGGACCAGAAGCTGGGCACGAATTCCGGCGGCTATTTCTTCATCCGCGAGCACAGTCGCGTCTTCGAGCGCATGGGCGTGCTCCGAATCACCGGGTTCAGCGTCGCTGTCGGCGACTCCGACGCCGCGGCACGGGAGTGGCTGCAGGGTGGATGGGCCTCGCCGGGCCTGACCGATGTGTTCGGCGTGCAGCCGGTGATTGGCCGCTGGTTCCGCGAGGACGATACGGAGATGGGGGTCGTGATCAGTCACGGCGTGTGGCAGCGGCTGTTCGGCGGCCGCCGCGACGCGCTCGGGGAGACACTGCGCCTCGATCAATGGCGTGCCGTCGTCATCGGCGTCGCGCCTCCTGATTACCAGACGCTCAGTCCGGACGTAGACCTTTGGATTCAACAGCCGGATCAGGATCTCGCCCGCGCGCTGCGCAGTCCGAATCGCCTGTTCAACATCTTCGGCCGTCTGCGGCCCGGCGTCACCATCGAACAGGCGCAGGCTGACCTGCGCAAACTGGAGGAGCCGCTCGGCATGGAATTGCCGATGCACGCGGGCTGGGGACTCACCATCGATTCCCTGCATGAGGTGTATCTCGGCTATCTGCGGCAACCGGTGCTCGTGCTGCAGGGCGCCGTGTTTCTCCTCCTGCTGATCGCGTGCGCGAATGTCGCCGGCCTGCTGCTGGCTCAGGCAGTCGCCCGCCAGAAGGAACTGGGTCTCCGTGCGGCGCTCGGTTCCTCGCGCAACCGCATCGTGCGGCAGCTGCTGACCGAAAACGCGCTGCTGTCGTGTGTCGCCGGTGTGCTCGGCATCGCGCTCGCGTGGGTGGGGCTGCGCACGCTGGTCAGCACCGGCTTGTCCGCCTACCGCGATCTTCAGAACGTCACGCTCGACTGGACGGTGCTCGTCTTCGCGATGCTCGTGTCGCTGGCCACAGCGCTCGTCTTCGGCATCCTGCCGGCGCTGCATCTCTCGCGTCTCGACGTCGTCGAAGTCGTCCGCGACACCGGACGGACGACGACAGCCGGGCCCGCACGCGTGCGCGGCGCCTTCGTCGTTGCGCAGGTGGGTCTGGCGCTGGTGCTGTTGATGGCCACCGGACTGATGACGCGCAGCCTGCTGCGGCTCAACGCGGTCGACACGGGCTTGACCGCGGAGCGGCTGATCGCGCTTCAGATCCCGATGCCGCGCGCGTTGTATCGCAACACCATGGGCAACACGCCGGGCGGCGGATTGCTCGTACAGTTCGATTCGCGCTTCAGCGACATGACCGAGCGGCTGCGCGAGCGTTTCGCCGCCGTACCGGGCGTTGAATCGGTGGCCGCATCGACACCGCCCCCGCTCGGAGGTGCGGCGCGGCGCGTGCTGTTCCGCAAAGATTCCTCGTTGACCGTCGCGGACGATCGCGAGCCCTGGTCCGCCGAATGGTATCCGGTCAGCGCGGACTACTTTGAGACCGTGAAGATCCCGCTGGTTCGGGGACGTGCGTTCACGCGCCTGGACGCACGTGAGACGCGCCCGGTGGCCATCATCAACGCCACGCTCGCGGCGCGGTACTGGGCCAACGAAAACCCCGTCGGCCGGATGCTGCAGACCGACGTGCTCGACGATCCGCCCCGCGAGATCGTCGGCGTGGTCGGCGATGTCCGGCAGGACCGTTACCAGTCCGCACCGGTGCCGCAGCTGTACACGCCACGCACGCAGCTGCCATACCGAATGGACATGCAGATGAGCCTGGAACTGCTCGTCACGACCTTCATCGTTCGCGCGTCGGGCGATCCGCTCGCTCTAATCGCGCCGCTGCGCGCGGCCGTTCGCGATATCGACCCGACGATCAGCGTGTCGAGCGCGAGGACCGTAGAAGAGTACGCGGCGGCCCAGCTGCAGGAATTGAGCCAGTACGCGGCCGTGCTGGGACTGTTCGGTGCGATCTCCGTTGCGTTGGCTGTGATCGGCATCCTCGGCGTGATGGCACACTCCGTCGGGCAGCGCGCAAACGAGATCGCCATCCGTCGCGCGCTTGGTGCGCAGTCGCTGAACGTGCTGGGCCTGGTACTCCGGCACGGGCTGACGATGATTGCCGTAGGCCTTGGCGTCGGTCTGGTCGCGTCCCTCATGGTGATGCCCGTCATACGCAGCTTTCTCTGGGGCGTCACGATCACGGATCCGCTGACGCTCGCACTGGTCGTCCTCGGGTTGGCGGCGGTGGCACTGGTGGCCTGCTACCTCCCGGCTCGCCGCGCGCTGAAGGTGGCGCCGATTGCGGCGTTGCGCGGCGACTAACGCGATCCGGCTGACACGCCCGTCCTCCTATGGAAACGGCCGCGACCCGCAGTGGTGGGTACCGATCAACGACTACCCGCGAGTAGTCGCCAAGGGTATTTCTACCGGCGCCGCTGAAGATCGGAAGCCACTGCGGCGTCAGTCAGGAGTAATCCCGTTCGCATAGCGGCCGGGCCCGTATAATCCACGATAACTTGGCCCTCACCCCCGGCACTCGCCTCGGCGTCTACGAAGTCATCGCGCAGATCGGTCAAGGTGGCATGGGGCAGGTTTATCGGGCTCGCGATACGAGGCTCAATCGGGACGTTGCGCTTAAGGTGCTGCCCCATCTCTTCGCGAACGATGTCGAACGGCTGGCCCGTCTGACACGCGAAGCCCAGACCCTCGCCTCTGTGAATCATCCCAACATCGCCCACATCCACGGTCTCGAAGAATCTAACGGTGTCCGTGCGCTTGTGATGGAGCTCGTCGAGGGCGAGGACCTATCGCAGCGGATTGCGCGCGGTGCGATCCCCATCGATGAAGCGCTGCCGATCGCGAAACAGATTGCAGAAGCCCTCGAAGCGGCGCAGGAGCAGGGGATCATCCATCGTGATCTGAAGCCCGCGAACATCAAAGTCCGCGAGGACGGCACCGTGAAGGTGCTCGACTTCGGGCTGGCGAAGGCGCTGGAGCCCGCCGCGGGTTCGTCGCCGAGCGTGTCGATGTCGCCGACGATCACGACGCCGGCGATGACGCAGGCGGGGATTATCCTCGGGACGGCGGCGTACATGAGTCCAGAGCAGGCGCGCGGGAAGACGGTGGACAAGCGCAGCGACATCTGGGCATTCGGCTGCGTCTTCTACGAGATGCTGACGCGCCGGCGGGCGTTCCAGGGCGAAGGCGTGTCGGACACGCTGGCGAACATCCTGACACAGGAACCGGACTGGAACGCGCTGCCGGCCAACACACCGACACCGATTCGCACACTGTTGCGACGGTGTCTGGAGAAGGATCGCAAGCGCCGGCTCGATTCCGCCGCCGCCGCGCGGTTGGAGATCGACGACGTACTGGCGGCTCCTTCTGCCGAGACACCCGCGCGTGAACCGGTGCCGACCCGCGTGGCGCGCGAGGCACAGCCATTCCGTCTGAAACGACGCGAGCGCGTGGCATGGTTCGTAGCAGTGGCGTCGATCGTCGCAGCGCTCGCGGCCGTTGTCGCCGCGACGCTGCCGTGGCGCCGCGACGCACCGGAACTAGCTGTGCTCCGCCTTGACGTGACCACTCCGCAGACCAGCGACCCGACGTCCTTCGCGCTCTCGCCCGATGGTCGGCAGGTCGTGTTCGTCGCTGCCGGGGACGGTGGGTCAAAGCTGTGGTTGCGGCCGCTCGATCGGACGACGGCCCAGCCCCTTCCGAGCACCGAAGGCGCGACATTTCCGTTCTGGGCACCCGACAGCCGCGCGATCGGTTTTTTCGCCGACGCCAAACTGAAACGCCTCGATCTCCCGGGTGGAAAAGCGCAGGAACTGGCCGACGCGTCAAACGGGCGCGGCGGTGCCTGGAGTCGCGACGGCGTCATCTTGTTTGCGGCGAACGTCATCAGTGGACTCCTTCGTGTGCCCGCAACGGGCGGCACGCCGACATCCGTCACACGCCCAGCACCAGGTGAATTGGGCCATCGGTTCCCGGAATTCCTGCCCGATGGCCGTCGCTTCATCTTCTGGGTCGGTCCGAGTCCGCCCGAGGTGCAGGGCCTGTATCTGGGCTCGCTCGATGCGCCAGAGACGCATCGGCTCGTGGCCGCCGACGCGGGCGGCGCGTACGCGCATCCCGGGTATCTCCTCTGGCCACGCCAAGGCGTGCTCGTTGCGGCTCCATTCGACGTCGCGCGGGGCGCACTGTCTGGAGGGCCGGTCCCGATCGCTCCAGCCGTGGGCTCGAGCGTCGCGACGAACCGCAGTGCGTTTTCGGTGTCGACGACAGGGCTGCTGGCGTATCGAACCGGCGTGACTGGCCGGAGCCGGCTTGTCTGGATGGATCGCAGCGGCAGGGTTGTGCGGGCTCTCGGACCGCCCGACGAAAACCAACTGGTCTACCCGGAGCCCTCCCCCGATGGTCAGCGCGTCGCTGTCCAGCGGACGGTCCAGGGAAACATGGATATCTGGCACGTCGACGAGGCACGCGGTATCAGGAGCCGCTTTACCTTCGACACGAGCGTGGACAGCACGGCGGTCTGGGCACCAGACGGAAGCCGCCTGGTCTTTCGCTCCAACAGGAACGGCGTCTACGACCTCTTCGAGAAACGGGCGACCGGCGCCGGTGACGAGCAGCTCCTGTTCACCTCACCAGACGACAAGATTCCATCGGACTGGTCCGCTGATGGTCGCTTCCTGCTGTTTGTCAACTTCGTCAAGAACGTCCCGGACCTCTGGGCGCTGCCAATCGAGTCGCAGAGTGTCGGGACACCATTCCCTGTCGTCCAGACGCGCTTCGCCGAAGACCAGGGGCAGTTCTCACCCGATGGGCGGTGGATTGCGTATAGGACGAACGAGTCGGGACAGGACGAGATCTACGTGCAAGCGTTTCCAGGGCCGGGTAGCAAGGCGCGGGTGTCAGCGGAGGGTGGTAGCCAACCGCGCTGGCGGCGCAACGGCAAGGAGTTGTTCTACATCGGGCCGGACAATCGACTGATGGCCGTGGCGATCGGACTTCCTCCTGATGGGCACACGCCGAACGTCGGTGCGCCATTTGCGCTCTTCTCGACTGGCCTCGCCAGCAGGGGTGCACCGAAGCACCAGTATGCGGTCGCCCCCGACGGTCAGCGATTTCTGATGGTCGTCAGCGCCGACGAGACGATCGCGTCACCAATCACCATCGTCCAGAATTGGCTGGCGGGGTTGGAGGTGCCTTAGGTCCACGTGCGCCCACAGCAGTGTCCGGCTTTAGCCGGACCGGGCTGTAGTGTCCGGCTTCAGCCGGACCCGAATCCGGCACGGCTGAGCACGAACACCGCCGTGAACACCAGGAAGACGAACACGTGCAGGTGTACGGAGTAGTACAGAGGTGCGACGAAATACGGTTGGCGTCTCCTGTAGAACAGGAACGTCAGAAGCGCCGCCGCCGGCATGAGCGCGAAGATCGCGCGCGGGACGTTGTCCATGAACCGCGAGGCCCGACCCGCGATTGGTCGCGGTGAGGCCGGGTCTGATCACTGCCTGTCGAGGACGACTTTGACACGCTCCTGTCCAGGTCCCGGCGGGCCATTGAGCACGTCGGCAGTCATGACCCGCCCGTCGCCGCCGACGACATAGTGCGCCACATAGACTTGCCGACCGTTGTCCTTCAACGTGAGATCGAATGCGTTCGGCCCGCAAGCTTGAATGAGACCATCATCCCTGGCCCGACGGCGGTCGACGCGCCTTTGACCGGCACGTGGCGCCCGTCGATTGGGACCTGTGCTGTTCCGCCCCACGACCACGTGATGGTCACCTGCGTCGCATCGGCGGATGCGAGCGTCATCTGGAAATCGACATTCTCCACTGATTTCGTCTGCCACACGCCGACGAGGCCGGAACCGCCGGACGCGCGCATAAACGTGGTCGTCTCCACGGCGTGCGTCGGGACGAAGCGCTCCGTCCGCATCGTCAGTGTCTTGCCATCAGGCGACAGGGTGAACGTATCGATGTTGTTGTCCTTGCCTGCCAACCGGTACACCGTCTTCCACGACCGCGGTCCCGCTTTGGTCCAGATTGCGCTCGACCCCGAACACTGCCGGCCGCTCCTTCCCGTCGATTCGGAACGGATACGAGAGGCCCGAATACGTCAGGGTCATTTCTCCAGACGACGCCTCGGTGAACGTCAAGCGGGCAGTCTGAACATCGCTCTTCGCCGGGTTGAACTTCCAGACGCCCAGGAAGGTCCATGACGAAGGGACTCCGGACGTCTGCGCGACGCCGGTTGCCGTGGACAGCGCCACCCCGAAGGTCATGACAGCAATGGCGCGTGCGAACATCGATCCTCCTTGGGACGCCGGTCGATGAAGGGCTCTTATGGTTCGCAGCGAGAGAGCAGTTGCCCAGCGCGCGCAATCAGGTCAGGGCCGCCGGGTGATCTCCAGCCGCTCTGGAGAATACTCCCAAAGGTCGCCGATTGCCGAGCGATGTGCCGGCATTGAGTCGCTCGCCAGAGCGCCGTTAGGACCAAGCCGCTGGCGCGGCGGACGCTACGCGTGAGGCGCGCCCGATCAGCCGGGTAGCGTGGGGGTCACAGGAGGTGTCTTGTGACCCATTGTCGGCAGG
>Ga0209382_10004709_pt1 | contig 18085 bp, 13 predicted proteins | sample SoiMetdeltSBSDD5_FD_187599 | JGI IMG/M metagenome (GOLD analysis project Ga0209382, IMG submission 187599) | Bulk soil microbial communities from a Populus tree surrounding site in Tennessee, USA - Soil MetaG P. deltoides SBSDD5 (SPAdes) (version 2) | ecosystem: Environmental > Terrestrial >...
CGCGGGGCTCGCCATGGCGACGATGGATATCATCAAGCTCTATGGCGGTAATCCCGCGAACTTCCTCGACGTGGGTGGCGGCGCTTCGGCCGAGAAAGTCACCGAAGCGTTCAAAATCATGCTCAAGAACCCGAAGCTGCAGGCGATCCTGGTGAACATCTTCGGCGGCATCATGAAGTGCGACGTGATCGCTGAAGGCGTCGTGACGGCAGCGCGACAGGTGGGACTGCAGGTGCCGCTCGTCGTGAGGCTCGAAGGCACCAACGTCGAGCTCGGGAAGAAAATTCTCGCGGATTCGGGACTGCCGATCATTTCGGCCGCCGATATGGCGGACGCGGCCGAGAAGGTCGTGAAGGCTGCGAAAGGCTCGAAATGAGCATCCTCATCGGCAAAGACACGAAAGTGATGACTCAGGGCATCACGGGAAAGACGGGACAGTTCCATACGCGCATGGGGATCGACTATGCGAATGGCCGCAGCTGCTATGTCGCGGGCGTGACGCCGAAAAAAGGTGGCCAGAGCTTCGAAGGCGTCCCGATTTACGAGACCGTGCGCGAAGCGAAGGAAGCCACGGGTGCGACAATCTCGGTGATTTACGTGCCGCCGCCCTATGCGGCCGCGGCGATCGACGAAGCAGTCGAAGCCGAGCTCGATCTTGTCATCTGCATCACCGAGGGCGTGCCCGTGCGCGACATGATCCGCACGCGCTACAAGATGCAGGGCAGGAAAACCCGCCTCGTCGGCCCCAACTGCCCCGGCGTCATTACGCCGGACGAGTTGAAGATCGGCATCATGCCGGGGCATATCCACCGCAAAGGCCCGATCGGGGTGGTCTCGCGTTCCGGCACGCTCACTTACGAAGCGGTCGGGCAGCTGACGTCGCTCGGTCTGGGCCAGTCTTCATGCGTAGGCATCGGCGGTGACCCCGTGAACGGGATGAAGCACATCGACGTCATGAAACTCTTCAACGATGATCCCGAGACCGAAGGTGTCGTGATGGTCGGGGAGATCGGCGGTACGGACGAAGAAGAGTGCGCGCGCTGGGTGAAAGCGAATATGAAAAAGCCCGTGGTCGGTTTCATCGCGGGTGTTACGGCGCCGCCCGGAAAACGCATGGGACATGCGGGCGCGATCATCTCCGGCGGCAAAGGCACCGCTGCCGAGAAACTTGCCGTCATGGAAGAATGCGGCATCAAAGTCACGCGCAATCCGGCCGAGATGGGCAAGCTGATGAAGTCGGTGCTCAAGTAAAGCAATAATCGAGGAGAGAAGTTGGAAGGCGGCGCCGTTACGCGAGGCAAAAGAGACCGAGGTCCGGGCAAAGTCAAAGGCCGTCCTGTCGATCCCCAGGCTCTGGCCGAAATCCAGGCGCTCCTGGGCGACGCGCCGCGCGATCGCGAGCTCATGGTCGAGCACCTGCACAAGATACAGGATCGCTACGGCCACATCTCCGCGGCTCACGTCGTAGCGCTCGCGCGCGAAATGCGTCTTGCGCCGACCGAGGTGTACGAAGTCGCGACGTTCTATCACCATTTCGACGTCGTCAAGGAAGGCTCAGCCCCTCCGCCGCCGCTGACCGTGCGCGTGTGCGATTCACTGTCGTGCGAGCTTGCAGGCGGGGCGGAGCTTTTCGCAGCGTTGAAGAAAGGACTCGGCGATCGCGTGCGCGTCCTCACAGCTCCGTGCGTCGGCCGTTGCGAGCAGGCGCCCGTCGCTATCGTCGCGCGCCATCCGGTGCCGACTGCGACACCCGAAAAGGTGCGCTCCGCAGTCACCGCCGGCAATACGGAATGTGCTGCAGGCGATTACATCGGCTATGCGCAGTATCGCGCCGCTGGCGGTTATCGGCTGGCCGCCGAGTGCGTCGCCGGCAAGCGCGATGTGGAACCGATCATCTCGGCAATGGAAAGCTCCGGTCTGCGCGGACTCGGCGGCGCCGGTTTTCCGGCCGGCCGCAAATGGCGGATCGTCCGTGACGAGCCGGCGCCGCGGCTGATGGCCGTGAATATCGACGAAGGCGAGCCGGGCACGTTCAAGGACCGCTATTACCTCGAGCGCGATCCGCACCGTTTTCTGGAAGGCGTGCTGATCGCCGCGTGGGCCGTCCAGATTGCCGAGGTCTACATTTACTTGCGGGACGAGTACGCAGGCTGCCGGGAAATTCTGCAGCGTGAGCTCACCGCGCTCACGAAAGATCCCCCCTGCGACCTGCCGCGCATCCATTTGCGGCGTGGCGCAGGCGCGTACATCTGCGGTGAAGAGTCGGCGATGATCGAATCGATCGAAGGCAAGCGCGGCATGCCCCGGCTGCGCCCGCCTTACGTCGCCCAGGTGGGCCTCTTCGGACGGCCGACGCTAGAGCACAACATGGAAACGCTGTACTGGGTGCGCGACATCATCGAAAAAGGCGCCGAGTGGTTTGCCTCGCACGGTCGCAACGGCCGCAAGGGCCTGCGTTCGTTTTCTGTCTCGGGCCGGGTCAACAAGCCGGGTGTTCATCTCGCGCCGGCAGGAATCACGGTAAAGGAGCTGATCGACGAGCACTGCGGCGGCATGCTGCCCGGTCACCAGTTCTATGGCTACCTTCCAGGCGGCGCCTCAGGCGGCATACTGCCGGCGAGCCTCGGCGACGTGCCGCTCGACTTCGATACGTTGCAGCCTTACGGATGCTTCATCGGATCGGCGGCGGTGATCGTGCTGTCGGACAAGGACAAAGCGGTCACGGCGGCGCGTAACGTCATGAAGTTCTTCGCCGACGAATCGTGCGGCCAGTGCACGCCCTGTCGCGTGGGCACAGCAAAGGCGTTGGGACTCATGGGCGAGCGGCAGTGGAACGGGCCGCTGCTCGAGGAGCTGTCGGCTGCGATGGCCGACGCGTCGATCTGCGGGCTGGGCCAGGCGGCGCCGAACCCGATACGGTGCGTGATGAAGTATTTTCCCGACGAGATCAAATGACTGCGATCACGGTGAAAGAGCTCGAAGCGATGCGCATCGCGTTCAAGCTGAACGGCAAAGACGTCGTCGCGGACGGCAACGAGACGATCATCCAGGTCGCCAAGCGCTACGGCGTCGGCATCCCGCACCTTTGCTACAAGGAAGGCATGCGGCCCGACGGTAACTGCCGCGCGTGCATGGTCGAAGTGAAAGGCGAGCGCGTGCTTGCCGCTTCCTGCTGCCGCAAGCCTGCGCCGGACATGGAAGTGACGACCGACAGCGCGCGCGCGCTGCATTCGCAGAAAATGGTGCTCGAGCTCCTGCTTGCGGACATTCCGGAGAAGCGACACACGCTCGACTCGGAGCTGGACCAATGGGCGACAGCGCTCCAGGTGTGTAAGCCCCGCTTCGCGCCCCGGCACACTCCCGCGCCGGATCTCTCGCACTATGCAATCGCCGTCAATCTGGATTCATGCATCCAGTGCACGCGCTGCGTCCGGGCGTGCCGCGAGGAGCAGGTGAACGACGTCATCGGTTACGCGTATCGCGGCGAGCATTCGAAAATCGTGTTCGATCTAGACGATCCCATGGGCGGGTCCACCTGTGTGGCCTGCGGCGAATGCGTCCAGGCGTGTCCTACAGGGGCGCTCATGCCCGCCCGGGATGTGGGACTCGTCAAGCCGGACAAGCAGGTGCATTCGGTTTGCCCGTATTGCGGCGTGGGCTGTCAGCTCACGTACAACATAAAAGAGAACAACATCCTGCACGTCGAAGGGCGGGACGGGCCTTCCAACCATGGCCGACTCTGCGTGAAAGGCCGTTACGGTTTCGATTACGTCCACCACAAGCAGCGGCTCACGAAACCGCTCATCCGGAAGCCTGGCGTACCCAAACACGCGGACTTCACGATGGATCCGTCGAAGCCGCTCGAATACTTCCGCGAGGCGACGTGGGATGAAGCGCTCGATCTCGCCGCGAGCAGATTGAAAGCGATCCGCGACACGCATGGGCCTGGGGGGCTCGCCGGCTTCGGATCGGCGAAAGGTACGAACGAGGAAGCGTATCTCTTCCAGAAGCTCGTTCGCACCGGCTTCGGCTCGAACAACGTCGATCACTGCACCCGGCTCTGCCACGCATCGAGTGTCGCCGCATTGCTCGAAGGCATCGGCTCCGGCGCCGTTTCGAATCAGGTGAACGACGTTTTGCGCGCGGAAGTGATTTTCCTCATCGGCGCCAACCCGATTTCGAACCATCCGGTGGCGGCGACGTGGATCAAGAATGCGGCAAAGAACGGCGCAAAGCTGATTTACGCGGACCCGCGGCGATCGGAGCTGTCCCGTCACGCGACACACATGCTCCAGTTCAAGCCCGACACGGACGTGGCGTTGCTCAACGCGATCATGCACACCATCGTCCAGGAAGGCCTGGTGAACGAGCGGTTCGTCCAGGACCGGACTTCCGGTTACGAAGAGCTGAAGAAGAACGTGGCCGGATACAGCCCCGAAGCGATGGCGCCGGTCTGCGGCATCCCCGCCGAAACCATACGGGAAGTCGCGCGGCTTTTCGCTACATCGAAAGGCTCGATGATTCTCTGGGGCATGGGGATCTCGCAGCACGTACACGGCACCGACAACGCGCGCTGCCTCATCGCGCTCTGTCTCATGACGGGGCAAGTAGGCCGGCCGGGAACGGGCTTGCATCCGCTCCGTGGCCAGAACAACGTGCAGGGCGCGTCCGATTCCGGTTTGATCCCGATGGTGTTTCCGGACTACCAGCGCGTCGACAACGCCGAAGCGCGCGCGCGCTTCGAACAGCTCTGGGGCGTACCGCTCGATCCGAAGCCGGGCCTCACGGTCGTCGAGATCATCCATGCAATTCTCGACGGCCAGATCCGCGGCATGTACATGATGGGCGAAAATCCGGCGATGTCGGATCCGGATGCGAACCACGCGCGTGAAGCGCTCGCAAAGCTCGACTGGCTCGTGATGCAGGAGATTTTCCTGACGGAGACGTGCTATCACGCGGACGTCATCCTTCCCGCGACCGCGTGGCCAGAGAAAGACGGCACGGTCACGAACACCGATCGCATGGTACAGATCGGGCGCAAAGCGCTCGATGCGCCGGGCGAGGCGAAACCGGACCTCTGGATCATTCAGGAAATCGCGGGACGCCTGGGCTGCGACTGGAGCTATGGCGGTCCGGCCGACGTGTTCAACGAGATGCGCCGCGCGATGCCTTCGATCGCAGGTATCACGTGGGAGCGTCTCGAGGCGGAAAGCTCGGTCACCTATCCGTGCGAGAAAGAAGGCGATCCGGGCGAGCCCGTCGTGTTCACCGAACGGTTTCCGACGGCCAGCGGGCGCGCGAAGTTCGTGCCGGCCGATATCATTCCGGCCGCCGAACGGCCCGATGCGCAGTTCCCGTTCGTGCTGATCACGGGAAGGCAGCTCGAGCACTGGCACACGGGGGCGATGACGCGGCGCGCCGGCGTGCTCGATGCGATCGAGCCCGATCCGACGGCGCTCATGCATCCGCTCGATCTCGATGCGATCGGTGCCAAAGCGGGAGACGTCATAACCGTCGAGTCCCGGCGCGGCATCATTTCGCTCTACGCACGTGCCGACGACGGCTCGCCGCGAGGCTCGGTATTCATTCCGTTTTGTTTTTACGAGGCCGCGGCGAACTTGCTCACGAACTCCGCGCTCGATCCTTTCGGCAAGATTCCGGAGTTCAAGTACTGCGCGGTGAAAGTGATGCGCGGAGGTGAATTGACGCCGCGCTCGAGTTACGGTGGGGGTCAAGCGCTAGCCGAGCTCGAAAAGACTCAATAACAAAGGGAAACGCAAGATGCCGTTATCCGATATCGAAATCGCCCAACAGGCGAAAATGCAGCGCGCGACCGAGCTCGCCGCGAAATTGGGCATACCCGAAGACGCGATGGAGCCGTATGGCCACTACAAGGCCAAGATTTCGCTGGGCTACGTCGACAGCCTGCAGGGACGCAAAGACGGCAAGCTCATTCTCGTGACGGCGATCAGCCCGACCCCGGCGGGTGAGGGAAAAACCACCACGACGGTCGGACTCGGCGATGCGCTGAACCGCATCGGCAAAAAAGCGGTGATCTGCCTGCGCGAGCCTTCGCTCGGCCCGGTGTTCGGCATGAAAGGCGGCGCAGCGGGCGGCGGCTACGCGCAGGTCGTCCCGATGGAAGATATCAACCTGCATTTCACCGGCGACTTCAACGCGATCGCGCTCGCGAACAACCTGCTCGCTGCTGCCCTCGACAATCACATCCACCACGGGAACGAGCTCGGCATCGACGTGCGGCGCATCGCGTGGAAGCGCGTAATCGACATGAACGACCGCGCGTTGCGTGACATCGTCTGTTCGCTCGGCGGCCCCGGCAACGGCTACCCGCGGCAGGACGGCTTCGATATTGTCGTGGCGAGCGAAGTCATGGCGATTTTCTGCCTCGCAACGTCGCTGAAGGACCTCAAGAACCGGCTCGGAAACATCGTGGTCGGCTATACACGCGAGCAGAAACCCGTCCTCGCAAAGGACCTCAAAGTACATGGCGCGATGACCGTGCTTCTGAAAGACGCGCTGAAGCCGAATCTGGTGCAGACGCTCGAGAACAACCCGGCATTCATCCATGGCGGGCCGTTCGCGAACATCGCGCATGGCTGCAACTCCGTCATTGCGACGAAGACCGCCCTCAAGCTCGCGGATTACGTCGTGACCGAGGCGGGTTTCGGAGCGGACCTGGGCGCCGAGAAGTTCGTCGACATCAAATGCCGCAAGTCGGGGCTGCGTCCCGATGCGGTGGTCATCGTCGCCACGATGCGGGCGCTGAAATACCACGGCGGTGTCGATGTGAAAGAAGTGAACAAGGAGAATCTCGCTGCGCTGGAAAAAGGCGTGGCGAATCTCGAGCGCCACGTTAACAACGTGCGTAACCAGTACGGTCTCCCGTGCGTCGTCTCGATCAATCGTTTCACGTTCGACACGGATGCGGAAGTCGAGCTCGTGAAGAAAAAAATGGCGCCGCACGGCGTGCCGGTACTGCTGGCGACGCATTGGGCGGAAGGTGGCAAGGGCGCTGCCGAAGTCGCCAAAACGGTCGTCGAGCTCATCGACAAGGGTGGGAGCAAGTTCAAGTTCGTCTACGAAGACGAGCTGCCGCTGTGGGACAAGATCAAGACGATCGCGACGAAGATTTACGGCGCGAGCGACGTCACTGCCGACGCGAAGGTGAGAGGCCAGATCAAGCGGCTGCAGGACGAAGGTTACGGCCGCTATCCGGTCTGTGTCGCCAAGACGCAGTATTCGTTTTCGACCGATCCGGCCCTGCGCGGTGCGCCGTCCGGCCACGTCGTGAACATACGGGAAGTACGTCTCGCGGCCGGCGCGGAGTTCATCGTGATGGTCTGCGGAGACATCATGACGATGCCGGGGCTGCCGAAAGTGCCGTCTGCGGAGAAAATCGACCTCACCGAGGACGGCAAGGTCGTCGGGCTGTTCTAGCGCTGTCCCTTCGGCCGCCTCGGCCTGCGACTTGCTAGCAGGGTCGGCGGGCTGTCCACGAGGGCGGCCGCCTGCTTTCCGTTCTCAGGTGTAACACGCATGCTGGAATGGCTGACCGATCCTGAAGCCTGGATCGCGCTTTTCACCCTGACGGCGCTCGAGATCGTTCTCGGCGTCGACAACATCATTTTCATTTCCATTCTGGTCGGCCGGCTGCCGGAACATCAGCGGCAGCGCGCTCGCGTGCTGGGTCTCGGCTTCGCCATGCTCACCCGTATCCTGCTGCTGCTTTCGCTGGCATGGGTGATGACGCTGACCGAGCCGCTGTTTACCTTCCTGGGGAAGGAAATCTCCGGTCGAGATCTGATCCTGATCGGAGGCGGTCTTTTCCTGCTCTGGAAAGCCGTGCACGAGATTCACGGCTCGCTGGAAGGTGAGGAAGACGAGCACGCTGCCGCCGCGCCCGCCCGCGCCGGGTTTACCGCAATCATCGTCCAGATCGGCATCATCGACATCGTTTTTTCGCTCGATTCCGTGATCACGGCCGTGGGTATGGCGGACCATGTGACGATCATGGTGATCGCCATCGTCATTGCCATCGCTGTCATGATGTTCGCGGCAAAGACCATCGGCGACTTCGTCGATCGGCATCCCACCGTGAAGATGCTCGCCTTGAGCTTCCTCATCCTGGTCGGCCTCGCCCTCGTTGCGGAAGGCTGGGACTTCCACATCCCGAAAGGCTACATCTACTTCGCCATGGCGTTTTCGGTGGGTGTCGAAATGCTCAATCTGCGCGCTCGAGCCAAGCGGGAAGCAGTCAAGCTACGCAGGAGCCTGCGGCACTGATCCTCGCTCGCGGCAGTAGCGCTAGACCGCGACCTGCGTCCGCAGCTCGACGACGCGATGCGGCGGCAGTCGCATGTAATCCGCGATCGTCGGGGAGTTCTGGAGCATCCACGTGAAGAGGTGCCGGCGCCAGCCGAAAAAACGCCTCGGCTTCGTGACGGAGACGATCTCGGCCTTGCTCGTGAAAAACGACGTGGTTTCCACGTCGATGCGTATGCCCCGCCTCGCGGCGAGCTCCAGTATCTTGTCGATACTCGGGTCCTCCCGGAAACCGAACTTCGCATTGACGCGCCACACTGCAGCATCGTCCGATCGCTCGATGTCGAGACGTTCGGGGTCGTCGACGTAAGGCGCGTCGACGAACTCGATGCTGACGAAAATGCACCTTTCCGGCACGACCATGTTGTGCTTCAGGTTGTGGAGAAACGCGCTGGGATACCCGGACCTGCGCGAGCTGAAAAAGACGCCCGTGCGGGGGATACGCACAGCCGCTTCGAGCCCGGCGCGTATGCTGTCGGGCCGCGCCTCGGGCTGAACCTGCTTACGAGCCTGCAGAAGCTCCACACCACGCTTCCACGTACTCAGCACCGCAAAAAGAACGCCGCCCAGAACCAGCGGAAACCAGCCGCCGGCGGCGATCTTGGTGAGGTTCGCGCTGAGGAACAATAGCTCGACTACGAGGAAGATCGCGGCGGCAATCAATGCCAGAATCCGCATGCGGTCGCGCCGCGCCAGCAGCACAACCATCAGGAGCAGAGTGCTGATGATCATGTCTCCATTCACGGCAATTCCGTATGCGCCGGCAAGTGCGCTGGAAGACTGAAAGCCGAGGACCAATGCGATCACCCCGCAGAACATGAGCCAGTTCACGAACGGCACGTAGATCTGGCCTTGCGCCGATTCCGATGTGTGGAGCACTCGCAGACGAGGCAGAAAGTTCAGTCGCGAAGCCTGCTGGCTCACCGAGTATGCAGCCGAGATCGTTGCCTGCGACGCGATGATCGTCGCACACGTCGCAAGGATCACCAGCGGGAAGCGTAACGCTTCGGGTGCGAGCAGGTAGAACGGATTTGCGGCCGTCGAGGGGTCGCGCAGCACCAGGGCGCCCTGGCCGAAATAATTCAGCATGAGGCACGGGAAAGCGACACCGTACCATGCGATGCGAATCGGGATTTTCCCGAAGTGCCCCATGTCTGCGTACAGCGCTTCAGCCCCCGTGAGACAGAGAAAGACGGCGCCGAGTGCAAACAGAGCTACAGCAGGCCGCTCCGAGGCAAAGCGAACGGCATGTGCCGGGCTCAGCGCACCGAGGACATCGGGTGTCTCGAGGATGCTGCGCACCCCGAGCGCCGCGATCGTTACAAACCACACGATCATCACGGGCCCGAAGACGCGTCCGATACGGCCTGTGCCGCGGCGTTGCACCAGAAAGAGGGCCGTGAGCAGTGCAACGGCAACGGGCAAGACCATATTCGACAGGTGCGGGCTGACGACCGTCAGCCCCTCGACGGCGGAAAGGACCGAAATCGCGGGTGTGATCAGTGCGTCGCCATAGAAAAGCGAAGCCGCAATAGCTCCCAGGATTGCGATCGCGCTCGCCACTCCGGGCCGGTTCCTGGCCGCCCGGAGCGCGAACGTGAGCAGGACCAGCGAGCCGCCTTCGCCCTTGCTGTCGAAACGAAGCAGGAACGTGACGTACTTCAGCGATACCACCAGCGTCACGGCCCAGAACATCATCGACAGGACCGCCATCACCGCTTCCGGCGATAGAGGTACCGCGTGCGTGCCCGAGAACGCCTCTTTGAAGGCGTAGAGGGGACTCGTGCCGATGTCCCCATATACGACGCCAAGCGCGGCCAGCGTGAGAGTCGCTGTCGCGGGGGCGCGGCTCGAGTGAGCCGAACTCAAAGGCGTGCGGCTAGCGGGCGCGCTTGCGTTTCGCGGCGGCAGGACGCTTTGCGGCTGTTGCGCCCGCAACCCCGTGACGATGTGCTCGTGATTTTCTTCAGGCGCTTTTCCGCGAGCTTCGAATCCCTGATCGCGACTTCTGCTGCTTTCGCGCCCGGCCGAGTATGCCGGGAACCCGTCGGGTCGAGATCGGCTTCGATGACAGATTTCTTTTTCATAATGCCTCCATGCATGCGTACAGCTGAGTGTCTGTCGAATCTAGACGAAGAATACAGCAATCGGCGAATCGACGAGCTACGTAACGCGTGCGCAAGGTTTGATGGAAGACAGAAGGTTTGCAACCAGGCATTCGATCCGCTGGAAAAACGCGCGTGGTGCCGTTTGTTGACGGCTATGAAATCCGCGTGTTAAAACCCGTGCGCCTTTCCTGAGTTCTCTGAAAAGGCGCTCCAAAGGGGAGTAGCTACGGGGCATGCGAATGAGTGCTCCGCGGCAGGGTCGTCATCGGGACGCGGCGTCAGCCGATCCCCGGCCCTGTCGACAACCGCAGCGTTGTAAGCGAGACCTTTGCCCGAGCACGCAACGGTTCCGTTTCGTGAAAGGTGAAGGACGCTCGACGCTGCGACGCCCATCGGCGCGTCCGGCGTGGGATCCTGACAATTTATTCGCTGCAGGAGGAGACGCCATGCTGAAAGCGCTGATTCCGGTCGACGGATCGCCCGCGTCGGAACGCGTGGTGCGCCACGTCATCGCATTGATGAACGGCCGCGAACCCATGGAAGTGCATCTGATCAATGTGCAGGACAAGGCCGATGCGCCGGAGCTCAGGCGTTTTCTCAAGCCGAACGAGATCAAACACATGCAGCTGGAGCATGGTGCCGCGGCCTTGATGCCTGCCAAGCGATTGCTGGATCGCGCGGGGATCCCTTACAAGGCGCATGTGCTGATCGGCGATCCCGCTGAGAAGATTGCAGCCTTCGCCCGTAGCGGTGGCTTCGACAAAATCATCATGGGCACACACGGCCGCAGCGGGATGACTGCGCTTCTCATGGGCTCCGTCGCTACGAAGGTCCTGCACCTTTCCGACGTACCTGTGACGCTGGTGAAAAAATGAAAGCACGCCTGGGTCTCGCGGCAAGCCTCGCCGCTGCTGCAACGTTCGCTCGTGCCGGAGACGCAGCAGCTCCGGTTCCCGTAGAGCTCTTCGGCATTCCCGTCGATTTCATATTGTTCGCGCTTACGCTGCTCGGCGTCGCGTTTTTCCATCACCACACACTGAGGGTTGCGCTGATCGGGCTCGGCACGATCATCCTGTACAAGCTCGTCTTCACCGGCTTCAAGACCGGCACCGGGTTCGCGGGGCTCGGCCTGCACCTGCTGCACGAATGGGTGATTCTCGCGAATCTGCTCGGCCTGCTGCTCGGCTTCGCGCTGCTCGCGAAGCACTTCGAGGAGAGCGGCGTTCCGGCGGTGCTCCCGCGCTTTCTGCCCGAAGACTGGAAAGGCGCGTTTGTTCTGCTTGTCATGATCTTCGTGCTGTCGAGCTTCCTCGACAACATCGCGGCCGCGATGATCGGCGGCACGATGGCCATGACCGTCTTTCGCGGCAAGGTGCACATCGGCTATCTCGCCGCGATCGTGGCGGCATCGAACGCTGGAGGTGCAGGTAGCGTGGTCGGCGACACCACGACCACGATGATGTGGATCGCCGGCGTTCCCGCGATCCAGGTATTCGATGCATATGTGGCGGCGGCAATCGCGTTGGTGATATGCGGTATCCCGGCCGCCCTGCAGCAGCACACCTACTCACCGATCGTGAAAGATGCGGTGACCGCCGGCAGGCTCGATTGGGGGCGTCTTGGCGTGGTCGCCATCATCCTGGCCGCGGCGATCGTAACGAACGTGGTCGTGAACCTGCGCTTCAATCATCTCTCGGACAGCTTTCCGTTTATCGGTGCCGCGGTGTGGGTGGCGATCCTTCTCACTACACCTTTACGCAAGCCCGACTGGGATCTGCTGCCGGGCGCGTTTCTCGGCAGCATTTTTCTGCTGTCGCTGATCCTTTGCGCTTCGCTCATGCCGGTGGAAAGGTTGCCGGCGGCGTCGTGGCAGACGGCTTTAGGGCTCGGTTTCGTCTCCGCCGTATTCGACAACATCCCTCTCACCGCCCTCGCATTGAAGCAGGGCGGTTATGACTGGGGGTACCTCGCTTATGCGGTCGGTTTCGGCGGCTCGATGATCTGGTTCGGATCATCCGCAGGTGTGGCTCTTTCGAACATGTTCCCGGAAGCGAAGTCCGTAGGGCGCTGGCTGCGTTTCGGATGGCACGTGGCACTGGCATATGTGATCGGATTTTTTGTGATGCTCGTGGTACTCGGCTGGGCGCCGGATGCGCGCCACAAGGCTCCGTCAACCGTGGGCGAAACATCAGCGCTCATGTCCGCCGTCGCGGCATAGCCAACGAACAGTCTGCAAAAGAGGGGAGATAAGAATGGAATTGATGCAATGGTTGACGATCGCGGTGTTCTTCATCACGATCATTGCCGTCGTCGCGAACTGGATCGACAGTACCGCGGCGGCTCTGGTGGGCGTCGCCCTGATGATCTGGATGGGCGTCATGACCGAGACCGACGCCTTCAAGCTCGTCGACTGGAACGTCATGGCCATTCTCGTCGGCATCTGGATCATCGCCGGGTATTTCGGCAAATCGGGGGTGCCGAGCTGGCTGTCGTTACAGGCGCTCAAGCTTTCCGGCGGCCGACCCGGCTTCCTCGTGATGATCCTCGCGTTCCTCGCCGGGATGATCTCGATGTTCGTCGACAACGTCGTGACGATCCTCATGATGGCGCCGGTCGCGCTGCCACTCGCTCGTGCGTTGGCACTGCCGGTGTTCCCCCTCGTGCTGATGATCGGCCTCGCGGCGAACTTCATGGGCTCGGCGTTGATCATCGGCGACCTCCCGCCGCAGATGCTGCACAGCGTCGCCGGGGCCGAGTTCTTCGACTTCATCTGGCACCAGGGCCGCCCGTCGTCGTTCCCGATCCTGATGGTGACGTTCCTCGCGACGCTCGCGTTCATGTGGTGGTACGGTTTCAGGAAGGCCGGCGTGCGTAAATCCGTGGCGGAGTCGGGCGTCGAGGCGGTCATTCCGGACAAGCTGTTCGCGACCGTCGCGGTCGGCATGTTCCTGCTGACCGTCTTCGGCATGTCCATGCGCGAACACCTCGGCGTTCAGCTCGGACTGATCGCGATGACGGGCGCGGTCGTCACGGTGCTGATACTGGAAGTCCTCGGCGAGCGCACCAAGGCGCCACGATTCGAGGAGATCATCCAGGAGCTCGACTGGCGCGCGGTCTTCTTCTACATCGCGCTGTTCGCGCTGGTGGGCGGACTCGAGAAAACGCACGTGCTCGAGCACCTGGCGAGCGCCATCAAACCTATCTTCGCCGAGAACTACGCTCTCGGCGTCACGCTACTCTACTGGATCACCATCCCCATCGTCGGCCTCGTCGAGCACGACGCTTACATCCTGACGTTCCTCTATACCATCCGCGACCTCGGTCAGGCGGGCGTCGAGCCGTGGCCGCTCTACTGGATGCTGCTCTGGTGCGGCACGCTCGGCAGCAACCTGACGGTTGCCGGCGCGCCAGCGCTGTACGTCGCACTCTCGATCAGCGAGAAAGAAGAGGGACGCAAGGTACCGCTCACGGAGTTCCTCAAGTGGACCCTCCCCTTCGCGCTCCTTTCGAGCTTCATCTGCTACATCCTCGGCATGCTGATCTGGGTGCTGCCGTACGTGAAGTAGGTCGCGCGCTACTGCGGCCGCAGCTTCTGGCTGCGGCCGCTCGAGTGACCGCATCGAAGCAGCTGAAGCCGGGCTGCTGATCTGCACCCGGTCGTCGCATTCGCCATCCTGCCGGTGTTTGCGTGCGCAAACGCGGAGTTTCGCTCGCTGGGCTTTCCCTCCGGGATTTGTTCACGCCGGTGCCCGTCGGGATCGCGGCCGGCTCTTCCTTGGCAAGCAGCTCGGCGTTTTCCGCATGGTCTGGATCGCCGTGCGGCTCGGGTTTGCGGAGCTGCCTTCGGGTAGCCGCTTGCCGACGCTCTACGGCGTGGCGGTGCTCGCGCTCACGTTACTGCGCCGGGCTGACTCCGAGTAGGCGCACGCTGGTGCGCGTCAATTACGCCCTACGCCTTGTCCGGGAAAGCACTACGAGTACGGTTACCGCAAATCAACCTTCCCGCGGGTCCGCGCGTTGTTACTCTGCAGTAGAATTTCCGGAGAATTGACCCGGGTCAATTCGTTTTCCAGGGCTCTGATCGAAGATACCGCGCAGCGAGGAGGCCGCGCGCCCCGGCGATGTGACGCCGGCGGCATAAAGCACGCCCCGGCAGCGTTCACAATCTAGGAGGAGGTGACATGCGTACTCAGCGTTGGAGCTTGCGCGGCTTTCTGCCGCTTCTAGCCGCATTCAGTGTTGTCGTTTCCGCCCCGGCCACCGCTGCGTCGGCGGGCTGGGAACCGACCAAACCCGTCGAATTCGTGATCCCGGCCGGCACGGGCGGCGGCGCCGACCAGATGGCCCGACTGCTGCAGGGCATCGTCGTGAAGCACAGCCTCATGAAGCAGTCACTCATCCCGATCAACAAGTCGGGCGGTGCGGGTGCGGAAGGCTTTCTCGACGTCAAGAACTCGAAGGGCGATCCGCACAAGATCATCATCACGCTCTCGAATCTCTTCACGACTCCGCTTGCTACAGGTGTGCCGTTCAACTGGAAAGACCTGACACCTGTCGCGATGCTCGCGCTCGATCAGTTCGTGCTGTGGGTGAACGCCGAGACGCCATACAACAGCGCCAAGGAATACATCGACGCGGCGAAAAAAGCGGGCCCGGGCAAATTCAAGATGGCGGGCACCGGCTCGAAGCAGGAGGACCAGATCATTACCGTCGCGCTGGAGAAAGCCACGGGCGCAAAGTTCACCTACATACCGTTCAAAGGCGGTGGCGACGTGGCGACGCAGCTCGTAGGCAAGCACGTCGATTCCACGGTCAACAATCCGATCGAGGCGGTCGCACAATGGCGGGCAGGCAAGCTTCGGCCGCTGTGCGTATTCGACGACACCCGCATGCCGTACAAGGGCAGAGTGACGGAGAAAATGTCCTGGAACGACATTCCCACATGCAAGGAAGCCGGCGTGCCGACCGACTACGTGATGCTGAGAGGCATCTTCATGCCGCCGGGCGTGCAGCAGGCCGCCGTCGACTATTACGTGGATCTCTTCAGGCGAGTGCGCGAGACGCCGGAGTGGAAGGAATTCATGGAGCGCGGTGCGTTCAATCAGACCTTCATGAGCGGGAAGGAATATGGCGCCTGGGTCGCAAAAGCGGAACAGGAGCACGTGAGCCTCATGAAGGAAGCAGGATTCCTCGCGAAACCGTAACGTCACGCGGTCCCGACCGCTGATGCGAATAGAACAACCCTCCCCGACGCGGGGAGGGGCGAGTGGGAAATCTTCTTCGACCGTCTACGTAGATGAGTGAACCTCCACAGGCTCCGGAACCACGCGCGGGCGGCATCAGCACCCGTACCGTGGAAGTCGTGGTGGCGCTCGTCATATTTGCGCTCGGCGCGCTCGTCGTTTACGACAGTCGGCGTCTCGGTGCGAAGTGGGGCGCCGACGGGCCCGAAGCCGGCTATTTCCCGTTCTATATCGGTCTGGTGATCTGCGTATCCACGGCGGTGATCGCCGCTCAGGCGCTGTTCGGCCGCGCCGACAAGCGAGACGGTATCTTCGTCGAGTGGCAGCCGCTAAGGCAGGTCCTTTCGGTGCTGCTGCCGGCGCTGTTGTACGTCGGAGCGATCCAGTTGATCGGCTTCTACACGGCGTCCGCAATCTACATCGCAGGCTTCATGGTCTGGCTGGGCAAATACAGCTGGTTGAGAAGCGCGCTCGTCGGCCTGGCAGTCAGCGCGCTCGCGTTCATCACATTCGAGATCTGGTTCCAGGTGCCGCTTTATAAAGGCGCATTCAATCCGCTCGCGTTTCTGGGTTACTGACCGCGCACGGACAGGGGAAAGCAGTTGGGAGACATCGCCGCACTGTTTCACGGCTTCGCAGTTGCGTTGACCCCATTCAACCTTCTGCTCATGTTCATCGGCGTGAGCCTGGGCGTCATCATCGGCGTGCTTCCGGGGCTCGGCGGGGCGAATGGCATCGCGATCCTGCTGCCTCTCACGTTCACGATGCCGCCGACCTCGGCGATCATCATGCTCTCCTGTATCTACTGGGGCGCGCTTTTCGGCGGCGCGATCACATCGATACTTTTCAATATCCCCGGGGAGCCCTGGTCTGTAGCGACGACGTTCGACGGCTACCCCATGGCGCAGCAGGGGCGCGCCGGAGAAGCTCTGACCGCTGCTTTCACGTCCTCGTTCATCGGCGCGCTGGTGGCGGTCATCATGATCACCTTTCTCGCGCCGCTCGTCGCCCGTTTTGCGCTTCAGTTCGGGCCCCCCGAGTTCTTTGCGGTGTACTTCCTCACGTTCTGCAGCTTCATCGGCATGGGCAAGGAGCCGCCGTTCAAGATCATGGCGGCGATGATGATCGGTTTCGCTCTCGCCGCCGTCGGCATCGACACCGTAACGGGACAGCTGCGGCTGATATTCGGCTGGCACGAGCTCATGCGGGGCTTCGATTTCCTCATCGCGGTCATCGGGCTCTTCGGCATCGGCGAAATCCTGCTCTCGATGGAGGAGGGTCTGTCGTTTTCCGGGCGCTCCGCCAAGATCGACCCGAAAATAGTTCTGCAGACCTGGGCGAAACTGCCGCGGTACTGGGCAACGTCGCTGCGAAGCTGCCTCATCGGTTGCTGGATGGGAATCACGCCGGGTGGTGCGACGCCCGCGTCATTCATGTCGTATGGCGTTGCGAAGCGCGTATCGCCCAACGGCACCAAGTTCGGAACGGGCGAGCTGGAAGGTGTAGTCGCGCCCGAGACCGCCGCGCACGCCGCGGGCACCTCGGCGTTGCTGCCCATGCTTTCGCTCGGCATTCCGGGTTCGCCGACGGCAGCAGTGCTTCTGGGCGGGCTCCTCATCTGGGGTCTTCAGCCCGGCCCGCTTCTATTCGTCGAGCAGAAGGATTTCGTGTGGGGCCTCATCGCGAGCATGTATCTCGGCAACATCGCCGGGCTCATCATCGTGCTCACCTGTGTGCCGCTTTTCGCTGCGATCCTGCGCGTGCCGTTCTCGATCATCGCCCCGATCATCGTGGTGATCTGCGCGATCGGCGCTTTCACCGTTCACAATGCGATGCTGGATATCTGGTTCATGCTGCTCTTCGGCATCGCCGGCTACGTTCTGAAGAAGCTCGCGTATCCACTGGCACCGCTCGTGCTCGCGCTCGTGCTGGGCGACCGTGCAGAAGACGCTTTCCGGCAGGCGATGCTGATGGCGCAAGGTGATTTGCGCATCTTCTTTTCCAACTGGCTGGTCGGCAGCATCATGGCGCTCGCGCTGGTCCTGCTCTTCTGGCCGTTATTCAGCCGGTGGCGCGCGCGCCATCGCAAGCCCGCAACAACGGCTGCAATGGGCTGAGCAGTCGGGCGCCGGAGCCCAGTTTCCCCTCGACATCCAGTTCGATGCACTGGCGCTCAACTTTCGCGAGGGTTTTTCTCGACCTGGCCCTCTGGTTTGTCACTCCTGTCGTCTTTCTCTTCTACTACTACAACCGCTCTTTGCACGGCGCACCCGAAGCGATACTGCCGCATTTACGGCTCGTGCTCTTCGCCTGGTTAGGCGTCGCACTCCTGCGCCTCGCGGCCGCGACTTTCCTCAAACCGTCACCTATCGCGCGTGCTGTTTCGGCGCT
>Ga0209382_10004710_pt1 | contig 18083 bp, 19 predicted proteins | sample SoiMetdeltSBSDD5_FD_187599 | JGI IMG/M metagenome (GOLD analysis project Ga0209382, IMG submission 187599) | Bulk soil microbial communities from a Populus tree surrounding site in Tennessee, USA - Soil MetaG P. deltoides SBSDD5 (SPAdes) (version 2) | ecosystem: Environmental > Terrestrial >...
TCGGCACCCGCGGCGCCGCCGCCGCCGGCCCTCGCCAAAGCAGCGGCGGAGCGCTCGAGCGCTGCCGCTCTCGAGCAAGTCAGAATCCAGGCGCAGGCACCGCGCGATCAGTCGTTGGCCACGTCGCCTGTTGCCGTCGACACCACGACGCTCGATTCGCCTGCTGCGCAGGTTGCGGCCGAACAGCCGGCATTTGCAGGATCGGTCGCGACCGTCTCGGCTCGTAAGGAAGTGCAGACCGCGCCAGCAGAGGCGGATTCTTCCGACGACGATCTCAGCTCGGTCGCGGTCACCGGCAACACTCGTGCGCGGCGAGCGGGGCGCACAGCCGGCCCGCGCAACACGGTCTCGAACTCCGCGATCAGCAGCGAAGCGCGCCCCGCGGCAGACGAAGAAGCGGCGCAGATCGATCCGCAGAAGTGGCTCGAAGAAATCCGCGAGCTGCGTCGCGCCGGCAAGGTCACGCAGGCCGATCTCGCGTGGCAGGACTTTCGCAAGGCGTATCCGCAGTTCCCGGTCGCCGAGGACGACCTCGCGCGCAAGAAGTGAAACCTGCGGTGTGGTTTAATCCGCGTCCATGATCGAAAGAACAATCGAGAAGCTGCTGTTCGCCAGCCGCTGGATCCTCGCGCCCGTCTATCTCGGCCTGTCGCTCGCGCTGGTCGCGCTCGGCATCAAGTTCTTCATGGAGCTGTTCCACCTGATCACGGAAGTGGTCAGCATGGGCGAGGCGGACCTGGTGCTGATCCTGCTCGGGCTCGTGGACATGGTGCTGGTCGGCAGCCTGATCGTCATGGTGATGTTCTCCGGCTACGAGAACTTCGTCTCGGCGCTCGACGTCGATCAGGGCGGCGAGAAGCTCAGCTGGCTCGGCAAGCTCGACGCGAACTCGCTGAAGCTGAAGGTCGCCTCGTCGATCGTCGCGATCTCCTCGATCCACCTGCTGCGGCGATTCATGGAAGCGGACGAATACATCAAGTCAGGCAACCGCGATGCGCTCTTCTGGTTCGTGGTCATCCATCTCACGTTCGTCGTCTCGGCGGTGATGATGGGCGTACTCGACCGCATCACTTCCAGCCAGCACCACGGACACAAAGGCGAAGTGTGACCCCGCGTTGATTCGCGGGGCCACGTTCAATCCCTCAGCCGGCCACCTTCTGCCCCGGCTCTGTTCCCGTCGCAAAGAACTCCATCGACACCGAGTTCAGGCAATAGCGCCTGCGCGTCGGTCGCGGGCCGTCGTCGAACACGTGCCCGAGATGGCTGTCGCAGCGGCGGCAACGGATTTCCGTGCGGATCATGCCGTGGCTCTCGTCGACGATCTCCGCGATGTGATCCGGGTCGAACGGCTGCGTGAAACTCGGCCAGCCGGTGCCCGATTCGAACTTCGCATCGGCCTTGAACAGCGGGAGTCCGCACAGACGGCAGGCGTAGATGCCGTCCTTCTTGTTGTTCAGCAACGTGCCGCAGAAGGGCGCTTCGGTGCCCTGGTGCAGCAGCACGCGGCGCTCCTCGGGCGAGAGCTGCTCGGCGAGCCGGTCGCGCTGGGCGGTGCTGAGCGGGCGCAGGTCGTAACCGCTGGCTGACGTAGTCGGAACGGGCTTGGGGCGCATGGTGGGCTCCAGGTATCTGCGGCGGGGGTCACAGCACCATCGGGGCTGGACCGCCCGTTTCAAGCCGTCGTTACTTGCCGTTGGCGCGCATGCGGCTGTTGCGGTAGCCGTAAATCGCGTAGATCGAGAAACCGATGATCGACCAGATCAGGAACAGCAGCCAGGTTTCCCGCGGTAAGAAGTACGTGATGCCGCCGCAGATGATCGCGCCGAGCACGCACGTGACCGCGGCGAACGGCACGCGGAACGGCCGATGCAGGTTCGGTCGCGTGTAGCGCAGGACGAGCACGCCGATGCACACGCCCGTGAACGCGAGCAGGATGCCCATCGAAATCAGCTCGCCGAGGATGTTGAGCGGGAACAGGCCGGCGATCGCTGCCGCCAGAACGGTCGTGATCGCAGTCGCGACGTGCGGCGTGCGGTACTTGGGATGCACCTTGCGCATGTTCGGTGGCAGCAGGCCGTCGTCGGCCATCGCCAGGAAGATGCGTGGCTGGCCGAGCATCGACATCAGGATGACCGAGGTCATGCCGGCGATCGCTCCGATCTTCACCAGCGAGCCGAGCCACGCGAGCTGCGGGTGAGCATCGAGCGCGACTGCGACCGGCGCATCGGCAGCGAGCTTCTGGTACGGCACCATGCCGGTCATGACCGCTGACATCGCGACGTAGAGGATGGCCGAGATGACCAGCGCGCCGAGGATGCCGAGCGGTACGTCGCGCTGCGGATTGCGCGTCTCGCGCGCGGCAGTCGATGCAGCATCGAAGCCGACGTACGAGAAGAAGATGATCGCCGTGCCTCGCAGCAGGCCGCTCACGCCGAACTCGCCGTCCTTGCCGGTATTCGCCGGCAGATAAGGATGCCAGTTCGCGGTGTCGACGTAGCTGATGCCCGCGAGGATGAAAATGACGATCACCGCAACTTTGATCCACACCATGATGTTGTTCGCCGTCGCCGATTCCTTGATGCCGATGTACAGCACCCAGCCGAGCGCCAGCGTGATCAGCACGGCGGGCAGGTTGACGATCGAACCGGTCGTCATCAGAAAACTGTCCGCGCCCTTGTCGAGCGGCGCATTCGTGAGCGCGGCGGGCATATGGATGCCCCAATCGCGCAGCAGATTGACGACGTACTGCGACCAGCCGACCGCGACCGCCGACGCGGACATCAGGTATTCGAGCGACAGGTTCCAGCCGATGATCCAGGCGACCGACTCGCCGAGGGTGCAGTACGCGTACGTATACGCGCTGCCCGACACCGGAATCATCGCGGCGAACTCGGAGTAGCAGATGGCGGCGAGCGCGGAACCGATCGCGGCGATCAGCAGGGCCAGCGTCAGGGCCGGCCCGGTGTGATTCGCGGCGACGGTGCCGGTCAGGATGAAAATGCCGGTGCCGATCGTCGAGCCGAGGCCGATCGCCGTCAGGGAGCTGGCCGTCAGCACACGCTTCAGCGGCGGCGCGCTTTCCAGCTCGGCGACGATCGATTCGACAGGGCGGACAGCGAAGAGACGGCGCAGGAAGGACATTCAGGCCTCGGGCGGCGGGATAGTTGTTTGGCTGCACAGCCTACAGGCTCGGACGCCGGGGCAGAAGTCGGGTCCGCACTATCCGCCATTGGCTATCCGCTGTCCGCTTCCATCCGTATCATTCGCGGGCCGATGAACAGGGACCTCTCGACCCCAATTCCGAACAGTTACTGGGTGCAGCCGGGCCGGCTTCTCGCCGGGGAATATCCCGGCTCGATGTCGCGCGCCGACGCCATGGAACGTGTGCAGCGGTTGCTGGCCGCGGGTGTCACCAGCTTCATCGATCTCACGGAGGAGGGCGAGCTGCCCGACTACGACAGCCTCCTGCCCGAGCTGACCGAGCAGCGTGTGCACTATCGGCGCCTGGCAGTGCTCGATCACAGCGTGCCCGATTCCGCCGCGCACATGGCGCGGATCCTCGATCTCATCGACAGCGAGCTCAGCGCTGGCCAGTGCGTGTACCTGCACTGTCGCGCGGGCATCGGCCGCACTGGAACCGCCGTGGGCTGTCATCTCATTCGCAGCGGATTGACGAACGAGAAGGCTTTCGATCGCCTGCAAGTGCTGTGGAAGCAATGCGCGCGCTCGCGGCGTTGGCCAACGATCCCGGAGACTTCCGAGCAGGTCGACTTCGTGTTGCGATGGCGCGAGCCTGTCGCGGGCGCCGTCGCGCAGCTCGACCTGGCGCCGCGTTACGAAGGAGCACTGGTTGGACTCGCACTGGGCGACGCGCTCGGTTTGCTGGTTACCCACAGCAACTTCGACGCGAGCACTCTCGTTACGGCGATGCGCGAGCGCACCTCCCTGCGTACGGGTGCGCACACGGCAATGACCCGCGCGCTCGCCGAAAGTCTGCTGGCCTCGTGTGCACACAATCCCGAAGATCAGATGCAGCGCTATCTGCAGTGGACGCGCAGCGCCGACGTGTCGGTGCCTGCTGAATTGAAGCGCGCGCTCGGCGCCTGGCAATGGTCGCGCAAGCCGAACGCCGGCACGCACGACCCGAAGAATCTCGATCCGCATTCGCTGCCGCGCACGCTCGCTGCAGCTCTTTACCTGCGCGCCGATCCGCAGCGCGCGATCGAGATTGCTGCCGAGCTTTCGCGCACGACGCAACAAGCGCCGGTCGTGCTGGATTTGTGTCGGTTCTGGTCGGCGCTGCTCACCGACGCGCTTTCCGGGGTGGACAAGGCGACGCTGCTGGCTTTCAACGGCCCGGCGCTCACGTTGCTGCGTCATCGCCCGCTCAAAGCGCCCGTGAAGAGCCTGATCGAACGCAAGCAGCGCCGCGAAGCGGAAGGTACCGGCGACGATGCTCTCTTCGTTACGCGCGTCGCTATCGCTGCGTTTGGCACTGCTGCCACTAGCGCGGATGCCTTGTTGCTGGTCGCGACGACAGCACAGAGCTCGCCCGCCGCTGCGGCGCTTTGCGGTGCGCTCGTCGGAGCGCACTACGGCGTCGACTCGATTCCCGCCGATTGGCGACGACAGCTCGCCGAAGATGCGCCGTTGCGTTCGCTGGCGCGCCATCTGCTGGCCTGAGCAATGGCGGCGCGCGCTCGACGAAAAGGCAGTCTGCGGCGCAAGCGCCAGCGCGAGCCGGCGTGGACGCGCTTGTCCGACGCGGAGCTGCTGCGAACGCGCTTTTGCGACTTGCGCCTGACGCTCCGCCATTCCGAGATCGAAGACCGCTTGCGCGAGATCCGTCGCAGCTTGAAGGCGCGCGGTATCAAGTTCCGGCCGCACGTGTGGCTCTCCGAGGAGTGGTTCTCGCCGGACGGCGTGCCGGGCATCGCGGTGCCTTTCTACATGGCGCATCCGCGTCTGCAACGCCTGGAGCGGCGTTTCATGGGCGAGGTCGAGGGCGGCAACGCCAACTGGCTCACGCGCATCCTGCGGCACGAGATCGGCCACGCGCTCGACAACGCGTATCGGCTGCGTCGGCGCAAAAGTTGGCGACACACGTTCGGCAGGGCGTCGCGCCCGTATCCGGATATCTATCGACCGCGCCCCGCGAGCCAGGCTTTCGTGCTGCACCTCGGTCATTGGTATGCGCAGAGCCACCCGACGGAGGACTTCGCCGAGACGTTCGCGGTATGGCTGCAGCCGCGGGCGCGTTGGCGTCGCGAGTACCAGGGCTGGCCGGCGCTGCGCAAGCTGGAGTATGTCGACAAGCTGATGGCGCACATCAGCGGCATGCAGCCCATCGTGCGCAATCAGGACTTGATCGAGCCGCTGAGCGACAACCAGAGCACGCTCGGCGAGCACTACCGGCGCAAGCGCGCCCGCTACGAGTTCGACAAGCCCGACGCCTACGACCTGCGGCTCAAGCGCGTGTTCGGCAAGCAGCGCAAAGGCGGCAAGCGCACCTCGGCGAGCGTGTTCCTGCGGCAGTCCCGTCCGCAGCTCGAGCGCCTGCTCATGCGGCGCTCGCGTTTGTACCCATATCTCGTGCACCATGTACTGCGCACGGTCATCCGTCGTTGTCGCGAGCTGGATCTGGTGCTCGATACCTCGAAGCGGGAGGCGAAGCGGGCAGTGGTGGCGGTTCTGGAGCGCATTCTCATCGACATCCTGCGCCGGGATCGAGAGCGCTATACGTTATGAAGCCGCTCCGCGTACTGGTGCTGATGCACGAAAGCCTCGTGCCGCCGGCGAGCCTCAAGGGCTACAGCGACAAGGAGATCGACGAGTTCCGGACCGAGTACGACGTCGTGGCCAATCTGGAGAAGGCCGGGCACACCGTGCGCGCGCTCGGCCTCGGCGACAACCTGGGCGAGCTGCGCACCGCGATCACGGACTGGAAGCCCGACGTCGCGTTCAACCTGCTGGAAGAGTTCCAGGGCATCGTCACGTACGACCAGTACGTGGTCGCGTTCCTGGAGCTGATGAAGCTGCCGTACACCGGCTGCAATCCGCGCGGCATGATGATCTCGCGCGACAAGGCGCTGTCGAAGCAGATCCTGTCCTACCACCGCATTCCGACGCCGGGCTTCGCCGTGATCCGCCAGGGCACGCGCTACAGGGCGCCGCGCAAGCTGAAGTTCCCGCTGTTCGTCAAATCCGTCACCGAGGACGCCTCGCTCGGCATCGCGCAGGCCTCGATCGTCGGCGACGCCGACAAGCTCAAGGAGCGCATCCAGTTCATCCACGAGCAGACCAACTCCGACGCGCTGATCGAGGAGTACATCGAGGGCCGCGAGCTGTACGTCGGCGTGCTCGGCAACGACCGGCTGCGCACGTTCCCGGTGTGGGAGATGGATTTCGGCACGCTGCCCGAGGTGATGGCCGGCATCGCGACCCGCAAGGTGAAATGGGATAAGCGCTACCAGAAGAAGCACGGCATCCGCACCGGCGCGGCGCAGTCGCTGCCGGATGGCGCGGCTGCTTATCTCGACAAGCTGTCGAAGCGCATCTATCGCGCGCTGAATCTCACGGGCTATGCGCGCATGGATTTCAGAATGCGGCCGGATGGCAGTGTGTTCGTACTGGAAGCGAATGCGAATCCGAATATCAGCAGAGAAGAGGACTACGCGGATTCGGCGAAGGCGGCGGGGGTGGATTACGCGTCGCTGTTGGAGCAGATCATCCGGCTGGGGGCGAACTATCAGGCGGCGTGGCGGGTGGACGAGGCTTAGCGCAGGCTCGACAACCCACCATCTACGACGAGCTGCTGCCCCGTCACATAGCTCGATTCCGCGCTCAGCAAGAACACCGTGGCGTACGCAACCTCCCACGCCGTTCCCTGTCTTCCGAGCGGCACCGTCGTCGTTGCTCGCGACGGTCGGCCGCGACTCGCAAGCCGGCCCAACGGCGTGTCGATCAGCCCTGGCACCACGAGGTTCGCGCGAATCCCGCGTCGCGCTCCTTCGTACGCAACGTGTCTGCACAGCCCGGCAAGGCCGGCTTTCGACGCGTCGTACGCGGGAATTCCCGTCCCCGGCTTGATGCCCGCAATCGAACTTACGAACACGATGGCCGCGCCCGGCTGAAGTCGGGGAAGGGCGGCGCGCGCCACGAGGAAGTGCGCGCGCAAGTTGATCGCGAACGTCACATCCCACGCATCCACGTCGGTCCCTTCGAGACCGCGACCGTAGCCGATGCCTACGTTCACCACGATGCCATCGAGACCACCGAGCCCTGCTTCTGCATCGGCGACGACGCGAGCGCATGCGGCCTCATCAGTCACGTCCGCGATCACGACTGTCGCGCGATTGCTCTCGCCGGCCATGCGCGCCGTATCGCTTGCAGCTGCCTCATCGCGATCCGCGCACGCGACTGCTGCTCCTTCGCGAGCGCACAACACGGCAATCGCACGTCCGTTGCCCAGCGGCGCATCGGGATCGTCGCAAGGCTGCGTGCCCGCGCCCACGACGAGAATCCTGCGACCCTCGAGGCGGCGACGACCCGGCGAGCCGCCGGTCGCTTCCGGCGGCGTCCACACGGTCGCGGGATCGCGCTCAGTCATATCAGCTCTCGATCTGCACGCCGAAAGAGTTCAGCGCCATCGACACCATCATGTACTGGCCGACGGCGAACACCAGGTCGACCACTTGGCGCGTGTCGTAGTGCTTGCCGAGACGCTGCCAGGTTGCATCGCTGATGAATTGATCGCCGTGCAGATCGTCGACCGCGCGCAGCAGCGCCGATTCCGCCTCGGTCCAGCCCGGCGCGTCCGGCCCGCTTTTCAAGCGCTCGATCTCTGCATCGCTGAGCCCGGCTTCTTTGCCGATGCGCGTGTGCTGATGGAACTCGTACCCCGAGCGGCACAGCCAGCCGACGCGCAGGATCGCCATCTCGCGCTCGCGCGGCGGCAGCGACGACTTGAACAGCACGTGATTCGCGAACGGCATCCAACGTCGATACAGATCCTGGTGGCGGATCAGCGTCGCGAAGACGTTGAGCACGCGCTGCGGATTGCCGCGCGTCAGCAGCTCGCGCTGCTCGTCGTTCCATTCGCTCTGCGGCAGCGGCGTCAGCCGCGGGCGGGACAGGCGCATGTCACTCCGCTCCTTCTTTCTTTGCGGCAGCGGTCCACTGGCCGAGCCACTGCTCGACTTCGCGATGCCACTGGATGCTGTTCGCGGGCTTGAGCACCCAGTGATTCTCGTTCGGGAAGATCAGCAGGCGACTCGGGATGCCGCGCCGCTGCAGAGCGTTGAACATCGACAGGCTCTGCGAGTACGGCACGCGATAGTCGAGCTGGCCGGCGATCACCAGCATCGGCTTGCTCCAGTCCGCGACGTGACCCTGTGGGTTGTACTTCTCGTAGTTCTGCGGCACCTCCCACGGCGTGCCGCCGTTTTCCCATTCGCTGAACCACAGCTCCTCGGTCATGTAGCCCATGCCGCGCGTGTCGAAGATGCCGGCGTGGCTGACGATGCACTTGAACGGCTCGTTCCAGTTGCCGGCGATCCAGTTCATCATGTAGCCGCCATACGAAGCGCCGAGCGCGCACATGCGGTCGCCGTCGAGCCACGGATACTTGGCGAGCGCCGCCTTCAAGCCTTTCTGCAGATCCTCGAGCGGCTTGCCGCCCCAGTCGTTGCTGACGGCGTCGGTGAACGCCTGCCCGTAGCCGGGTGAGCCATGGAAATCGATGAAGATCGATGCGTAGCCGGCGCCGGCATACGTTTGCGGATTCCAGCGATAGCTCCAGGCGTTCGCAAAGGACGATTGCGGCCCGCCGTGCACGATGAACGCCACGGGATAGCGACGCCGCGCCTCGAAGTTCGCTGGCCGCATCACGTAGCCGTACACGGTTTCGTCGTTCGCGCCCGCGAACGTGAATTGCTCGGGCTCGCCGATCTGCGTGGCGGCGAAGGCGTCGGCATTCATGCGCGGCAGCTCGCGCAGGTCGCCGCCCTTGAGCGTGACTGCGTACAGCTCTGCCGGCGACTTCAAAGTCGAAACGGCGAACACGATCTCCTTCTCGCCGACCGCGAACGAATCGACGTGGCCCGGGCCCGTCAGCATCGTCGGCTTGCCGGTCTTCAGGTCGATCGCCCACACCGGACGCTGGCCGAAGTGATCGGCAACCGCGTAGAGCGTGCGACTGTCCGGAGCGAACTCGATCTGGTCGACCGAGCGATCCCAGTCCTGCGTGAGCGCGCGGCGCTCGCCGGTCTTGAGGTCCATCAGCACGATATGGAAGCGATCCGCCTCGAAGCCCGGACGTTGCATCGCGCGCCAAGCCAGTGTGCTGCCATCGGGCGAGAACACCGGCTGTGCATCCCACGCCGGATTGTCCGACGTGAGATTGCGCGGCTCGCCGCCCTCGACGCTCACTTCGTACAGATCGAAGTTCGTCGACCACGGCTCCGACTTGCCCTTCACGCGCGCGTTGAACACGACTTTGCTGCCGTCGGGCGAGAACGTGTACTCGCTCGCATCGCCGAACGGCTTCGACGGCACGTCGGCATCCAGCGCCGCGGTCAACGCAGTCGGCTCGACTGCACGACCGTTTTCCATCCGCAGCACGAACAGCTGCGAGATGCGGCCGTCGCTCCACGTGTCCCAATGCCGCACGAACGTGCGGTCGTAGACGCGCCCGCTCGCCTTGGAATCCGCCGTTTGCTTGAGGCGGTTGCTGCTGCACGCGAGGTCGCTGCAGTCGGCGAACACATCCAGCGAAACGGCGAGTCGCGAGCCGTCCGGCGCCATGCGAAACGAACCGACGTCGAGCGGCAGATTCGTCACTTGTTCCGCCTCGCCACCGGCGGCGGCGAGGCGCCACACCTGCGTCGCGCCGCTCCGTGCGGAGGTGAAGTAGATATAGCGGCCATCGCGCGACCACTCGGGCGAGTTGTCGTTTTCAGGATGCGTCGTGAGGCGGCGCGGCTGCGCGCCCTTGGTCGCGAGATCGAGCGACCAGAGATCCTGACGGCCGCGATTCGCCGCCATGTCGGTCTCGCGCACGGCGAACACGACGGTCTTGCCGTCGGGCGACAGCGCAGGATCGGACACGCGCTTCAGCCGAACGAGATCCTCGACCGAGAACTGATGGCGCTCCGCTGCTGCGGCAGCGGTGCAGACGAACGCGAGCGTGAGCCACGACGCGAACAGCGAACGTGCAATGAGCATGGGAACGAACCCCGGAGGTAAACATGCGCAAGACGCGAAGGGCGGAGAGTCTATTTCTTTTCCCTGAACACCGCGAACGCGCTGGTATAGCCGTGCAGATAGGTCGCGTTGTGGATCGGGCCGATCTCGCCGCTGCAGAAGAAACCGCCGAGCGGGATATCGCCGACCAGCCGGCGGAATGCATTGCTGTCGTGATCGGCCTGGCCGTACAGCTCCATACCGCGGCCTGCGCAGGAGAACAGCAGCGCGCCGGCGTCGGCTTGCAGCGGACGCGAGGCGCCGTAACCGGTCAGCGTGCGCACCAGGTCGTGGGCAGAGGTTTGGGCATCGCGCAGGTGGAACTGCACGACGCTGTTTCCCGGCACGTTGGCGCTCACCCACAGCGCGCCGCTCTGCGGGTCCATGCCGAGGATGTTGCGGATCAGGAAGTCGCCCGGCTGGTATTCGCTCGCGTCGGTGCGCATCGCCAGGCCGAGGTACAGGGACTGGCTGAACAGCTCGCGATCGGTCGCGGGCAGCCGCTCGAACAGGCGCGCCAGCACTTCGCGCGGCGGACGCCCGTCGAGCTCGCGGATCAGATTCTCGTGCGCCATCGTGACGAACATCGGCTCGCCGATCGGCCGGCAACCCTGCGCGACGACCGCGTCGAGCTCGATGTTGCCGGTCAGCGCGAGCGTCACGCAGCCCGAGTGGTAGACCTGGTTGCCGAGATACAGCGCGGTTCCGCCGACCTGGCGCGCGCCGCTGGCGAGGCCGCCGATTTTCGGCGCGAGCGGATAGACGCGGTCGAGGCCGCGAACATAGGTCTCGGTCTCGAAGCTGAACGGATCGGCGAGCAGCAGGAATGCGGGTTGCTGATTCGCCGTCATCCGCAACGCGTCTTCCCAGATGCGGGTCTCGGCGAACACCGGTGGCACCTGCGCGGCGTCGAGGTGCGTGCCTTTGAACTTCACGCCCGGCAGCACTGCGCCGGTGAGCGAAAGGCCGGGTCGGTCTTCGACCTCGCGGCCGCCGCCGATCACGCCGCCGGCGCAGCAGCCGAACACAAATGCGCTCTCGAATTCGCGCAACACCAGTTCCGTGACGGCGTCGAAGCGCGCGGCGTGATCCGCGCCGACGAAGACGAATACCAAGTCGGGTTCCTGGCGGCCGAGGCCGGCGAAGACGCTGCCGGCGGCACGTTCCATGGCCGAGCTCAGATTGCTATCGGTTTCGATTGCAGAGGCCCAGCGCATGCTCTCGATTCTAGCGAGCGAGGTTGCCCCTTCATACAGGGGCAGCCGTAGTCCATTACTGACCCGCTTCCTTTGCCGCCTCTGCGATCCACTCGCGCATGTGCGTGTCCTGCAGCCACTGCTGCATGTACGCCTGCGAGTCGGCACTCAGATCTTTCGCTCCGTAGTGACGGAAGCGCAGGACGACCGGCGCATACATCGCATCGGCGATCGAGAACTCGCCGAACAGCCACGGCCCGAGTGCCCGGTACTTCTTCCGGCAGTCAGCCCAGATCGCCTGCACGCGCGCGACGTCCGCGCGACCTTCTGGAGACAGCGGCACGTGCGGGTTGCTGCCTGTGGCGTGCATCGGCCAGGTCTGGCGCAATGCCATAAAACCGGAATGCATCTCGGCGCTGACGGAGCGGGCGTGCGCACGCAGGACCGGGTCGCCGGGCCAGGCACGCCCGCCGACCTTCTCATTCAGGTACTCCACGATCGCGAGCGAGTCCCAGATGTGTGCGTCGCCCTCCAGCAGCACCGGGACGCGCATCGCCCCCGAGTAGCGGACGATCTGCGCGAAGAATTCCGGCGTGTCGAGCGGCAGCTTGACCTCGTGGAACTCGATGTCGAAGTGCTTGAGGACCAGCCAGGGCCGCAGCGACCAGCTGGAGAGCTCTTTGTTGCCGATGACGAGCGTGAGCATAGGGTCGAGAAGTTAAACTAACTGCCTATGTCAGACCAACACCTTGCCACGCTGGCCATCCGCGCCGGTCAGCTGCGCACGCACGAAGGCGAGCACGCGGAGCCCATCTTCACCACGTCCAGCTACGTGTTTCGCAATGCCGCCGAGGCGGCAGCGCGTTTCGCGGAGACGGAGAAGGGCAACATCTATTCGCGCTTCACCAATCCGACCGTGCGCTGCTTCGAAGAGCGGCTGGCGGCGCTGGAGGGCGGCGCGGCCTGCGTTGGCACTGGCTCGGGCATGGCAGCGATCCTCGCGATGTGCATGGCGCTGCTGAAGGCCGGCGACCACATCGTCTGTTCGGACAGCGTGTTCGGCTCGACGATTGCGCTGCTCAATCGCTACATGGCGAAGTTCGGCGTCGAGGTCACGTACGTACGGCCGGACGACAACGAAGCGTGGCGCGCGGCGATTCGCAACAACACCCGCATCGCTTTCCTCGAGACGCCGTCGAATCCGTTGTCGGCGATTGCCGATATCCGCGCGCTCGCCGATATCGCGCACGAGCGCGGCGTGCTGCTCGCCGTGGACAACTGCTTCTGCACGCCGGCATTGCAGAAGCCGTTCGAGCTCGGTGCGGATCTCGTGATCCACTCGGCGACCAAGTATCTCGATGGGCAAGGGCGCTGCGTCGGCGGCGCGATCGTCGGCAACCAGGAGCTGGTCGGTCGCGACGTGTTCGGCTTCATCCGCTCCGCCGGGCCGAGCATGAGCCCGTTCAACGCCTGGGTATTCCTGAAGGGCCTCGAGACGCTGGAGTTGCGCATGCACGCGCATTCCACCGCTGCATTGGAGCTGGCGCGTTGGCTGGAGCGTCAGCAGGGTGTGCGCAAGGTTCACTACGCCGGGCTGGAATCGCATCCTCAGCACGAGCTGGCACGCCGCCAGCAACGCGCCTTCGGTGGCATCATCGCCTTCGAGGTCGGCAACGGCCGCGCCGGAGCGTGGTCGTTCATTGATGCGACACGCTTGATGTCGATCACCGCCAACCTCGGCGACGTGAAGACCACCATCACGCACCCGTCGAGCACGACGCATTCCCGAATCACCGCGGCCGAGCGCGAGCGCGCCGGCATCACTGAAGGGCTGCTGCGTATCTCGGTCGGGCTGGAGCACCTGGACGATCTCAAAGCAGATCTGGAGCGAGGACTGGCGGCGGTGCGCGCGTGAAGGTACGCGCGATCTGCTTCGACCTGGACAACACGCTCTGGGACGTGTGGCCGGTCATCGTCCGGGCCGAGCAGAAGATGTACGACTTCCTGGCGCAGCGTTATCCGCGCGTCGTTGCGAGCATGACGCTCGAGATGATGCGAGCCGCGCGCGAGCAAACCGCGGCGGCTCATCCGCAGATGCGCCATGACTTCACGTTCCTGCGCAAGCAGACGCTGCGCGAGCACGCGCAGGAGTTCGGCTACGCCGAAGCGATGGTGGAGGAGGCGTTCGGCGCTTTCATCCAGGCGCGCAACGAGGTCGAGTTGTACGCGGACGTGTTGCCGGCGCTGGAGCAGCTGCGGGCGCGCTACCGCTTGTTCACTGCGAGCAACGGCAACGCCGATCTCGGGAAGATCGGCATCGCGCATTTCTTCGAGCGCACGATCGCCGCGCGGCACGTCGGTGCGTTGAAGCCCGACCCGGCAATCTTCCACAAAGTGATCGAAGACACCGACCTGCAGGCGCACGACGTCGTGTACGTCGGCGACGATCCGCTGCTGGACGTGGAAGGGGCCCGCGGCGCGGGCATGCAGGCAATCTGGATCGATCGTCAGGGAGCGGAATGGCCGCCGCAGGTCGCGCCTGCGACGCACACGGTGCGGTCACTTACAGAGCTGCTCGACCTCTTGTAAGTCTCGCGTATACAGGCACCTATACGCGACTGACAGGCGGCCGTGGCCCGATTGCCTTGCCAAATCGTTTGGCGTACATTCCGCGCCGTTCGTAGTGCCTTTGCCCGCTTTTTTCTCTGGCTTGGCCAGCCGGGTCATTGAAGACCCCTACCTTTCGGCCAACTTCTGAAAAATCCGACGAGACCGCGAACGTAGGCCTGGGAGCCAACCGTTGCCTGTTGTGGGGAGCACATGGGCAGCCGGGCGGAGCCCGTTTGTAACCAGGCCTCGCAGTGGGGAGCTATCCGCGCTCGGGGCTTTTTCAGCAGAGAGAGTTGAGTACTTCTATGAGGATCTATGTAGGTAACCTGCCGTTCACGGCAGACGAGGCTCAGGTGCGCGCGCTGTTCGAGCAGCACGGCACTGTCGAGTCGGTGGCGCTGATCAACGATCGCGAGACCGGTCGTCCGCGCGGCTTCGGCTTCGTGGAAATGCCGCGTCCGGACGCACAGCGTGCTATCCAGGCTCTGAACGGTAAGGATATGGGAGGCCGTCCCCTGCGCATCAACGAGGCGCAGGAACGGCAGGGCGGCGGTGGCGGCGGCGGCGGTGGCCGCGGTCCACGCGGCGGTGGTGGCGGTGGTGGCGGCGGCGGACGCTGGTAAAGCGCTCCGGCTTCGCCTGAAGCAACAAGAGCCCCGCGGTGCGCAAGTGCCGCGGGGCTTCGCTTTTTGCGATCCCGTTCTCCTTTCAGCAGTCGCACTCGCCGGCTGCCAATGCGCGAGGCGCGCATTCCGCGATCTGCCGCACAGGTTTGGCGCAATCGCTGTGTAACCTTGACTCGAGCGGAACTCCCGCGCGTTGGTACGAATCCTGAATGTAGAGGTCATGGCGAATATGTGCGTCAAAGAGGTGTCAGGCGATGGAGGAGCACGAGGCTACTAAGCCGCTCGTCGCAGTCACGAACCTGCGCGAGTTCTTTCACGACTCGGTGCAGGCGGCGTTGCGCAAGCAACGCGTCGCCGTCGACGACCACACCGAACATTACGTCGTCAACGTCCTCACCATGTTCGCCCGCTCGGAGGAGCTCTACGAGCGCACGCCCGAGGGCGTCCGCCTCAAACCCCTGGCCCGCATGCTCGCCGACGCGTCCGAGGCGTCCTCGTCGCAGCAACGGGACGAAACATTGCGCCGCCTCGGCGACGTTTCGCTGTTCGTCGCCGGCTTCTTCGCACAGAGCTTCGCGCGCAAGCTGGTCGACATCGACTACCACATCGCGATGGGCGGCCGCGCCTACGGCACGCTCGCCGACAACTTGCGCGGCTCGATCCGCGGCCAGGCATTCGCCGCCGTGTTCCTCGAGCTGGCGCAGAAGTTCCAGCGCCTGGTCGACGTGCTCAACGACGTCGCGGAGATGGCGCACACGCACACCGACAAAGACATCCTGCGGCTGTACGAGATCTGGATGAAGACCGGCAGTCCGCGCGCGTTCGCGATCCTGCAGCGGCTCGGCGTCGCGCCCGTCTTGCAAAGCGCCCGCAAGGAGCACTGAGATGCAGCTCCTGCGCCACATGCAAAGCTTGCTGGCGCAGCTGTACGACGCACCAGTCAGCGAAGACGTGCAGGATTTCGTGCTGAGCGATCGACAGCGTTTGCGCGCTGCAGTCGGCGAGCAGGCCGGCGACGCGGCCGACGAGCAGGTCTACGTGGTCGAGGAAGAGCAGGGCGTGCGTGTCGGCTTGTTTCTCGAGCGCGGCGTCCTGGAGCGGCTCGCACGGCGCGATCCGCTGGACGCGCTCGACGAGGACAACCTGCCCGATTTCTGCACGGCGCTCGAAGGCGTCAGCCACTTCCATTACCTGGTCTGGAGCCTCGCACGCGGCCGCAACGTGTCGCTGCTGGAGCTGGAGTTGCAAGCCGAGGTGGACAAGTACGCGACCGCGGTCGCACTGATGACTCGGCAACAGCAGGGTCGCTTTCCGGACGCGCTGCACGCGCGGCTGTTTCACGCAGTGAGCTTTCTGCCGCAGCTGGACGAGACCAGCCGGCGCCGCTATCAGGAGGCGAATCGGCACGCGGCGCGCTTCTGCCGCTCGCTGGAGGAGCGCTTCATGCGCGTACGTCGCCAGCGCCCCGAGCTATGGCTCGCAGAGCTACGGCGCTTCTTCCGCAGGGGACATCAGGAAAAGATCAGACAGCTGGCCGTGTAGGGCTACTCTTCGTGCCCGTCGCGCTTGGCGTTCTTTTTCGCTTCCATCCACTTCGACAGCTCCCGCAGATCGCGCTTCCTGGGCGCGCCCTTGCGCGCCAGCAGACCGCTCTCGTACGGGTTGTAGCCGTTGCGCAGCCCTTTCGGATTCGAGCGGATCGGCGCGTTCGCCGGACCTTCGTCCTCGACGATCGCCAGGCCCGGGTGCGCCAGTGCCTTCTTGCGCGCGCGCTCGCCCGCCTCGCCGTCTTCCGACAGCGCCCCGTCCTGCCACTCGTAGATCGCGTTACCGCGATCGTCAAAAGCGACCTGGCCCGGCTGATTGGGCTTCTGCACTCGCGGCGTGACGACGCGCGGTCGCAGGCGCAAACCCAGCTTTTTCAGTTCGTCTTTCAATGCACGATCGTCCCTAAATCTGGCCCGCCAATTTTATGGGCTCGTGCGTTATTGAAGTGCGTCCCGCAGCACGCGGCAAGGCGCGAAAGTGTGACCCAGTGCCCGAATGGCTCAGCGCAACTGTCAGCTCTATCGACAGGCGCGGCGCCCTATGGCTGGCCCTCGCCAGGGACGTGCTCAGCGGCTCTGTAAACGCCTACGATCGATTTACCGTCGCGCAGCTCGCCGGAGCGGGCCATGTGCAGCACGTCCCTGAAAGGCAGCCAATGGACCTCGAAGACCTCGTGCTCTTCGGGGCGCTGGGGCAGCGGGGTCAGCTGCGTGGCGAGGAAAAGATGAACGACTTCTGTAAAAACACCGGGCGAGCTCAGGTAATCGCCGAGCGGGCGCCACGAGCCAGCCGCCATGCCGGCCTCCTCTTCGAGCTCGCGGCGTGCCGTGTCGAGCGGCGGCTCGCGATCGTCGATCTTGCCGGCCGGTAATTCCCAGATCCAGCCGTCGGCAGCGTGACGGAACTGGCGCAGCAGGCAGATGCGATTGCGGTCGTCGAGCGCGGCCACGGCGGCGCCGCCGGGATGCCGGATGATTTCCAGGTCCGCGACCGAGCCGTTCGGCAACGGCACGCGCTCGATGTTCACTTCGATGACGCGGCCGGTGAAGACGTGCTTGATCTCGGTCATCTCAATTGTCATCCCCATCTTCGACCGTCGCCTGGCCGGACCAGCGCCGGTACAGGTACGACCACGACATGCCGACGGCCAGGATCAGCGACAGCACCACGAGCGAGATCCAGACGATCGCGCCGGTGTTCGAGAGCTTCACCCAGCCCCACGAAACGATGAGCCAGATGAGCGCGCCGAACAGCGCGAGCAACAACACCAGGCCGAGCGGGCCGATCGAGCTCAGCGTCGCGCGCAGGAACACGAACCAGCCGATCAGCAGCAGGATGCCGAGCACGGCTTCGAGCGGCGTGATCGCCGGAAAGCCCGCCTGCAGCAGGTGCACGTACGAATAGCCGCTCGGGTTGTACGTGAGCAGCACCAACGCGAGCGCGAACGCTACCCGCAACAGGAAACCGACGAAGGTAAGTTTCTCCACAGATTCTCCAGGGAGTCGTCAGCCGCGCGGCGGCGCGTCGTCGTCTTCGGGCGTCGCTTCGTCTTCGGTCGTGTCGTCGCCGGCATCTTCGCCGGACTGGATCGCGGCATCGGACTTGGACGTGGCGGTGCCGATGCGATAGGCGGCGAAGCCGGGCAGCACGACCTGGTTGAGTGCCATGCCGAGCACGCGGCCGCTGATCGGCGCGTAGATGCGATGCTGCTGGTTCGAGATCGGATCGGTCACGACGCCGAGCAGCTCGCCCTCGCTGACGCGCTCGCCGAGCGCGACGTCGGAGAACAGGATGCCGCCGTGATCGACGCGCACCCACTTCGATGCGTAGTACACCGGTTCCGGGTCGCCCCAGTAGCGCC
>Ga0209382_10004711_pt1 | contig 18082 bp, 25 predicted proteins | sample SoiMetdeltSBSDD5_FD_187599 | JGI IMG/M metagenome (GOLD analysis project Ga0209382, IMG submission 187599) | Bulk soil microbial communities from a Populus tree surrounding site in Tennessee, USA - Soil MetaG P. deltoides SBSDD5 (SPAdes) (version 2) | ecosystem: Environmental > Terrestrial >...
CAGCTGCAGGCCGCCGCCCAGGCAATACCCCTGGATGGCGGCGATGAACACGCGGTCCATGCGCTCGATCGCCGTCATGGCATCCTCCCACGCCACGAAGTCGGACAGCGCGAAGGCGCCGCCGGCAAGGGCATCGAGATCGACGCCGGTCGAGAATGCGCGGCCGGCACCGGTGATGACCACCACGCGCGCGTCGGGAGCGCGCTCGAGCCGGGCGACGACCGCGTTCAGGTCGCTCACCCATTCACCGTTACCGGCATTGAGCACGGCCGGGCGGTCGAGGGTCACGCGGGCCACGGGTCCCTCGAAGGCGAGGCGAATCATCGTCACGGACGGCTCGTCGGCATGGGCCTGATTGCGAGAACGGTCGCGGGGGAGTCTAGGTGCCGGTGAGCGACGGTGTCAAGCGGAGATACCCGATGTCGAGTATCTCCGCCGACCCGGCTACTTCTTGCTGTCGGACCTCGAGGAGTCCTTGGAGGAATCGGATTTCGAGTCGGTGCGCGGGCTGGCGGCCGGCACCTGCTCGAGCATCTGCTGCTCGGCGGTGACGACGATCCGGTCGCCGTCCTGGCCGACCTTCACGGATTCCCACGGCATCGACACGCTCTTCCCACCCATGCCGAGGGTGCCGCCCTGCTGGACGACGACGGTGCGCACACGGCCGTCTTTCGGATCGACCATCAGACGCTCGACCTTGCCGACGTCCTTGCCCTGCACGCGCACGGTGGCGCCGATGATGGAGTTGGCGTCGACGAGCACGCCGGTCTGCGCCGACGAACTGGACGGCGCCTGCGACGCCGACGACGAGTCCGTGCTGCTGGCGCCCGCGGCGGGCGGCGAGGACGTGCCGGGGGGCGACGGCGACGTGGTGGACGACTGAGCGGCCGCGCCACTGGCGAGCGCCATGCCGGTGACGAGGGCGACCGCGATGACGAGCTTCTTCATGATGCGACTCCTTGCGTGAATTCGCCGCGGAGCGGCGCTCCGGGAAAACCGCAAGGCACGTGCCACCGACGCGATCACGCGCGGGCGGTCACCGCGTCCGGGAGCGCGACTGGCGCAGCATGACGGCAAGCATGATCGCGGAGATCACGAGCAGCACCACGACGGGAATGCCGAAGATGAGCTCGAGCGGCCGGGTGTGCAGGAAGCCGAGGATCGCGTTGTTGAAGTCACCAAAGGGCGCGGTAGGTCCAGTCGGTAGCATGGCGGGGAGTCTAGCAGTCCGGGCCCATCGGTTGCTAGCGCGGCGCGACCACCCGCGGCGGCGTCTTGCCGTCGAGGAACGCCAGGATCGCCTCCACGGCCTGGCCGAAGAAGACGGCGTAGCCCTCGGCGGTGACGAACCCCAGGTGCGGCGTCAGCACCACGTTGTCGAGCGCGAGCAGCGGATGGCCCACGGGCATCGGCTCGATGTCGAAGACGTCGAGCGCCGCGCCGGCGATGCGGCGGGCACGCAGCGCCTCCACGAGCGCGGACTCGTCCACGATGGGGCCGCGCGCGGTGTTCACCAGAAACGCCGTCGGCTTCATGAGGCCGAGGTGGCGCGCCGTGATCAGGCCGCGCGACGTGTCCGAGAGCCGCAGGTGCACGGTGACGACGTCGCTCTCACGCAGGAGTGTCTCGAGGTCGACGCGCGTGGCGCCGGCGGCGGCGGCCCGCTCGTCGGTCAGCGTGATGCCGGAGGCGAGTACTCGCATGCCGAGGAGCCGTCCGAAGGCCGCCATCTTGCCGCCGATCTTGCCGAGGCCGATGACGCCGAGCGTCTTGCCCGCCATGTCGACGCCGAGCGGCGGCGTCTGCCACTTTCCGGCGCGCATCGCCCGGTCTTCCTGGGGCACGCGCCGGACGAGCGCCATCATGAGGGCCACCGTGTGCTCGAAGGCGTTCACGGCCGAGCCGTCCGTCTCCGTCACCACCACGCCGCGCGCGGCGGCCGCCCCCAGATCGACCTGACCCGTCCAGCGCCCCGCCAGCGCGATCAGCTTCAGCGCGGGCAGCCGCTCGATGACGGCAGCGGTGAAGCGCGTGCGCTCCCGAATGGCGACGACGATCTCGTACGGCGCCAGTCGGGCGGCCAGCGCGGCCGGCTCGGCGAGGGTGGTCTCGAACGCGTCGATAATCGCCCGCCCCTCGAGCCGGCGCCATGGCGCCAGTGGCCGCACCATCCCACCCCAGTCGTCGATGATCGCAATGCGCCTCATGCGGTGCCCTCCGACCTCGGCCCGCTCCGTCGCCGCCGGCGCCGACGCCGGCGGCCGCCCGGAGCGCCCGGCGCCCTGGCCGACGGCGACCCGGGCGCGCTCTCCGGTCGCGCTCCCTCGTGACGTGGAGACTCCGGCGCACCGTGATGACGCGGTCGCTCGGGATGGCCGCGCTCGCGGCCACCACCACGCCGGCGATCGCCGCCGCGGCGTGCGTCGAGTCGCGCGCGGCGCTCGTCGGCGAACCGCCGACGCTCCTCGGCGCTCGGGCGGATCTCCGGCACGAAGAGCTCGTCCTCCGCCCACTCCACGGGGATCTTCTGGCCGATGAACTTCTCGATCGCTTCGAGATTGAGCGCGCTCGCCTCGTCCACGAGACCGATCGCGTGGCCGGCGGCGCCGGCGCGGGCGGTGCGACCGATGCGGTGCACGTAATCCTCGGGGTCTTGCGGCAGATCCCAGTTGATGACGTGCGTGACCGCCTCGATGTGCAGGCCGCGGGAGGCCACGTCGGTGGCGACCAGCACCGGCAGCTGGCCGTCCTTGAAGTCCGCGAGGATGCGCAGGCGGCGCTTCTGATCCACGTCGCCGGTGAGCGCGCGCGCGTCCCAGCCGTTGCGGATCAGGCGATCCTCGAGGCGCCGCGCCTCCTCACGCGTGTTCGAGAAGATCAGGATCCGCTCACTCCCCTCGCGGCGCAGCAGACCCAGCAGCAGCGGAAACTTCTCCTCGCGGCCCACGTGATAGAGCATCTGCTCCACCCGCTCGGCCGTCTTCTGCTGCGGCATGATCGTGATCTGCGACGGGTTGTTCATGAACTCCCACGTCAGCTCGAGCACGCGGAACGACAGCGTGGCCGAGAACAGGAACGACTGACGGCGCTCGGGCGGCGGCAGGCGGCGCAAGATGAAGCGCAGGTCCGCGATGAACCCCATGTCGAACATCCGGTCCGCCTCGTCGATGACGAGGACCTCGACCTTGCGCGGCGACCAGATGTGCTGCTTGAGGTAGTCGATGAGACGGCCGGGGGTGCCGACCAGCACGTCGCAGCCGGCCGCCAGCGCCTCGCGCTGCTTGTTGTAGTCGATGCCGCCGTAGACGGCCTGGATGCGGAAGGGCGTGTGCTGGCCGAGCAGCCGTGCGTCGGAGTCGATCTGCACGACGAGCTCCCGGGTGGGCGCGATGATGAGCACGCGCGGCTCGGAGCCGTGCCCCGGTCGCGGCTCGCCCTCGCGCAGCAGGCGCGTGAACGCCGCGATCAGGAAGGCGGCCGTCTTGCCGGTGCCCGTCTGCGACTGGCCGGCGACGTCCTTGCCCTTGAGCGCCAGCGGCAGCGCCGCCTCCTGGATCGGCGTGGTCGTCACGAACCCGGCGTCGCGGATCCCCTGCATGACCGGCTCCGGCAGGTCCAGGGACGCGAAGTCCATCACGGGCTCGGCGCTCCCGCCTCGGCCTCCGCGCTCGCCGCCACCGCCGCCGCGCGCCGCCGTCCGAAGACGCGGGCGCAGATGATGCCGATCTCGTAGAGGAGAATCAGCGGTCCGGCCATCAGCGCCTGATTGAAGGCGTCGGGCGTCGGTGTCAGGATCGCGGCCGCGATGAAGGCACCGAGCACCGCATACTTGCGGTTGCGGGCCAGCGTCTTCGGGGTCACCACGCCCATGCGTGACAGCAGGGTGAGGATCAGCGGCAGCTCGAAGACGAGCCCGAAGGCCAGCGTGAACTTGAGAATGAAGCCGACGTGATTCTCGAGCGTGATCATCGGCTGCAGCGTGTCCCGCGCGTAGGAGAGCAGGAAGGCGATCGCGTACGGCGTCACCACCAGCAGCGCGAAGGCGCCGCCGGCGATGAACATCACCGAGCCGATGATGACGAACGGCGCCGCGTACTTCCGCTCGTGGGCATGGAGGCCGGGCGCGATGAAGGCCCACACCTGCCACAGGATGCCCGGCGAGGAGATGAAGAGCGCCGTGATCAGCGCGACCTTCATCTGAACCCAGAACGCCTCCGCCGGCGCGGTGAAGACGAGCTTGTACCCGAGCTTCGTCACGGGTCGCGCCAGGAAGTCCGTGATGCGCTCGCTGAACGGAAACGCGATGACGAGCCCCACCAGCAGCGCGTACAGGCTGCGCATGATGCGCACACGCAGCTCGCCGAGGTGCTCGAGGAACGGCATCTTGTCGTCGACGGAGCGGGGACGAAACACTACCAGTCCTTCACGAAGTGCCGCAGCGCACCGACGCCGCGGCCGGCGGCGAAGCCTTCCCGGATGGCCGCCGTCACGTAGGCCTTTGCCTCGCGCACCGCGGCGTGCAGCTCGCGCCCGCGCGCGAGCCCGGCCGCGATGGCGGCGGAGAAGGTGCAGCCGGTTCCGTGGGTGTTGGTCGACGGCAGCCGCTCCCCGGCGAAGCGCGTCAGGCTGCGGCCATCCCAGAGGATGTCGGTCGCCGAATCCTTGAGGTGGCCGCCCTTCACGAGCACGTGTCGCGGACCGAGCGCGTGGATGCGCCGGGCGGCGGCCTCCATGTCCGCTTCGGACTCGACCGGCATGCCGGCGAGGGCGGCCGCCTCGTGCAGGTTCGGCGTCACCACCCACGCCAGCGGCACGACGTCGCGCACGAGCGCCGCGCGCGCCTCGGGCTGGAGCAGCGCATCGCCCGACTTGGCGATCATCACCGGATCGAGCACGACGCGCGCCACGGCGTGCGCCCGGAGCCGCGCCGCCACGCTGCTCGCGATCTCGGCCGTCGACAGCATGCCCAGCTTCACGGCGTCGGCGCCGAAATCACCGAGGACGGCGTCGATCTGTCGCGCCACGAACTCCGGCGGCAGATTGAAGACGCCCGTCACCCCGACGGAGTTTTGCGCCGTCACCGCGGTGATCGCCGACATCCCGAACACCCCGAACGCGGAGAACGTCTTGAGGTCTGCCTGGATGCCTGCGCCGCCGCCGGAGTCCGACCCGGCGATGGTCAGGGCCTTCGCGACGTGCACGCGCAGAGTATAACAGGCGCCCGGGGCGACGGACGGGCGCCGAGTCAGCCGGGCATCACGACCACGAACTCGCCGCGTGGCGGCGTGGTTCGCAGCCGCTCGAGATGGACGGCCGGCGTGGCGCGCACGATCTCCTCGAACTGCTTCGTCAGCTCGCGCGCGACCACCACCTCGACCTCGCCGAACACCTGGGCGATCGCCTCCAGCGCGGCCACGATGCGGTGCGGCGACTCGTAGAGCACGACGGTGGTGTCCAGCTCGCGCAGCGCCTTGAGCCGGTTGAGCCGGCGGCCCGGCTTCATCGGCAGGAAGCCCTCGAAGACGAACCGATCGCCGGGCACGCCCGCGGCCGAGAGCGCCGCCACGACCGCCGACGGCCCGGGCACGGGAATGACGGCCGCACCGGCCGCGCGCGCGTCCCGCACGAGCATGAAGCCGGGATCGGAGATGCCCGGCGTCCCCGCGTCGGTCACCAGCGCGACCGAGCCACCCGCCTCGAGCCGCCGCACGAGCTGCGGGCCGCGCACGAGCTTGTTGTGCTCGTAGTAGCTGACGGTCGGCGTGTGGATGTCGAAGTGGGCGAGCAGGCCGCGCGTCCGCCGCGTGTCCTCGCAGGCGATGACGTCGGCCTCGCGAAGCACGCGCAGGGCGCGGGCGGAGATGTCTTCCAGGTTGCCGATCGGCGTGGCGACTACGAAGAGCGTGCCGCGCGCGCTCAGGCGATGTTACGCAGACTGTTCTTGGGCTTCGGAGACGAGCACGGGGCGTTCATGGTTCATGATCACCTCGCGCGTAATGATGCACTCCTTCAGGCCCTGGATCGAGGGCAGCTCGTACATGATCTCGAGCATGACCTCTTCCAGGATCGCGCGGAGACCTCGGGCGCCGGTCCCGCGCTTGAGCGCCTCGCGGGCGATGGCGGCCACCGCGTCGTCGGTGAACTTCAGCCGCACCTTCTCGAGGTCGAAGTACTTCTGGTACTGCTTGATGATCGCGTTCTTCGGCTCCTTGAGGATGCGGACGAGCGCGGCGTCGTCGAGGTCGTGCAGGGTCGCGATGACGGGCAGCCGGCCCACGAACTCGGGGATGAGGCCGTAGCGCAGCAGGTCCTCGGGCTGGATCATGGCCAGGAGGTCGCCGACGCGGCGGTCTTGATGGCTCTTGATCTCGGCGCCGAAGCCCATGCCGGAGCGGCCCACGCGCGACTCGATGTTCTTGTCGAGGCCGACGAACGCGCCACCACAGATGAAGAGCACGTTCGAGGTGTCGACCTGGATGAATTCCTGATGCGGGTGCTTCCGGCCGCCCTGCGGCGGCACGTTGGCAATCGTTCCCTCGAGAATCTTCAGCAGCGCCTGCTGCACGCCCTCACCCGACACGTCGCGCGTGATCGACGGGTTCTCCGATTTCCGCGCGATCTTGTCGATCTCGTCGATGTACACGATGCCCCGCTCCGCGCGCTCGACGTCGTAGTCGGCCGCCTGCAGCAATCGTAGGATTATGTTCTCGACGTCCTCGCCGACATAGCCGGCCTCGGTGAGTGTGGTGGCGTCGGCGATGGTGAACGGGACGCGAAGCATCTTCGCGAGCGTTTGAGCCAGCAGCGTCTTGCCGGACCCCGTCGGACCGATCAGGAGGATGTTCGACTTCTGCAGCTCGACGTCGCCATTGTCATTGCCCGACTCGATCCGCTTGTAGTGGTTGTGGACGGCCACCGACAGGATCTTCTTGGCGCGCTCCTGGCCCACCACGTACTGATCGAGCACGGTCTTGATCTCGGCGGGCTTGGGAAGGGAGCGGATCTCCCGCGACTTTTCTTCTTCCCACTCCTCGGCGATGATGTCGTTACAGAGCTCGATGCACTCGTCGCAGATGTAGACCGTGGGCCCGGCGATGAGCTTGCGCACGTCGTTCTGGCTCTTGCCGCAGAACGAGCACTTCAGCGTCCCGTTGCCTTCGCGCGTCCGACCCGCCATGTGTGTGCCTCGACTCCTTTACTTCTGGACCTGGGCCGCCAGCGCGGCCGCCTCACTGATCGCCCGAGTGGTGGGCTTCGACGAGATGACCTCGTCGACGATTCTATAGTCCTTGGCCTGCTCCGCGGTCATGAAAAAGTCCCGGTCGGTATCGCGCTGGATCTTGTCCATGCCCTGGCCCGTGTGATGGACGAGGATCCGGTTCAGCTCCTCGCGCATTCGCAGGATTTCCTTGGCCTGGATGTCGATGTCCGTGGCCTGCCCCTGCACGCCGCCGAGCGGCTGATGGATCATGATGCGCGCGTGCGGCAGCGCGAAGCGCTTGCCCCTGGCGCCCGCGCAGAGCAGGAGCGCACCCATGGAGGCCGCCTGGCCCATGCAGATCGTGGAGATGGCAGGCTTCACGTACTGCATCGTGTCGTAGATGGCCATCCCGGCCGTCACCGAGCCGCCCGGTGAGTTGATGTAGAGATAGATGTCCTTGTCCGGATCCTCGGCCTCGAGGAAGAGCATCTGCGCGATCACCAGATTGGCGAGCTCGTCCTCGATGAAGGTGGGCAGGAAGATGATGCGCTCCTTGAGCAGACGGGAAAAGATGTCGAACGCCCGTTCGCCGCGGGGCGTCTGCTCGATCACCATGGGAACCAGGGCCATCAGGGCTCTCCTTCTACCTGCGTCGGTGTGACGTGGGCTCGGGTGGACTGGTTACGCGTGGATGGAGGCGTGCTGGATGAGGAGGTCGAGCGTCTTGCGCTCGCGCAGACCGTGGCGGAGCGAGTCGAGATCACCACTTTTTTCCATCATACGCCGGACGGCCGGCGCCGGGCGCTGACTCGCCTTCGCGATCTTCTCGACCTCGGCCTCGAGGTCGGTGTCGGCCACCGTCAGCTCTTCCTTGTCCGCAATGGCCTCGAGCAGGAGAGCGCGGCGCACGGCGTGCTCGGCGCCGGGCCGCAGCTCTCCGATCAGCTTCTGGTAGTCCCACTGCACGCCGTCGGGATCGACGCCCTGACGGCGGAGCCGCTCGCGCGCGTGCTCCACCTGATGCGCGATCTGCCGCATCACCATCGCGTCGGGCACGGTGAACTGGTGGCGCTTGAGCGCGTCCTCGACCAGCTTGTCCTCGAGCTCCCGGCGCTGCTCGACCTCGCGGCGGGCCTCGAGCTGGGTCCGGACCTCCGCGCGGAGCGCGTCCAGCGTGTCGAACTGCCCGAGCGACTTCGCGAAGTCGTCGTCGAGCGGGGGCAGGATCTTCTCCTTGACTTCCTTGACGGAGAGGCTGGCGGTGCCGCTCTTGCCGCGCAGCGATTCCATCCGATGGTCGTCGGGAAAGTGGAGGGCGATCTCTTTCTTTTCGCCCGCCCGCATGCCGACGGCGGCCGCGTCGATCTCCGGCATCACGCTGCCGCTGCCGACGACGAAGTGGTAGCCGTTGGCGGTGGTCGGATCGTGCGCCTCCGGGGCGAGCGTGTAGTCGACGATCACGAGATCGCCCTCGGCGGCCGCGCGGTCGACGCTGCGAAACTCGGCCTGCTGCTCGCGCATCTGCTCGACCGTGCGCGCCACGTCGTCGTCGGAGACGGGCGGCGGCGCGTGCTGGACGTCGAGCCCCTTGTAGTCACTCAGCGCGATGGCCGGCTTCACCTCGACCACGGCCACGAAGGAGAGCGGCGCGTTTTCCTCCAGCTTCACCTCCTGGAGGTCCGGCTCGTTCACCGGGTCAATGCGCGCCTCGGTGAGGGCCTGGCGGTAGACATCGGGGATGAGGTGCTCGGCAACCTCGCGGCGGACGTCATCGGCGAAGTGCAGCTTGACCAGCGAGCGGGGTACGTGACCCTTGCGGAAGCCCGGGAGGCGCGCCTGTTTTTGCACGCGGCCGTAGGCCCGCTCCCACTCCTTCTGGACCACGTCGACCGGCGCCTCGACGGCGAGGCGGCGCTTGCAGGCTTCGAGCTCTTCGACCGCCACCTTCACGAACGCACCGCGATCACGATCCTCATCGACACTCCGACGTGGTGCGAGAGGGGGGAGTTGAACCCCCAAGGGCTTTGGGCCCACTGGATCCTAAGTCCAGCGCGTCTGCCAGTTTCGCCACTCTCGCGGGGAATAGGCGCAGTGTGCGCGCCCGACCCAGAGCATACCTACCAGGCGTCTATGCCGCAAGGATGACGGGTATTTGAAAAAAAGTGCGTCGGAGGCGTCAGCGGGCCTCGGAGGGGGTCAGCGGCCGCCGGCGCTCCAGGAAGAGCCGGTGCTCGGCACGGAACCGATCGAGGCAGGTGCGACAGATACCGTCTGTGAATCGCAGCTTCAGCCCGCGCCACGACACGACCCCGCCCACCCGGGGATAGCCGTGATAGTGGCGGTGCCAGGCGCAACGGCCGAAGAGCATCGGGTCCTCCCGTTTGCGACGCCGGCCCTTTGTGCAAGCGCTGTGCCCCACCTCTTTCGTGCTGCTTTGGCAGGGGATTGCGAGGCTCACGCGATGGAAATGGAAATGTCCTGCCCGAGAGCAGTATGAAAATTGCCTTCCCGCCCCGCATGAGCCCGGCGGCGTGGGCATAATTGAGTCGTGAACTGGTCGCGACGGTACCTCAGCCTGCGCGTGATCGGACTCGCCGCCGCGCTGGTCGTCGGTGTCGCCGGTCTCGCCCTTGTCTCCTACTCGTGGGCCGAGCTCGCCCGGTTCGAGCGCGTGGAGGCACGACGAACGGCGTTCGTCTATGCCGCCCCCCAGCCGCTGGCGGTCGGCGTCCACGTCCGCCATGCCGACCTTGCCGGCATCCTGACCCGCCTGCACTACACGGAGACGCGCGATGCGCCGCAGGCGCCGGGTCAGTACCAGCGCCGCCCGAACGAATGGCAGATCACCCTGCGTGGCCTGCCCGGCGCCGGGGAAGCCCAGCGCGTGAAACTCCAGCTGAAGGACGACCGCATCGTTCGAGTCACTCGCGACGGGCGCGACATCGGCGCGGCCTCCCTCGAGCCCGAAGTCCTCACCAGCGCCGGTGACCGGCCGGGCGAGGAGTATCGGCCGATCCAGCTCGCGGACACACCGCTCATGCTGATGCAAGCGGTTCTCGCCGCCGAGGATCACCGCTTCTTCGAGCACAAGGGCGTCGACGCGCGCGGCCTGCTGCGCGCGCTCTGGGTGAACTTCCGGGCCGGGCGCGTCACGCAGGGCGGGAGCACCATCACGCAGCAGCTCGTGAAGAACCGGCTGCTCGAGCCGAAGCGCACGCTGGCCCGCAAGCTCGACGAGGCGTGGCTGGCCACGCTGGTCGAGTGGCGCTATCCGAAGGAGCGGATCCTCGAGGCCTATCTGAACGAGATCTATCTCGGCCAGCGCGGCGCGCTCGCCATCCGCGGCATCGGCGCCGGCGCCCGCAGTTACTTCCGCAAGGAGCTCCACCAGCTCACGCTCGGCGAGGCCGCGCTGCTGGCGGGCATGCTGCGGGCGCCGAACACGTACTCGCCCACCACCAATCCGACCCGCGCACGCGAGCGGCGCGACGTCGTCATCGGCCGCATGCGGGAGCTGAACTTCATCTCCGCCGCCGACGCCGAGCGCGCGCGCCACGAGCCGCTCCGCGTCGACCACGCGGCCGGCTCCGCGCAGCCGGCGCCGTACTTCACCGACTACGTACGCCAGGAGCTCGAGGCACGATACGGTGACGACGCCTTTCGGACGCACGACGCGCGGATTTTCACGTCGCTCGATCTGACGCTCCAGCGCCTCGCCGAGCGCGCGATCACGCGTGGGCTCGAGAAGCTCGAAGCGTCCCGGCCGAAGCTCCGGCGCGGTGACGACGCGCATCGACTGCAAGCGGCCCTCGTGGCGCTCGATCCGGCCACGGGCCAGGTGCGCGCGCTCGTCGGTGGGCGCGACTATCAGGCCAGCCAGTACAACCGCGCGACACTCGCACGGCGGCAGCCCGGCTCCGCGTTCAAGCCGTTCGTCTACGCCACGGCGCTCACCGTGAACGAAGGCCGCGCCTTCACCGCCGCCACCTTCGTCGACGATTCCCCGCTGACCCTCAATCTCGGCGGCACGCCCTGGTCGCCGCGCAACTACGAAGACCGCTACCTCGGGCGCGTCACTGTGCGCGAAGCGTTCCAGCAGTCGCTGAACGCCGCCACCGTGCGGCTGGCGCACGACGTGGGGCTGCCGCTCATCGTCGAGCGGGCGCGCGCATTCGGCCTCACCGGCGCGCTCGAGCCGGTGCCGTCGATGGTCCTCGGCGCCTTCGAGGTGACGCCCCTCGAGCTCGCCGGCGGGTACGTACCGTTCGCCAACGGCGGCGTCCGTCCATCGGCGCCGCGGACCGTTCGCGCCGTGCACGGTCGCGACGGGGTGATCGAGCCGAGCGAGGACCAGCCGCCGCGCACCGTGCTCTCGCCGGCCGAGGCGTACGTGATGACGTCGCTGCTCGAGGGCGTGATCAAGTCGGGCACGGGTGGGGCCGCGCGCACGCTCGGAGTCCCGGGCGCGATCGCCGGCAAGACGGGGACCACGAATGACGGGCGCGACGCCTGGTTCGTCGGCTACTCGCCCGGGCTGTTGACGGCGGTGTGGGTCGGCTTCGACAGCAACGAGCCTCACGGGTTGAGCGGCGCGCAGGCCGCGCTGCCGATCTGGGCGGAGTTCATGCGGCCGGCGCTGGAAGCGTACGCCCCGCAAGGCTTCACCGTGCCGTCCGGTGTCCTCTTCTCGGACATCGACCTCGACACCGGCAAGCTTGCAAATCGTTTCTGCCCGCGGATCGGCAAGGAGGTGTTCGTCGCGGGCACCGAGCCCGAGCCGTGCCGCGAGCACGGCGGCCTGGGCGATCGCGTCCAGGACTGGTGGTACCGCTTCCGCGACTGGCTGCGACGCTGAAAGTCGGCGGCATGGCCGTTGCCGCACCACGACCGTATGGCCGCACGGCTGCTCGTCGCCCTCATGCTGTGCGTGAGCGCGTGCACGCCTCCGCCGAAAACGGCGGAGCCGACGCCCGCTCGAAGCGTCGATCGGCCGACGCCCGTGCCCATCGTCGGCAAGGCGTCGTGGTACGGCGCGTTCCATCACGGGCGGCGCACCGCGAGCGGCGAGATCTTCGATATGCGTGCGCTCACCGCCGCGCATCGGACACTGCCGCTCGGCACCCGGCTCCGCGTGACGAATCTCGCGAACGGCCGGGCCGTCGACGTCCGCGTCAACGATCGCGGCCCGTTCATCCCCGGCCGGATCCTCGATGTCTCACGCGGCGTCGCCGTCGCGCTGGACGCCGTTGCCGCGGGAGTCTTTCCGGTCGAGCTCGTGATTCTCGATGGGGGCCCCGACCTCGCCCCCAAGCCCCCCAACGCTCCGAGCGCCTCGGCGCAGCCCCGGCGCTCGTCCGCCATCCGATTTAGCGCTCCTTCCTGACCTCGGCGAACACGCGCGAGGCGACGAGCATCGCGTCGCGGGTCGAGGGCGCGCCGACGTAGCCGAGCAGATGAAGCAGCGTCTCGGTGAGCTCGTCCTCGGTCCAGCCCTGGCGGAGCGCCATGCGCAGGTGGATTGCGAGCTCGGCGTCGTGCCCGGTGGCGGCGTCGGAGACGACGCAGATCAGCGTGCGGGTCTTGAGATCCAGTCCCGGGCGCGTCCATAACGCGCCGAATACCGTTTCGGTAACCACGTCGATGAACGTTCGCATGACCGGATCGGCGTAGGTCGTGCGCGACGCTTGCTCGATCCAGGCCTCGCCCTGTAGCTGCCGGCGCACCGCGGCTCCGCGTCGCTGATTGTCGCTGTCGGCCATCACATCCTCCGTGGGGCATGTCGCCCGGCCGACAGGATACGGGGAACGCGCGGTGGAGTGCACGGCGAATGCCAGCGATGTTTCTGCGCGACCTCCGAATGGCGGTGGACATGGAACCGTCCCACACGCGGATCGTTTCCACGGTCAGAGGAGGAGAGCATGACGGAGGAGTGCGAACACTGGCTCGTCCAGCGACGGGTGAACGACCGCTACTGGGCCTGCGTCGACTGCGAGACGGAATTTCGGCCGGTGCAGACCAACGCTTCCACCACGCACGAGATTGTCCGCCGTGCGCTCGGGCGTCTCGGGCTAGAAGAAAGGTAAGCGCGTTGTAGGAAAATTTTTTCTCACGCGCCCGCTCCACGTGTTGGCTCGACGCTTCGCATTCGCGAGTAGAGAGCGGGGGAGTCGACGTCATGAAGCTAGTGTCTTCCTGGGACGCGCTACTGGCGGCGCCGGCGCCGTGTGACCACCTGGTCCAGCTGCACACCAGTGACGAGGCGCTGATCTCCACGGTGGCGCGCTTCATCGAGCGCGGCGTTGCCGAGGGTGAGGGCGTGGTGGCGATCACCACCGCTCCACACTCGCGCATGATCGGGGCGCGACTCTCATGGCCGACGGCATGCCCGACCGCACGGGAATGCGAACGGCCATGATCACGGCGCTGACGTCTGTGCGGAGCGCCGGCTATCCCAAGGTGCGCGCCTTCGACGAGATGGTGGACGTCCTGAATCCGTTCGATCGGAGCCAGTACAAGGCGGCGCTGCCCAGCATCGGTCATGCGCACTCGCATCTAATGCCGGTGGAGGATCCCGACCGCCTCGAGGGCGCCATCGACCGCGCGTTCGTGGAGGTTTTCGGGATCTACGGCGACACGCGGCTCCTGCGTGATCTGTTCGTGCGTCAGCTTCCCGATGCGACGGCGATGCCCAGCGCGCAGGGCGCACTGTTTGCGCTGCGCAACCTCGATACGCGGCTCGCCGACGCCGTCCTCGAGCGCGCCGCCGCACATTATCGCGACGCCGCCTGACCCGGCTGGTGGGCGCGTCCGAGCTGATGACCAAACCTCGTATCGGGTTCCTGGGGATGGGTGCGATGGGCGGGCCGATGGCACGGCGCCTCGCGCAGAACGACTTCAGCGTCACCGGCTACGACATCAATGCGGCGCGGAGCGCTGCGGCGGCAAGCGAGGGCGTCCTCCTGGCGAAGTCGGCGGCGATGGCGGCGGAAACGGCCGACGTCGTGATATCGAGCCTGCCGAATCCCGCGGCTGTCCGCGACGCCTATCTCGGGTCGAACAGTGTCGTGCCGGCGCTGCGACGGGGCGCGATCGTCGTCGACATGAGCACGATCGATCCGAACACCTGGCGCGACGTCGCCGACGCTGCGGCTGAACGCGGAGCCGAGGCGCTCGGCGCGCCGGTGAGCGGTGGGCCGGCGGAGGCGGGCAGCGGCCGGCTCGTCTTCCTCGTCGGGGGCGAGGCGGCGGTGCTCGAGCGCTGTCGGTCGGTGCTCGAGATACTCGGCTCGGAGATCCATCACCTCGGCCCGCTTGGCGCGGGTCACATCGTGAAGCTGGTCAACAACGTGATGTCGATGTGCAACGTGGCCGTTGCGGCGGAGGCGATGGTGCTCGGCGTCCGGGCGGGCATGGATCCGCAGCGTCTGTTCGACGTCCTATCGACCAGCGGCGGCCGCTCGCATCACTTCCTGAAACGGTTCCCGAACGTGCTGGCGGGCGACTTCACGCCGCACTTCAGCATCGCGTTGTCCCGCAAGGACCTCTCGCTGGCGTTGCAGATGGCCGAGAGCCTTGGCGTGCCGATGCGCGCGACGACGGCCGTGCGCCAGATCTACGAGGCGGCGGCCACACACGGGCTGGACAACCTCGACATGGCCGGCGTGACGAAAATCTACGAGCAGTGGGCCGGAGTCGAGGTGCGCGCGAAACTACCCGGCCAGACGTAGGGCGCCGCAGTCGGCGTGGCCGAAGCTGCGCTTGCCCTCCAGAAAGATCCCCGCCTCCTGCGGTCCACGCAGAGGCGACTTGCATTGAGGACACGTGCCGCCGTTGGCCTGCCAGCGGTCGACGCAGTGGCGGCACACCGCGAAGCCCTTGCGGTCGCGGACCGCGAGCGCGTCCTTGCGCGTGACGCGCTGGTCGCAGAGGATACAGGTCACTTTTCCGAAGCCGAACATTGACGACCTCCTTGTGCTGGTAATGAGCAGTTGCCGCGCCACGCTGGAGGGCCACGAGCCGGGGGTGATGCGCTCGCAGCTGCCGGGGCATGGCGCGGCTTATGGTCAGGAGCCTGCTCGTTCCCCTGTCACCTTCCCGGCATCCCTCTGTGCCAAGATCACAACAGGACCTTGGCGATCACGAGAACGACGAGTGTGATCAGCAGCATGTACATGGCCACCGTGAGGTTCTGCTGGTCGCCCCGCATGGCGGCCCACTATTGCGACTTCACCAGGAAGCGGGCGCGGCGGTTCTTGCTCCAGCACGCCTCGTTGTTTTCGACGCACTGCGGCCGCTCTTCGCCATAGCTCACGATCGTGATCCGGCTGGCCGCCACGCCCTGCGCGACGAGATAGTCCATCGTCGACTTCGCGCGGCGCTCGCCGAGCGCCACGTTGTACTCGTTGGTGCCGCGCGCGTCGCAATGGCCTTCGATGAGGATGAGGTCGCGATTGGCTCGCAGCCAGCGGGCGTTGCTCTCGAGCGTTCGCGCGTCGCCGGGGCGGATGTCGTACTTATCGAAATCGAAGTAGATGTCGACGAGGTCACCGACGCCCGCGAAGTCCTTCACCGCCGGCCGGCTGGCCGCCGGCGTCATCGCCGACCGGCCCGTCTCCGACGCGCGTGGGGTGCTCGCCGCCGGACGAATGCTCGCATCCGCCGGCCCGGCCGTGCCGCCGCCGGGCGCCGTCACCGCGGCGCCGGAGGGCGCAGGCGCGGCGGTGGCGGTCGTCGCCGGCCGCCGGGCACAGCCTGACGCGATGCTCCCAGCAACCAGCAGCCCCGTGAGCGCGATACCGGTCACTGCCCGCATGCGATTCTCCTTTGCCGACCCGTTATGAGTCACTTCCGCCCCTCGCTGACGAGCAGATGGAGTCGCGCGTTCATTTCCCTTTCCCGGCGGAGATCCGTCTCCGTCGACTCCGCCCTGACCCGCTCGGCCTTGAGCTGCGCGGCGATCTGATCCTTCTCCGCGCGCAACTCGTCCGCCTGCTGCTCGAACCGCACCGCGCTCGCCTGGGCCTCCTGTAGCTGCGTCCGGAGCTGGCCCGTGCGCCAGCCGGAACCGAGAACGCCGGCGATGCCGACGAGCAAGGCGATCAGCCCGCTCCCGAGCACGAGTCGGTTCATTCCGCACCTCCCCGCGTCGCGGCCGCCACCGCCGTACGCCGCCGCCGGACACAGCAAGGACGTGGCCAAAGCCCGACGGCGCGTGAAGCCGCCACATTCACCTCCGCCCTCCACCCCGTCGCGACACGATCGTCGTGGAGGCGACGAGATGTCGCCTCCGGCAGGCGAACAATCGTGGGGATGGCGCTCATTCTCAACTCGCTCGCCGACCGATCAGCCGGATGGCCGCCACGAGGTTTTCGAGCCGGAACGGCTTGTCGAAGTAGCCGGCGGCGCCGCCCCGCCGGACGCGCTGCTCGATGTCGGCGCCGCCGAACGCGGTCATGACGATCACCGGCAGCGCGGGCCGGCGGCGGCGCAGCTGTCCGAGGATTTCGAGCCCGTCGATCCCGGGCAGCTGCAGATCGACGACGACGACATCGGGCTCGTGGAAGTCCACGGCCTCGAGCACCCACTCGCCGCGTGAGATGCCGATGACGTGAAACCCCTCGTGGCCCAGCCAGGTCTCGAGATCGGCCAGCCAGGCGGTGTCGTCGTCCACCACGACGACGCTGAGCCCTGCCGGCGCCGCCGGTCCGCCGGCGGCGTTCGCGCTCTCGCACGTCGATCGGTCCGCCACCATTTCTTCGCCCTCCGGTGCGTGCACACGAGCTTCGATCACCGCGAGCGTCAGCAGAGCAAGGATGCCGCCAAGCCGCTTCAGCGGCGAAAACACCGCCGAAACGGCGCGCGCATCAGTCCGGACCGCGACAGCGATGACGCCGCGACGACAAGGTGTCGCGGCTGCGGAACGCGCGGCCTAGCGGGCGGGTTGGAGCTTCGAGGAGGAGGACCCGCGAATCGGGGCCAGCCGCCAGCGGCCGTAGGCGACGAAGACGGCGAGGACCCCGACCACGAACGAGATGGCGGCTCCGCCGAATTCCCGGCCCAGCAGCGTGATCACGGTCGCGCCGATCATGATGATGACGAGCCCGGCGGCGGCCAGCGGCGTCAGCCCGGGCCGGATCCGCAGGGCAGCCGGCAGGATCAGACCGAGACCGCCCAGCAACTCGGCCGCGCCGATGAATCGCAGGAACGGCCCGGGGAGCGGGAAAGGCCCGGCGAGCTGATCGAGAGGCAGCACGAGCTTCATCCCCCCGGCAAAGACGAACAGCAGCGCGAGCAGGACCTGGATGATCCAGAGCGCATACGTCATGGCGTACGTCTCCTCCGCTTCCTAGTCTGTCTCCTAGTCGCGTATCGGCTTCGGCAGGCCCGGCAGCTCGACGACGGGCCGCACCTCGATGGTTCCACGGCTCGCCATCGGAATCCGTTCGGCCACGGCGATCGCCTCGTCGAGATCGTCGGCGTCGATCATGAAGAAGCCGCCGAGCTGCTCGCGAGTCTCCGCGAACGGACCGTCGGTCACCAGTCGCTTCCCTTCGCGCACGCGGACACTGGTCGCGGTGGACGTCGGATGGAGCGGCGCCGCCCAGCGATACTGTCCGGCCGAATCGATCTGGTGCGCCAGCTCCAGCGATTCGGCATAGCATTGCGCGCGCTCCGCGTCGCTCAGCGCCTGCTCGTCGAGATAGATCAAGAGCATGTATTTCATCCGACCGTCTCCCGTGTGCGCTCGCTCATCCGCCGGCCATGGCGCCGACGACCAGGAACGGCTCCGCGCCGACGACGACCGGATTCGGCAGCCGTGCATCCGGCGATTCATGCGAGAGATCGCGCTCGCACGCGAAGAACCGGACGAACGGCCGCCGC
>Ga0209382_10004713_pt1 | contig 18076 bp, 15 predicted proteins | sample SoiMetdeltSBSDD5_FD_187599 | JGI IMG/M metagenome (GOLD analysis project Ga0209382, IMG submission 187599) | Bulk soil microbial communities from a Populus tree surrounding site in Tennessee, USA - Soil MetaG P. deltoides SBSDD5 (SPAdes) (version 2) | ecosystem: Environmental > Terrestrial >...
CGAGGAACCGGTCCGGGAATGCGAGCTCGAACGCGCGCACGCGGCAGTCCGAGGCGAGGTCGGCGTCGAGGACGACGAGGCGCTCGTGCCGGCCGCCGAGCTCCAAGAGGGCCTCCCCGTAGGCCTCGACGACGTACTCGTCGGTCACCCTGACCCGCTCCCCCGCGCCGGACTCCGGCTCCCCCTCGAGGCTGCCCGCGGCATGCTCGGGCAGGACCGGGTCGAGCGCTGGCGGCGCCAGGCCGAGGGCCGAATACCCGCCGCGGACACGCTCCTCGAGCTCTCCGAGCGCTCGCTCGAACGGGTCGTCACCGGGAGCCCCCGCGTGCCAGCGATACGTGCCGCCGCCCTCGACGAGCGCCGCCGGATGCTCCATGAAGGACACGCCCCTGCCCTTCACGGTCTGCGCAACGAGCGCCTTCGGCTTCGCCGGATCGCCCTCCCGGAAGCCGGCGAACACCCGGCGCAGCGCCGCCTGGTCGTGGCCGTCGCAGCTCGCGACCTCCCAGCCGAAGGAGGCGAGCTTCGCGTCGATACCGCCCAGCGCGAGGATCTCCTCCGTCGGCTTGTCGGACTGGAGCTGGTTCCGGTCGACGACGACCCACAGGTCGCCCAGCCGCTCGTGTGCCGCGGCTTGCAGCCCCTCCCAGCTCTGCCCCTCCTGGAGCTCGCCGTCGCCGGTCATCACGACCACGCGACCCCCGAGCCCGCCGTGACGCTTCGCCCAGGCGATCCCTTTCCCCTTCGAGATGCCCATGCCGAGCGAGCCCGAGTTCGCCTCGATCCCGGGAACACCGACGTCGGGGTGCCCGTCGAGGCCGCCGAGCCGCCGCAGGCGGAGGAAGCGCTCGCGCTGGATCACGCCCAGGCCGAAGAGCGCTGCGTAGAGGCCGGGGACGTCATGCCCCTTCGAGGAGAAGAAGACGTCACGCGACGGGTCCTCGAACCCGATCTCGGCGACGTTCAGCTCCGAGTAGAGCAGGTGCACGACGACGTCGAGCGAGCTGAACGTCGAGCCGAGATGCCCGGAGCCGGCGCGCTTGACGGCGACGAGCGCATTCAGCCGGCACATGTCCGCGAGCAGTGCCAGCCGGAGGTCGTCGTTACCTTCCGCGGCGCGAACGCGCTCGTGCTCAGATGCGGGGAGCAGCTTCAGGGCGACCACGGAGGGGACGGTAGCGGCCGAGCAGGCCCACGGTGGCGAGGAGCACGAACGCCGGCACGACCGGGACCGAGTACTCCGCGACCGCGTAGACCGCGACCGCGGTCGTGAGCAGGACCAGCAGCGCGCAGCCGGCGAGGACGAGCGGGATCGCAGCGCCGCGGGGCCGCCGCCACCCGACGGCGACGAGGCCGACGACGAGCCAGACGACGGGCCTGGGGAACCAGCGCGACGCGCTGTCGAGCCGGTCCGCGACCCCTGGCCGGGCGGCGCGGTCGGGGAACGCCGCCTCGAGCTCGTGGACGTGGCGGTCGAGCGCGGCCGCCCCGGCGGCGTCGGCGGGGTCGTCGAAGACCACCTGGTGCTCGGTGGCCGAGGTCCACACCTCGCGGATCCGACCGTCGGGGGTCGCGATGTGCGCGGACTGGCGCGCCGCGGGGATCGGCTCACCCTCGCTCGGCGTCGGGAGCCCCCCGCCGCTCCCCGCGAGCACCCGCGCCGCCGGCGCGGCCCCGGCGCCGCGCACGTCGACGTAGAGCGGCCACAGGAGGAGCCTCCAGAGGTCCGTCGCGACGCCGCGGGCGTAGGCGGACGCGTGCGCCCGAACGGCCTCGCGACCGACCCTGGCGAGGTGGCGATAGTCGTCGTCCCAGCCCCAGACGCGGTCCGAGAGGCCGATCAGGTCCTCGTGCATCCGCGCGCTGCCGGAGGAGAAGAACTCGTCGATGTCGATCCCGTACGAGCGATACGGCTCGAACGGAAGGAGCCGGCGGGAGACGATTCGGGCGAGTTCCTCCGAGGCGGGCCCGTTGTCCGGCTGGACGATCCGGTCGGCGACGAAGGCGCGGAACAGCGGGAACGTGGCGCCGCCGCCGCGGACGAGCGTGAGGTCGTCGGCCCGCAGCGCGTTGTGCACCGCCAGGCCGGCGAGCGGGAGAGCAGCCGCCGCGGCGAACGCCGCCGCGCCCTGCACGCGGCCGCGCCAGGATCGAGCCGCTACGAGGGGCAGGAGCACGAGCAGGAGCAGCGCCTGACCCGCGGGGCGCACGAGGACGAGCGCGGCGACCGCTGCGCCGAGCGCGGCCGCGCGACCCGCGGTCGGCCGGTCCAGCGCCCTCGCCACGAGCAGCGCCACGAGGGCGAACGCGGCCGCGAACAGGGCGTCGCTCGAGAGGCGGTGGAAGAGGAGGACGTACCCCGGGTAGAGCAGGAGCGCCGCCGCCGTCGCAATCGCCGCGGCCGGGCCGAAGCGCTTCGCGACCGCGACCCAGGCGAGGACCGATCCCGCGTACAGGAGCGCCATGCCGGTCTCCGCGACGAGCGGCCCTGCCTCGAGGAGCGGCCCGGCGACGAGCGCCGTGCCGGGCGGGCGGGAGACGAGGGCGTACGGGTACACGACATGAGGCTCGAAGAGCTGCACCCAGACGATGAGGTAGCGCCCGAAGTCCCGCCCAGCCGCGAGCGGCACGGCCGCGGACACGGCGGCGTAGACGACGAGAGCGGCCGCGACGAGCGCCGGGGCGGCCAAGGGCCCCTCGACGAGCCGCTCGACGGCGCGCCACGCCCTTCGCAGGTGCGCCGACACGCACAGCAGCGTAGCCCGCTGGGGGGACCGAGCCCGATGCATCCGCGTGCTACGGTCGGGCGCTTCCGCCGATGTCGACCATGCCCGAGATCACCGTCGTCATCCCCTGCCTGAACGAGGAAGACGCGGTCGGGAAGGTCGTCGACCAGGCGCTCGAGGGCATCCGGCGCTCCGGCCGCACGGGAGAGGTGCTCGTCGTCGACAACGGCTCGACCGACCGCTCGGCGGATGTCGCCGCCGCCCACGGCGCCCGCGTCGTGACGGAGCGCCGGCGGGGGTACGGGAGCGCCTACCTGACCGGGCTCGAAGCCGCCGCCGGCGAGTACATCGTTATGGGCGACGCCGACGAGACCTACCCGCTCCAGGAGCTCGGGCCGTTCGTCGAACGCCTCGCGACGGGCGACGACCTCGTGATGGGATCGCGCTTCAAGGGCACGATCCACGGAGACGCGATGCCGTTCCTGAACCGGTTCGTCGGCAACCCGATCCTCACCGGGATGCTGAACCTCCTCTTCGGCGTCAAGATCTCCGACGCCCACTGCGGGATGCGGGCGATCCGACGGGATGCCGCCGCGGCGCTCGAGCTCCACTCGACCGGGATGGAGTTCGCGTCCGAGATGGTGTTCAAGGCGTACCGGAGGGGCCTGACCGTCAGCGAGATCCCGATCGACTACTACCCGCGCGTCGGCGAGTCGAAGCTGAACCGGATCGGGGACGCCTGGCGCCACGTGCGCTTCATGCTCCTGTACAGCCCGAGCTGGCTGTACATCGTGCCGGGCAGCGTGCTGCTGCTCCTCGGCGTCGCCGGCATGCTCGTGCTCGCCACGGGGCCGGTCGACGTCTTCGGGCGCTCGTGGCAGATCCACACGATGCTCGGGTTCGTCGCTCTGACACTGATCGGCGCCCAGGTGATCCAGCTCGGCGTCTTCGCCCGCACGTACGCGCGCGTGCGCATCGGCGAGCACGACCCGCTGCTCGACCGGCTCGGCGCCAGGCTGCGGCTGGAGCACGGGCTGCTCGTCGGTGGCGGGCTCGTCCTCGTCGCCGTCGCCGGCCTGATCGCCGTCGGCGTCGAGTGGGCGTCCGAGGGCTTCGAAACGCTCGGCCGCGCGTACGAGACGGCGCTGCTCGCGACGATGCTCGGGCTCGGGATCCAGATCGTCTTCGGTGCGTTCTTCCTCGCCCTGCTCGTCATGCCGCTCCGCCGCGAAACCACGTGACGACGGCGCCCGCAGCCGGGTACGTCCCGCTCAACGTGCGGCCCCACGGTGGGCACGCGAAGCTCCTGCGGCTCGTCGGCGACGGCAAGCGCGTCCTCGACGTCGGCTGCTCGAGCGGGTACCTCGCCCGCCCGCTCGTCGAGCGCGGGTGCGTGGTCGTCGGCATCGAGCAGGACGCGGCGGCGGCCGAGCAGGCGCGGGAGGTATGCGCAGAGGTCCTCGTCGGCGACGTCGAGACGCTCGAGCTGCCCTTCGAGCCCTCGTCGTTCGACGTCGTCCTTTGCGGCGACCTCGTCGAGCACCTGCGCGACCCGGAGCAGTTCCTCGCTCGCGTCAGGCCCTTCCTGCGGGCCGAGGGCGCCCTCGTCCTGACCACGCCGAACGTCGCGAACTGGGCGAACCGGCTCGGGCTGCTCGTCGGGCGCTGGCGCTACACCGACCGAGGGATCCTCGACCGGACGCACCTCCACCTCTTCACGCGCGCGACGCTCGTCGAGATGCTCGCCCGCGCCGGATACCGCGTCGTCGAGCTCGACTTCACCGTGCCCGTGCCGGGGATCGGGACCGAAGGCGTCGAGCGGGCCGCCCGCGCCGTCGGTCGCCTGCGGCCGTCGCTCTTCGCGTACCAGTTCGTCGTCTCCGCGGCGCCGGCGTGATCTCCGTCGTCATTCCGGTCAAGGACGGCGGCCTCGACCTCGTCCGCTGCCTCGAGGCGATCGCCCGCCAGGACCTCGACGAGGAGGTCGAGGTGGTCGTCGTCGACTCCGGCTCGACGGACGGGAGCGCGCAGCGGGCGCGCATCGCCGGAGCGCGGGTGCACGCGATCACGCCGGCGGAGTTCAGCCACGGCGGCGCGAGGAACCGTGGGGCCGAGCTCGCGCGCGGGGACGTCCTCGTGTTCACCTCGCAGGACGCGTACGCCGCGGACGACACCTGGCTCGCCCGGCTCGTCGCGCCGCTCAGAGAGGATCCGAGCGTCGCCGGGGTCTACGGCCGCCAGCTCCCGCACGAGAACGCCATCCCCTCTGAGCGGTACTTCCTCGACTTCCTGTACGGCCCGGAGCCCCGCATACAGCGCCTCGACGAGGCGCGGGCGCTGAGCTTCGAGGCGACGCTCTACTCGAACGTCAACGCCGCCGTCCGCCGCTCCGTGTGGGAGCGGTTCCGCTTCGCGGACGACCTGATCATGAGCGAGGACCAGGAGTGGTCCCGCCGCGTGCTCCTCGCCGGCCTCTCCATCGCCTACGAGCCGCGGGCGGCGGTCCGTCACTCACACGCCTACTCGGTGACAGCGGCGTTTCGGCGGTTCTTCGACTCGGGGGCGTCCGCGAGCAGGAGCTACGTCAGCGAGGAACGCGGGTCGCGGGTGGCGCTCCGGCGCGCCGGCGCGCGCTACGCAGTCGGGGAGGTTTCCTGGCTCTGGCGGACGGGGCAGCGCCGCTGGCTCCCGTTCGCGGCGGTCTACGAGTCGGCGAAGTTCGCCGGGCTCCAGCTCGGCCTGCGTCACGAGCGTCTCCCCACGTCGCTGAAGCGTCGCCTCAGCGGTCTCCCGGCGTACTGGGCGAAGGCGTCGACTGCCGACGCGGAGGGCGAGCCTGAGGAGTTGCACGTGTGCCTCGTGTACGACCACCTGTTCCCGCAGACGGTCGGCGGCGCAGAGCGCTGGATGCGCGATCTCGCACTGCACCTCGCGAGCACGGGCTACGACGTCACGTACCTGACGATGCGACACTGGGACAACTGCGAGCCACCGCCGCTCGGCGCGGTGCGCGTCGTCGGCGTGACAGACGCGGGCCTCGTCTACCGGAGCGACCGGCGCACGCTGCTCCCTCCGCTCCGCTTCGGCCTCGGGGTCGCGCGCCACCTCTGGAGACACGGCTCGGAGTACGACGTCGTCCACGTGGCCTCGTTCCCGTACTTCCCGCTGCTCGCCGCCGGAGCGCTTCGTCCACGCCGGGGCTATCGGCTCGTGGTGAACTGGCTCGAGGTCTGGACGAGGGAGTACTGGTGGCGCTACTCAGGCATCCTCATCGGGACGACAGGCTGGCTCGTCCAGAAGGCGTGCGTGCTCATGCCCCACTCGGCGTACTGTCTGTCGGACCTCCATGCGCGTCGGCTCGTCGAGGCCGGCTACTCGGGCACCCCCACGATCTTGCCGGGCCTCTACGCAGGGCCGGTCGAGCCGACCCCGGCCAATCTCGTTCACCCCGAGCTCGTCGTCTACGCGGGCCGCCACGTCCAGGAGAAGCGAGTGGACGCACTCGTTCGCGCCTTCGCGATCGCCCGCGAGCGGAACCCGGACCTGCGCCTCGAGCTCTACGGAGACGGGCCTGAGTCGGGTCGGATCGACGCGCTCGTCAGGCAGCTCGGGCTCGCCTCCTCCGTGCGTCTCCTCGGCCGTCGCCCCGAGGCGGAGGTCGAGGGCGCGATCGCCCGCTCCGCGTGCCTGGCCACCGCCTCCGAGCGCGAGGGCTACGGCCTCGTCGTCGTCGAGGCGGCAGCGCACGGGACTCCGAGCGTCGTCGTCGCGGGACCCGAGAACGCGGCGACCGAGCTCGTCCGGGACGGCGTCAACGGAGCCGTGTCGCCCGATCCGTCACCGGCGAGCCTCGCGAAAGCGATCGAGCGTGTCGTGGAGTCCGGGGCGGCGCTGCGCGAGACCACGGCGCGCTGGTTCGCCGACCACGCACCGAGTCTGCGCATCGACCGCTCGCTCGAGCTGATCGTCGAGGAGTACGGACGCGCGGGCGCGTCACACGGCTGGAAGCGCAACGACGACGAGGTCGTCGCTCCGGAGGACGGTCCGCGCCCGTAGGGCACGTCCGACGTCCGGCGTGCAGCGTGGGTCGACGAGCACGTACCGGACGCCGAGCCGAGCCGCGAGCCGCCGTCCGGCCGTCCCTCCCCGGAGGATCGCGGCCGCGTCGCGCGCGACCGGCCGAAGGTTCTGGAACCCGACCTGCCAGTCCTCGAGCGCGATCAGCGTCGGCTGCCGAACGACGTACGGGACACGCGCGCCGAGACAGCGGTCGGCGACGAGCGTCTCGCGACCACCCAGCCGGCCCTTGAAGGACTCGAGGGCGTCCGTCAGTTGCGAGCGCGGCTCGCGGTCCGAGAGCAGCCGCTCGGGGAGGCGAAACCCGATCGAGCCGTGGATCAGGTAGAGCAGCACGAGCGCGAGCGCGGGCACCCACGCCCGGCGAGCGCGCAGGCCCGTCGCTGCCGCACCCACGAGCGCCACCATGGCCAGCGCGAGGTAGTAGACGACGCGCCGATACTCGAATGCGACGTGCACCCGCCAGAGCTGGCTGACGAGCACGGCAGACAGGGCGAGCGTGGCTACCGCCGAGAGCGCCGGGTCCCGCCGCGTTGCGCGTCCCGCGACGAGCAGCAGGCACGCGGCGACGAGCGCGAGGAACGTCCACGAGTAGTAGCCGCGGAGCACCTCGCCGGTCAGCCAGTGCCGGTCGAACGCGAGGTAGCTCACCGGAGAGCCGAGATCGACCGCCTGGCGGCGGAGATGCGCGATGACCCCCGCGCCGAGCACGAGGGCGGCACCCAGGCCCGCGAGCACGGGCCGCGACATGTCCTCACGCCACGACGCTCGAGGCGAGCCTCGCCGCAGGGCGCCGCGGACGAGCTCCGCCACGAGGACGGCCGCGATCCAGACGGCGATCACGGCGGCGCTCGCCGAGTGCACAGCCGCGAGGCTCGCGAGCGAGAAGCCGAGGAGCGCGATCGTCCGCCGGTCGCGGCCACCGCGGTACAGGAAACCGAGCGCGAGCAGCACGTTCCACACGAAGAGGAGCGCCAGCGTCGTCGCGAGGCCATGCCAGTACAGCGGCTCCAGGCGAATGGGCGCGACTGCGTACACGGCCGCAGCCGCAAGCCCCGCGCCGGCGCCCCACAATCCCCCGACCGCCCCGTAGGCGGCCACCGGCGTGAGCGCCGAGGCGACCGCAAGGCCGCGCGAGAGCGAATCCGCGGAGACGCCGTCCAGCAGGCGCAGGCTCCCGTAGACCGCACCCACCCCCGGCTGGGTCGAGAACAGGCGCTCGTCCTCGCCGGCATAGGGGTCATCGGCGAGGAGGGCGTGCTGCGAGGCAACCTCGTCCGCGTAGAGCTGGTAGTACGCCCAGTCGGACCCAGGAGGCGGGAACGGCTCGAGGACGTCCCAGGCGGAGGCGAACGAGAGGGCGAAGATCCCTGCCAGCGCGAGGAGCGCCAACCCGTCGCGCCGTGGCAACGCGGTACGCGGCGACGCGCCCGTGGGCGGCGCGGTGCGCAGGGCGACGGCGCCGAGGCCGACGACGAGGGCCGCCACGGCGATCCGGATCGAGAGCTCCGTCAGGGCGATGCCCGTGACCGACACCGTGGTCAGGAGGATCGAGAACGAGCCGATCGCCAGTGAGGGGAACAGGGCGACGCGGACCGAAGCCAGCCCGAGCTGGCGCGGCAGGAACGGCGTCAGCGAGAAACCACAGGCCGCGAGCAGGAGCCAGGTCGCGCCAGGGTAGGGCTCGCCGACGACGAGCCGAACCAGGGCGTCGAGCGCGACCAGGGCAAGCGCTGTGGCGGAGAGCTCCCGGCCGCGCGCGTGTGCGAGCGTCACCGCGGCGGCCAGGGGTGCGCGCGGAGCACGTCCTCGCGCACCTCGACTCCCCACCCTGGCCCGGACGGAACCCGGATCTCGCCGCCGGAGATCTCGGGCAGCGCCGTGACGAGCTCCTCGCGCCAGGGCACGTCGTCGACGTCGAGCTCGAGGATGCGCGCGTTCGGGATCGCGGCACACCACTGCGCGGCGATGAACGTCGCGAGGTGCGAGTAGTAGTTGTGCGGCGCGCAGTTGACCTCGAAGGTCTCCGCGAGGTCGGCGATCTTCTTCGCCTGGTGGAACCCGTTCCAGATGACGTCGACCGAGGCGACGTCCATGCCGCCTGCCTCCAGGTACGGGCGGAAGCCGCGGCTCCCGTACAGGTTCTCGCCGGAGCAGACGGGCATCGGCGCGACGTGGCGCACGTGGGCGAGCGCGCCGGCGTCGAACATGTCGACCTCGAGCCACAGCAGGTCGAACCGCTCGAGCGCGCGGGCGACGCGGGCACAGCCCTCCGGCTCGAGGTTGAAGTTGAGGTCGACGATCGGCCGTGCGGCGCCGCCCGTCCCCTCCGCGAACGCCTCGAGGAGGCGGACGAGGGCGTCCGTGATCTCCTCGGCGCGGATCGTCCCTCCTCCGCCTCCGAACCCGGGCATCAGCACCTGCGGCTCGTCCCCCGGGACGACGACGTTGGTCTTGAAGGCGCCGAACCCGCGCTCCACCACCTCGCGGCCGAGGGCCACGACGTCGTCGTAGGACGCGAGCCTCGGCGTTCCCGTCACCTCCCACGCGCGCGCCCTCGTCGTCCCGCAGTGCGACCAGTAGACGGGGATCGTCCCGCGCGTCGGGCCCCCGAAGAGCTCGTGCACGGCGACGCCGAGCGCCTTCGCCTTGAGGTCGAGGAGCGCGTTCTCGATCCCGCCGAGCGCTTTCGCGATGACCGAGCCGGGGCTCTGGCGCGTGTGCCGGTAGAGATCCCAGTAGATCCCCTCGACCGGCCGCGGGTCGCGGCCCACGACGACCGGCGCGAGGTCCTCGACGATGCCCGCGAGCCCGGTGGGCGAGCCGTGCGAGTCGGTGATCTCGGCCCAGCCGACGCTCCCGTCGTCCGCGGTCGCCTTGAGGAAGATCCAGGGCCGCCAGCCCGCGTCGCAGAAGAGCGTCTCGAGGGAGGCGACCTTCACCGACCGTGAGCATACGGCGGCCGGCCGACCACCGTCAGCACCGCGGCGCCCGACGCGACGAGCCGTTCCGCCCGCTCCCAGTCCTCCTCGTCGTCCACGTTGAGGCTCTCGTAGCCGTCGGTGAAGAACGGCGCGACGACGCGTCCCTCGCGCGTCCCGCTCTCCGCCACGACGCGCGACCGGGCGATCTCGAGGGCGCTCGACTGGACGTAGACGGGCGGCAGGGCCTGGTACTGGCCCGCGTGCCAGGCGACGTCGAGGCTCGCCTGGTCGAGGAGCGGGCGCATCGTCCGGCCGTCCTCTGCCAGGAGCCACATCTTCCCCGGGTGCTGCTTGACGAGCTCGACCGCGCGCAGCGAGTCCGCCTCTGGCGTGGCGAGGAGCTGCTCGAGCCCGCGGCGGATCGCCGCCGGCCCGCGGAACGGGTTCGTCGCCCGGACGATCGCGAACAGCTCGTAGCCCTGCTCGAGCCGCTCGAGCGTGAACGCGAGCCACTCGATGTCGGGCGAGGTCGAGGTCGCGTACTCGGCGGGGCGCAGGAACGGCACGTCGGCGCCGTACCAGCGTGCGACGTCCGCGATCTCCTCGGAGTCGGTCGAGCAGACCACCCGCTCGAACACGCCGCTCTGGAGGGCCGACTCGATCGCGTACGCGAGCAGCGGGTGCCCCGCGAGCGGCCGGACGTTCTTCCCGGGGACCCGCTCGGAGCCCGAGCGGGCGGGGACGAGCGCGACCGCGGACGGTGTCACGCGAGGCCCGCGGAGGACGCGAGCGCGGAGAGCGCGGGAGTCGGGACGTCGTGCCGCTTCGCTGCACGGAGCACGGAGCCGACGATCGCGTCCAGCTCCGAGCGTCGCCCGGCGGCGACGTCGCGCGCCGCCGAGGTCGTCGTCTCGGCTGCCATCTGCTCGATGATGTCCCACTGCGCAGCCGGGCGCAGCGCGACGCCGTCAGCCTCCGCGACCGCGCAGGCCTCCGCGATCGCCCGCCGGAGGCGATTGCTCCAGTCCGCGTCCGCGCGCAGCTCGCCGACGGAGCGCCCGCTCGCCGCCGTCGCCGCCGCGAGCGCCGAGATTCGCGCCGCCTTGCTCCAGAGCACGCGCCGCTCGCTCTCGCCGACGCGCACCTCCATGCGCCCGAGGCGGAGGAGGTCGGCGACCCGGTCGAGCTCGCCGCGCGGGAGCTCCTCGGAGGCCAGCGTGATCACCGGTGAGCGCGTCGCCTCGATGATCTGGACCCTCCCGGCGCGGTAGGCCTGGAAGTGTGAGATCGAGCCGGCGGCGACCCGGCCCGGGAACCGCTTCCGCAGCAGCTCCATGTGCTCGAGCCCGTTGAGCAGCGGCAGCACGACACCCTCGGCCACGGCGTCGGGGCTCACGCGCTCGAGCGCCTCCTCCAGCGCCGGCGCTTTCACCGTCACGAGGAGGAGGCCCACGGGACGGACGAGCTCCTCGGCGACCTCCGGCCGGATGGTGGCGGCTCCGTCGGGAGACTCGACCGCGATGCCCGAGAGCGCGATGATCCCGACCGTCTCGGGGCGGGCGACGCAGACGATCGGGACCCCCGCGAGGGAGAGCCGCACGGCGAGCGACCCGCCGACGGCGCCGGGGCCGAGCACGACGACGGTGCGGTTCACCATCAGGTGAGCTCCGGGTCGGCGATCAGGTTCACGATCTTCCAGTCGGAGTAGACGTCGAGGGCCTCGATCCCCGCTTCGCGCCAGCCGGTGCCGGAGCTCTTGACGCCGCCGAAGCCCATGTGCGGCTCGGAGCCGTGCGTCCCTCCGTTGACGACGACGACGCCGGCCCGCACCGTCTCCGCGAACCGCAGCGCGCGGTGCACGCTCGCCGTGTGGATCGCCGCCGTGAGCCCGTAGGGGGAGTCGTTCACGAGCGCGATCGCGTGATCGAGGTCGTGCGCCCGGTAGAGCGTGGTCACCGGCCCGAAGAGCTCCGTGCGCGAGATCTCCGCCTCGGGGCCTACACCGTCGACCACGGTCGGCGGCAGGTACCAGCCCGGCCCGTCAGCCCGCTCGCCGCCGCAGAGGACGCGCGCCCCCACCGCCGTCGCCCGCTCCAGCGCCGCGAGGATGCGGTCGAGGCTCTCCTCGCTGATGACGGGCTCGGGGGCGAGCGCCGCGGCGCCCTCGAGCAGCCGCGCGCCGAAGTCGTCGTAGACACCGTCCAGAACGACGACGCGGCTCGCGGCCGCGCAGCGCTGACCCGCGTTCGAGAACGCGGACGCGAGCGCCCAGCGGACGGCGTTCTCGAGGTCGGCGTCGTCGCAGACCACCAGCGCGTTCTTGCCGCCGAGCTCGAGGCAGACCTTGGCGAGCCGCGCTCCTGCCTTCTCGTTGATCCACCGACCCGTCGCAGCCGAGCCGGTGAAGCTGACGAGCTCGACAGCGGCGTGCTCCACGAGCGCTGCCCCGGCCTCGGCGCCGAGGCCCTGGACGACGTTGAGGACGCCCGGCGGGATCCCCGCCTCGTGCGCGAGCTCGCCGAAGAGCCGGGCGGAGGCAGGCGTATGCTCGGACGGCTTCACCACCGCCGCGTTCCCGCACAGGAGTGCGGGGAACGCCTTCCAGGCGACGTTCGGCAGGGGCGTGTTGAAGCTCATGATCAGGCCGGCGACGCCGAGCGGCTGGCGCACCGTCAGCACCGTGCGGTGCGGCATGCTCGCGGTCGTCGTGCGGCCGTACGAGCGCCGGCCCTCGCCGGCGACGAAAAGCCCCATCTCGACCGCCGCGTCCGTCTCCCCGAGCGCGAGCTCGCGTGGCTTGCCCGTCTCCTCGACCACGACGGCCGATGCCTCCTCGCGGCGCTCGCGCAGCAGGAGGGCGAGGTCGCGCAGCATGTCGCCGCGCTCGACAGCGGTGCGCGCGGCCCACTCGGGCTGGGCCGCGCGTGCCGCGGCCACTGCACGGTCGACGTCCTCGGCCCCCGAGCGCGCGACCCGGCAGAGGAGGCTCCCGTCCGCGGGCCGCAGCTTGTCGAGCCACTCGCCGGACGCGGCCGGCGAGCTCTCGCCGGCGACGAGGTTCGTGACGTCCTCGCCTGCTACCAAGCCGACCAGCCGCCGTCGACGACGACGTTCGCGCCCGTGACGTACGAGGACGCGTCGGAGGCGAGGAAGACGAGAGCTCCGAGCGCCTCGTCTGCATCGAGCATCCGGCCGAGCGGCACCCGGGCCGTGTACGCGTCCAGGAAGTCCTGCGGCTGGTCGTTCCAGACGCCGGCCAGCGTCAGCGTGTTGACGCGGACGCCCGCCTTCGCCCAGTACGTCGCCAGGTAGCGCGTGAGATTCAGGACCGCGGACTTCGAGACCGAGTACGCGACCGGCTTCACGAACGTCTCGCCCCCCGCGCGCCGGAAGTCGTACAGGTCCTGGACCGGGGACAGGAGCCCGTAGATCGAGGACACGTTGACGACCGACCCGCGACCCTCCCGCGCCATCGCGCCTCCGACCACCTGGCAGCAGAGGAATGTGCCCTTCACGTTCACGTCGAGCACGGCGTCGAACGACTCCTCGGGGTACGTCTCGAACGGGCCGACCTCCTCCGCGGGTGCATCGGGCGGCGAGTCGAGGGCCGCGTTGTTGACGAGCAGGTGCGGGACACCCCACTCGCCCTCGACCTCGGCGACCACCGCCTCGATCTCGACCCGGTCGGTCACGTCGACCCGGTAGGCGCGCGCGCCCTCGGGCACGTCGCCTCCCGCGACGTCGAACACGGCCACCCGCATCCCGCGCTCGGCCAGCCCGGCCGTGTACACGGAGCCGAGCTGCCCCATCCCGCCGGTGACGACCGCGACGCGGCCCTCGAGGTCGAAGAGCGGGTCGTTCACGCAGCCTCCTTCTTCGCCCGCCAGACGGCGTCGCAGAGCTCGCGGACGCAGCCGTAGCCGCCGGGCCGCGTGAGCACGAGCCCGGCGAGCGGGACGACCTCGGGCCACGCATCCGCCGGGACGACCGGGAGGCCGACCGCCTCCAGGCAGTCGGCGTCGTTCACGTCGTTGCCGAGGTACGCGGTCTCCTCGAGGCCGACGCCGCGGCGCGACGCCTCTTCCTGCAGGACGGGCAGCTTGTCGTCGACGCCCTGGATGCAGGTCGCTCCGATCTTGCGCGCGCGTGCGCCGACCGCTGCGTTCACCTCGGTCGAGAGAATCAGGTGCTCGACGCCGACCGCCGCCAGGCGCCGGAGCCCGAGTGCGTCGCCCCGCCAGCAGGCGACGCTCTCCTCGCCGTGCTCGTTCGTCCACACGCGGTTGTCGGTGAACACTCCGTCGAAGTCGAAGACCGCGAAGCGGACCGCGTGGAGCTCGATCACTGCTCGCGTGCGGCGACGGGCTTCTCGGCGAGCTCGACGTCCTCGAGCGCGACGTCCTCCTGGGCGGAGAGCGGACGCTGGAGGGCCCCGCCGAGCAGCCGGTCGAGCTCGTAGGGAGGGAGGCCTCCGTCCGCAGGCGAGCGGGCCTCGAGGTCCCCCGGCCCCAGCACGTGGCCGGCGGGGAGGTCTCGCGCGGCGACGAGCTTCTTGCCCATCTTCTGGAGCGGGCGCTCCTCGCTCGGCAGGCGCCGCTTGACGCCGTCTCCGAGCGCAGCGGGGACGCGATGGAGGTCGCGCACGAACCGGCGCATCCCGTCCGGCATCAGCGAGTACGCGTGGTCGGTGCCCTTCCACGCGTGGTTCAGCGTGAAGTGCTTCTCGAAGGCGCGCGCGCCGAGCATGAACGCGACGGGCGCCATCGCGATCCCGTTGTGGTGGTCGGAGAGCCCGATCACGAAGTCGGGGTAGCGCTCCTTGAGCACGGCGATCACCGAGAGGTTGAGGTCGTCGACCTCCGCCGGATACGACGCGGTGCAGTGGAGCACGCAGAGCTTCGTGTTCACGGTCGCGATCGCGTCGACGGCGCGATCGATGTCCTCGAGGGTCCCGCCGCCGGTCGAGAGGAAGAGCGGCGTGCCGAACGACGCGACGTAGCGCAGGAAGGGAGTGTTCGAAAGATCGCCCGAGGCGAACTTGAACGCGTCCACGCCGAGCTCGGCGAGGAAGTCGGCGCTCGGCTCGTCGAACGCGGCCGCGACGAACGCCAGGCCCTCCTCCCGCGCGTAGCGGCTCAGCTCGAACCAGTCGCTCTTCCCGAGCTCGACGGCCTCCCGGTGCTCCCCGTACGTCCGCCCGAAGCTGTTCTCGTTGTCGTACGGCGAGTCGTAGAACGCACGCGTGAAGAGGCGCTGGTTGTCGCGCTTCTGGAGCTTCACCGCGTCGACCCCGCACTCGCGCGCCGCGCGGACCAGCTCCTTCGCCTTCTCGAGCTCCCCCTGGTGGTTGTGGCCGATCTCGGCGAGGACGTAGGCGGGCTCGTCGTCGGCGATCCGGCGTCCGTTCACGTGGAGCTCCGGCACGCGCCCGATGGTACTCAGCCCGCCCGCTCGAGCGTCACCTCGAACCCCGCCGAGCGTGCCTGCTCGACGAACTCGCGGCCGACCTCGAGCGTCGGGATTCCCGGAAGGTAGACCTTCGCGAGCCCACACGCGTCCCGGATGACCTCGGTCCCCGGGAAGCCGACGGCGAGGGCGCGACCTTGCAGCTCGGCCGCCTCCTGCTCCGTCGCGAAGCGGCCGAACACCGCCTCGATCTCCGCTCCGTCGACGGCCTCGCGGACGCAGTCCTCACGGGACGGAAACCGCGGAGGGCCCCCGGCGAGGACTGCGATTGGGTAGGCGAGGCACGCGGCGGCGGCGAGCACGACCACGAGCCGGCGGCCGGTCACGCGACCTCCCGCTCGGCCCGATCGGCACCGCGCCAGGCGGCGTCGAGGAGGAGCGGAACCAGCGCGGCCGAGAGCACGACGAGCGAGCCGCACAGGCGGACGATCGGGTTCACGCCCTCGTCCTGCACGAACGGGAGCTCGAGCTCGGTGAACGACCACAGCACCCAGACGAAGCCTGCGGTCGCAAGTCCGTAGACGAGCACCGCGTACACGGGCAGGATGCGCGCCCCGCCGACGAGCGCGAGCACGATGGCCGCCGCCGCGAGCGGGAGCACGAGGAGCCACAGGTCGTAGTCGACGAGCGCCGCCACGACCGACCGGAGCGCGGGCCACGGTCGGTCGAGGTGGTCGAACAGCCCCAGCAGCCCGCTCTCGGGAAGCTCGCCCGTGAGGTCGCGCGAGCCGAACCAGATGCGCCACGGGACGGCGAGCGCGAGCGCGCTGCCGGCGGCGAGAGCGATGCGCGGCCACGCGGAGCGGCGCGTGCCCCACGACGCCGCGAGTGCGGCGACGACGACGCACGCTGCCAGCAGCTGCCCTTCGCGCTTCGTCAGGATCGCCCCGGCGAGGAGGAGCGACGCGCACGCGAGCTGCCACGGCTCCCGCTCGACGAGCCAGAGCGCGACGAGGAGGGCGGCGAGTGCGAAGAAGTAGTCGAGCAGGAAGTCCGCCTGCGGCTCGAGTGTCCGGGAGACGACACGTGGCGCGACGAGGACGAGAAGGAGCACTGGCCACAGCAGCGCCGCCGGGACGCGCGGCGCGAGCAGCCCCGCGACGGCTGCGACGAACCCGGTGAGGAAGAACCAGAACTGGACGTGGAGCGTGACGACGTCCGCCGAGCCCATGGCGTGGAACGCCGCGGCCTCGAGGGCCGGCACGAGCGGCGGGTACGTCGGGTTCGCGAGCTCCCGGAAGAGTTGGTCGTCGAGCTCTCCGAAGAAGTAGATCGCCTTCGCCTTCGGGATCCAGAACGCCCACCCGTCCCAGTTGGACAGGCTGGCCAGGCGCCCGGCCCGGAAGAGCGATTCGAGGTAGACGACGACGAGCACCGCGTACGACGCAGCGACGAGCCCGAGCCCGCGCCCCTGGCCTCGACCGCGGCTCGGGCGCGTGCGCCCCAGCATGCGCCCGGCGACGAGCCCGGCCAAGCCGAGCGCCACGCACGTGAGGACGATCGTCGCGAGCCCGAAGGGCACCCCGACGACGAGCTCGAGCGAGAGCGCGACCCCGAGCGCCGCGACCCCGAGCAGGTACGCGAACCCCGAGAGGCGGGCGAGGTCTACCCACGACCGCAGCCCCCGCGCACCCCACAGCAGGCAGCTCCCGGTCCCGAGCACGAGCACGTTGGCGACGGCGAGCCCGAGCAGGGCGCGGGCCGTCACTCGCGCAACCGCCCGATCGCGATCCCGAGCTCGTCCCGCCAGACGACCTCCAGCTCGTCGCCGAAGGCCGAGAGGTCGCACCCGTAACAGAGGACCCAGCGGGCGTCCGGATCGGGCCGGCGGGGCATGAGGAAGTAGCGCGCATACTCGCCGATGTGCGGCTCGGTCAGCTCGGTCGCCCCGTCCACGCCCGGCCCGGCGACGACACGGTACGGCTCGTCCTCCGGAATCAGGCCGCGCGCTTCGTAGAGGGCGTTCTTGTCCACGACGAGGGAGTTGCCGCCTCCGAACTCCCGGTCGTCGTAGTTCGCGGACGCATTCGTCGCTGCGTCGTCCCCGAGCCGGTCGACGGCCTTCACCCAGTAGACGGGCCCGAGGGCGGCGGTCAGCGCAACGCACGCCGCGACGCCCAGCCGGACGAGGCCGTGCTTCCGGTCGCGGCGAGGGTCGAGAGAGCGAAGCGTGGGTCGGATGCGCGCGAGGTGGCGTTCGAGCTTGCTCACGGCGGCGCAGACAGGATACGCCTCGTTGCAGAAGTCGCTAGCAGCCGAGCGCGTCGCGATAGGCGGCGAGCGTCTCGTCCGTCGCGCCGCCCCACGAGAACGACGCCTCCGCCTTTCTCCGGGCGCCGTCGCCGAGGCGCGCCCGCAGGTCCGCGTCCCCGAGCAGGCGCTCGATCGCACCCCGGAGGGCGACCGCGTCCCGGGGCGGGACGAGCAGGCCCGTGACCCGCTCCTGGACCGCGTCTGGGAGACCGCCGACCGCGGTCGCCACGACCGGCCGGCCGTGCGCCATCGCCTCGCGCGCGACGACGCCGTAGCCCTCGCGCCGCGAGGGGCAGGCGACGACGGCAGCCCGGTCGTAGTACGGGCCGAGCTCTCCGGGCGGGACGAACCCGACGGCCTCGGGGACGCCGTCGCGGAGCGGCCCGTCGCCGACGATCACGCGCGGCAGACCGGCTGTCGCCCGGAGAAGCTCGGGCACGCCCTTCTCCTCCGAGAGGCGCCCGACGTACAGCACGTGCGGCGGGTCCTCCGGATCCGCGACCTCGTCCGGGAGGTCGACACCCGCCGGAACGACGCGCACCGCCCGCGCGCCGAGCCGGCGTGCCTCGCCCGCGAGGTACTCGGACGGGCAGAGGACGAGGCGCGCGCGCCGCAGGAGCAGGCGTGCGA
>Ga0209382_10004714_pt1 | contig 18076 bp, 13 predicted proteins | sample SoiMetdeltSBSDD5_FD_187599 | JGI IMG/M metagenome (GOLD analysis project Ga0209382, IMG submission 187599) | Bulk soil microbial communities from a Populus tree surrounding site in Tennessee, USA - Soil MetaG P. deltoides SBSDD5 (SPAdes) (version 2) | ecosystem: Environmental > Terrestrial >...
GCCCTGCTTGAGCGCGTTCATGCCGTTTTCCTGCGCCAGTACGACAGTCACCGCAACATGGCGTGGCTTCGGCAAACGCGAGCGAGGCGTGGTGCCGGGAGCATGGTCCCAGTAGTACGTGATGTGCGTGTGTGAATCGATAAAGCCGGGAACACCGGTGTAGCGGCTCATGTCGATCACTTCGGCACCTGCCGGGATCGGGCCATTGGACGTGACACTGGTGATCTTGTCGCCTTCGACAATGACGACCGCATTGGGAATGACTTTATGGCCATCCCACAGTTTTCCGAACTTGATGGCCTTCGTAGCCGCCGATGCATTGATGGAAATCGCCATCGTCAGAACCACGAGCATACTTTTCAGCCTGAACATTTTTCCTCCCTACCCCTCCCGAACAACGACGAAGCGCCCGAAAACGATCGAGCCGATGAATAGTACTGTACACGCAAAGACGGTGCCCAGTGAGTACCGCGTAAAGGTTTTGCGCGTCTGCCCGCGAATTTCACAAAAATCTGAACGAAAACGCAACGGCGGGAGTATTCAGCATCAGGAGTCGCGAGGCTATGGGATTTGCATTACTCCAGTGGGTCGAAGATCTGGGTGCCGATCTGCGCTACAGTTTTCGGACGTTTCGTCGCAACACCGCATTTGCAGTCACCGCTGTGGTTTCCTTAGCTCTGGGTATCGGGGCCAATGCGGCGATTTTCAGTACTCTTTATGCCGTCATCTGGAAGCCGCTGCCGGTCTCCAAGCCCGAGGAGTTGGTGCGGATCTCGCTTTTGTCCAACTCCGGACTGAGAGACGTTCCGACGCTTGGTTTCATTCGTCAACTCAGGGGCGCGGGAGTTTTTGAGGGTGTCACCGCGACATCGATGGACGGTCTCAGCTTTTCCTATGACAACCGTGCCGAACGGGTTTTAGGTGAATTTGTTTCCGGAAGCTACTTCGATGTGCTGGGCGTGCGGCCGATCATCGGCCAGCCGTTCACGCCGGAAGTGCGGAGTGGGCGCTGGGCCGCGGAAGCGGTGCTCTCCTACAGTTTGTGGCAGCGCCGGTTCGGTGGCGATCCGAGTGTCGTGGGCCGCACAATCCAGCTGAACACCTTTTCATTCACGATCGTGGGCGTAGCGCCACCGGGTTTTCAAGGACTGGAGCGAGGCACCGATGTCGACCTCCGTATTCCGATTCTTCCGGACGGCCAGGAGCTTGCGCAAATCGCGCGCATCAGCGGCAGATTGGATCGCGGACAGCTGACCATTGCACGTATCAAACCTGGTTCCAGCCTCGCGCAGGCCGAACAAGCGGCTGAGGTGCAACTCCAGGAATTTCTGCGTACCACCACCATCCAGCGATTCAGGGACAGAGGCGTTCTAAACATTAAACTTTCCGCGCTAGGAAACGGCGAGAGCAGCGTTCTCCGTCAGTTGCATATACCTCTGTATGTTCTGTTCGTGCTGGTGGGTCTTGTGCTGCTGATCGCGTGCGCGAACGTCGCCAACATGCTGCTGGCGCGGGCGTCGTCGCGTGTAGGCGAATTGGCAGTTCGGACGTCAATTGGTGCGGGGCGCTTTCGGCTGATACGGCAGATGCTCGCCGAAAGTTTGCTGCTGTCGCTGTTCGCGGGAGCGCTTGCCGTCGTGATCGGCAATTGGGCGGCTGGCTCGCTCGCACGCTTTGTACCGCAGGGCAATGTGGTGACAGTCCTCGACCTGCTCATGGATTCTACGACCGTGCTCTTTGTTTTGGCGCTGTCTTTGGTCGCATGTGTCACGTTCGGATTGGCGCCGGCCATCCGTACCACGCGCTGTAATCCAGCGGGCGCGTTGAAAAGCGATTCCGTCGCCTCGATCGGAGATTCTTCGAGCGGATGGCTGCGCAAGCTGCTGGTCGTGACGCAGGTCGCGTTCTCGCTGGTGTTGCTGATGGCGGCCGGTGTTTTTGTGCGGACCATGCTCCATCTCTGGCCAACAGACTTCGGTCCCCACCCGGAGCGTGTTCTGCTTTTCACGCTAAAGCCGCAAGGCGAAATCTACACACCCGTGCAACGGCGTTCCCTGATCGCCGAGTTGGTCCGCCGAGTTTCGGAGTTACCGGGCGTGGAAGCCGCCGGAGTCGCGGAATATGGTCCGCTGGGCAGCCGGGTCAGCGAATCGCGGTCATCCATTGAGGCGGAACCGGGGCATCCGGTCCGCGTCGAAACTGATTTGGTGTCGACGGGGTTCTTCGATGCTGTCGGCATACCGCGCATCGCGGGAAGGGATTTTGCTCCATCGGACCAGGTCGGGGCGCCGCTTGTCGTGATCATTAATCAGTCGCTCGCCCGCCAGCTCTTCGGAAATGCAAATCCGGTTGGCCGGCGCATCCGCTTCACGCAAGAAAAGGACGCTCGTCCGCGCGAGGTTGTGGGCGTCGTTGGTGACTCGCGCTACTACGACGTCCACAGCGCTCCACAACCTACGCTCTGGATGTCCTTTCAGGACGCCGCACCGTACATGCCCACACTGCACGTCCGCAGCAACGGTGTGAATGCGGAGGCCATGCCGGGTGCCGTGAGGCGTGAGTTGGATGCCATCGATAAGGGATTTCCGGTGTTCAACGTGAAGACTCTTGAAGTGGGAATTCGAGAATCGCTTGCACGAGAGCGCATTCTCGCGAGTCTCTCGGGCGCCATTGGATTCCTGGCGCTGGCAGTAGCCGCGGTGGGACTCTATGCGATCCTCGCCTACTCGGCTTCGCGACGAACGCGCGAGATCGGCATACGGATGGCGCTCGGGTCCAGTGCGCGCTCCGTCCTTTGGATGGTCGCTCGGGAAGCGGTTGTATTGATTGGAGTGGGCGGCCTAGTGGGGATCACACTTTCCGTTGCGGGCTGGCGCCTCCTGGCCGCAAAAATGTCGGGCGTCGCCACGATTGACGCGCTGATGCTGACGGTTTGCGCAACGATTATGCTCTTTGTTGCGGCGACCGCCGTAACCATTCCAGCGATTCGAGCATGCCGAACCGATCCACTCGTGGCTCTTCGGCATGAATAACGGGCGGTCGTGGCGTCACTGAGCTTTGAGCGCCAACGTTGGATCGATCCGCGCCGCACGGCGCGCCGGCAGCCACGCCGCCATCAACACCACAGCAATGAGCAATGCCGCTGTCCCGATTGCAACCAGCGGGTTGATCGCCACCTCCTGGACCATGCCCGCGATCAAGGATTGAGCGGCGCCGCTTAAGGCCAGACCGATTGCAGCACCCGCAATGCCGAGCGTCACGGCTTGACGAAGAATCATCTGTTGCACGTTTCGTCGGGTGGCACCAATCGCCATCCGAACGCCAATCTCTGTTCGGCGCTGGCTCACGGAATACGACACAAGGCCATACACACCTGTGAATGCCAGCAACATTGCCGTTAATGCGAAGGCGCCGAACAGACCCAGGTTAAAGCGACGGGGGCCGAGCCAGCTTTCGAGATACTCCTGCATCGTGCTCGTTCCTGCCAGAGCGGCATCCGGATCCACTTCACGTAGCTGCGCCAGGAATGTCGAGCGGAATTGCTCTGGATGCGAATGGGTTTTGATCATCCAGAACTGGCTGTCTCTAAAGAATTGGATGCCGTCAGGATGAATCTGTCGCAGCGGGATGTAGACATCGAGCGCCGGCGGAAGATCAAGACCGGCGTGTTGGACGTTTTCTACGACGCCGACGATCTCTACCGGCCGAGGGCCCTGCGTGTTGTCATTGATCAGAAGCCTTCGTCCTACTGCGCTCCCAGAGATGAATCGTTCCGCGAGCGCCGCGCTGACAAGGGCCACTGGCGGCGTATCCGAACGGTCGTTCTCCGAAAACGATCGCCCCTTGACCAACCGTGTTCCAACGGCCGACAAGTAACCAGCAGAAATCGCGCGAAGATTGGCACTTGGACGACCGCGTTCCGCAAACAGCTGGTCAACGACCGAAAACGGTACGGTACGGATAAGACCGCTCAGTGGGGCGACGGATATGACTCCTACTTGCGCAACGGCAGGCGCAGCGGCAAGACGATTCGACAACCGCTCATAAAAACGAGCAACGTCGTCGGTCGATCGGTACGTAGCGGGAATCGCCAGGCGTGCCTGGAAGACGAGGTCGGGAGTGAACCCGAGTTTCACTTCGCGGAGATGGATCAAGTTTTGGATGACCACGATGGTCGCGAGCAACAGCACCAGAGCCGCCGAGATCTCGCCCGCGACCATCGCGTTCCGGACTCGACGGTTCCATCGATCTCCTATTGTGCGGCTCGTCGATCGGAGTGAATCGGCCTCGCGAATTTGTGCGATGGCACCAAGCGGCGCTAGAGTCAGAAGCCCGGTAACGAGAACAGTCAGCGTTACGACGAAGAACACAACCGTACCATCGAGGCTGATCTCGTTGAGCCGTGGTATCGACGGCGGTGCCCAGCGCTTCACGGCGCTGATTGCCTGAAGTGCGATCAACCATCCCACGACACTCCCTGCGAACGCGAGCAACGAGGACTCAATCGCCAGCTGCCGCGCGAAGTGCAGCCACGACCCACCTACCGCTATGCGAATCGAGACCTCTTGACGTCGTGCGTTAGCGCGAACGAGCACCAGCGATACGACATTTGCGAGGGCCGTCGCTAGTACCACGAGGACTGCGCAGAAAAGAAGCAGCATCGACATCCGAAAGTTCCCAACGAGTGCCTCGTGAAGTCCGATCACCTTCACGGCCTCCTTGCCCGCGTACTCGACGGGAAACTGCTGGCGGAGCGAACGACAGATCGCGTTCAGCTCTGCTTGCGCCCGATCTGCACTCGTTCCTGGATTGATCCGACCAAAAAACCTGAGAAAGTTCACGGAGTTCCGTACGTGACGCAACCGATCGCGATCGGGAGCCAGTGCGGTGACGATGTCTACATCCAGGAATGGCAGGCGAAACTGGCGCGGCAGCACGCCGACGATCACGTACGAGTCGCCGTTGATGCGCGCGATTTTGCCGATAGCGTCAGCGGATTCGCCAAATTGCCGCTGCCATAGACGATAGCTAAGAACGGCGACTAATGGAGCATCAGGCCGATCGTCGCTCTGTTCCAAGAGTCGGCCGGCCGCAGGTGAGATACCCAGCACATCGAACGCATTCGCCGATATCCGCATGCCATCAAGACGTTCGGTGATTTCACCCTCGGCCAGGCTGGCACTCCAATTGGCGTATGCAGCGAGACCCGAGAGAGTGCGGGTTTGATTCCGATAGTCTATGAATTCCGGCAATGAAAACGGTGCGTTGGGATTGTCGGGTCTCACGGAGACGATCCACATTAAATGGTCAGATGACGCGAACGGCAGGTTGCGAATAAGCACGCTGTTAACAACCGAGAACACGGCGGTCGTCGCGCCTACCGTCAAGCCGAGCGTACACACGACCGTCAGCGAGAAGGCCAGCTGTCGGAGATGCTGGCGGAGAGCGATGCGAAAATCATTCAACAGACAATCACTCCCCGGCATGAGGCGCTTCATGAGTGCAGCCTACCGCGGGAAGACACATCGATTTGCGACACACATCAGACGAAATCCGCCATGATACGCATTCGACTTGCGAGAGCTGTTGGCGGGCGGCATAGTCAATCGCATGACGTCTGGACCGAAGAAGGGAGGCCGACATCGCGATTCGTCTCGCCGAATCGTCGTCGTACTTGTCCCACCCGTCGATGAGCTCGATCTGGTTGGACCACTGCAGGTTTTCAGTTCAGTCAATCGGCTGGCGGCCCGAACGATTTATACGATCGAAGTTGCGACGAACGCCGATCGCTTAATGGTGGAAGGCGAAGGTGGTGTCCTCACCTTCTTGGCCGAGCATCACTTTACCAAGGTCAAAGACGCGCCTGACTCGGTGCTCCTTGTTTGCGGACTCGAAAGTCGTTTTATCCGCGACGCGGCGTTGTCCGCCTGGCTAAAGAAGACAGCTGCCGAGGTTCGGCGACTCGGCGGTGTCTGTGTGAGTTCGTTTCTGCTCGCAGAGGCCGGTCTCCTTAGTAGACGCCGGGCGACGACGCATTGGAGGTTCGGCCGCGAGCTGGCTGCGCGATATCCCGATGTTCGCGTCGAACATCAACCGCTTTGGGTCAAGGACGGAAACATCTACACGTCGGCAGGCATTTCTGCGGGCATCGACCTCGCGCTGGCGTGGGTAGAAGAAGATTGCGGTCCGGATCTCGCCCACGCGGCAGCACGCGAGTTGGTGCTGTTTCTCCGACGGCCAGGAGGGCAACCGCAACTGAGCGTCTCACTCGCGGCACAGGCGTCCGCAATGCAATCGATCCGTGAACTTCAGATCTGGATTGCCGAGCACCTTGACAAAAGGCTGTCGGTAGAAGATCTGGCGGATCGCATGTCGATGAGCATTAGAAACTTCGAGCGCGTGTTTACTCGAGAGGTTGGCACCACGCCGTCGCAGTACGTGTTGCAAATTCGCGTGGAGGCAGCGCGACGTCAACTGGAGCGCACGAATGGAGGCCTGAAGCAGGTAGCGTCGGCGGCAGGTTTCGGTAGCGTCGACGTGATGAGGCGAGCGTTCGTACGCCTTCTTGGGATTACTCCGGGTCGCTATCGGGGTTTGGTGTAGGCGAGTGAAACGACACAATGATTAAGATCAGAATCTCAGGAAACTTCCTAACCAGGCGGCGCCGAGCACTAGAACAAGTCCGGGAACGACTCGTATTGCGAACTGGCGGCCACCTGTTGTCGCTGCGATTACAATCTTCGAAATGGTATTCGTCGTGAAACCGATGAGTATGATCGGAACCGCATCCGCGGCACTGATCTTTCCAGCAGCCACAAGAGAACCTGCTGAAATCGCAACGGCATGAGCATCAGCGAACCCTGCCACGAGAGCGGCTACAAAAAGGCCTGTAGCACCAAACCATTCGCGCATGAGAGCCGAGACGGCGAGAATGGACGACACAGTCGCAGCAAAAGCAGCCGAACTGGCGAGGCTGAATGCGCGGCCGCTCGTACCCTCAGTGGTTCTTTGCTGACGAAGGCTGTGAGTCATGAAAATTGCCGCATAGGCCACCGCCGCCAAACCCGCGAAACCGAGCGGAAGCCACAACGCGCCAAGCGTTGAAACATCGGTAATCCAAAGCACCACGATTAGCTGAATCACCGTTGAGACCGTGGAGAGGACCGCACCGGCCACGGCCGATCTTAGCAAGTTGGCTTGTTTCAGCGCGCGGACTCCCATGGAACCAATCGTCGCCACGCCGGATACAAACCCTGACACCAAACCGGTCAGCGGTAATCCAAGTCGAGAACCAAACGTACGGACTGCTACATATCCCGCAGAGCTAATGAGCATGAATATGACCGTCAGCACCAACAAAGTACGCAGGTTCAAAACGCGAAAGAACGAGATCGGCCTGTCTGGAGTAAGAGGCAAAAAAATCAACGCCACCGCGGCAAAAAGCAGAGCATCATGCAACTCCTGCTCCGTCAAGATATCTCGCACGAAACGATGAATGCGGGTTCGACCGGCCAATAAAATCGTGATGACTACCGCCAATCCTGCAGATAGCACAGGCTCTCTGATCGCCAACGCACCAAGCAGACAGGTCGCCACGAGGGCCAACTCGCTAGTGATACCGGGATCTTTTTCGTTACTTCTCGCGTATGCCACAGTAGCTAGGCCCCCGACCGCGAGTGTTGTGATGAACACAAGCAGCTCTCCACCTATGGCCATACTGATTCCGCCCATCAAGGACGCCAACGCGAATGTCCGAATTCCCGCAGAACCACGCGTTGGACCAGCGCCCTTGCGCCTTTCCCGTTCAGCGCCGATGAGCAGGCCAATTCCTAACGAAATTGCAATGCCGATATACACTTGTCCGGCCACCATTCCGACAACCTTCAGGCGATAAGTTGCGCTATCAGGTGAAACTCCCCATTGTTTCTGTCAAAGTTACTAGTTCGGTTGATCGACTACGGCAGCATGATGGCAATTCCGACGCAATGCACTGCAGAGCAGCCATCGCCTTGTCCAAGAAATCGTTTGTACTCGGTATAACATATCGACGCGGGTGTCCTTTCCATACCTCCAGGATTCGGTCGTTAATAAGCTTCGCTTCAAATGCAGTTTCCTGTCGTACAGGATTACGATGGTTATAGCCGCCATTGGCAGGTGGTGTTTCTAAATGGACAACCGCAGCGTAGCGCTGCAATTCGACTTGCGGCTGCGAATTCATATCCCGCCAAAACGACTCCGGTATGCCTGGCCAGTATGCCAGGCCGTCTAACGTGCCGCGATCGCAGAGTGTAACGGCGGCGTTGCCCTCTTCGATAGCAAGGCGCTCAATCTCACGTTGGATGTGGTAGATCCCGCGCTGGACGGCGCGCCGGCCGGCATCGCTCGTATGTCTCGGGAATCCGCCATTGAACAACAGACTCGCGGCTTCCGGAAGAATCGTCACGTGCGTGCAGAAAACCCGACGGGCCATTTCAAGCACTGCAGTCTTTCCCGCACCCGGCCCTCCTGTGAGCACGACCAATCTGGTTGTATGCCGCTCCTCCGTACAAGAACATCGATGGGAGCCGACCTCTAGTACTGCCATACCGTCCTCCAGGATCAGCCTTTAATCTTGTTAGCACGCGAACTGCACTGCGACGCCTTCGCTATGGCTCGGCACGACAACTGCCAAAGCGATCGCGTGTCCTAAATGCCGCGGAGTCAAGCTTTGAAATTGCGAACTGCTTCGTAACTTTTGTTCAGCCGGTGATCTGAGGGTTGGATCAATCCTGTGGAACGTAAGCTATAGCGACCAGGTTTTGCGGATCCGCGAACATCCCGTCTCACTGGTTATGTTCACAACCAGAACCATGGACACTTTGACGCGGCAGCACAACCTATCGCCCTGCAGCGGCGCCAATTTGTATGCATCTGCCGGTCTTACAAATTGCCTTGTGCCACGGCCGACACAATGTCCGATTCGCTGAGGATTCCGACCAGCCGCTCATCCTCAACGACTGGAAGACAGCCGATCTTTTGGTCAACCATCAGCCGCGCAGCGGCGGTCACCTGGGTTTCCGGTGTGGTGGTGATGACGTTTTCGGTCATGACTTCCTTAACGAGAATCCTGTTCAGCATCCGATCGTGAGTGGTCGTTCCAAAACCAAGCGCTTGCATCAACGCGCTAAAGAACAGGTCGCGTTGACTCACGATTCCCGAGAGCCGCCCCTGTTCGTCTAGAACCGGAAGATGTCGTATTCTTTCGCTCCGCATCAGTGAGTCTGCGGCGGACAGCTTGTCATTTCGGCCAAGCGTTCGGACCGACCGAGTCATCAATTCGCGCACCAGCACATTGGACTTCATCATCTGCTCCCGTAAAACACGTTCTTTTAAGCTCGATTCCCGGACTCATTGCCAGTAAATGCACGGATCTAGCCAATCCAACTCTTGGGAACGGCAAAACCTCGGCTGCTCAGCAAGAACCACAAGTGACGATTTGACCAATCGCTCCTGAAGCGAAGGTCACCGCACTGGTCGCCAGCCTTGGGTTCGTTCCGATGGCTCTTTTCGACAGGCGCCGGTGCAGAAGTGCAACGGCCATTAGCCCCGGTCGTCAGTTCAAGTCGTCCGCCCTTTTATTTCATTGTGTTCAACTGGATTTCAACATCTTGCCAGCGGGATTCAAATTTTGCGCCGTCATTCTGATTGCAACTCTTGCATTTAAGTACAAGATGATTAGGATCGGTCCAAGTAAGTTCAAGGTCTTGTACATATTTGGCAACGAATACTGCCCTCTGATTTGAAAAGAACCGGCGCGTGGTGTTCAATCTGACTTGGGTTACGTCAGAAGTCGTTGCCCCACAACTACGGACGACCACGCTTGCCATCGTTTTGCCGTTGGGCGAGATTTGCGTTTGCAAAACTTCTTCACCACAAAGTCCACAACCACCGATTAAGAAGGCAACAAGTATCGTTACTATTGAAGCTCGGTACATCCCTTAGCGCTCCGTTCCTAAACCCCCTAATTCTACAGAAACGAATCTGCTTCTGGTTTCGCGCTGAACACTTGGTCCAACAGATTTAGACCAAGTGTCGCCGCATTCACTTCTGCTCGATGCCGAGACGGCGAAGCGCCTTCGAGACGCGGAATGCCTTCGCCCGGCGCGAAGCCGCCGCCTTCAAAAACAATCCAGCCGTATCAGTGCCCGTACCGTCATCAGTTCGGCGCGATGCTGGAACCAGCCGCGGCATTCGGCTTCGTTCTTAAATGCGCCTTCGATTGGCCCCTTCGGTTTTGTCGCGGGCCCGCCGCTCGAAATCAACGTTGCTCACCATTCCCGTCTCGTCGAGTTTTGCAAATTCATAATCGTAAGAAGAGAATTACGCATGGTTTACGTCAAGAGCATGTCGGACTGTTCATAGGCAATAGCCCTGTGATATCGACTATTGTGTGGATGTTTCAATTAAACATGGTTCACATCAAGAGCATCGTTGTCGGATTGTTCACGGGAGCAATGACCATGGCGGTATCGACTATTGTTTGGACAGTTCTCCTGTCTGCCCGACTGCGAAGCCAGTTTCCAAATGGTGAAGTCTCTTTTGACTTGCGTTCTATGCTTGGCCGTCCCTCGCTGGTATGGCTCCTGACACTTATCGGATTCGGCGTTGGGTTTTACTGGACATACCGTCGTGGTACTCCGTAGGTGCTGAATTTGCGCCAGCGGTCACGCTTCCGTCGATACGCAACGACACGAAATGAAATCCATACTCGCAACAGAGTTTCCAGAGTTTGCTGAAGAACTTGCTCGCCTTCTAAGGCACATTGGCGAGGGAGAGTTGGCCGAGACAGTGCCACGCCTCCCGATTGTCGAGCGATGTCGTTGTGGCGATGACTTCTGCGCAACCTTGTACACAGCTCCACCGCCAGCCGATACATGGGGACGCAGCCATCGAAACGTCGCGCTTGATCCAGAACGCGGGATATTGGTCCTAGACGTACTCGATCAGCAGATCGTCTGCATTGAAGCTCTGTTCCGCGATGAGATCCGAGAACACTTGTTAAAACTGTTTCCGTAACTTCCCTCCGATTCGGTTTGGACAAATTTGCAAAACTGGCACACCATCCCAAATCGTGATGGCGTCCAATACGGGTGAAGGTATGTAGTAACCTCTACTGGTGAATAAAAGACAACTGGCTTTATTTCTAGCCATCAACGCCATCGCTTTCAGTTCGCTTCATGCACAAGATGCGCAACCGTCGCGGAGAGTTGTCGGGGTCGCTCTGAGCGGAGGCGGAGCGCTGGGACTTGCTCATATCGGAGTGCTCCGTTATCTGGAGGAGCACCGAATTCCTATAGATCGGATTGCGGGAACAAGTATGGGCGGACTGATTGGCGGCCTATACGCTACAGGACACGATACCGTCGACTTGGAAAAGATCGTGAGAGATGCGGACTGGGATGATCTCTTGCGTACGACACCTAAATTTGAAAATCGCTCTATAGTCGAAAAACAAGACTGGAATCGCATCACTGGGCAATATTCGCTTCAACTCGGAAAGCGTTTCGCGCTTCCAGCTGGTATCAATCGCGGGCAGGCCCTCGCTCTGCTTTTGAGCGGTGAGACCGCCGCGTATTCGGATGTTCGGGATTTCAACGACCTGCCGATCCCGTTCCGTTGCGTCGCTACCGATCTCGTTTCGGGAGAAGCGTTCGTACTGCGCGACGGAGATTTACCGAAAGCGTTGCGCGCGACGATGGCTCTTCCCGGAATCTTTACTCCAGTCGATTGGGGCGATCGAGTGTTAAGCGATGGTGGGCTGGTGAACAATCTTCCAACTGACGTGGTTAAGCAAATGGGCGCCGACGTCGTTATCGCCGTGACTTTGCGTGTGACGCCTTCCGGCGCTCAAGATCTCCAAACGATTATGAACATCCTCAGGCAATCGATCAACATTGCCGTGGTCCAAAACGAGCTTCGCAGTGTGCAACTCGCGGACATAGATATTGCGGTGCAGCTTGGGAACCGAGGATCGTTGGACTTCAGCGACACGAAATCGATCATCGAACTCGGATACGTCGCTGCGGCTCAGAATCAAGCGGCGTTGGACAAACTTTCTCTTTCTCCCCAGCAGTGGGAGGAGTACGTACGCGTACGAACTTCGAGAGAACGAAAGGCCCCGGACTCAGGACCGCTCCTCGCTGTTTCAGCTACAGAGGAACACGTCCAAAGAAATGCATTCAGCGAACTCTTACGCAAAACCGGACCTACGGTTTCAAGGCAACAACTGGAAGACAACCTCACCGGGCTCACCGCTGCCACCGGACTGCCGAACGCATTCTACGGATGGCACAGTTCTACGGAAGGAAAGGCTGGGTATCAAGTCGAGCTCGAGACGAGACGGAACACTGAAATTTTGGTTCGGCCATCTTTCTTTTACGAACTGTCTCCAGACGAGCCCAGCCGCGCGACGTTTCGGCTGAACGGCGCGGCCATTTGGAAGGACGCATATAAATCACGGTTGCTGGCCGACTTGTATGTCGGAGGCAATCCCGGCATGTTCGTCGAGTACTACCGTCCCTTTGGCGGAAGCGCGTACTTCATAGCTCCGGGTGGGTTACTGGAACGCGAGCACAATTACATCTACGACGGAAAAAACCGGGTCGACCACACCCGTGATCGATTTGCAAGCTCGCTCTATTTTGGAATAGGCACCTGGCGTCATCTGCAGCTCCGCACAGGTGCTCAAGCCGGGTACGACCGGTATAGCAATCCCTTAACTGCGAATGGTCTCGAGGCCTCGAGCACCTCGTTCTTCAATCCCGAAGTCAAAGGCATAATCAACGATCAAGATTCCGGCCAACTACCAATTCGCGGCTTTCGCCTCAATGCCACAGCTGGGTGGAGTTTCAGAGAGCATCCATATCCCTACCTCCAAATGAACTTCGACCACTTCCAGCCTGTTGGCCATGCTGTTTCACTTTTTGTTACGGGTCAGACGGATAGCTCCCTGGGCCGAAGACTCACCTTCTACGATCAGTTCACGACTGGCGGGCTGACGCAACTGGATGCCTACCGCTATCAGGAACTGCGCGCCGATACGCTGCTTGCGGGAGGAGTTGGAGTTTTGTATCGTGGCTTCAATACCAACAACGCAACGTTTCGCCCGATATTCGGTTCCTGGTACCAGGCAGCAGGTCTCGATTCGGTTGGGGGCAACGCACGGTTCAAGCAGAGCGCTACGCTCGGTATGTTTACCCCAACACCGTTAGGCCTTGCCGGTTTGACGTTCAGCGTCGATTTTACGGGATCAACCCGCTTTCGGCTTTCTATCGGCAGCTTCTGGAACCGGCCCTGATTCTAGAGGCCGCTCAGGCCGCAAGCAATGCAAGGTCCCAGCGCGTTCGGTTTTTCTCCATTTGTGAGGGCGAATCACAAACCCTAAATTTTTAGGGAGTTATAGAGGGAGAAGAATCAATTGGGGTAATTTTGGGGTAAGACCAGATGAGGACGCTGCAACGATTGATTTGAAAAGAGCGGGACGCCACACGGCACCATCCAGACCGACGCGCAGATCACGGCATATCTCCTATGCGAACCAGGCGAACAGATGGTGAGGGCGAATGGCGAAGACTGGGTATTGGCGAATGGCGCGAGGGCCGAGGGATTCCGCTTGATACGAAAAGGTCGTCTCTCTTCTTTCTCTCTCCGTCCAGACTTTTACGTATATCGGATCCCAGTCTGTCGTGTGGCCGCAGTCGATCCGCAATAACCACGGTCCAGGACGGCGATTCATGAGGTGCATTCCGTTGGGTCGGTCCGATTCTGGGAGCACAAACACACGATCCTTAGAACGAAACTCCCCACCTAAGTTAGGAGGGGAGTTTCGGACGTCTAGTACTGGAATCGGACGCCGAACTGGATCTGGCGGCTCGTGGTGGAAGTTCGTCCAACCGTACCGAATTGCGCAGAGTTGACTGTCGCGTTGGGCAACCCGAAGTTCGGATGATTCAGGACATTGAAAAACTCACTTCGAAATTCCAACCGCGTCGTTTCCGTTGTCTTGAAGACTTTGCCGAGCGTGAGGTCGACGCTTTGCAAACCATCCGACAGCACGATATTCCGGCCCGAGTTTCCGAACGTCAAAGGAGCAGGTGTTCTGAAAGCGGCGGCATTCACCCAACCTGTGTTGGGGTCGGGATTCGACAGTTTAGGGTCTCCGGTGAGGTCCGGGCGGTCCGCCCCGGCAAACGATCCGCTGTTGTTGCCGGTCAGGCGTGGTGTGAATGGACGGCCGGACTGAGCGCTGAAGACACCTGACAGTTGCCAGCCACCGATCAAGAATTCGGCAGGACCCGAGAGATTACCCATGAAACGTCGCCCGGCGCCGACCGGAAGTTCGGTAACCCAGCTGAAGCGATATACATGTTTGACATCAAAATCGGAGATGCCGCGCTCTGCGCGCAGATCGTAGCTGTCTTGCGGGGTGCCGGACGACGCCGCGCCTTGTCCTCCCTTGTCGTCGATGGATTTACCGAAGGTATACGATGAAATGAACGTCACGCCCTGCGCGAACCGTTTTTCAATGCGGCTCTGCAGTGAGTTGTAATTCGAATTGGCGGTCCACTCGGTGTAATTGATTCGGGCGAAACCGGCATAAGGCCTCGGCAGCGCGACTCCGTTCACGATACGAGGCTGGTTGATATCGCGAGTACGAATCAGGCGCCGACTGGTGGATCCCACATATGTGAGGTCCACAAGAACGCCGCCCAGAACCTGATGCTGTATGCCGAAGTTGTACTGATACGAGTACGTGTCCGGGAAATTCCGGTCTCGAGCGTTGATGTTTACCGTACTGGCAACCCGCGCGGCTTCCTGCGGGAATGCTCCAGCGGGCGTGAATGAAAGCCGGAACAGCTGATCATCGAACGTCTGATTCACGACGCGCGGGTAATTGTTAATGATGTCGGCGTTGTGGCGCTCGTCATTGTCATAGAAAACTCCGATACCACCCTTTAGAACTGTCGCTGATCCGCCAAACGGCCGATATGCAAAGCCAAAACGCGGGGCAAAGTTGTTATGGTCACCGTGGACCAGCGAACTTGTTTCTCCGTTTTGACCGGCGATGATGACGGAATTCGTCGCGAGGTCCCATCCGGACATCCGGTTGTCGCGTTCCGTTATCCGCTTGTAAAACTCGTACCGCAGGCCGAGGTTCAAGGTGATCTTGGGCGTCAGCTTCCAGTCATTTTGAAAGTAGTAGGCCATTTCAAACTTGCGCGGATGGCCCGCCGGATCGCCCAAACCGATCGAGGTCTGATCGGGAAGCCCGAGCAGAAAGTCCGCGAATGCGAACCCGGTGTGGCCGGGCCGATTGACGGAATTGAAGTTAATGGACGGCGGGCCGCCCGTGTAAAAGTTAAAGAGATAGCGCCGGAAATCCGCGCCGAATTTCATGGCGTGATTTCCGCGAGTGTGAACGAGGCTGAAAACGTAATTGTACGTATTCACCGCCCGGTCGAAACCACCGCCGCGACCGATCTGATCAAGGCCCTGAATGTTAATGGGAATAAACGCCAGGCGTTGAGTTGGGAAAGCCTGAATTTCATTCGGCCCGAGTTCCAGCGGTTTGTAGGGCTGATTGAGCCGACTATAACCTGCTCTCAAATCGACAACCGTCGCGGTGGATCTCACCCAACTTAGATTCAATCCAATCTGTGTTCGGTACTGGTTCGATGACGTCGGATATCCATCTACGCGGCGTGTCGGGTCCGACTGAATCTGGTCACCGTAGGGATCAAATATCGGGTTTCTTGTGTAGCTGGCCCTCCCGCTTAGCCGTAGCGCGAGAGTGAACTCGTGGTCGATCTTGCCGGAGAAGTCGTTGATATCGTCTTGCGTCACCGGATTGCCGAGATAGTTGCTGACTGAAACATTCGGCGGCAATCCACGATTGGGCTCGGGGAAACTCAGTTTGCCGTCCTTGCGTATGTAATTCAGAATAGCCAGCGAGTTCGGATTAAAGCGGGCGATCGGGATGATGTTTCCACTAAAGGCCTGTCCCGTTCCAGGATCGATAATCGGCTGCGACAGGCCCGAAAAGTCGCCGCGTCTCCATGCCAGCGACGGAACGCTGGCGACACGGCTGGCCGCTTCGCGGCTTCTCTGGCCTTCATAAAGGCCGAAGAAAAACGTCTTGTTCTGCTTGATCGGACCGCCCATTGAGACGCCGAATTGGTTTTTGACCAGATGTGGAATCTTATCCATCGGGCTGTCGAAAAAATTTTTCGCGTTCAGCGCAGCATTGCGATGAAACTCCCATGCGCTGCCGTGGAACTCATTTGTCCCCGACTTCGTCGTCACATTGACGACAGCTCCGGAGTTCCGGCCGAATTCTGCGGAATAGGTGGATGTTTGAACTTTGAATTCCTGAATGAGATCGATCGAAGGGCGATATGCATAGATGCGAACCACCGGATCGATGTTGTCCACACCATCCAATAGGAAACTGCTGCTCACTTCCGGCTGACCCGCAATGCTGAACAGCCCGCGATTGGCGTTCAGTGAGCCTTCCGCTGCCTGCACGGCGCCTGGAACCAGTTGCACGAGTTGCTCAAATTTGCGGCCATTCAACGGGAGTTCGACGATCTTCTTATTATCGACAACAAAACCGACGGCGCTGTCTTCGGTTTGAACCAGCGGCGACTCGCCGGTGACCTGGACGTTTTCGGTCATTTGTCCCACCTGTAACGTGAGGTCTAGGCGCACGCGCGCATCGACATTGAGTACGACCCCGCGGCGAATTTCGGTGCGAAAGCCGGATAACTGGCTTTCGGCCGTATACGCGCCGATGGGGAGCAGCGGAATCGTGTAATTGCCGCTTTCGTTGGTTATGGCCTCACGCCGAAGTCCTGTACCTTCGTTCGTGGCCGTGATCGTGACGCCCGGCAGCACCGCACCGCTGCTGTCGCTTACCCTACCGACGATGGAAGCCGTGGCCCCCTGACCAACGGCTGCTTGACTGGCGCCGAGAACAAAAATGATGGCCAACGCGAGAATCCCAAAGTTTTTGATCATGTTTTCTCCGATAAAATCGGCCCAATTCGGGCGTGACGGGCGTCCTGCCGCTATTCGCCGTTCAGTCATCCGGCGAAAGACTTCTGGGGGTGATTCCGAATGATTACGCCAAAAGGATTGTAATTTCAAGCGGCGAGCCAAGTCGCATAAGGAGCTGTTATGCCGTTCAGTGCTGAACAGCCCCGGGAAGCCGGAAGGAACAAACGAATTGTTCCCATCAATCGCTCAACGAACGGATGCGCTAGGGGAACATAGGGAACCGTTTTGATTTCGTCACGGCGAGGACTCTCAGGTTGGCTTGCCAATGATGGAATCGATGCAGCGGATCATGATCCGAACTCAGATATTTCGGAACCGTTTGCCATCGCATCGCTCGATTGAACATCCGGCAGAGTGCCCTGCCATCCACAATTGCGGCGTGAATTTCGAATCCGACAATGCGCCGAGTGTAATGGTCCATGCCGACCAGCACCCGTATGTGCGTAATGTCGCGGATTCACATCGGAACACATCGATGCTGTGAAGACTGTCCTTCGCCTGACCGATGAAGGTGAGCCAGGAAGGACTGCTGCCATTTGAAGACGGATGGTAATGCGCGTCAAGAATCCGGCGGACGACATCCTTATTAATAGATATACCGAAGGCCAAGGCGATGTGCTCGGCAATACGAGGACATCCCCAGGAGGGATTAGGTGCTTCATATCGACAACCGCATGAATCAGAGCCGGGTTTGGGCCTGTTGGCCAGGCTTAGCCCGGTGCTCTGGCGAAAACAGCATCCGATACTTTCGCTGGACCAGAGAGCGATGGAATTGCAGCAGGGTTGACGGTTTTAATGCAATGGCTGCCGGCACGAGCCGAGTCGGTTTTATCCAGAGCGAACAAAAGTCCGGCGATCAGCCGATCCAGGAATCGGAGGTTGGGGGCGCAGCGGCGAGAGCGACTCACGATCAGAAGCTGATGTTTGGTGAGAGAGGGGTTCGGCAATCACAGAACGTAAACCTCCAGGACGGGCGATTCGG
>Ga0209382_10004715_pt1 | contig 18074 bp, 22 predicted proteins | sample SoiMetdeltSBSDD5_FD_187599 | JGI IMG/M metagenome (GOLD analysis project Ga0209382, IMG submission 187599) | Bulk soil microbial communities from a Populus tree surrounding site in Tennessee, USA - Soil MetaG P. deltoides SBSDD5 (SPAdes) (version 2) | ecosystem: Environmental > Terrestrial >...
GGCAGCAGCGGCTCCACCACCGCCCACAACTCGTCGCTGATCAATAGTTTGGCCATGCAGCAGTCCCTGCATGGCCGCGACCACTTCTGTTAGGCGCTCTAAGTAGCGCCTTCGAGACGTCTCGCGCTCAGCCTGCCTCTGCCGAGTTTCGGCTTTACGCTCTGCCGCGCGCTGGCGTGCCTCCGCATCCCGCTCCCGTACCCGCTGGGCCTGCTCGGCCTTGCGATTCAGGTAGAGCGCCACCGGCAGGCCGAGGGCCACGCCGGCGATGGTCGACATCAGGTTGCTGTAGAAGTTGCCCCAGAACGGATTGGCCCACAGCCAGGCCTGACATCCAGCCACCGCCTCCTCAGCCGTGCAACCACTGGCCTGGGACAGCCAGGCCATTCCAAACATCATTGCGACGTAACCGACCGCACCGGCTGTGATCACCGCAGGCGTGGTGCGAAGTCTCCGCAACTGCTCCATGCCGCCCCTCGCAGTTCGTGTCGCGCTCGCGCGGATGCACGGCACCGTTGTGAGAGACGGATGATCACGGTGGCCGGTTCCCGCCGAGGCTGCCAGGCGCTTCTATCAGCCGATGCTGCCGAAGTGGTCCCACCGATCCGCGACCGATCACGGATCATGATAGGTCCACTCTCTACGCTCCTGGCCCGTACAGGGCCGCGATCCGTCGAGCCGTGCCCGAACGTCACCCGGGCGACTTCGGGCGCTCCTGGGCACGCTGGTGGGGCATGAGGCTCGGCCGTCGACTGCGCGCGCGCCGCGCGTCGGCCTCGCGCAGCATGACGTTCGACTGCTCGATCAGCAACCGCTGACGGAGTAGCGCGGCGTCGAGGACATCAATCGCGTCGTAGAGCGGCTGGTACGTCGGGCGCATCGCTCCCCCGGATCGAATCTGCCCCAGACCAGCGTGCGCGACCGGGCGAACGGTGTCCAGGTGGAAGAATCCACATCTTCGGCCGGCGCGCCTGAGCCCCAGAACGGAAGCGAGCCGCCCCCTTCGACCCGAAGAGAGCGGCCCTGAGCTCCGCCGACGCAGCCTGGAGCAACGGTCTGGAGGTCGGCAGTCAGTTGGCCTCAGAACAGGCGGATTTCAGGCGCTTTCGGTAGGTCACCGCTCGCTCCGACGTCCCGATGCCCCAGGCTTCGTGCTCGGGGTCCGCCAGGGCCTCCTCGGCGAGCCGGAGAATCTCGGCTGGCGTCGCCCCGCACTTCGCGGCGAAGGCCTCGACGATCTCCTCGAGGCTCTTGCCCTCGGCCTGCATGCCCTCGATCCAGCGCCGGTCTTCGTCCATCCTCTGCTGAGCATGCTCGTGGCGTAGCTCTTCCTCGGCCAGGTCGATCGCCTCCGCCAGCGTGACCGCGTCATACGGGTCCAGGAACGGCCGACCCATCACTGGCCTCCCTGCCGTTGCTTGATCTGGTCGTAGAGCCTGATGACCCGGTCCGGGTCCAGGCCCCGCTCCTCGGCCAGACGCCGAGCCGCATCGTAGACGTCCAGCTCGACATGCTGCACCGGCAGCCCATCGGTGTAGCTCATGATCAGGCGCATCGCGGCGACCGAATCGCTCCGCTTGCCCTGCAAGGCGATCGAGACCAGGCGCTCCACGAGCTTCTGGCCCTTCGTGACGTCCGACCGCCCAGCGGCCCTCTCCAGCTCGGCGGCCAGCAGCTCCGTGATCGGCCTCCGCTTGGGCCGGCCACCCGGGTTGCCCGACTGGCCCGGCTGGAAGCGGGTAGCGGCCGGCGGTGGCGTGTTGTCCTGTTCCATCCTTCCTTCCCTGGTGAGGCCTCGCTACTCGTCAAGCGCCCGTTTGAAATAGAACGAGTCCCGGTGCGAGACCGCTACGAGCTCCCAACCCTGGGCGCTAAGCTTGCCCATCACCGACTCCTGGCCTGTTTCCCCCGTCCAGTCCCGAGCGTCCTCATGCCATCTTCTCTGGGCGGTTTCGAAGTAGATCCGTCCATCCTGGAAGTTGACCGAGCAGTACTCCCAACGCTGCGCCATCGATCGCACCTCCGCAGAGCGTGGCGACATTCTAGACGCGCTCCGAGCCGGCCTTCCCGAGGTCGACGTCCTGGCGCTTCCCGCATCGGGGACAGTGCAGCTCGACCGTTCCCGTCGCGCCTTTCGGCGGGTACAGGTTGCGTCGACACGCCTTGCAGCGAAGCTCGGTCACCATTGACGCGGCCATACACCGACATCATGCACCCTGGAGCCGGTCGGCTGTCCCGCTGGGGACAGCGGCCGAGAGCTGGCGCTGCACTTCGCTCTTGCTGATGCCGGTGATCGCCTCGATCTCCCGAATGGACTTCCCCTCGGCCCGCAGCTCCTGGACCGTGCGCATGGGCGCGCCGTTCACCAGCCGACGCAGGATCGTCGCCAGCCGGGCCCGCCAGTCGAGCCGCCCGATCAGCTCGACCCGCTGGGCCTCCTCGGCGCGCATGCGGGCGATCTGGCCCTCGACGCCACCGATCTCGCCGCCCAGCAGCCCGATCGCCCGCTTCGTCTCCTGGCGCTCGTGCTCCAGGCCGGCCAGCGACGCGCGGATGGGCTGCGCCTCGGCTTCCAGCGCATCGTAGACACGCCGCGCGTGGTCGGCCTTGCCGCGCGGCGAGTCAAGCGGCCGGGGCCCGCTGAGCTGGATCGTCTCGCCGCCAGACGTCCAGCGGACCGTGCGCTGGGAGTAGTCGTTGCCGAAGCTGATCGGCTGGCCGGCCGCGAGCATCAGACGCGCGACCTCCGACTCCTGCGCCTTCAGCCGCTGCTCGATCTCGCCCAGGAGCGCGGTCACCTCGGAGATGCCGACGTCCAGGACGCCCACCCTGGCATGTAGGGCCGCCCGATGGCTGGTCAGGTCGTGGAGCCTGGCTTGCAGTTCAACGACGTTCTCGGACGCAGGGTTGGCGATCATGAGACTGCTCCGGCCGGCTCGCCCCTGAGCGCCGCTGTACGGGCCGTGTGCTCGACGTACTCGTCAGCCGGGATGCCGAACTGGCAGCGCTCGCCCCGGGGGAGCTGTTCCAGGATCTCGTCCAGTTCGTTGGCGATCCGGTTGCGGACGTTTTCGACGGTACGCCGGCTCTTGGCGATGGTGTCAACCGAAACCGGCAGGGCCGCTTTGAACCTCTTTACGATGTCGTCGCGCTCGTCCTGGCGCCGCTTGCACTCGTCCGGGTGGTCGGGGTGAGCCCAGCGGGGCATCCCGATGGAGAAGCCGTTGTCCAATTCGACGCGCGGGGCGACCTCGGCGATCCGGTGATCGGCGGCGGCGAGCAGGTCGTTGAAGTGCCCCGCAGTCTTCCGTGCGCTGGCCAGCAGGCTGTCCATGCGGGCGAGCCTGGCGTTCTCAGTCTCCAGCTCCGCCAGCTTCTCCCGCGCCTGGCGACGCAGGTTGTCGAGATCCCAGTCGGTGATCATTGTTCGGTCGTTCCCTTCCTGTGTGGTCAGTAGATGACCTTGACGTCGTAGCCGGCGGCGCTCGTCTGCCGGCGGGCTGCCGGGCAGCGATGGGTGACGTTCAAGCGGACCCACTCGCCGCACTGCTCGCACTCGATCTCGGTCACGCCGTTGATCTTGCGCTCCCGGCGGATCGGGCCATGAGCGGAGTACTGCCGGCCGAGGGCCGGGCCTGCTCGGAGCATTGGAGACCTCCTGGTATCGAAACGCTCGGCGTACTCCCGGGCCGTCGCCTCGTGGACGGGCCGCCAGACGCGCTCCCACTCGCGATGAGCGGCGGCCTGGTCGACGACGGCCGGCGTCTGCCGCCAGTCCCAGGATTCGGCGAAGCGGTCCGCGTCGGCCTGGCGCTGCTCCATCGTCAGCAGCCCGGCCGACTTGTACCGGTCGGCCCGGAGCTGCCAGACGTGGCGGAGCTCGTGGAGCGCCGTGTTCTCCGTGGCTTCAGGTGCCTGGATCTTGACCCAGATCTCGGAGAGCGCCTCGTCAAACACCACGCCCCGGAGGCCCTTGGTCGCGGCCGGCAGCCAGCGCAGCCGAGGGGGCGGATCGAGGCCGAGGGTGCGCGACGCCATCCTGATCGTGCGCTCGGTCTCCTCGACCAGGCGGTGATCGACGTCGGCGCGCCGGACCTCGAAGGCGACGGCGTCGGCCCGCGTCTCGACGACCGGCGCGATCGGGACGTAGGCGCCGGTCGCCGTGTCGATGCCGATGCCTCGGTAGCGGGTCGGAATAAGCATCAGCTCCCCCTCCTGGCTTCGCGGATGACATGCTTCCAGGAGAGGTGCGCCGTCACGTCCAGGACGCCGCCGCCGTTGGCGAGCTCGGCCTCGACGGTGACCGCTCGCAGGTTGCCGGTCCCGCCGGCCTCGATCGCGGCCCGGCGCTCCAATACGGCGGCTCGGGCAGCGTCGGCCAGGCGGTCAGTCAGACTCAGGTTGTTGCTTACAGCGGTGTCATGAACGACCACGCGCCCGCCTCCCTGCCCTCCGATGGGGCACTGAGGCGGGCGCTTTCGCGGCGGCCTGGCTATGAACGGCGCGGGAGCAAATGCTCCGGGGCCCGATGGCTACTGACGTTCTACTACACGGACCTCAAGGGTATACCGATCATTCGGCCTGGTCTTCACCAGCGCAGCGATCGTCAGCATGAGGCCGCGACGAACCTGCTCCCAGAACTGCCTGTCGTTCATCTTGCTGCGCTCGGCTGGAGTCGCCACTTGACGACGAGGGCCTGGCCGGGCAGCAGGACGCCGCCTTCGGGCATGGACCATTCGGTCTGGCCGGGGCCAGTCGGTCGGCAGGTCATGTCACCGTGCGTCGTCGAGGCGTCGACCTTGACGATGAAGTCTTCCGGGGCCGTGATGGTGACGACGGGGTCGACCGTCGCCCGCAGCCACACCTCGCTGTGGTCGCCGTTCACCGGCCGTTTGGCGCTCCAGTCAACCTCCGTCGTGATGATCTCGCGCGGGCTCATCCGGTACGGCTCGAGCTCCTTTCGGACCGTGAAATCGGTCCGGAGCTCCTTCGATTCCCAGCGAGTGTCCGACCGCAGTCGGGCCGTGAACCGGCGGATCTCGACCTCGACATCATTGTCGATTTCGAAGTACATCGGGACCGCCGCGTCGTTGCCGCTGGCGTTCTGGAGGCGGCGGGTGATCTCGACATCGACCCACACCGCGCTCTGATCGTCCAGCGGACGAAGTGTCACGTTGACCCGGCAGTACGTGCAGATCACCTGCTGGCTGTACATCCACTCCATCGCCGAGCGTAGCGCCGGAGGAAGGAGGTATCCGAGCGTCGCCTTGAAGACCTCCTCCTGGAGCTTCTGTTTCAGGAAGTGGTCGACGACGATGCCGAGGATGGCGGCCACCACCAGACCGTGTGCGACGTACTCGACCATGTGAGCCGCACCGCGCACCAGGGGATGGGCATGGTCGATGACATCATGCGCGGCGTAGAGGCCGCCGTGGATTGCGAGGCCGGCGAGGGCCATCAAGGCCAGCACGAGTTGGACTGTGCGATCGGAGGTTGACTTCTCGTCGTCCATCTCGGCCGTCGGCTCCCTATAGGGCTCGGGCGGCCACGCTCCGAACCACGGCCGCGTGATCGCCGGCTGCGTGCGCATCATAGCGTCTAGTCCTCACTCATCATAGGAAAAGGGTTGATGCGTGGATAGCGTGCGAACTCTGCCAGCTGGCCGGCCGCGCCATCAGACGGGCACACCCTTCTCCGCGAGCCACGTAAGCAGCTTGCCGCACTCACGCTCGAAGGTGAGCCGCTCTCGGGCGACCTGGTCCTCCCGCGCGCTCGCCTCACGCTAGATGTCCAGCACTTCGGTCAGCCCGATATCGGACGCGTCCAGTCGATGACGCAGCTCGGCGAGGCGTTCATCTATCGCTCGGTAGTGACGGGCGATCTCCTCTTCGCTCGCGTCGAGCAGTTCGGCCGGTGATATGGCCCCGGGGCGCACCGGCGCCCGGGGCGCCAGCGCAGCGAGGGCCTCCCGGTAGGTGAAATCCGCAACGCGTTGCGGATTTCCCTCGGCGAGCTCCGTTGCCCCCCGAGCGACCCGCATGTACGCCTGAGCGGTGCGCTCGGATCCCTCGAAGTGAGAGCTTAGCCAGGGTAGCCACTCGCCGTGCGCAACGGCAGCCTTCGCCTCGATCAGCAGCTCGCCTGCCCGAATCGCATGAGCCAGTCCGGCTCGGAGCGCCTGAACACAGGCGCGATGCTCGTCGTTGATCGCGGTCGCCAGGGTTGTCAGATCGCACGTCGTCTCCACGATGTCGCTCACTCCTGTGTCTCCATTCCGGCCAGGTCGTCGGCGTAGAGTCGCGCCATCAGGCCGGCCTCGCCGTAGCCGGCCCGAGCTGCGCCTCGAGCTCGGCGTGATGCCCGGCCACGAATCCCGCGAGCCGCTCCGGGGTCCAGCCCTTCGGCGCGACGAACAGCGTCGACGACCCCTCAGCCGTGGGCAGGTTGCAGCCGATCGGCCGGCCGGTATTCGTCGCGACGCGGGTGAGATGGCGCATGGCTGCCTCGGGGCCGCCCAGCTCGTCGGCCAGGTCGGCCAGGGCCCGGCCGGTCAGCACCATCAGCGGCACCTGGCGAGCGGTCGCCGCGATGGCCCGTGCCTGGCTGACGGTCGCGGCGTCGATGGCAACATGCACCGTCCGGTCACTCACTCCGCGCCTCCCGAGATGGTCGGCGGGCGCGACCACCATGACACGTGTTCAGGTGGCGCGATCGGTGGCGGCTGCCAGACGGGCGGATCATCTGGCGAGTGCTCGGCCAAGTAGTGCGGCTCATCGGCCCACGCGAGGTCGTCGCGCGAGACGAACGAGACGGGGATCAGCGGGGTCTCTTCCGGGCCATCATGACCCGGGTCCGGCACCTCTTCCGGGCCATCTTGGCCCGGATAGTAGTTAACGTCCTCTTCTGGGCCATCATGACCCGGAAGAGGGTGTCCGCCGAAGGATGCGACGGCCTGGCCGAGCACTCGGCCGCAGTCGGGCTCCGAACAGCGCCAGACCGTCGTCCGGATGACCCGCGCGTCCGGATGGGCCGCACAGCGGTAGCCACCATGCGGCGGGCGTTCGACGGGACGGGGCAACCGGGCCAGTGCGCGGAAGTCATCCGCGAGCGACGCGCGCTCAGAGCTCTCCCGCTCGGGCAGGATGAGGTCGACGTGCTCGCGGCCGCCCTCGAAGCGGGTTGCGAGCTGGAACGGCAGCCTCAGGTCAGGATCCGTCTGCCAGCGGCGAAGCTGGACGAATGCTCGCGTGACCGTCTTCAGGCTGGCCCCGGACAGCTCCGCGAGATCCTGGCGGAGGAGTGCCTGACGCTTCGCTCCGCGCGACCTGAGCCCGGCCGCGACGATCGCCAGTTGCCGGACCACGCTCATTTCGCCGGCCGGTAGCGGGCCTCGCCGGATCAGCTCCAACGCGGCCCGGTACTCGCGGAGCTGCTCGCGGAGCGGCTCGCAGTCTCGACAGGTCTGCTCGCCACCAGGGCCGGGCGGTGGCGCCGGGCGCTTCGCCGCCAACCGCCCGGCCAACTCGGCGACCGCGCACGCTTTGAGCTCGTGGATGGCATCAGCGCGCGAGACACCGGCCGCCAGCCGATCGCGGATGAAGTCGTCAACGCCACGCTTCGAGCCGTCTGCCGCATGCGGCACGCGGACGACGACGACGACCGCGCCGCGCGCTTCCAGCTCCTTCGTTAGGCGCCGCTCGGCCCACTTCACGCCGCCCTTCAGAACCGCGTCGGAGTCGTAGCAGATCCAGACGAGGCGGCCGTGCCACCTGACCGCGTCGAAGTCCTCGACCGGCTCGGATGGCTCGTTCGGCGCCGGCTTGACTGACCACGAGTCGACGCCGGCGAGCGAGATCGCGCAGGCTCCAGCACTCGCCAACGCCAACGCCTTCTTGTAGCCCTCGGTGAAGAAGGTTTCGGCCATCGTCTCCACCAGCGCTTGCAGGCAGCGCCTCGGGACCGCGAACGACGGCCGAGTGCCCCGGCAACCCTCGTACTTGACGACGTGTCCGTTGAAGGCCGTACGCGGCGCGGCGGGCTTGTACTGGCCGCTCAGACGGCCAGCTACGTCCTGCGTGCCGAACCAGATCCCTGGGCCGAGGTCGATCGGTCGCCCCTGGTCATCCGTCTCGCCCCACTGGCCGAAGCGCTGGCCCTTGTTGCTGTTGGGGTGCCGGAGGGCCGGGTCGGGCTTCGGGAGGTGCAGACTACTCGGCAGTGAGCGGATGTCCTCTTCAGCGATGACGTCGCGCGCGATCGCCGACTCTACTTCAAGCTGGCGCCGGTCCGTGGGCGTCAGCGGGTCGGAGCGTACCGCACGCTCCACAGGCAGCGTCTGGAGGCCGCTCACGCCGACCGCCTCAGGTGGTCGTGACGGCGGCCGTTGAGCGACAGGCGGACAAAGACCCGCCCGACGTCTCCGATCCTCCTGAGCACCTCAGTTGGCGCTCCACAGAACTCGCATCGAACGATGTCCCAGCCAAGGCGGATGAGCTGGCCGGTCGTGCTACGCTTGGGTGGGAGCGTTGTCAGGCCTGACACCCTACCGACCCTCCCGCCTCGACACGGCCGGCGCTGCAACGCTGGTCGTGTCTCTGTCTCGCTCGGGTGGCGGATCGGTGGCCTGGCGCTCGCGGGCCTCACGCCCCCACTGCGCCAGGAGCGCGTACGCCTCGCTCAGGGCCACGGCTGACGCACGGCTCACTTCGTGGACGCTGGCCGGCGCGCCGCCGTTCACGATCGCGCCTCGGCCGCCGGCTGGTGATCGTCCCGCAGGACGCCGGCCTGGCGGAGCCCCTGAACGATCAGGTACGCGGCCTGATCGGACGGCTCTCGATACTCCCGGAGCGCCAACTCGGCGAGCGCCTGACGCTCTTCCTGGCGTTCCAGCTTGACGCTGATTGGACGAGCCATCGGTAGCAAGCCTCCTTGCTACCGATTAGGCCACACCCTACTTGGGAACGAATTGGGAGTAATTCGCGCGGGTCACCCGGCCCGACGTGATGTCCTTGGGGCGCAGACCGGCGTTTCTCAGCCAGTCGCGCATTGTCCACTCCGAAAACGGCCACTCACGCATCTTGCTCCGGAACTGCTTAGACGTTGGATCGTGGCCGTACGGCGTGCTCGTCTCAGTCGTGAGTTTCTCGAGCGCGGTCCACAAATCGTCGAGGAAGTGCGGCAAGCCGCCGGCCCAGGTCGCGCCGTCGCCCTTCCGCTTGCCTTGTGAGCCGAGCCGCTCACAGAACCGTATGAGTGCCGCTTGAGCATCAGCAGCCCGGCGCTGATCATCCGGGCTGGCCGGTCGAGGGAATGGCTGGATCTGATCAGCGTGGCCAGGGCCGGGAACCCAGACCCGTTCGGCTCGGAGCGGGGCATCGGGCCACCAGACCGCCATCAGCACGACGTTCAGCGTGAAGCCCGGCACCGTGGCCCCGTCAAGGATGTAAGACCCGATCTCCCACGGCTGGGCGCGGTCGTCGTCCGCCGTCCCAGAGACGTAACCCTCGACGTAGAAGAATAGACCGTCCAGTGCCGCGAACGGCGCCGCCTTGAGCGGTCTGCTGTACGTCTCACCGCTCAACAGCCGGATCAGCACGTCGAACGTCTCCGATGATGTCGAGACAGGCGAGACCGATCCCATTCGGATCAAGTCGACGGCCGCGATGGCGTTGGACATGCTTCCCCCCACCAGGGTCAGCGGTCGGGCGCTCTGCGTGGTGGCGCAGGATAGGGAGCGACCCCAACGCCCGACCGCTCGAAGGATTCTACGCTACACTGCCGATGCGACCTCGACCACGAGGCGCAGGCCAGCAGGTCCGCTATTCCATAGCAGTCGGATACCAGGGGGCAGCTACGCGGAGTACTTCCACGACATCGACTACATCCCCGAGGACTCGGAGTGGGAAGCGCGCGAGTGGGACCCGAAGTACGCGCTCTACTGCTGGGGACCGGACGTCCCACGGGACTTCATCGAGAACAAGGAAGACCCGACCGCGTAACTCTGTGGGGGAGGGGTCCTGATGCGCAAGATCGTCGACACGATCCTGCCGACGACGATGGTCGGCTCGTACCCTCGGCCGCACTGGTTCACCTACCAGCTCGACGGGCGCGACGTCCGCGTGGCATTCAAGAACGTCGCCCACTCCGAGGCGTTCGCGGACGCCACCCACGCCGCGATCCACGATCAGGAGCAGGCCGGCCTGGACATCATCACCGACGGCCAGATGTGCTACGACGACTACGTCGGGGTGATCGGCTCGTTCTGCTGGTACATGTACGAGCGGATCGGCGGCTTCGAGCCGGCCAAGGAGGAGCATCCCTCGGCAGTGGGTGCCGCCACGATGACCAAGGAGATCGCGCTCCTCTCGGATTGGGGCGGCGTGGTCAACAGCGGGCCGGTCACGCACGGGCCGATCCGGCTGGTCGACCTGTACAAGATTGCGACCCGCTACGCGACGAAGCCGCTGAAGGTCTCGGTGGGCGCGGGGCCGGTCAACCTGGCCTGGCACGTCTACTTCCAGCACTACAAGGACCCGCGCGAGTTGTCGTACGCGCTCGCGCCGATCTTCAACAAGGAGATGAAGGACCTGGTGGCGGCCGGGGCGAACTTCCTCCAGTTCGAGGACCTCGGGTCGTGGCTGCCGCTCTTTACCCAGAACGACGAGGACTACACCTGGATCGCCGACGTCCTCCAGCAGTGCTTCGACGGGGTGGACGCCAAGATCGCCTGGCACTTTTGCTACGGCAACGCCTGGGGGAACCGGCTCTCCGGCATCTTCCCGGCCGGCTATGAGACGGTGCTGCCCCATTTCTTCGACCTGCCGATCGACCAGTTCGTGCTGGACTTCGCGAACCGCGACATGATCGACGTCGACGCGCTGAAGTCGCTGCCGGCTGACAAGGAGGTGGCGGTCGGGGTGGTGGACGTGCGCACGAGTATGGTCGAGACGCCGGAGGAGATCGCGGCCCGGATCAGGAAGGTGATCGATGTGGTGCCGGCCGAGCGGGTCTACTTGACGACGGACTGCGGGATGAAGCCGCTGGCGCGGATGGTGGCCCAGATGAAGCTGAAGGCGCTGGCGGACGGCGCGGCGATCGTCCGCAAGGAACTGGCCGGGTAGCCCGCACCGTCAACCCCCTCCCTCGCTGCAGGGGAGGGGGCGCTGCATCGGGCCGGCGAGGCCGGGTTAGCTGGTCACCCGCGCAAGGAACGCCCGAATGTGCGGCACCATCAGATCGGAGCGGTAGGCCCCGGCCCAGTGGTCCACACCGGGGAGGGTGACGAAGGTTGCGCCCGGGATCTGCCGGGCGCACCGCGCGAAGCTCTCATAGCCGGGGTCAGCATCGCCGCCGTAGAGCAGGCAGGGCATCGGCAGGTTGGGCAGGATGTGTTCGAGGCTCGGGCGGTCAACCTCGGCCGCGGTGAACGCCTGCACGTCGTTGGCGAGCATCTGCGCACGGAACTCCGGGGTCTTGATCTCGTCCGGCAGGGGCTGGCTATCGAAGAATGCTTCCAACCCCGCGTTAAACCGCTGAGACGGCTGGCTCGGGATCCCGAACGCCGTTGCCCCGCCGATCATCATCGAACTGAGGCGCTCCGGCGCCAGCGCGGCGGTGTGAAACCCGATGCGCCCGCCCAGCGAGTAGCCGAGAAAGTGGGCCTGCTGAATCCCGAGGTCGTCCAGGACGGCGAGTACGTCTCGGGCGCGCAGCGACATCTCGTAGGCGGCGGGATTGTGGGGCTTGTCGCTGGATCCATGCCCCCGGCTGTCGATCATGATGAGCCGGTAGTCAGACTTGAGGGCGCCAACGTAACCCCACTGGTACCACGTCCGCAGATCGATGGTGAACCCGTGATGGAGGAACAGCGGCGGGCCAGCGCCCTCGACGTGGTAATGGATGCGAATCCCGTCGTTGTTCGTGTACGGCATGGCGATTCCCCTCCCCAGGCTCAAGCGTTGGCCTATCGTTCGGAGGATACCGTGCCCCGAGACTCGCGCGCCGATCGTCATGATGCGGACGGGCGGTACTCGCCCTGGCCGCGTCCGAGCCGGCCCCACGGCTTGTAGACCGAGATCGCCGTGGCGGCGCCCAGCATCAAGACGTTGACGCCCGGTACGGCCATCGCCACCAGCGCGGTCGTGCCCAGATCCGGGGCGGTGGCCGCCGAGGCGTTCGTGGTCAGCGCGATGGCTCGCTGGACGGACGGTCCGAGGTTCAGCATGCCATTGAGGATCGTTGCCAGCGTCAGCACCAGCTTCACCACGATCCAGGTGTGCTGGAACAGTCCCCACTTCGTGCCGAGCGACAGGACGACGCCCGTGACGAGCGTGGCGACGGCGACCGGCTGAACCACACCACGGGTGAAGATCGCCATCGAGCGGTAGGCTGCCTGGGCAGTTGCCGGGTCTGACGTGAGGGCGCCGGCCGTCGCCAGGACGAAGAGGGCGGTCGAGAGGCCGAGCAGCCCGACCGAGAGGACGATGTGCGCCGCGACCAGCGCCTTCCGCTGTCCGGGCGAGAGGCGCCAGCCCGCCTGGTTGCGCGCTGACGCGTGCGCGCCTGGGGCCGGCCGCGGTGCCACCCGTCCGTCCAGCTCAGGAGCCGCGCCGGTGGCTCGCGGATCGGATGGCGGTGCCTGGATACTCATGCTCGCTCCAGCCGTGTGGTCCGCATGGGCGTAGCGCCCACGTCTACCAGTCTGGCCGAAGGACATGACACCCTCGTCGCCGGTCTGTCACGATCCTGTGAACGCGGCAGGGACTGATGTCCGCTGCCGTTCGGCATAGCATCCGCATCGCCACATGCCTGGTAGATGTGGCTTCGTCACCCCGAGTCCCTCCTTCGTCGGGATAAACTCCGCGAGCCGGACCCATCGGCCGGAGGTCCCCTCGCGGAGTTTATCCCGACGAAGGAGGGACTCGCGGTACGGAAGCGGCTCGCCATCCTGAGATAGGATCAGTATGACGATCGCGGCTGAAGGGGTCAGTGCGGAGCTTGGCTGCCAACGGGCGGCGCCCAGGCCGGGTCGCGCCCGATCAGCCCGAGCAGCCGGTGTTGCAAGGGGGCGCCCTCGGGCACCGTCACCTCCGGCCCGAACACCTCCACGCCCGGACCGAACGCGCCCGGCGTCCGCAACTGCTCCAGCAGCTCGGGCGGCATCGCCGACATCCCTGCCCACAGCGCCTCGGCCTCGGCCGGGTCGATCGTGTCGTCCTGGCCCGTGGCGCGCGCGAGGTCCCAGCCGTGGAGCACCATGTCGACGCTCGGGACCTGGTCGACGTGCTGCTCGACGGTCATCCGGCCCATCGGCGCATCGATCTCGGCGCCGGCCAGGGCTGGATCGTGGAGCAGCGCCTCGACGTCGGCGCGGGCGGCCTTGAACGCGCCGAGGGGGTCGTCCGAGAGCGCTGGCGCCGGGCTGAGCGTCCGATTGAGCGGGCGGAACATGACGCCGTGCATCTCGACGATGTGGCCGACCACGTCGCGAGCCGTCCAGGCGGCGCACGGCGAGGGGTTGTCCCACTGGTCGGGCTGGACGGCGGCGACCTTGCGCTCGAAGGCGTCGGCGCGAAGCTTGTAGCGACCGGCGATCGAATCGCGCGCCTGTGTCTCCGCCAGGATCTCGTCGAGCGTCTCGTACCCTGCCGCGACCCCACGCGCCATGCCGGACGCCAGGACGCCGTCGCGCGCTTCCCGTGACGCATACAGCCCGGTGATGGTGAGGGTGGTCCTGCCGTCCTGCTCGACCAGCACCGCCGTGTCGAGCGCCTCGCCAGGGTACCAGGGCTGGTCGAACACCTCGGTGATGACCAGGCGCTCGGGCGGCACGATCTCGCGGTAGACGCCGCGCATCGTCATCTCGGCGCTGTTCGGGCCGTGCCAGACGTAGCGGTAGATGCCGCCCACCCGCAGATCGACCTCACATTCTGCCATCGACCAGTCGCCGAAGACGCCCAGCCAGCGCCGCACCAGCTCGGGCCGGGTCAACGCCTCGAAGACGAGGTGGCGTGGCGCGTCGAAGGTGCGCGTCATGACGATCTCGCGGTCGCCGCGCGGCTCCACGCTCAGGGCTCCGAACTCGGTCATCCGTGGTCTCCCCCATCGTCTGGTGTGTTCGAGTGCTGCTCGCGGGCCTTCAGCTCGTCGAGCAGGGCGTCGAGGCTCTGGAAGCTGCCCTCCCAGAACCGGCGGTATCCAATCAGGTAGCCGGCCGCCTCGGCGAGCGGCTCGGCGGCGAGCCGGCACGGCCGGCGCTGGCGATCTCGGCGCCGGGTGATCAGGCCGGCCCGCTCCAGCACCTTGAGGTGCTTGGAGATGGCCGGCTGGCTCATCGCGAACGGCGCGGCCAGCTCCAGGACGGAGGCCTCGCCCGAGGTGAGCCGCGCGAGGATCGCCCGTCTGGTCGGATCGGCGAGGGCCGCGAAGACGGCATCAAGGCGCCCGTCAGCAACCGAACCATAACCAGTAAATTCCATAACTGATTGATTATCTATGATGGCAGCGGCGGTGTCAAGCGGCGGGGATGGCCGGGGCTCAGGTGAGGCGGTGCTTCAGGCGCGGGTCCAGGACGTCCCGCAGGGCGTCGCCGAACAGGTTGGCCGCCATGATCGTCAGCGTGATCGCCATCCCTGGAAAGACGATCAACCACCAGGGCGGCCGGAACGCCTCGCTCAGGACGCCGCCGAGCATCCGGCCCCAGGTCGGCATTGGCTCTGGGACGCCGATGCCCAGGAACGCCAGCGCCGACTCGGCGAAGATGGCGGTGCCGAGGTTGGCGCTGAAGATCACCAGCACCGGAGCCAGGCACTGGGGCGCGATGTGGCGCAGCATCACGCCGGGCGAGGTGGCCCCGATGCAGCGGGCGGCCTCGACGTACGACAGCTCTTTGATCGAGAGCACGACCGCCCGGATCACCCTCGTGGAGAGGGGCACTCGCGAGACGGCGATGGCGATGATGACCGTTTCGAGGCGCGGCCCGAGCCCGGCCATCAGCAGGATCGCCAGGATCAGCCCGGGGAACGAGAGCATGATGTCCAGGAACCGCTGGCTGATCATGTCGAACTTGCCGCCCAGGTACCCCGAGCTCACGCCCCAGAGGAACCCCAGGCTGTCGCCCAGCAGGACGGACGTGACGGCGACCAGTAGCGTGACCCGCGCGCCGTGGATGATCCGGGAGAGGACGTCTCGCCCGAGGTAGTCCGTGCCCAGCAAGTACTGGGCGGATGGCTCGCGGCGGGTGGCGGCGAAGTTGGCCGCCAGCGGATCGTAGGGAGCTATGACCTCGGCGAATGCGCCAAGCAGGAAGATCCCGAGCAGCACCGCGCCGGCCGCGGCGCCGATCGGCGAGGTCCGGAGCAGGCGCCGCATGAACCCGAGCGCGCGTGTGCGGCGGCTCGTCGGCGCGAGCGGTGCCCACGATCGCTCGGCGATCACCGTCGCTCCAGCACCACTCATTCCGTCGCTCTCCTTAACCGTAGCGGATGCGCGGGTCGATCCAGGCGTAGCTGACGTCGACCAGCAGGTTCACCAGGACGAACACCAGGCCGTAGAACAGGGCCAGGTTCTGGATCAGCATCCAGTCACGCTCGGCGACGGCCATCACCAGCGCGAGCCCGAGGCCAGGGACGCCGAACGCCCGCTCGACGGCGACCGAGCCGCCGATCAGCCCGCCGAGCGCCAGGCCCGAGACGGTGACGACGGGCAAGAGCGCGTTCTTGAGGACGTGGCGGATCAGGATCCAGCGGTCGCCGAGCCCCTTGGCGCGGGCGGTGCGGACGTAATCCTCACCCAGCACTTCGAGCGTTGAGGACCGGGCGATCCGAGCGATGAACGCGCCGAGCCCGAGCCCGAGCGCCATGGCCGGGCCGATCGTCATCTCGAGGTTCTTGTACGGATCGTCCCAGAAGTAGACGATCGTCAGCGATGGCCGCCAGCTGAAGTAGAGGATGCCGATCAGGATGACGAGCATTCCCAGGAAGAAGCTCGGGATCGCCTGAAACAGCGTCACGAACGTGCGGGACAGGTAATCCAGCCAGGTGTTCCGGCGCGTCGCCGAGAGCATCCCGACCGGCAGCCCGATGATCCACGAGAGCAGGACCGCCATCAGCGCGATCTGGATCGTGATCGGGGCGCGGCGCAAGATCAGCTCGGAGAGCGGCTCCCCTCTCCAGAATGAGGTGCCGAGGTTGCCCTTGAGTACGTCGCCGATCCAGGCGAGGTACTGGACGTGGTACGGCCGGTCCAGCCCGAGGCTGGCTCGCGCCTTGGCGATCTGCTCGGGCGTGAGCTGGATGGTGCCGATCGACTCGCCTTCGATGGTGGCGAACGGGTCGCCCGGCAACACCCGCATCGCGGCGAAGATCAGCAGCGTGACGCCGATCAGCGTCGGGATGGCGATCAGGAGTCGGCGGAGGATGTAGAGATGCATGGCGAGTACGCAGAGGGCAGAGGGCAGTAGGCAGTGGACGGTGACTGCCCACTGCCTACTGCCCTCTGCCTACTCATTTGTCGACCCACATCGTCTCGGTCTTGCCCCAGGAGAGGCGGACCCGCTCGAACGGCATCCCCTTCAGGTACTTCTTCCACATGTGGAGATGGCTGGTGAACCCGATCGTCATCCAGGGCGACTCCTGATCGAGGAAGTCCTCCATCTCGCGGAACATCGTCTTCCGCTTTGATGGGTCCTGCTCGGAGTCCAGTTGCTTGAGCATCTCGTCGAACTTCGGGTTGCTGTACTTCCCGAGGTTGTTCGCCGCACCCGTCTGGAAGTAGTCGATCCAGCCGAGGGTCGGGTCGTAGAGGGGCATGCCGATCGTGTTGAGCGAGAGGTCCCACTGTCCGCCGCGGAGCTCGTCGTTGAGGACGGCCCGCTCGACGGCCTTGATGGTGCTCTCGACGCCGAGGTTCTGCTTCAAGATCGCCTGGGTGGCCGGGGTCAGCGTCTGGGCGTGCGGCCCGACCGAGGCGGTCAGGATCACGACGTTCTTGAGGCCGTCGGCCAGGCCGGCCTCGGCGAGCAGCTTCTTCGCCTGCTCGATGTCCTCTTTCTTGTCGGCGCGGTAGCCGGGCTGCTTCAGGACGTCGTCCGGGGACATCGCGAACTCGAAGCCGTGGCTCATGTAGCGGGTGTAGTTGAGCGGCTCCTGGGTCTTGAACGCCTCGAACAGGTCTTGCCGGCTCAGCGCCAGGTGGCAGGCTCGGCGGACGCGGGCGTCGTCGAACGGCTTCTTGGCGCAGTTGAAGTAGATCTGGTAGGCGCCGGCCCCCGGCACCATGAACGTGCCGATCTCGTTTCCGCGCTTCTGGCCCTCTTCGTACGTCTCCTTCGAGACGTTCCAGGAGATGTCGGCCTGGTTGGAGAGGATGGCAGTCCCCCGGTCGCTCCACTGCGGAGCGTGGATGAACTCCAGGCTGTCGATATACGGGAGCTCCTTGTCCCAGTAGTTGGGGTTCTTCTCCAGGAGCCAGCGCTCGCCGACCTTGTGCTCCTTGAGGATGTAGGCGCCGGTGCCGGGCGCGATCACCTTGCGGAGGTCCTGGTTGTTCTCGTCGAGCGACTTCTTGGAGTAGACCATGCCGCTCTCGGTGGTCAGCAGTTCCAGGAAGTAGGCCCGTGGCTCGGTCAGGGTCATCTTGACCGTCATCTTGTCCGGCGCCTCAACGCTCTTGAGGGCGCCGAAGCGTGGCTTGAAGGCGGAGACCATGCCGTCCGGTGGCTTGATGATCCGGTTGAACGTGGCCAGGATGTCGTCGGCGGTGAAGTCGGTGCCGTCATGCCACTTGACACCCTGGCGCAGCTTGAAGGTGTAGATCGTCCCATTGCCGGAGATCTCGTAGCTCTCGGCGAGGTCCGGGATGATCGTCTTGAGGCCGTCGGTCGGGTCGAGCCGGACCAAGTTGTTGTAGGTGTGCCAGAGGACCGCGGCCGGGCCGCCGGCCTGGTGGATGTCGAAGTGGTTGGTGGTGACGCTGAAGGCGAAGGTCGCCTTGCCGCCGCGCTTCGGGTTGGGATCTGTCGAGCGCAGGACGCCGGGGGCGCCGGGCTTCGCGGCGGCCTGGGCCGGGGCGGCGGT
>Ga0209382_10004716_pt1 | contig 18073 bp, 16 predicted proteins | sample SoiMetdeltSBSDD5_FD_187599 | JGI IMG/M metagenome (GOLD analysis project Ga0209382, IMG submission 187599) | Bulk soil microbial communities from a Populus tree surrounding site in Tennessee, USA - Soil MetaG P. deltoides SBSDD5 (SPAdes) (version 2) | ecosystem: Environmental > Terrestrial >...
ACGTGCTCGTGGTCGTCGGCCTGCTGGCCGCGGGCTGGGCCGTCGGCGCGCGGCAGTACGGCGGCTACCTCCTGCCCGCCGCCGCCTCGCTCGCCTTCCTCGCGGCCGAGGGCGTGGCGCACGTGAGGCGCGCCGAGCGGGCGCTGCCCGCCGTGCTGGGCCTCGCGTCGCTCGTCCTCCTCGCGTGCGGCCTCGCGAACCTGATGGCCGAGGCCGCACGGCCGGGCCTCGTCACGCCGAGCGGCACGATCTGGCGACAGGATCCGGCCCAGCTCGCGCTGCCGTGGACAGGGCCGATGCCCGGTGTGCTGGGACAGGTTCCCGTGGCGGCGTGGCTGATCGGCAGCGTGGGCGTGGCGTTGCTGGCCGGAGCGCTGCGGGGCACGCGCGGGCCGCGGCTCCCGGCCGCGGCGCTGGTGCTGCTGCTGACGGCCGGCGCCTTCCAGCTCACGGCGGGCGAGCGCTTCCGCGGCTGCTGGCCCCGGCTGTGGAACCAGGAGGTGCGCGACTGGGCGCAGGCCGCGCGCCGCGATCTCGGCGAGGGCGACCTGCTGCTCGCCGCCGCGCCCTCGCCGCAGGTGGCGTGGACCATCACCTACTACGGCCCGCGCTGGATCGACCTCTCGGATGCGGTGCGGGTCGCGGGGCCGAAGGCAGCCGCGCACTGGCTGGAGGAGCGCGACGCGGTCGTCGCGGAGACGCTGCAGCGCGGCGGGCGCATCGTGCTGGCCGAGGAGAGCCTGGCGCTGCTCGTCGGCGGACAACGCCCGGACCATGCGCTCGCGGCGCTCGAGCGCTGGAGGGGCACGACGCACGTGTGGCGCTGGTCGCTCGTGAGGGGTCTCCGGCCCTGATCCGGGGCTCCCGGCTCAGTCCTTGCGCTTCTCGCCGGCCGACTGGTCGGCGCCGAAGAGTCCGGGCTCCTCCTGCCGGTCGGCCCAGAAAGACGTGACCAAGCCCTCCTTCACCACGAAGTACACCGTCGCGACCGTGACGCTCTGGCGGCCGAAGATCGAGCCGAGGAAGCCGCCCGTCTCGCGGCTGAGGGTGTAGCGCAGCACGTGCGTGTCCTTCTCGTCCGCCACCTCGGAGCGGCCCGTGGGCTCGCCGATGATGGCCAGCACCCAATTCTCCGTCGTGTGGCCGGCCTTGAACTGCTTGAGCGTCTCGTCGCCGATGGCGATGCCGTCACCCGTGCTGCTGCAGGCCGGCAGCAGCAGGATGCCCAGGACGAGGGGGCCGACCGTGCGCATGCGACGCTGAACACGAACCCGAAGTGGCGGTTGCGCGCCGCGCGAGCCGCCGTCTGCTGCGCGTCGCGGCGCCGGCCACGGGAGGACAACTCCGGTCGCGGCAGCGTCGCACGCCGGGCTCGACGGTTCACCGGCCCATGCATCTCCCCGAGCCGCGCCCCGGCAGCATCCCCGCCCTGATCATCGAGAGCTTCAAGCGCCTCGTCGAGATCGACGTGATCCAGATGTCGGCGGCACTGGCCTTTTACGCAGCGCTTTCCCTGGCGCCGCTGGTGATCATCTCGCTGGGCGTGGCGGGCATGCTCGTGGAGCGGGACGTGCTCCAGGCGCACCTCGTCGGCAGCGTCGAGGGAGTCATCGGCGTGCAGGGCAGCGGCCTCATCCGCACGTTGGCCGAGGAGGAGGCGAGAACGGGCGCGGGCCTCCTGGCCACGTGCTTCGGCATCCTCACGCTGCTCCTCGGCGCCACGGCCGTGTTCGGGCAGCTCCAGGCGGGGCTCAACGCCATCTGGGGCGCCCGGCCGACGCACCGCTCGGGGGTCTGGATGTTCGTGCGGCACCGCCTCGCCTCGCTGGCGATGGTGGTGAGCCTCGGGTTCCTGCTGCTGGTCTCGATGCTGGTGAGCGCGGTCCTGGCCCTGCTCTCCGACCGTTTCGCGCTGGCCGGCACGCTGGTGCACCTCCTGGCGTCGGTGCTCGTGAGCGGGCTGCTCTTCGCGCTCGTGTTCAAGGTGCTGCCGGACACGCACGTGTCATGGCGCGAGGCCGCGGGCGGCGCCCTGCTGACCTCCGTCCTGTTCCACGCCGGCCAGTGGCTCATCGGCCAGTACCTGGGGCGCGCCTCGGTCGGCTCGGCCTACGGCGCGGCCGGCGCGCTGGTCGTGCTGCTCGTGTGGGTGTACTACTCGTCGCTCATCGTCTTCGCGGGCGCGCAGTTCGCGCACGCGTTCGCGGGACGCTGGCGCGCGGGTCGCGAACGGGCCGAGCACCCCGTGCGCGCCTCGCGGAGGGTGGGAGAGAGCAAGCCGGCGCCGCGGCCGGTGGCCAGCCACACGCAGCATCTGCTGGGACCGCTGCGCTGGAATGCCGAGCGGCGGCCGGCGACGCGGCACTGAAACGGGGGCGAAGGCCCGCCTTGCTCCGGCCGGGCCGATGTCTCATCGTGACCCGGTCCGGCATCCTCCGAGTCCATCGATGCGCTCCCTGCGCCCGCTCCTCCTCGCCCTCGCCGCCTGCGCCGCGCCCGCGCCGCCCGAGTGGCGCCCGCTGTTCAACGGCACCGACCTCGCCGGCTGGGTGCCCGTGAACGTGGCGCCATCCACGTTCACCGCGCGTGAAGGCATGATCGTGTGCACCGGCCAGCCCACCGGCGTGATGCGCACCGACCGCATGTACGAGAACTTCGTCCTCCAGCTGGAGTACCGGCACCTGCAGCCGGGCGGCAACGCCGGCCTGTTCGTGTGGTCCGATCCGCTGCCCGCGCGCGGCGTGCCGTTCACGCGCAGCCTCGAGGTGCAGGTCATGGACGGCGTGGAGACGCCCGATTACACCAGCCACGGCGACGTCTTCTCCATCTGGGGTGCGCACTTCGTGCCCGACCGCCCGCACCCGTCCGGCTGGGAGCGCTGCCTGCCCAGCGAGCGCCGCGCGCGGCCGGCGCCGGAGTGGAACCACTACCGCGTCACGTGCCGCGACGGCGTCATCGAGCTTGAGGTGAATGGCGCCAAGGTCAGCGGCGGGCGCGAGGCTTCGCCGCGCAAGGGCTACCTGTGCCTCGAGTCCGAGGGCAGCGAGGTGCACTTCCGGAACCTGCGCATCCTGGAGCTGCCGCCGGGCGAGCCGCCGCTCGCGGCCGAGCTGGTAGCCGAGGACGCGATCGGCCTCGCAACGGCCTTCGACGGCCTCACGCTGGACGGATGGCGCGCCGCGGACGGCGGCGCCGCCGACCCTGCGCATTGGCAGGTGCGTGACGGCGTCATGTGGACGGATGGCCAGGGTGGCGACCTCGTCGGCCCGGCGCTCGGCAGGCGGTTCGAAGTCGCGCTCGACTGGAAGCGATCCGAACGTGCCTCGCTGAAGCAGCCCTTCCTGCTGCCTTGCCGGTTGCCGAACATCACGGAGCCCGGCTCGGAAGACTGGCATCGGCTCGTCGTCCGTGCCGAGGCTCCGTCACGCGACCGCGCCGGGACCGTGACCATGACATACGACGGCCAGAGCCAGGGAGTCCTCGTCCTGGACGCGCCCTGGGAGGAGGAGCGGCCCGCGGTCGTGCAGCTGCATCCCGAAGGCATGGCCACGGAGTTCAGGAACATCTACGTCCGCGACCTGTGAGGCGACGCGCCGCCTGCTCGAGGTTGCCGCGGCCGTCAGCCCGGCAGCAGCCGTCGCACCCAGATGTTCCGGTAGCGCACCGGGTCGCCGTGGTCCTGCAGCATGAGCGGCGCCTCGGCCGGGTGAGGCGCGTACTCGGGCAGCGCCCGGTGTGCGGTGGCGCCGAGGAACTCGACGTCGTCGTGCACGAGCACGCCGTTGTGCCACACCGTGACGCGGGCCGGGGCAGCAAGCACCTCGCCGTACCAGCGCGGCGCGCGGAAGACGATGTCGCAGGTCTGCCAGGTGCCCGGCGGCCGGCTGGCGTTCACGCGCGGCGGCTGCTGGCCGTAGAGCGCGGCGGCCTGGCCGTCGGCGTAGGTGACATTCTCGAAGCTGTCGAGCACCTGCACCTCGTAGCGGCCCATGAGGAAGACGCCGCTGTTGCCGCGCGCCTGCGATTCGCCGCGGGGCAGCGCGGGCGTCATCCACTCGACGTGCAGCTCGCAGTCGCCGAAGGCGTCGCGCGTATGGATCGAGCCCGTGCCGTTCACTTCCATGGCGCCTTCGGAGAGCGCCCAGCCCGCGGGGCCGTCGCCCTCGCCGGCCCATGCGTCGAGGCTGCTGCCGTCGAAGAGCACCTGCGCGTCGGGAGGCGGCGCGCGGAGCAGGTCGCTCCTGTCGTGCATCGTGTCCACCACCGGCGGCGCCGGGCGCTGCGGGTCGTGCACGCGCCAGCCGTCGGGCAGGCGCGGCGTGTCGGTGTAGCCCACGCCGGTTCCCGGGGACGTCGGCGCGGAGCAGGCGGCGGCCAGCAGGGCGAGCGCCGCGGTGGTCGACAGGTGCATGGAGGTCTCCGTGCGGGACGGCGGCATTGTGCGCCCGGCGGCACGGCCGCGACAGCCCCGTGGTAGCCTCGCCGCGCATGATGCGAAGCCTCGCCGTGCTGCTCGTCCTGTCCGCCTGCGCCGCGCCGCCGCCGCCGCGGCACGTGGCCACCATCCCCACGCCGCACGCGGGCGCCGAGGAGCGCAACGCGCTGCTGGCCGATCGCGCTCTCCTGGCCGAGGCGCCGCTCATCTTCCTCGGCGACTCCATCACGGAGGGCTGGGAGGGCGCCGGCGCGCTCGTCTGGACCGAGCGCCTCGCGCCGCTGGGCGCGCTGGATCTGGGCGTGAGCGGCGATCGCACCGAGCATCTGCTCGCGCGCCTGCAGTCGGGCGACTACGACCGGCTGCCGGTGAGGGTGGCCGTCGTGCTCATCGGCACGAACAACCTGGGCGCAGGCCACACGCCCGAGCATACGGCCGACGGCGTGCGTGCGGTGCTGGACGACGTGCTCGCGCGCTGGCCGTCCTGCCGCGTGCTGCTGCTGGGGATCTTCCCGCGCGGCGCTCAGCCCGACGACCCCCTGCGCGCGGCCGTCGCCGCCACCAACGTGCTCCTGCGCGAGGTGGCCGACCGCGACCGCGTCACGTGGCTCGAGTTCGGCGGCGCCTTCCTCTCGCCCGGCGGCATCCTCTCGCCCGGCGTGATGCCCGACGCGCTGCACCTCTCCCAGCACGGCTACGCCATCTGGGCCGACGCGCAGGAGGAACCCCTGGGACGGATGCTGGGCCCGTGACGCGCGCCGCCGGCGGCGTGCGCCTCGTCGTGCGCGCGACCGCCGACGAGGCCCGGCGCGAGGCGGCGTCGCTGGTGGCCGACCTGCTGGTCGCGCGGGGCGCGCAGGGCGCGACGCTGGCGCTGCCCACCGGCGAGACGCCGCGCGGCGTGTACGACGACCTCGTCCGGCGCCATCGCGGCGAGGACCTGTCCTTCCGTCACGCGACCGTCTTCGGCCTCGACGAGTACTGGCCGATGACGCCCGACGATCCGCGCAGCTTCCGCCGCTTCCTGGAGCAGCACCTGCTCGGCCGCGTGGACGTCGCGCCCGCGCGGCGCTTCCATCTGGACGGTGGCGTGCCCGCCGAGCGCGTGGCGCGGGAGGCGGCGCGCTTCGAGCGCGCCCTGCAGGTGGCGGGCGGGCTCGATCTCGCGCTCCTCGGCCTCGGCCGCAACGGGCACATCGCCTTCAACGAGCCCGGCTCGCCGCGCGACTCGCGCACGCGGCTGGTCACGCTCGAGGACCGCACGCGCATCGACCTCGCGCGCGCCTTCGGCGGCGCCGACGCCGTGCCGCGGCAGGCGCTGACCATGGGCGTGGCCACGCTGCTCGCAGCCCGCCGCGTCGTGCTCGTGGCGCTGGGCGCGCACAAGGCCGACGTGGTGGCCCGCACGCTCGGCGGGCCGGTGGGGCCCGACTGCCCGGCGAGCTTCCTGCGCGAGCACCCCGACGCGTGCTTCGTGCTCGATCGCGAGTCCGCGGCAAGGATCTGACGGGCCCCGGGCTCTCGGCCGGCAACGGGTCGAGGGGCGTGAGCTCCGGCAGCCGCCCGCCCGGGCGACGCGCGACGCGCGGCTGGTTATGCTCCGCGTCCGCGCCGTCCGGGCCCGCGGCGCGGAGGCCTGCATGCCCACCCGCCGCGACGTCCTGCTCTCCGGCGCCGCGCTCGCCGCGCTCGGCGCCGCCCGCCCGCATGGCGCGCCGCAGGCCGCCGCGCCGCGCCCCGCGGTCGCGGAGCCCTGGTTCCGCATCTCGCTGGCCGAGTGGTCGCTGCACCGCGCGCTGCGAGACAAGCGCCTGGAGCACCTCGACTTCTCCGGCGCCGCGCGCGAGTACGGCTTCGACGGCTGCGAGTACGTCAGCACCTTCTTCATGGACGAGGCCACGCACTTCGGCTACCTGCGCGAGCTGGCCGCGCGCGCGGCCGACGCCGGCGTGCAGAGCCTGCTCATCATGATCGACGGCGAGGGCGAGCTGGGCGCCGCCGACGACGAGGCGCGCCGGCGCGCCGTCGAGAACCACCACAAGTGGATCGCCGCCGCGGCCTTCCTGGGGTGCCACTCCATCCGCGTGAATGCCGGCGGTGACGGCCCGCGCGCCGAGCACGCGGCGCGCGCCTCGGACTCGCTGCACCGGCTGGGCGAGTACAGCGACCGCTACGGCATCCATGTCATCGTCGAGAACCACGGCGGCCCGAGCAGCGACGGCGCCTGGCTGGCAGGTGTCATCCGCGCCGCGGCGCACCCGCGCGTGGGCACGCTGCCGGACTTCGGGAACTTCACCGTGGGCGATGGCGTGGTCTACGACCGCTACCGCGGCGTCGAGGAGCTCCTGCCCTTCGCGCGCGCCGTCAGCGCCAAGAGCTACGACTTCGACGCCGCCGGCAACGAGACCACCATCGACTACGCGCGCATGCTGGGCCTGGTGAAGGCGTCGGGCTACCGGGGCTGGCTGGGGGTCGAATACGAGGGCGAGCGGCTCTCCGAGCCCGACGGCATCCGCGCCACCAAGGCGCTGCTCGAGCGGCTGCGCGGCTGACGCGCGCCGCCGGCCGCGATCCCCGGGCACCGGTCAGATTGAAGAAGTGACTCGCCGGCGGTGCCGCGCATCGCCGGCATCTTGCGCGGCCCCGTGGCGCGGGCGCGTCCGGCGTCGGGCCGTCACACGACAGGCGGGGCCCGGCGAGGCCCCGCGTGGGGCGGCCGCGACGACGACGCGTCGGCTCGGGCACGCCAGCCGGCACGGAATCCCGTTTGCGTGCATAGTCAGCGCGTGAGGAACACGACCGCCACGGACCCGCGAGCGCCGATCGTCTCCACGCTGGACGCGGCCGCCGCGCCGGCGGGCGAGGCGTCCTGCGCCTGGCGCGAGGCGCGCCGGCTCACCGACGAGCTGTTCGCCTGCGTGCGGCCGGAGGCCCTGCGCGCGCGGCCCGTGCCCGAGCGCCACCGCCTGATCTTCTATCTCGGCCACCTCGACGCCTTCGACTGGAACTTGCTCGCCGGCAACGAGCGCCTGCCCGCCTTCCTGCCGGAGTTCGACCGGCTCTTCGCCTTCGGCATCGATCCCCACGACGGCGCGCTGCCCGACGAGCCGGCGGCAGCCTGGCCGCCGGAGGAGCAGGTCCGGAACTACGTGGCCGGCGTGCGCGAGCGCCTCGATCGGCGCTTCGCGGACGAAGTTCCGGTGGCAGGCTCGCGCCGGTCGCGGCTCGTGGACGCGGCCATCGAGCACCGCCTCATGCACGCCGAGACGCTGGCATGGCTGCTGTCGCGGCTGCCCGCGCAGGACAGGCTTCCGCCGCCGCACGTGCCGTCGCCCGACGGCCGCGCGCCCGAGCCGGTCGAGGCGCGCATCCCGGCGGGTCTCGTCACGCTGGGACGCGCGCGCGGGCGCGCCGGCTTCGCCTGGGACAACGAGTACGAGGCGTGCCGCGTGGCCGTGCCGGAGTTCGGCCTCGACGTGCACGACATCACGAATGGCCAGTTCCTGCGCTTCGTTGAAGCCGGCGCCTACGACGACGAGCGCCACTGGACTCCCGGCGGCTGGGCCTGGCGGCTGGCCTCGGGCCGCGGCCACCCGGCCGGGTGGCGCCGCGACGGGAGCGATGGCTTCTGTCTGCACGCCATGTGGTCCGAGCGGCCGCTGCCATTGGCGTGGCCGGTCTACGTGAACCAGCACGAGGCGACGGCCTACGCCCGCTGGGCTGGCCGCCGGCTGCCCACCGCGGCGCAGCTCCAGCGCGCGGCGTACGGCGCCACCGGGGTCGAGTACCCGTGGGGCGATCGGCCGCCCGATGGCAGCCTCGGCCGCTTCGACTTCCAGGGCTGGGATCCCGTCCCGGTCGGGAGCTTCCCGCGCGGCGCGAGCGCCTTCGGCGTGCAGGACCTGCTGGGCAACGGCTGGGAGTGGACGTCCACCCGCTTCGGCCCGCTGCCGGGCTTCCGGCCGTTCGACTTCTATCCCGGCTACTCGCGCGACTTCTTCGACGGCGAGCACGTGGTGCTCAAGGGCGGCTCGCCGCGCACGGCCGCGCGGTTGCTGCGGCGCTCCTTCCGCAACTGGTTCCGGCCCGCCACCTCGTTCGCGTGGACCACGTTCCGGACGGCGGGACGATGATGCCCGCGACGGCCCGCTCCGTCCGACCCCTGACACGCGGACCGCCGCAAGTGGGCTTCGCGGCCGACGTGCGCGACGGCCTTTCGGCGCCGGACGGCAAGTGGATCCCGTCGCGCCACCTGTATGACGCCCTGGGCTCGGCGCTGTTCGAGGCCATCTGCCTGCTGCCCGAGTACGGGCTCTCGCGCGCGGACGAGCGCGTGCTCGAGCGCGCGGCGCCCGAGCTGACCCAGCACCTCGGCCCGGTCCCGCTCGTGGTGGAGCTGGGCAGCGGCAGCGGCCGGAAGACCCGCGGCGTGCTGGCTGCCCTCGCGCGCGAGGCGGCGGTCACCTACCGGCCCATCGACCTCTCGTCCGCCGCCCTGCAGTGCTGCCGGCGCGAGCTGGCGCAGCTGCCGGGGGTGTTCTTCGCCGGCGTGGAGGCGGACTTCCTGGTCGGCCTGCAGCGCGCGGCCGGTGCGCGGCGCGACGACGAGCGCCTGCTGCTGCTGTTCCTCGGGAGCACGATCGGCAACTTCGATCGGCCCGACGCGGCCCGCTTCCTCTGCGAGGTGCGGGAGAGGCTGCGGCCGGGCGACGCGCTGCTGCTGGGCACCGACCTGCTCAAGCCCGTGTCGCAGCTGCTGCCGGCCTACGACGATCCCGCCGGCGTGACGGCGGCCTTCGACCTGAACCTGCTGGCGCGCATCAATCGCGAGCTCTCCGGCGACTTCGACCTGCGCACCTTCGCGCACGAGTCGCGCTGGAACGAGGCCGAGCGGTGCGTCGAGATGCACTTGCGCTCCCTGCGACCGCAGCTCGTGCACGTGCGCGCGTGCGGCCTGCGCGTGGCCTTGCGCGAGGGCGAGACGATCTGGACCGAGGGCTCGTGCAAGTACGCCCCCGACGAGCCGGCGCTGATCGGCGCGCGGGCCGGCTTCCAGTGCGTGGCGCAGTGGACGGACGACGAGTGGCCCTTCGCGGAGAGCCTGCTGCTCGCGTCCTGAGTCAGCGCGCGTGCACCGAGGGCTCCGTCGAGGGCGGCGCCGGGCGCGGCTCGAAGCGCGGCCGCAGCGCAGACACCAGCAGGGTCGCGAGCACGAACAGCGCCAGGGGCAGGGGCAGCATGAGCCACTCGCGGGCCATGATGTGCGTGCCCATCGCGCCCAGCATGTCCACGCCGATGATCGCCGCACCGAGCGTGCGCGTGGACGGGATGAGCACCAGGACCGCCGCCAGGATCTCGGTCACGCCGACCACGTAGAGGAACCAGCCCGGGTAGCCCCAGCCCTGGAAGGTCTCGACCACGAAGTCGAGCGCGATGATCTTGGAGATGCCCGTGCCGAGGAAGATGCAGCCGAGGAGCGTGGCGACCGCCGACCTCAGGCCGGACCAGCGGCGCGACGTCGTCGTCTGCGGAATCGACCAGTCCTGCATGGCGTGGCTCCCTGCGGGCCTCGGGGTGCCGCCGGCACGGCGCCCGCCCGCGAGGAACCTCGCGGCCACGTGGCGGTCGCGGCCGTCCGCGGCCCGGCGCCAGCCGGTCGTCTTGGAATCGCCATGCCGGCGCCGAAGCTCCCGACGCCACGCGGCGCTTCGGTGGCTCGTTCCCGGACGCCTTGGCGAGCCGCCGCCGGTGCGGGATGGTGTGCGCCATGAAACTCCTCACTGCCGTGCTGGTCGTGTCCGCCCTCCTGGCCGCGCAGGACGGCCAGCCCGACCCGATCCTCGCGCGCGGCCAGTCCTGCTGCGCGCGCTTCACGGCCGGCGAGACCGAGGCGCTGTGGGGCGAGATGGACGAGGGCCTGCGCTCCCTGCTGGGCTCGGAGGACAACCTGAAGGCCTTCCGCGCGCAGGTTCAGGCGCAGCTCGGCGACGAGCTGGCCCTGGTCGAGGAGACCGTGGAACAGAAGGGCGACGCGCGGGTCTACGTGCGCACGTCGCGCTACGCGAAGGTGCCGGCCGTGATCCGGACCGTGTTCAGCTTCGACGCGCAGGACCGCATCGCGGGCTTCGTGATCCAGCCCGTGCCGGCGGAGGCGCCCAGCGAGCACCTCCAGCGCCTCACGAAGACCGAGCTGCACCTGCCCTTCGGCGGCGAGTGGACCGTGTTCTGGGGCGGCCGCACGCTGGCCGAGAACGACCACGCCGCGACGGTCGACCAGCGCTTCGCCTATGACATCCTCATGCTGCGCGACGGCTCGTCGCACGTGGGCGACGGCCAGCGCAACGAGGACTACCACTGCTTCGGCCAGCCGCTCCGCGCACCCGGCGCCGGCGTGGTGGTCGTGGCCGTGGACGGCATCGCCGACAACGTGCCCGGCCACATGAACCGCGCGCAACCGCCGGGCAACCACATCATCATCGATCACGGGAACGGCGAGTTCTCGCTGCTGGCGCACTTCCGGCAGGGAAGCCTGAAGGTGGCTCCGGGCGACCGCGTGGCCGTCGGCGACGCGCTGGGCCAGTGCGGCAACAGCGGCAACTCCAGCGAGCCGCACCTGCACTACCACCTGCAGGACGCACCGGCCTTCGGCCAGGGCGTCGGGCTGCCGGCGCAGTTCCAGGGCTATACGGCGGACGGCCAGCCCGTGGCCCGCGGCGAGCCGGTGAAGGGCCAGCGCATCGCGCGCGCGGCCGACTGAGCCGGGGTGATTCGGGCCTGCGCCGCCGGGGGCGTCGACGGGCATACTGTCGGCCCCATGTCCCGACGGCTGCTCGCGACGTTCGTGCTGATCGCAGGGGCCGCCGCGGCCCAGGATGAGCCCGCGGCCCCGTCCGCGTACGTGCCCTTCATCGAGCCCGCCAGCGACGAGGCGGTCGCGCACGTGCCGCTCATCCACCTGGCCGACGGCCTGTCCGTCTCGCTGTGGGCCGCCGAGCCGCTGCTGGCCAACCCCGTGGCCCTCGCGCTCGACGCGCGCGGCGAGCTCTACGTGGCCGAGTCCTTCCGCATCCACAAGGGCGTGACGGACATCCGCGAGCACATGGACTGGCTCGACGACGACCTGGCCTGCGAGTCGGTCGCCGACCGGCTGGCCATGTACAGGAAGTGGCTGGGCCCGGACTTCGACAGCTACGGGCGCGAGCACGACCGCGTGCGGCTGCTGCGCGACGCCGACGGCGACGGCGCGGCGGACGCTGCGACCGTGGTGGCCGACGGCTTCTCGTCGCCCGAGACCGGCATCGGCGCCGGCCTGCTCGTGCGGCGCGGCCCGGGCGAGGCGCGCGAGATCTTCTACACGGACATCCCCGACCTGTGGCGCCTGCTCGACGCCGACGGAGACGGCGTGGCCGAGGCGCGCGAGTCGCTCTCCACCGGCTGGGGCGTGTGCGTGGCCTTCATGGGCCACGACATGCACGGGCTGCGCATCGGCCCCGACGGGCGACTGTACTTCTCCATCGGTGACCGCGGCTTCTCGGTCGTCACGCGCGAGGGCGAGCGGCTGCACCATCCGCACACCGGCGCGGTGCTGCGCTGCGAGCCGGACGGCAGCCGGCTGCAGGTGGTGCACATCGGCCTCCGGAATCCTCAGGAGCTGGCGTTCGACGCGCGCGGCGACCTCTTCACCGGCGACAACAACTGCGACGCCGGCGACCAGGCGCGGCTCGTGCCCATCGTGGAGGGCGGCGACTCCGGCTGGCGCCAGCCCTACCAGTGGATCGACGACCGCGGCCCGTGGGGCCGCGAGAAGCTGTGGGCGCCGCCGTTCGAGGGGCAGGCGGCGTACCTCATCCCGCCCATCGCCAACATCGCCAGCGGGCCGAGCGGCTTCGCGTACGAGCCGGGCACGGCGCTGCCGGGCTTCGCCGACCACTTCCTGCTGTGCGACTTCACCGGCGGTGCGGACAGCTCGCACGTCTGGGCCTTCCCGATCGACTCCGACGGTGCGTGGTTCAGGCTGGGGGAGGTGCGCGACCTGCTGGCGGGCGTGCTCGTGACCGACTGCGACTTCGGTCCGGACGGCGCGCTCTACGTCGCCGATTGGGTGCAGGGCTGGAGCGGCGCGAGCAAGGGGCGCATCTGGCGCGTGACGGATCCGGAGCAGCAGGAGCGCGAGATCGTGGCCGAGACGCGCGCGCTGCTCGGCGGCGACTGGGGCGCGCGCGAGGTGGGCGAGCTGGAGCACCTGCTCGGCCACGAGGACCGGCGCGTGCGCATGGAGGCGCAGTTCGAGCTTCTGCGGCGGGGCGTGCCGGGGCTGGACGCGCTGGAGCGGGTGGCGCGGTTCGGCGACGGCGTCGAGCGGCTTCATGGTGTCTGGGGGATCGGGATGGCTGGGCGGCGCGACGGTCGCGAGTACGGGCGGCTGGCCGGGCTGGAGCCCGATGCCGATCCCGAGATCTGGGCGCAGCTCTTCGCCAGCCTCGAGCTGCCGGCGTCGGGAACGTTGCCCTCATGGGTCGAGAAGACCGTGCTCGAGCACCTCGACGACCAGCGGCCGCGCATCGCGGCGCGGGCGGCACTTGCGGCCGGTCGGCTCCGGATCAGAAACGCGGCCAGCCGCATGCTCATCACGGCCAGGTGGGCCGGCTCGGACCTCATGCTGCGTCACGCGTTCGCGGTGGGCCTGGCTGCGACGGCCACGCCCTACGACCTGTGGGAAGGCTCCCACCGAAGGGGCAGCAGCGAAGAGACGAGGTTGCTTGCCGTTCTTGCCATGCGCCGCCAGGGTTCGCCGATGGTCGCGAAATTCCTCTCCGACGAGTCGCTTCGCGTCGCGCTCGAAGCGGCGCGCGCCATCCATGACGTGCCCATCATGGAAGCCTTGCCGCAGCTGGCCGAGTGCCTGGCCGTGCTGCTCCCGCCGGGCGAAGACGCCGGCCTGCCGCTCGCCAAGGAAGGCGGGCCCACGCCCCACGACGACGCCGACGCCTTCGTGCGCCGGGTCCTGAATGCGAACGACCGCCTCGGGCAGCCGGAGAACGCGCGGCGGCTGGCGGCCTTCGCCGCTCGCGCCGACCAGCGCGTCGAGCACCGGCAGCTCGCGCTGCAGATGCTGGCCGAGTGGCCCCAGTCGCCACGCCGCGACCGCGTGCTCGGCCATACGCTGCCGATCGTCGAGCGCGACACGACGCCGCTGCCCGACCTCGCGCGCGAGCTGCACGCCGCCGGCCTGGTGGATGCGGAAGACGATATTTCGGCCGAGTGGCTGCGCCTCGTCGCCACCGCCGGCGCCGCCGACCTCGCTCCCGACGTCGCCGCCATTCTCGACGACGACGCGCGCACCGTCGACGTGCGGGTGGACGCCCTGCACACGCTGGCCACGCTCGCCCCGCCGGACCTGTCCGCCATCGTGGACCGCACGCTCGACGCGCGCGAAGCCGAGCTGCGCGCCGAGGCGCTCGTGACGCTGGAGCAGCTCTCTCCCGAAGCCGCGCTGCCGCGCGCACTGCCGCTGCTGGCGCAGGGCGAGCTGGCCGAGCGGCGCGTGGCCTATGGCGTGCTCGGGCGCGCGCAGCGGACGACCGCGCTGCTGCCGGCCCTCGGCAGCGATGGCGAGGAAGACGGTGCCATCGAGACCCTGATCGACCCGTCCTCATACCTCGCCGCCGAGCTCGCACGGCTGTCGGCCGACCTGGTGCCGGTGGAACTGCGACTCGACCTCGTCCTGGCGGCCGAGACGCGCCACGACGCGGCGCTCGACGAGCGGCTGCTGCGCTGGCACGCGCCGCGGGAGATGGACCCGCAGCTCTCGCCCTTCCTCGACGGCCTGTTCGGCGGCGATGCCGGGTGCGGCCGCGAGGTGTACGACCGGCCGGCACTCAACTGCGGCAAGTGCCACGCCCGCGACGAGTACGGCAGCCAGGTGGTCGGCCCGAACCTGGCCGGCGTCGGCCGGCGGCTGGCGCGGCTGCACCTGCTCGAGGCCATCGTCGCGCCCAATCGCCGCATCGCGCCGGGCTTCGGGAGCGAGCTGCTGTTCCTGCGCGGCGGCGAAGGCCGGGCGGCCGAGACGCTGGCCTGCCGGGTGCTGGAGGACGACGCCGGTGACGTGCTCAAGGTCGCCGACCACGAGGGCCGCCTGCGGCTGGTCCCGCGCGCCGACATCGAGCTGCGCAAGCGGTCGCTCTCGGCCATGCCCGAGGGCCTCGCCGCGGGGCTGACGCGCGAGGAGATGCGCGACCTGCTTGAATACCTCGCCAGCCTCTGAGCGGTCCGGCTCCGCGGGACGCCCGTGCCGGCGGGCCGAGGTGGCGGGTTATCCTCGCGGACCCGGTGGGAGCGCCGGTTCGCAGCCGCTCTGGAGCCTGCCATGACGTCCTTCCGCGCTGCTGCCGTCCTCGTTGCGGCCACGCTCGCCGGCTGCGCCGCCGATCACGGCGAGCGCGCGCCAGGGCTCACGGACCTGCACGGCTCGCTCGACCCGCTGCGCGACTGGTTCGGGGAGCACGCCGGCGCGCCGCGCGTGATCATGCTGCTCTCGCCCGTCTGAGCGGGCTGCCTCGACGGCGCCCGTGCGGCGCAGGACTGGCTGGCGGAGCATGGGGACGACACGGCGCTGGCCGTGGTCTGGCTGCCCATGGTTCCGGGTGACGACCGCACCCACGCCCTGTCGGAGGCACAACGCCTCGACGACGCGCGCGTGCGCTGCTTCTGGGACGAGGAGCGCACGACCGGCCGCACCTGGGGCGCGCGCGACAAGCAGCGGCTGTGGCCGGCGATCGCGCAGCTCCTGCCCGAAGGCTCCGAGGAGCGCGAGGTGGTGCAAGCCTGGGACCCGGAGGAGCAGCCGCTGTGGGACGTGGCCTGGTTCATCGAGCCGGTAGCCGCCTGGCCGGCGGGCGGATTGCCGGAGCACGCGGTGTGGACCAAGCAGTTCGCCTTCCAGGGCGGCAGGCCCGGCACGAGCGGGTTCTTCCGCGGCGAGGGCTGGCAGACGGAGGTGGAGTGGTCGAACTGGGACGAGCAGTTCGCGGCGGGGATGGCGGCCCTCTCGGATTAGACTTGTACGAGGAATCGTCTCGTCCGAGGCTGGCATGGACACGCTCACGATCACCCGACGCAACCCGATCGTCATTCCCAAGTCCATCCGCGAGTTGCTGCGCCTGCGCCCCGGGAAGAAGCTGCACGCCCTGGTGTACGACAGCCGCTTCGAGCTGATTCCCAGGCGCGAGGTCATCGCGTTGCGCGGCTTTCTGAAGGGCATCGACACATCCGTCGCGCGGGAACGGGATCGCTCCTAGGCGATCGATCGATTCCCATGCCCGCCCCGACCACCTCCGCCGATCTCGCGCGCGAAGTCTCCCGCCGCCGCACGTTCGCGATCATCTCGCACCCTGACGCGGGCAAGACCACGCTGACGGAGAAGCTGCTGCTCTACAGCGGCCTCATCCGCACGGCGGGCCTCGTGAAGAACCGCAAGGGCAAGCTGGCCACGAGCGACTGGATGGGCATGGAGCAGGAGCGCGGCATCTCCATCACGTCCAGCGCCATGCAGTTCGCCTACAAGGGACTGGTCATCAACGTGCTGGACACGCCCGGGCACCAGGACTTCAGCGAGGACACCTACCGCACGCTCACGGCCGCCGACTCGGCCATCATGGTGCTGGACGCGGGCAAGGGCGTGGAGGCGCAGACGAGGAAGCTGTTCGAGGTGTGCCGGCTGCGGAAGATCCCGGTGCTCACCTTCATCAACAAGCTGGACCTGCCGGGCCGCGAGCCGCTGGACCTGCTGGCGGAAGTGGAGGGCGCGCTGGGGATCCACGCCAGCGCGCTGGACTGGCCGGTGGGCAGCGGCCGCGAGTTCGCGGGCGTGGTGGACCGGCGGAGGGGCGACGTGCTGCTGTTCCACAAGACCTCGGCGGCGGGTGCGCAAAGGGCCGAGATGGAGCGGCTGCACCTGGACGATCCGCTGCTGGCCAGCCACGCCGATCCGGCGCTGCTGGCGCGCGCGCGGCACGACCTCGAGCTGCTCGAGGTGGCCGGCAACCCCTTCGACCACGCGGCCTTCCTGCGCGGCGAGGTGACGCCCGTGTTCTTCGGCTCGGCCCTCACGAACTTCGGCGTGGAGCCGTTCTTCGACGCCTTCGTCGAGCTGGCCCCGCCGCCCGGCGCGCGGACGGTGGACCTGCCCGACGGCGGCGAGGCGCCGCTCGACCCGGTGACGTCGCCCTTCAGCGCCTACGTGTTCAAGGTGCAGGCCAACATGGACAAGCGGCACCGCGACGTGCTGGCCTTCGTGCGCGTGTGCTCGGGCGTGTTCGAGCCCGACCTCATGGTGCGCCATCACCGGCTGGGCAAGACCATGCGGCTGGCGCGCCCGCACAGCCTCGTGGCCCGCGAGCGCGAGGTGCTCGACGTGGCGTATCCCGGCGACGTCGTGGGCCTGATCAGCCGAGGCACCTTTCGCATCGGCGACACGCTCTCGCTCGCGGGAGGCTTCGACCACAAGCCGCTGCCCTCCTTCCCGCCCGAGCACTTCGCGCGCATCGCGCCGCGCGAGACCTCGGGCCGGAAGCGCTTCGACAAGGGCCTCGAGCAGCTGGCCGCCGAGGGCACGGTGCAGCGCCTGTGGTCCGAGGAGGGCGACCTGCATGCGCCCATCGTGGCCGCCGTGGGCAAGCTGCAGTTCGAGGTGCTGCAGTACCGGCTGCGCGACGAGTATGGCGTGGAGACCACGCTGGAGGCGCTGCCCTACGAGTGCTCGGCCTGGCTCGAGGGCGATCGCGGCAGCTTCGTGGTCGGCGCGCGCTCGACGGTCGTGAGGGACGTGCGCGGCCGCAGCCTCGTGCTCTTCCCGACCGAGTGGGACAAGCGCCAGGCGGCCAAGCGCAACCCCGAGCACCAGCTGCGCGACGTGGCCTGAGCTCGCCGGGCTCGCGGCTTGTGCGCGCGGGGCGAGGCCTCCATACTGGCCGGGTGAAACGGCGCGCCCAGGGCCCTCGATCCGCGACGTACGGATCCGGTGCTCGGCGGGCGCGCGATCCGCAGGCGCTCGACGGCGCAGCCGTCCTCGCCGCGCTCGGCGCCAGCCCGGCGCCGATGACGGCGGAGGACCTCGCCGGCGCGCTGCACCTCTCCGCCGACCGTGCCGCGCGCCGCCGACTCGCCGCCCTGCTCGACGAGCTGCAGGCGGCCGGGTGCGTCTTGGCCAACCGCGCCGGCGCCTACCTCGTGGTGGCGCGCACCTCGCTCGTCACGGGCCTGGTGCAGGGCCGCGCCGACGGCTCGGGCCTTCTGGTGCCGGACGTCGGCCGCGAGCTGGTCGAGCTGCCGCCGCGCGAGATGCTGCACCTCTTCCACGGCGACCGCGTGGCCGTGCGGCCCGGTCCCGCCGATGATCGCGGCCGGCGCGCGGGCGAGGTGGTCGAGGTGCTGGCGCGCGGGGTGTCCGAGCTGGTCGGACGCTACCGGCTCGAGGACGGGGTGTCCTTCGTGGTGCCGAACGACCCGCGTCACGCCCGCGTGCTGCTCGTGCCGCCCGACGGACGCGATGGTGCGCGCGACGGCCAGGTGGTCGTGGCCGCGATCACGCACGCCCCCGATCGCAAGAGCCAGCCGCTGGGTCGCGTGCGCGAGGTG
>Ga0209382_10004719_pt1 | contig 18057 bp, 18 predicted proteins | sample SoiMetdeltSBSDD5_FD_187599 | JGI IMG/M metagenome (GOLD analysis project Ga0209382, IMG submission 187599) | Bulk soil microbial communities from a Populus tree surrounding site in Tennessee, USA - Soil MetaG P. deltoides SBSDD5 (SPAdes) (version 2) | ecosystem: Environmental > Terrestrial >...
CCGTCGGCGCCCAGAACGCCCGCCTGGTCCGCGAGGGGCTCGCGAAGCTCGACTGGCTCGTCGTCCGCGACGTCTTCGAGACCGAGACCTCCTCGTTCTGGAGCTCGGCGCCCGAGGTGCTGGACGGTACGATCGCCCCGTCCGAGATCGGCACCGAAGTCTTCCTGCTCCCTGCCGCCGTGACTCCGGAGAAGGACGGCTCGTACACCAACACGATGCGGCTGGTCCAGTACCACGACAAAGCCATAGACCCCCCAGGCGATGCCCGCTCAGAGGCCCACTTCGTCTACCACCTCGGCCTTCGCCTACGCGAGCTGTACGCCGACGGTGTCCTCGACAGGGACCGCCCGATCCGCGACCTGACCTGGGAGTACCCGACCCACGGCCCGCTCGCCGAGCCAGACGTCGAGGCGGTCCTGGTCGAGATCAACGGCTACACGGTCGCGGACGGCAGACCCGTCCCCAGCTACCAGGCCCTGCGGGACGACGGCTCGACGGCCTGCGGCTGCTGGATCTACAGCGGCATCATGCCGGAGCCAGGCCGAAACCGCGCCCGCGCTCGCCAGGGGGACGGCAAGGCGGCGCTTGACTGGGGTTACTCCTGGCCCAACAACGTGCGCGTGCTCTACAACCGCGCCTCCGCCGATCCGGACGGGCGCCCCTGGTCCGAGCGCAAGCGGTACGTCTGGTGGGACGACGAAGCGCAGCGCTGGACCGGACTGGACACGCCCGACTTCCCGCCCGCCAAAGCTCCCGGCTACCAGCCGCCGTCCGACGCCAGCGGCCTCGACGCGCACTCCGGAGCGCAGCCATTTCTGATGCTGGCCGAAGGACTTGGACGCCTGTTCGTGCCGAAAGGGCTCAAGGACGGCCCGATCCCGACGCACTACGAGCCGTTCGAGTCGCCGATGGCGAACCCGCTGTACCGCCAGCAGGTGAACCCCGCCGCGATCGGCCACGCCCGCGCCGACAACACGTACCACCTCGTCGCCGACGTGCGTTTCCCCCACGTCTTGACCACCTACCGGCTGACCGAGCACCACACGGCCGGCGCGATGAGCCGTTGGGTGCCCTGGCTCGCCGAGCTTCAGCCGGAGGGCTTTGCCGAAATCGGCACAGTCCTTGCCGAGGGACTCGGCATCGCGAACGGCGACTGGGTCGTGATCTCGACGGCTCGTGGTGCAATCGAGACGAAGGCTCTGGTGACGGATCGCGTCTCACCTCTGACGGTTGGCGGGCGGCGCCTCCATCAGATCGGGCTGCCCTGGCACTACGGCTACGTCGGGCTGGCGCGCGGCGCTGTCGCCAACGACCTGACGACGCTGGTCGAGGACCCAGACTCGTTCATCCACGAAGCGAAGGCGCTTACCTGCGCCGTTCGCCCTGGCCGGCTCCGTGGCGCCTAGCGAACTGCCGGTCGTGCCGTCAGCCCAGGCTGCAAAGCGAATGGGTTTCCTGACCGATGCCACCCTCTGCATCGGCTGCAAGGCGTGCGAGGTCGCCTGCAAGCAGTGGAACCAGCTCCCGATGGACGGCCTGGAGCTAACGGCGAACAGCTACGACAACACCGGTGACCTCGGCGCCACCACCTGGCGCCATGTTGCGTTCGTCGAGCGCTTCGAGGACGGCAAGCCCGCCTTCGACCAGCCGCCGTTCCAGAGCGGCTGGCTGATGCTGAGCGACGTCTGCAAGCACTGCGTCCGGGCCGGCTGCATGGAAGCGTGCCCGACCGGCGCCATCGTCCGGACCGAGTTCGACACCGTTGTGATCCAGCAGGACGTCTGCAACGGTTGCGGCTACTGTGTCCCGGCCTGCCCGTTCGGCGTGCCTGATCTCAGCATGTTCGACGGCAAGGCCCACAAATGCACGCTCTGCTACGACCGACTGACAGACGGACTGGAGCCGGCCTGCGCCAAGTCCTGCCCGACCGACAGCATCCAGTTCGGCGAGGTGCCGCGCCTGATGGAGCGCGCTCGGGACCGCGTCACGGAGCTCAAGCGGCTGGGCGTCGATGGCGCTCGGATCTACGGCGACGACCAGATCGGCGGAACGGGTGGAATCGGCGGCCTCAACGCGTTCTTCATCCTGACCGACGAGCCAGAGGTCTACAACCTGCCGGCACGGCCGAAGCTCCCACAGGACGAGACGTTGCCAGGCCTCCTCAGCACGCTCGGCGCCGCGCTGTTACTCGGGGCAGGTATGGTCTTCTCGTTCAGGAAACGGTAGCGTGCGCCACGTCCCGGAGCCCGAAGGACGACGCGGTCGGCGCCGCCCTCCCACGTACTACGGCGTCCCGCCGATCCACAAGCCGCACTGGAAGTGGCTGATCATCTCCTACTTCTTTCTGGGTGGCCTCTCAGGCGGCAGCTACGTCGTGGCCACCGCCGCCGAACTGTTCGGCACTCGCGAGGACCATGACACCGCCCGGATCGGCCGATACCTGGCGCTCCTGAGCATTCTCCCGTGCCCGATCCTCCTCATCCTCGACCTTGGCCGACCCGAGCGGTTCCTCAACATGCTGCGCGTCCTCAAGCTCCGCTCGCCGATGTCGCTCGGGACCTGGGGCTTGCTCACCTACAGCGGCATCGCAACCCTCTCGACCGCCGCGCAGGCGGCGAGAGACGGGTGGCGCGTGGGTCCGAGCGGCTTCCTTCGCTCGGTGCCGGGCCGATTCGTCGGCGCACTCGGAGCGCCGTTTGCCATGTTCGTCGGCGGCTACACGGGGGTGTTGCTCGGCGCCACGGCCGTGCCGCTCTGGGCAAAGAACGCGCGGCTGCTCGGACCGCTCTTCCTCTCGTCGGCGCTCGCCGTGTCGAGCGCGGCGATCTCGCTAATCCTCGCGTTGCTCCCCGGTCAGCGTCACACGGCCCTCGATCGGCTGCGTCGGGCCGAAACCGTGGCGTCAATGGCGGAGATGTTCTGTGTCGCCGCGGTGCACCTGAACAGCGGTCCGCTCGGCAAGCCGCTCGTCGAGGGCCGCCTGGGCCGTCTCCACCTTGCCGGCTCGGTCGGCCTCGGAATCCTGCTGCCGTTCGCGCTGCATGCCGTCGCGACCAGGTTGCGCCTTCCGCATCGCCCTGTCGTGATCCTTGCCAGCCTGGCGTCCCTTACAGGCGGCTTCATCATGAAGTACGCGGTCGTGATGGCCGGCCACGCTTCGGCCGATGACCCGGCCGCGACGTTCGAGTACGCCGGTGGCCGTCGGCGTCTGCCGATCGGCGAGGAGTCAGCGCCTTCCGAACACGGTGGAGGCCGTCCCCGATGAGCTTCGGTGCACAGGATCTCCGGCCAGGGAAGGACGTCTTCAGTGTGGAGGGCACGTACCTTGGCACGGTCATCTGGGTAGCCACGAAGCCGTTCAACTCTCTCCCTCACTCCCACGGTGGGGAGGGGGAGTCGGGGGAAGGAAGTTCACCGCCAGCTTTCAGCGGCGAAGCGATCGGACCGATGCCTACCGCCCATCTCGGGAACACTGGACCGTCCCGACAATCGCCGGCCACCGACTACGCGGCCGCGCCGGACGGGACGCCGTTACCACGCACCCGATCGCCGACCGAGTTGGTCGTGCTCCGACTTCTGACCTCGCTCAACTGGTCGACGCTCCGCCCGCGTCTGCTCCGGGTTCCCGTCAGCCTGGTCCAGGCCGTGTCGCACGAGCGCATCGTGCTGGCGCCGAGCTCCGACGCAGCCGCGGTTGGCTAAGGAGTGACGATGGTTGCCAGCCCCGCATTCGCCGAGCTTCTCCGCGAACAGACGCGAAGAGCACAGCCTCGAACGAGCTGACGGCAGCGGACGTGGGTGAGTTGCATCCGCGGTACAGACGGAAGCCCGGCCGAAGCCGGGCTCCCTTCGAAGCGTGCAGCGCACAGGTCGTCAGTCGTTCTGCGTCCCACGCAGCGGCCGACCGAAGTTCGGATCAGGCGGTGACTGGATAGGCCGCCGAATGGTGTCGCCGTCATCCATGCTGCGATCGTACGAATCATACGAGCCCGCCGGCGTTGAGGCCCGTGCGGGTACTTCGCCCTCTTCGTGCGTGGCGGGGACGAACTCCACCCGTCGCTCGGCGACACGATCACGTTCCGGGCTCGACATGCGCTGGCCCTTGTCTCCGGACGTAGACCTCACGCTCTGCGCAGAACGAATGCAGAAGCGGTGCCATATGTTGGAGCGATTCGACCAGACCTCAGCGAAGGTATCGCAGACATAGAAAAGTGCCTGAGCTTCATGCTCAGGCACTCATGACAGTTGTGTCATTTCAGGCAGGTGCGTTCCGTGCGCTCTCGCGCCACGCTGTGTTTCGATTGGCTACGAGATCAGCGGCTTCAGCGCCCGGCCGGGCGTCGCCCCCGTGTGCTCTGCCTTGTCGAGCACGAACGTCCCGCTCACCAGGACGTGGCTGACACCGGTCGCCGTGACGAGCGGATTCTCGTAGGTGCTCCGGTCGGCGATCGTGTTCTCGTCCCAGACCGCCAGGTCCGCGACGAATCCTTCGCGCACGAGGCCCCGGTCCTTCAGGCCGATCCGCAGCGCTGGCGCCGACGTCATCTTTCGCACGGCCTCCGCCAGTGGCATGATCTTTCGCTCGCGGACGAAGCGGCCGAGTACTCGCGCGAACGAGCCGTAGCTTCGGGGATGCCGCCGCGACCCGATGCAGAGCCCGTCGCTGCCGTGGGTCGCGAGCTCGTGGGCCAGCATCGCGTCGAGCGACCCCTCGGAAGAGGTTGACGGGCTCACGAATGAGACGCCCAGACCGGTCTCGACCAGAATGTCACAGACATAGGTTGCCGGAGGCTTGCCGGCCTCGTTGGCGGCCTCGGACACCGACCAGCCTTCGTATTGCTGGCTGGTGCCCTCGGTGATGCTCGCCATCGTGTACTGGTCCCAGGGGTTGCCCGCCGCCTCGAGCTCGGCCTCGATCCTGGCCCGTGTTTCTGGGTCCTTGAGCCGAGCGATGATGGCGTCCGGCCCGCCGACGTGAGTCCAGGCGGGGAGCCGGCTGTGAAGCAGCGAGCTCCCACGGGTGTACGGGTAGTTGTCGTAGCTCAGGTCGACGCCCTCGGCGCGAGCCTCCTCGTACAGCCGCAGGATGTCCCCTGGCCGGTGCTGCTTTCCGATGGCGTCTCCACGCTGGTGCGAGAGGTGGACCTTGACGCCCGTCTTGCGTCCGATCTCGATCGCTTCCTTGATCGGATCGAAGACCTTGTCGCCGAGACTGGACCGCATGTGGGTGACGTAGATGCCGCCGCGTCGTGCCACGACCTTACAGAGCTCGACCAGCTCGTTGGTGTCGGACCAGAACTGCGGCGTGTAGTCGAGCCCGGTCGCGAACCCGACGGCGCCGTCGGCCATGCCGTCCTCGACCAGCTGACACATGTGCTCCAGCTCGGTCGAGCTCGGGAGCCGGTCCTCCATGCCGATCACCTCAGCGCGCACGGCGCAGTGCGGCACCAGGAAGGCGACGTTGGTCGAGACTTTCCGGTCGAAGCGATCCAGGAACGAGGCGACCGAGGTCCAGTCCCAGCCGATATCCGGATTGCCGTTGAGCGCAGCGAGGTGCCGACGCAGCAACTGAAGCGTCTCGGGCGAGACTGGTGCGTAGGAGAGGCCATCCTGCCCGAGCAGGTCGGTCGTGACGCCCTGATAGACCTTCCCCTCGTGGCGCGGCTCCGCCAGCAGCATCACGTCGGCATGGGTGTGCATGTCGATGAAGCCGGGGCTGACGATCTGCCCGCCACAATCGATGGTCCGCGCCGCGTCCTCGGTTTCGACGAGGCCAACGGTCACGATTCGGTCCCCCTGGATGCCGACCTCGCCCCGGAACCACGGGTTGCCACTACCGTCGAGGATGCGCGCGTTGCGCAGGATCACGTCGAGCACGGATGCCTCCGTCACGAGATGTGAGTTACGAGTATCGAGGTGCGAGTGGATGATACTCGTCCCTCGCGGCTCGCTACGGTGGCGGGATCTTCTGCCGGCCGAGCTTCATCGGGGCATCGCCGAGCGATCCGACGTAGTACGGCGGCGAGACGGCTGCCCGGAACGCGGCGAGGCTCTCCTCGGTCGAGTCGATCGGCCAGGGCACGATCCAGCCGCCCTCGTTCGTCGGCTCGTCGAACCACATCACCGCCTTGATCTCCGGCAGCGCCTCTGGCAGCGCCCGCCCGAAGGCGTCGCAGATCCAGGCCGACTTCTTACCGGGATCGCCGCCGCGTTCATTGGTCGAGGTCTCGGCGATCATCCTCGGCTTGTCGGACGGCACAAAGGTGCCGATGTTCTCGAACGACGGCCTGAACACCCGATCGAGCAGCCGCCAGGTGTCGCCGTCCTCCCGCCAGTACTGCGGAGCGTCCCAGTTGTAGCCGTCAACCGCCACCCAGTCGACCACGTCGTCGCCGGGGTACCAGAGTCGAAGCGACTCTGGGTGGTTCTTTTCGCTGACGTTCCAGACCCAGGTGACGTGCCCGGCCCCGCGCTCGCCGAAGATCCGATGAATTCTCCGCCAGGCGGAGATGTACTCCTCGGGCGCGTTCTGGTGCTTGCCCCACGGGTACCACGTTCCGTTCATCTCCTGGGCGAACCGAATGAAGATCGGGCCGTCCCACTCGGCGACCTCGGACGCGATGTCCGCGATGTAGCCGTCGTGGGCGCCGCTCGCAACGTCGCGCATAAGGAAGCCGGCTTGATCGCCGGGGTTCGGAAGCTCCGGGTTCCACGGCACCCAGGTGATCATCGGGTAGGCGCCGCCCTCCGCGACCCGGCGCAGCCACTTGATGTCGATCCGGCCGCCAGGGCCGAGCCCCCAGTGCTCCCAGCGCTGGAGGATGCTGACGCCCTTACCAGCCTTCGACTCAAACTGACCGAGCGGGTCAGCCCCGCGCGAAACTCGCGGATCGTCGTACGCTGCCGGTATCCAGGCGCCGAGGTAGACCTTGTTCTCGCCGGTCGGGCCGGAACCGCAGCCGTCGGGTTGACCGTGTGGCCCGGCAGCCACTGACGCCGGCAGCAGGCTGATCGCCGTCGCGACGATCGTGGCGACTACGAGCGCGGCGGCGCGGGACTTCAGCACGGGACTGGAATCAGCCGACGTGCGCCACATCGTCACCTCGCGGACAACTGGATCGCTCCGTCGGCAAGTAGCTCGGCACGATCCGGGCCGCGCTGTCAGCAGGTCGAACGCCACGGCATCGACGTCGAGCCACCGATCCCGCGAGGTCACATGGCGTCCGTCCGCCCTTCGAGCCGCGCCAGAATGTCCCGCAGCGCCTGCGCCGCCGTCCCGAACAGGTCAGCGCCAGAAAACCCGCCAGCCTTGCCGGCCACCGCCAGATGCGGCTCCAGGGAGAGATACCCTTCGTAGCCGTCCTCGCGAGCGGCTGCCAGCACCTCGGCGATCTGCCCATCGCCCTGTCCGGCTGGCACCATCTGCTTCGGCTCCCGGCGCACGTCCTTGATCTGGATGTGATGCAGCCATGGCTTTAGCGTTCCGTACGCCGTGTCATGCGAGGCGATGCCCAGCGAGGCGAAGTTGCCCGTGTCGAGCGTGAGGCGCAAGCTCGGCGAGTTGACGGTCGCGAGCAGGTCGCGGCAGCGCTCCGGCGTGTCCCCCCAGAGGTCGCCCTCGTTCTCGAGCAGGAGGATTACTCCGGCTCGCTCGGCGGCACGCGCCCAGTCGCCGAGCCTGCTCACAACCTCGTCACGGCAGTCGGCGTGCGAAACTCCTTCGTGATACAACGAGAACATCCGTACGAACGGCGTCCCGAACGCCTGGGCCAATCGAATCGCCGTTTCGAGCCGCCCCTGTTCGTAGGATGGTGGCTCCGAGATCTGGCTCTTCCCGACCGGCGACGCGATCATCGCCACCTTCGCGCCTTTCTCGGCGAGCAGCGCCGTTAGTCGACGCACGTCCTCTCGGTCGAATTCGAGCACGTTGCGACCCCACGCCCCTCGAAGGTCGAGGTGGTGAATGTCGAGACTGGCAAGGACGTCAAGCTGCTCGGCCGGGTCGTCGGCGATCTCGTCGCCGAAGCCTGAGATGGTGAACGGTGATCTGGTCACGGAGCATCGTCCCTTCTGCACCTGATACGTTTCACGGACACGGCGCGTTCGGGCGATCGTAGAACCGATTCTGTTGACCGCCGGACCCGTCGTACACTAGGGTACGTCGCAACGTACTCGGCGGCGAGAGCGGCTCACCGCGTGGGAGGCGAACGTGTACGCGATTTTTGTCTCGGTGAAGATCAAGCCTGACAAGGTCGATCAGTTCCTGGAAGTGATCGAGGACGACTCGATCTGTTCGGTGCGCGACGAGCCAGGGTGCGTCCGCTTCGACGTGCTCCAGGACACGTCCGACCCGCTCCAGTACTACTTCTATGAGGTGTACCACGACGAGGCGGCGTTCCAGGCCCACACGCAGACGCCGCACCTCGCGCGATGGCGGGCCGCGTCGGCGGAGTGCGTGGAGGAGCAGAAGCCAACCATCCGGACCAACACCGTCTTCCCGCGCGACTACGCCTGAGCTCGAGCGAGGACGCGCGTGGATCAGAGCCCGCAAGGTTTCGCGAGCGAGGACGAGGAGGCAACGTACTGCCTCAGCCTGCTTCGCGACGGTGACCGCCACCAGCAGATCGTGGCTCGCGAGCGCCTGAGCCAGATCTTTGAGCGCCGGGGGATGTTGGACGAGGCCGCGCAGTGCCTCGAGAGCAACATCCGGGAGGGCGTGCGCGATCCGCGCGTCTACCAGCGCCTGGCAGGCTTCTACCGTCGGCAGGGGCGGCATGAGCTGGCCGACGAAGTCCTCGTCGAGGCACGGCGCCTTGCGGAGCGGATGTCGCGACCGCCGCAGGGTGGTGTTCGGCGCCCCGGTCCTGTCCGGCCAGGCCGCCCGGCCGGAGCGCCCCTGCCCAACGCACAGGATGCGCCGACGGCACAGCTTCCGGCTTCGACTGCACCACGTCCGGCGCCGCCTCCTGGAGACGTCGGGGAGCTGGAGTTGGACACCGTCGGCGCAGGTACGCCGGAGCCGATGTTCGGTCGCGAGGAGGAGCGCCCGGCCCCCGTCGATCGGCCGTGGTGGGTCTCCCCGCCGATGTTGATCCTGCTGATTCTGCTGTGCGGACCGTACGGCCTGGCGCTGATGTGGGTTCGCGGCGGCTACACGAAACAGGCCAAGATCCGAGCGACGGCCGTCTGGGCCGGGCTGATGGTGCTGATGCTGGGGGCGGCGGCTGTGACGATCCAGTCGCAGGTTGGCACGATCATCGCCGGCGCGGCCAGCATGTCCCCGCTGAGTCCGCCGGCGACGCCGAGAGTGTTCGGGACGCCGCCAACGGCCGCCGTTGTCCCCAAAGCGACGCTCCCGCCCGGGCTTGCCGCTGCAGCGCCCTCGCCGATCGCCTCGCCGGGCGTGCTGGGCAGCCAACCGCCTGGCATCGTGATCGCGCCGCCAGTTTCGACCAAACCGGAGGACGACGAGAGCGAGGGCGACGAGGAGCCGGGGGCGACCGCGAGCCCCGGACCTGGTTCGTCAGCTGGCGCTCCGCCTCCTGCCTCGAAGCCAGCCGGCGAGCAGGTCAAGGTGGCGAATACCGACGGCACCGGCGTCAACATGCGAGAGCGCCCGGGCGCTGCCGGCCCCGTCATCAAGACGATCCCCGAGGGCGCCGTGCTCACCGTCGTGGGCACGGACCAGCAGATGGACGGCAAGACCTGGAAGAACGTCAGCGACGACGCCGGTTCGACAGGCTGGATCGCGGCCGAGCTGCTGGAACCGGCCTAGCGCGCACTCGATGGGCGGGGACGGCCGGCTCCCGCCCGGCCTGTTCCCGTGAACCTCGCCACGGCGTCGGGAGTCTCAGTTGATCCTGCGCCGAAGCCGGTCAGGGTCGAATATCGCAATTCGGCGACCGCGCCGCTGGATCGCGCCGCGGTCTTCATACCAGCCGAGCAGTTTGTTCACGCTCGCCCGAGTTGCGCCAATCATCGCGGCGAGGTCTTCCTGTGTCATCGGCAGCTCGATCTCGATCGCGCCGTCGACATCGCGCCCGTGAGCATCGGCCAACTCGAGCAGCTTCTTGACCAGCCGGCCTTCCAGGTCCAGGAAGACCAGGTCCGCCATCGTCTCGTCAGCGCGGCGCACCATGCTGGCCAGCACGATCAGCATGCGCTCGGCGGCGGTCGGATTCGAGCGGATGAACGTCATGAAGTCAGCCCGCGAGAGGCTCATCGTCTGGACCGCTTCGAGCGTCTCGACCGTTGCCGACCTGGGCTCGCCGTCGATCAGCGCCAGTTCGCCGAAGCAGTCGCCTGGCCCGAGGATGGCGATCACCGCCTCCTCGCCAGTTTCGGCGTCCAGCACCACTTTTACCCGACCGTCGATCAGGAAGTGCAGCGAGTCGCCGGGATCGCCCTGGTGAAAGATGACTTCACCGCGCCGGTAGCTGCGCCGGCGCGCCGTCGATGCCAGGTTTGTCAACGACTCAGGCGGCAGATTCGCGAGCAACGGTGACCGGGCGAGCACATTTGATGTGAGCATGGCAGGCCAACCCTCCTCGCGGTGATCCGCCCGTCAAACCGGGCGCTCTGTCAGCAAGTTTACACGGTACGTGTCGATAGGAAGACGGACGCCGCGACGTTCCGCGAGTAGACTGGCGCTGCATCAAGTGACTGAGTGACTTTTGGGACGGTGGGCGAACATGACAGCGGTGATTCTCGAGCGCGGCGTCGACTCCCTTGTGACGACGGACAGTGTGCAGCGCGGTTGCGGGGCGCGCGACCTGCGTGAGCTGACCAGTGAGCTGACGACCGCGCTCGATGGTGCAATCTGGTCGTACATGCTGCGGGCCGAGCTGGAAGACGCGTTCGACGAGGCGCTCCTGCGGGCGGTCATCTCCGAGACACCGACATTCTCCGGACGAGCCCTTTACGCCTGAGGGTCGACGCAACGCTTGCTCGCCTTCCACTGCGATCCTGACCGATCCAGAGAGAGTAATTGGCCTGCGCGTCGCACTCGCGGGCGCCGTATCGCCAGGGCGCCCAGGGGTATACTCCCAGAGCAGCGGGCCCGTAGCTCAGTGGTTAGAGCGGGGAGCTCATAACTCAGCCCAAACCGTCCGATTCGAGCCGAACACGGCCGATCCTATCTGGTAGCAGAGCCCTCGGTTCCGATTCAGTTCGGACGCCGAGGGCTCTTTTCGGACCCAATTGGACCAGGAATTGGACCAGACCGGCAGACGGATCGAGTTGCCCCACTGCTGCCTTCCATGCGAGAGCCGGCCGGAACACCTTGAACAGCCGGCTCTAGTTCGGCTATCATTGAGACTAGAATCTCCGCACGGGGAGAGCCGACGACAGCTCGCTCTCGGGGCGCTGCCAGATGGCAGCACAAGACCCAGAAGGCCGCCTGTGGTCAGTCCTCTAAGTTGGACGACAGGCGGCCTAGCTCTTTTGTGCGCGCAGGTTCGATGGAGCCCAGATGCCTCATGCGATTGGGGATCAGTGGCTAGCGCCCACCGAGGCCGCTCGCATCCTTGGCCTCACGACTGACCGCATTCGTCAGTTTTGCAACGAGGGCCGCCTGACTCACCTACGGACTCCGCTGGGCCGATTGATTGAGGGCGCCAGCGTCGAGCAAATGCGGGCCGAGCGTGAAGGACGGCTTGCCGCTCGTGGGAGGACGGCATGACGACGGATCGCGCGGGTAAGCCGCGCCCGCTGCTCTCGGTGCCAGAGGCCGCCCGCGAGATCCTGGGCATCGCCGCAAGCACCGCCTACGAATGGCTGCGGAACGACACGCTTCCCGGAGCCGTGCTCATCAACGGACACTGGCGCGTACGGCGCTCCGTGCTAGAAGCCTGGCTCGCCGGCGGCAACGTGCCGAGTCAAGAGGCACACGCCACCCCCGTTTAGCCGCCCGCATCGTCCAAGGTGTCGTCCACACGGATGATGGGCGGCACCGCCATCCGAACCTCATCACCGCTCGAACTGTCGTCTCACACGGAAAGGAGGTGAGCGCGCAGCCCGACCGCAGTAAGACCCACTGGAATCTTGATGACCGTCCACCCCGAACTGACCACCCACCAGACCACGACCAGCCGGCCAGAATCGCTCAACAGCGACCCGTACAGCGCCCTCACGCCCGCACCCGGCCCCGAGGTCACCCCGTACCCTACAAGACCCGCGAGAGCACGCAGGGCGCACACCAGGCCCGACCGCTGCCTACGCACCAACCAGTCTCTTCCGCGTTTCGAGCCTCTCCCTCCCGACCGCTTCGTCCTGGGCGTCGATGACACCCTGCTCGGCTACCTCGACCCCCGCTGGGGGAGCTGGACCCGGAACACCTGGGAACAGATGCAGGCTCGGCGCGACGGCATCCCTGCTGACGAGTTCTGGGCGTCAATGTGGCGGGCTCGCTGGTGGCCGGAGCGCGAACGACTGGGCGCCTGGCTCCGCGAACTGTTCAGTGCATGCTGGATCTCGTTCTGCAAGCATGGACGAGTGATCTACGCGCACGAGCAGTCGTTCAGGCGGTGCCGGCGGCCGATCTGCGGCTGTCACCAGCCCGGCGTGTACCCAGAGCAGTTCCTAGCCTCGGCGCTACGGCTGGCCGATGAACCGCCGATGCCCGTCCGTGAGGTTCCAAGCGGGAGGGCAGCATAGACCGGCTCAGGAAAGAGAATGCCCCTCTCCTTGACCACGGGAGAGGGGCTGAAGCCCGAACCGCATCGACTTTCGATCATCACCACAGGGGCGACCCATACCCCGAAACCGATCCGGTTTGTTTCAGGATCGGGGTGACAATCCTTTCGAGTAACCATCGTGGATAGTAGCAGTTTCAACCCCGTTTCAGCGAACATCGGGGACGACATCTTGTCGAACGTGTGCCATTTCCCGGACGGAGGATCGCTAACTCACACGCCGGCAAACGAAACCGATCCAGACAGGGGCACGGAGCCTATTCCTTCATTTGATTCGTTTCTTTCGCCGGTAAATACGGATGACGAAACCGACGAGGAAACCGACAAGGAGCGGCCCGTCCCCGTCCCACCGTTCCCGACATGGGTGCTGCCGCCGGCCTTGCGCCACCTGGCCGACGAGGGCGCGGCATCTCTGGGCGTGCCTGCCGAGTTGGTCGGCGTCCCCGCCCTGGCCTTCGCGGGCGGCGTGATCGGCAATCACGCGCGGCTTGTGTTGAAGCGCGGATATGAGGTCCGACCGATCCTGTGGGCCGCTGTTGTGGCGCCGCCCGGCAGCGCGAAGTCCCCGGCGCTGGCCCTGGCGCATGAGCCGGTATCGGTACTCCAGCAGGAGGCAGACGACCACGGGACGGGGGATCATCTCTACACCACCGACGCGACTACTGAGGCCATCGCCCCGATGGTCAAGGCCGCGCCGGGGTTGACGTTCACGCGGGACGAGCTGTCGGGCTGGGTCGGCTCGTTCGACGCCTACAAGAAGGGCGGGAAGGGTGCGGATCGTGCGAACTGGCTGAGTTCGTGGACGGGGGCTCCGCTCCGTGTCAACCGCAAGGGCGATCCTCCGATCACTGTTCCCAAGCCTGTAGTGTGCGTCGTCGGCGGCATTCAGCCCGACTGCCTCCGGCTGCTCGCGGACGAGGCGGGTCGCCACGACGGATTCGTGGACCGCATCCTGTGGACGATGCCCGAGGTCGCGCCAAGCCGCTGGACTGAGGACGAAGTCAGCGACGAAGCGCGGGCCGCGTACCTGGCCCTCCTACACCGTTTGAGGGAGCTACCCCCCGACCAGGAGGTCACGTTGAGTCCCGCCGCTAAAGCGGCATGGGTGGAGTGGCACGACCACAACCAAGCGCTTCTCGACACGGTCCGGGGGCTCACGGCGGGGATCTACTCGAAGTTGCCCGTTCAGGTTGCGCGGCTCGCGCTCATCCTTCACTGCGCTGAGCACCCAACGGACCCGTCAGGCGTACCGCTCTCCCTGGACACCCTGCGCGGGGCGACCGAGCTGGGGGAGTACTTCCGCGCCCACGCACACAAAGTCATGTTGTACTTCGGGGCGGAGGCCGGGGAGCCGACGGGGCTGCCCTCGCGGGTGCTCAACATCCTGCGGAACGCTTCGGACGAGTGGACCAGCCGAACCGTGATTCACAGGGGGTTGGGCGGGGGCGTCAAGGCCACTGAGTTGACCGCTGCTCGCGATCTTCTTCGTGAGAAGGGCTTGATAGAGTGGCGGACGGTTCGGACGGGGAAGAAGGGCCATCCGCCCGAGGAGTGGCAACTTACCGGCGAAAGAAACGAATCAAATGAGGGAAATGCCGTAGGCGCGGCGTGACGGGGTGGGGGTTGGGGTCCGCGCACATCGCGGCGGGCCTCAGCCCCGCTTCCTGCCGAGTCCGGGCTGTCGCCGCAGATGGGAGCAGCGTGACCGGCTAGCACGGCTGTAGCTTGCTGAGGTCGGTTCTCCTGGCGCCGACAGCGTTCGCGCCGGGGATGGAGAAGTCCCAGGAGTCGCGCGGTCCCAGCCCGTCCTGCTTCCTCGCTGAGACGGTTTTCAGGCGGCTACCCTGCTGGTTGACCAGCGCGTACTCGACCAGCACGCAGGCAACCCTCGACGGGCCGTTGTTCTGGACAGTGCCGGTGATGCGCGAACCATCCCACGAGGAACTGGCCTGGAGGTTGTGGGCGGATGCCTGCACCGGCGCTCCGCGACACCCCGACGTGAGGATCATCACCATGAGAATGACGGCAACCCCTGGCATCACATACTGACGCATGGCGGCCTCCTGATCGGTCAGCGGCAGCTCGATACGGCCAGCGTAGCAAGCCTCCTGGTCACTCGCTGTGACCCGGCTCACACATGGGGGCTGCCCGACCGGGGCCGGGCGGGTCAGCCGATCTTGACGCCTTGTCCAATCCGGAAAGGTCGGGCTGGTGAATGGCTCTGGGCCATCGACGCCCGTCTATCTCCTGGTCGGGATGCCCGGACTTTGCCTGCCGAGCCTGATGCTGTCATCCGGTCTGGGTCGGAATGGGGTGGCGGTGAGGTAACTGATAAACAGGTGTTAGGGAGTTACTTCACACGCAATCGACATCTCACTGCAAGATGAAGCAATTGACCTCTGCGAGCCCCGTTTGAAGGTCTGACACGATCAGGACGAGGCTGAGTCACTGGGTCGGGGCGCAGTACCCGTGGTGACGGCAGGACCATCTCCCACCGCGACGGCGCCGGGCTCGTCGGGCGGGCGCGGACGTAGCAGATCCTCCCGAAGCAACCGTTGCACACTATGAAAGGGTCCCCAAACTCGCGTCACGAACTTGCTGCCTCTAGACGGCCCGACAAATTCCTTCAGGCTGGTCAGGGTCGACAGCTCTGTCCCGGCCGACCTTTCTGTGAAAGTTGGGCGCTGTTCCTCGTACTCCTCAATCACATCTCCGAGATAGTCCTCAATTGTCTTTAGCGACCTGACCAAATCAGCGGGCCTTCTAAATGCGTGCTCGCTCGTCTCAACATCACGCACGAGGTTCTCGAAATCAATCTGAGCCCGGTTGATCGCCTCCATGTGTGCATCGTACTCAGCCGCAACAACGTAGACTTTGCCGGGATCGCCTCGCGTTTCGCGCCCGAGCGCTCGGAACTTACGGCGGGCAACCTTCACGTCGGTGTAACCCTTCATCGCCCTGGTGAGGGTCGACTTCAAGAGATCCTCTCTGTACTCCAAGTCTATCCTGAGAAGATCGCGCTCTTTATCTTCTTGCTGCCTTCGCCGCTGGTACTCCAATGACCCCAAAGAGACCAAACCGCCTATCACGGTCACGACCAGAACTTGAAGGGCCGATTTCGCCACCTCCATCTCGACGGTGCCGTTCTGAGGGCGAATGACGAAGCCCATCACGACGATTACCGAGACGCTCAGGATGAACAGGACCGCCAGCAGGATGAACAGCCAGGTTCTGATCTCCGCTGCCGTGCGAAACCTCGGCTTCATGGTCCCGCCTCCCCAGTCGGCTCGTCATTGAGCCCCAGTCAGTGCCCCACGGACGCTTCCGCATGCCCCGGGACTGAGAACCGGACCGGACCGCCCCACCGTTGCCTTGATTCGTATAGAGAGTGAAACGCGACTTATCCGTACGGTACGACAAATTGGGACGGGTAGCAAGTCCTACTTCACGGGTGTGGTGCCCGGTCGGTAGACCGTCCCGACTGCCGCCTTACGACCCGAGGCCAGCGTCGATCCTTACGACTCACGGCGCCGCAAGCCGTCTTACGACCTATGCCCATGCGAAGAGAGCCGACCAGCCCAGTCCGCCCGGTGTCTGGTCGCGGCAAGCTCCCCTGCCTGGCCGGTCTGACCAGGAGGGGAGCTGCCCGGTGAGGACGGCCGACCGTGTGGTAGGGGTACAGGCGGCCGGCCGTCCTCTGGGAGCCGCGCCCGTCCCCGTAGGGGTTCGGAGACGGGCGGGCGAGTGAGTTTGTCGGGGTACTACTTGGCGTCCAGGACGCTGAGGTCGATGCCTTCGAGCCATCGCGGGTCGGGGTCGCTCCCTGTGATGCCTTCGTCATCATCCTTGAACACGACGCGTCCGCAGACGACAGTGTACGTCGGCTCCTCCCGGGGCTTGGCGCGCTCGTCCTTCAGAACGTCCAACGCTCGCTCCAGGAGGGCGATCAACTCGGCACCCTTGCCAACGAGCCGCACGGCTCCGTCATCCTCACTGATCTCGACGGCCCACTCGTCCTCGTCGTGGGTCTGCTCGGCGCTCACGTCCGCGTCGCGCGAAACATCGAACTCGCAGTGCATCATGCACGCTCCTGGTTGGATTGGGTGGGTTTCCAAGACCACCCTCTTACACTTCCCATTCTACTCTATCGATACAGTAGTGTCATGCCCAATCCTCGCCAAAACGAGCGCACTTCTACGGTATCGCTAGGGTGTATACTTTGACCAGGAGGTCAGATGGCAGACGACACCAAAACCGGCTCGGAACTGGGGCGCAAGCTCGCGGCGCTTCGGCCGACCGTCGAAACAACCTGCTCGGTCTGTGGGCGGACGTTCATGGGCCGCGCACGCAAGCGCAAGCCAGGCGAGGAGCTGAAGCCGCTCGCCCAGTATTGCTCGGCGGACTGCCGCGCGAAGGCGCACTACCAGGCCAACCGGGATGCTCGGCTCGAGTACCAGCGCCGACGGCGGCAGACTAAGACCGGCACGGACTCGGCGGACGCGGGAGCTGCCACGCCACAGTAGGCCCGGCACTGCCCCGCGCGGTCCTTCCTGCACTGTCCGGGCGACGAGCCGGCTGTTGCCCTGCTTTCTGGGGCCGAGCCGCAGCGCCAGCGTCCTATCCCCAGCCCTCTCCCTACTCCCAGGCCACACCCAACCCCGGCCCTATTCCCCATCCCCGACTCGATCTCTACCCCCGGCCAGTCCCTACCCCTCTCCTGCCCATCCTCGATCTCACTCTTTGCTCTGCCGTCTCCAAACAATTCAGGGGGGATCTCTCATTCTATGTTGATGCTATGCGTTCATGGACCCGCGCGATTTTTACTATCAAAAGTTTGGGGCAGTCGGGCCGTGCTCGATGACGTTGCCCTCGGCATCCGCGATCAGGTCTCGCAGGCGGTAGTAGCGCGGGGTGAGATGGCCCTGCCCAAGACGGTTTCTACCAAGCGTCGTCGCGAGTTGGTAAAGACCAGTGCGCCCGAGACGGTTGAGCAGTGGCCCTACCTCATCAAGTTTCACGTCGGCCGTAGCTGAAATTACCCCAATGAGCCGCTCCCATTCCGCAGATGGCGTCCCCCCTATGGTGTCCGTATCGGGAGCTGTCGCCTGAATAGAACCCTCTTTGCCGAAGTGGCTATCGAGGATGGTGAGCGTGCGCAACTCCCTGAACGACAGATCGTCCAGGATGCCCAAAAGCTCCTCGAACTCGTCTACGTCGGCGATACTGTGTTCCTGATCTCTAGCGAAGCTTCGCCTCAAACCGATGAAAGCAGGTGCGTCCGGCGCAGCGTGAGCGCTGGCCGGACGCGGTTGGGTACGATCGGATCCATGCCTGACAAGCTACGGAGCCGGCGATGCCCAACGTT
>Ga0209382_10004721_pt1 | contig 18052 bp, 20 predicted proteins | sample SoiMetdeltSBSDD5_FD_187599 | JGI IMG/M metagenome (GOLD analysis project Ga0209382, IMG submission 187599) | Bulk soil microbial communities from a Populus tree surrounding site in Tennessee, USA - Soil MetaG P. deltoides SBSDD5 (SPAdes) (version 2) | ecosystem: Environmental > Terrestrial >...
GATGTCATGGTGGGTCGGTTGCTCCAGCGGAACACCGGAGCGGTGTGTTGCTCGTGTTGAGAGCAACGGAAGTGCCAGCCTTCGCGCGTCTCTTCTCTGCCGCGCTACGGCCAGGTCTTCGACGTGTCGCGCACGCTTTCGAGCGCGCTTCGGCCAGGTCTGCGACGTGACGCGCATGCTTTTGGGGCATCCAGACGAGATTTTCCGCGTGAGAGAGGCTCAGCGTTGGAACCGCGGGTAAGAGTGTGTCAGCTGCTACACAGTGGACCGCGTCTGGCACTTTCAGGTCGTCACGCGTTGTCCAGCGAAGTTCGCAACGCGTGACGATCTCGCCGAAGCGCGTGATGAATACGCGCGCGAGAGGCGGACCGCGAAGGCGGACCGCATCGACACATGCGGAACATTCCAAAGCATAAATGAGCACTCAGAAAAGGCGAGACAGGGAGGTCCGTTCAGACGCTCCCTGCACCCACAAGGCAGGTTGTGTGAGGCGAGTCTGGTTGCCCCAGCGGAACGCCGGAGCGGCAGGCCGGGTGGTTTCACCGGACGCCGTCTAGAGAGCAACCGAAGTGCCAACCAGGTTCGCGGAATTTCCTCGCAAAATCTTCGGCATTCAACCACAGCCGTGTATAAAAGCTGGGCTGCTGTGTAAGAGGTGACATACGCTGGGCGATCAGGGTCTCTACTTACCCCGTTCAGGGAATCGCTGACGGAGGATCCGTTGGCGGAGTGGGGCTGACGGGAAACGGACGCCGGCCATACGACCGCGCCGGTCGCTGGGAACGGCCCAGGTGCATGCCGTTGTAAAGGATCGCCGCACCGAGCGCGACGAATGCGCCCCCCACGCCCAAACCAACCGAAAACTCCCCGGCGCTGAACGTCAGCAGGATCATCAGCGCGATGCCCAGCCCGACGGTCAGCGTGCCCGCCGTGCGCCATCGCTCGCTTTTGAGGCCGGCGCCGCTGAAGGCCTCGACCCCCTCCTCGAATCCGAGCGGATCGCTCTCGGGCGCCGGCAGCAGCCCCCGCTGGATCATGGCCAGCCGTTCCCGATGCTCCATCTCGCGGACAGCCCGGCGATTGACCATCGCCATCCAGAGCACCGCGAGTGCTGCGAACACCACGATAGTTATCAACGTCACGATCACTTCTTCTTCCCTCACGCGCGCTCCTGTCTGAAACTGAAGATATTAGAGCGGGGACGGGGGAGGATTGTTTCAGCAGACTCCTCATTGCCAACATTGCCAACATTGCCAAGATTGCCAACATTGCCAAGATTGCCAACATGGCAAGATTGCCAACATTGGGCGGCAGGGTTTGGCGAATCTCTGCGCATGTCGCCGCTCTGCCCGGGTGCTTTTCAATGTTGGCAATGTTGGCAATGTTGGCAATGTGAGACGGCACCAGTGAAACAATTGCCGACCGTCAGGACTCTAATGGTCACGGCGGATGCAGTTCGACGAACGTGAGCTCATCGAGCGGTGCCGGACCGGCGACGACACCGCGTTCGCGGAGCTCGTGGACCGGTACAAGGACCTGGTCTATGGCCTGATCCACCGGATGGTAGGGGATCGCGGTCTCGCCGACGATCTCGCGCAGGACGTGTTCCTGAAGGTTCATCGCGGCCTGCCGTACTTCCGTGGCGAGGCGCGGCTGTCGACGTGGATCTTCCGGATCGTGCAGAACGTCTGCGTCCAGGCACGAAGCGGCCGCCCGCCGGACGTCCCGCTCGATGGAATCGGGGGTGATCGGCCGCCGCGCCAGTTCGGATCCGAGGATCGGGCGTTCGACTCGCTCGAGGATCGCGATCGGCTCGACAAGGCGCTCGCCCGGCTGCCACCAAACTATCGGATGCTGGTGGTGGCGCACTACATCAAAGGCGTGCAGTACGAGGCGCTGGCCGAGGCGCTGAACCTGCCGCTCGGAACCGTGAAAACGCATTTGCATCGGGCCAAGCGGCGCTTGCGGGAACTACTGGAGAAGTAAGACGAAATGGAGTGCGCGGACGTTCTCGATCTCGTGGAGCCGATCGCCGCAGGTGACCTGCCGCCGGACGAGCGGGTGCGCGAACATCTGCACAGCTGTCCGGCCTGTGCCGGCGCGCTCGCTTCCGCACAGCGTCTCGAGACGCTGCTGAAAGGGATGGAAATCCCCGCAGCACCGGCGGCCTTCGCCAGCCAGGTGCTGCAGCGCATCCGCCGCGACCGGTGGCGATCCGAGCAGAACGTCGATCGCCTGTTCAACGTCGCGATCGTCGCCGCCGTCATCCTCATCGCCGGCGGCCTGCTGGCGCTGTTGAACGTGGGAACGGTGATGAGCCTGACCGGATCCCTCTGGACGTTGCTGAAAGAAGGCAGCCGCGAGACGGTACGAACGGCTGCGCCCACGGTTCTCACCTACATCGCCGCCGCCGGCCTGCTCGCATCCGCCCTCGGCATGTGGGCCTGGGCGGAACGGCGGATGCAGTTCTGACCCGGGATCCGGGAGTCCGGGGGCCGTCGTCGGGGGCCGGGGTCCGGTCGTCCGTTGTAGACTCCGCCCATGCCGACCAAGTCAGTCCAGACTGTGAGCGAGTATCTCCGCAGCCTCGATCCCGAACGGCGCAGGATCCTGTCGGCGGTGCGCAAGGTCGTCAACGACAACCTGCCGGAGGGCTACGTCGAAGGCGTGACTTACGGGATCATTGCCTGGTCGATCCCGCTTTCCACGTTTCCCGACACCTATAACGGTCAGCCGCTCTGCTGTGCCGCGCTTGCCGCAAACAAGAACTACAACACGCTCCACTTGATGGGCGCCTACGGCGATTCCGCGCAGAAAGCCTTCCTTCGTGAGGAGTTCGAGAAGCGGGGCAAGAAGTTCGACATGGGCCAGGCCTGCCTGCGCTTCCGGACGCTCGACGATCTGCCCCTCGACGCGATCGGCAAGGTGATCCAGCGCCTGCCGGCCAAGGCGCTGATTGCGAGCCACGAAGCCGCGCACGCCCACAAGACCGCGCGCGCGAAGACGCGCAAGTCCCGCTGAAGCCATCCGGGTGCTTTCAATCGCAGGTGGGCTGTTCGCGGCGCCGGGATCGTGAACAGGGAGGTCAGGAGATTAGGAAAAACTGAGCCTGCCTCGCCGAAGCGCGAAGCGCGAAGGCGGGTCACGTCGTCTGACGAGTTGCTGTCAGGCCAAGGTTCTCTCGTCGACGATCGAACACTGCATCCGCCGCCCGAAACAATCCCAGGCTGATCGCGAAGCAGACGCCGGTCCAGACCAGCAGCACCAGCGGCGCCAGCGTCGGGCGATCGAGTCCGCGAGACGTGACGAGGGAAATCGCCATCCCCGGTGCGGCTGCGGCGAGAAAGCACAACATTCCGAGCAGGCCCGCCGCGCCGTGCGCATTGCTGTTCCGACCAATGCTGTTGAGATCGACCGGCCGTGGAAAGATCGCCGACAGGATGGCGGCAACGGGTGAAACGAGCAGGTACGCCGACGCCAGCGTGAGCGGAATGCACAGCCACAGCATCGGATCGCCCGACGGGAACAGGATCCCCGCCGCCAGGAGGCAAATGCCGGCCGGGATCGAGGCGATCAGCGCGTTCCCGATCGCCTTTCCCCGCAGCAGCGCCGAGGTCTCGAGCGGCGAGAGCATGGCCAGAGTGAGCCCGGCGCGATCGATCGCGAACTGATTCATCGCGAGCGGCAGGATCGACATCAGCGAGACGAAGGCCGCAAACGACGCCAGGCCGAGACCACTCTCGACGCTCAGCGGCCCGAGGTCCATGCCACTCCGGCCGCGCATCATCATCACCGCGACCAGACCAAAAACGACAATGGGGGAGAGCAGTGTGGCGCGGCCACGCGGGGTTCGCAGCGCCAGCCGCAGCTGGTTGAGGGCGACTGCGGACGCTGCCGCTGACGAACCCGGAATGCGCCATCCGGAGGACGTCGTGGACACCGTGCGGGAGCCGCCAACCGAGCCCGGAGAGCTGAGCACGCGGGCAAAGGCGAGCAGGGCGAGCGCGTGCAGTGCGCCGGCCGTGACCACCAGGGTGCCGAGGGAGCCAAGGGCCGCCGGCAGATTCGCGTCTGCCGACCGCAGACTTCGCGCATACATCTCGGACGGGGCCGCGGCGAAGGCCCGTCGTTCGAATTCCGACCAGAGGCGTGGTGCGTCCGTTTGCTGATGGGGGCGCTCGACACCGGGACGGCTGCCGCGATGGCGCTCTGAGCCCAGGAGCCCTGGCAGCATGCCGATCAGAGGCAGAAACACCACGACGAGCAGCGTCATGAGCTCCGCGCGGCGCCGGTCGCGAACGATCAGGTGAACCGTGCTCGTCACGAGCTGTGTAATCCCGACGAGGGCCACGAGGAGCAGCAGGCCAGCGGCCGCTGCCATCGCCGCCACCGGCAGGTTACCGGCGCTGGCAACTCCAAGTGGCAGCGCGATCACGGACGTGGCGGCGAGCAGCACCCATGGATCGGTCAGCGCTGAAATCGACTGCGCGAGGTAGAGCACGTGGCGTGGAATGGGCAAAAGCAGCAGGCGTACGGCGTTCGTGCGCTCGGACCCGGGCAGGAGAACCGGCCCGATGATGGTGAGCACGCACGCCGCGAGGAGCGCGAACCGGATGAGGGCGAATGCGATGCCGGCGTCACCGCGTCCGAGCGTCCATCCGGCCAGCGCGCCGGCGCCGGCGAGAGCCACGGCGGACGGGAGCATCACGAGCGCCGCGATTGCCGGCGCGAGCTGCTCGAAGGCGGCCGAGAACCGCTCGACGACGTCGCGGCTGCCGCGACGCTCGAGGGAGTTGATGAGAACCCGCCATCGCAGCCACCCGAATGCCCGGAGTGTTCGCCACATACTTCTAGAACCAGTCCAGCTCGGCGCGCGTGTGGGCTTCGCCGCCCACCAGCCCGATGAACAGCTCTTCGAGCGTTTGGCCGGCGGAGCCGCGCAGCTCCGCGACCGAAGCCTGGGCGACGAGCTTTCCCTGGACGATCACGCCGAGGTGTGTCGAGAGCCGCTCGACGATTTCGAGGATGTGTGACGTGAGAAAGATGGTGCCACCGCGGGCCACGAACGACAGCAGCAGATCCTTGATCTGCCGCGAGGCGACGGCGTCGATCCCTTCGAAGGGCTCGTCCAGGAACAGCAGGCGCGGCGCAGGCAGCAGCGCTGCCGCCAGCGACAGCTTCTTGCGCATGCCGTGCGAGTAGTCGGTGACCAGGGTGTTGCCTGCCGACTCGAGCGCCATCAGCTTCAGCAGGTCGGCCGACCGTGCGTTCGCGGTGGCGGTGTCGATGCCGTGCACGTCGGCGACGAAGCGCAGCGTCTCGCTCGCGGTCAGCCGATCGAACAACGCGAGATCCTCCGGGACGACGCCGATGCGCCGCTTGACGGCGACGGGATCGGCCAGCGGATCGATCCCGAGAATCCGCATCGAGCCGGCCGACGGCCGCAGCAGGCCGGTGAGGCACTTGATCGTGGTCGATTTGCCCGCGCCATTCGGGCCGAGGAATCCGTAGAAGCTTCCGGCCGGTACCGCGAGATCGATGCCATTCACCGCACGGAAACTGCCGAAATCCCGAGTCAGGCCGTGCGTTTCCACCGCCAGTTCCATGGCGCGATTGTATACGTGGGTCTCGGGAAAGCCTCAGCTCACCCGCCGGTGTCGAGCGCGCTGATCAGCGCCGCGGTGAACTGCGGCACATCGTCCGGCTTCCGGGAGGTGATCAGGTTGTCGTCATGGACGACCGGGCGATCCACGTAGAGACCGCCCGCGTTGGTGACGTCGATCGCGATTGACGGCCAGCACGTCACCGTACGGCCGCGAAGCACGCCGGCCGAGATCATCACCTGCGGGCCATGACAGATCGCGGCGACCGGCTTGCCCTCGGCGGCCATCGCACGGGTGAGGTCCACCATCGCGTGGCGCATGCGCATGCGATCGGGCGCGTAACCGCCGGGGATCACCAACGCGTCGAAGTCGCCGCTGCGCACCGCACCGGCCGCCGCATCGGAGGTGACGACGAGGCCGCGTTTCCCGGTGTATTGCCGGGCTGCGTGCGGCCCGACCAGCGTCACGGCGACACCGGCCTCGGTCAGGCCAGACACCGGTCCGGTGAGCTCGCTGTCTTCGAATCCATCCTCGACGAGGACCGCCACGCGCTTCCCCGACACGCTCATCGGCGGATTGTACTTTCTCCGGGATCCGGGATCCGGGGTCCGGGGTCCGCAGAAGCCGGTGGTAATCAGAGGCAACGAGCCGCTCGCATTGTTCGAGTTGCCCCTAAGTGGCACCGGCGCCCCGGACCCCGGACCCCGGACCCCGGATCCCGGAGAAGGTGATGGTACGATCGACCTGAGTCCATGAACCGTCTCGCCGGCGAACGGAGTCCGTATCTTCTGCAGCACGCAGCAAACCCTGTCGACTGGTATCCGTGGGGCGACGAGGCTCTTGCCAGAGCGCGCGATGAGGACAAACCGATCTTTCTGTCGATCGGGTACTCGACCTGCCACTGGTGCCACGTGATGGAGCACGAGTCGTTCGTGAACGATGCCATTGCCGAGGCGCTCAACCGCAGCTTCGTGTCGATCAAGGTGGACCGGGAGGAACGGCCCGACGTCGACCGCGTTTACATGGCTTTCGTGCAGGCCACGACCGGGTCGGGCGGCTGGCCGATGACCGTCTTCCTGACTCCCGATCTCAAACCTTTCTACGGCGGAACCTATTTCCCTCCGACATCCCGCTGGGGGAAGCCGGGCTTCCTCGATCTGCTTGGAGAGCTGGCGCGGGTCTGGAAAGAGGATCGATCCCGGGTGGAAAAGGCGGCCGGTGAGCTGTTCGGTCGGCTGCAGCTCGTAACGGCATCGCGCGGCGCGAGCGGCACGGAAGCCGTCATCGCGGACGAGGAGTCGCTCGACGTCGCCGTCGAGCAGTTCCAGATGACCTTCGACACCCGTCACGGCGGATTCGGCGAAGCGCCGAAGTTTCCGCGCCCCGCGGAGCTTCTGTTCCTGCTGCGCGAATATGCGAGGAGGAAGGCGCGAGGCCGCGGCGCCCAGGCGCCGCTGCTCATGGCCACCGAAACGCTGCGCGCGATGGCGCTCGGCGGCATGCGCGATCAGATCGGCGGCGGCTTTCACCGCTACTCGGTCGACACGGAATGGCGAGTGCCGCATTTCGAGAAGATGCTGTACGACCAGGCGCAGCTCGTGCTCGCGTACCTCGAGGCCGGCCAGGCGTCAGGTGATGCGTTCTTCCTCGAGGTCGCTGCCGACACGCTGCAGTACGTGCTCCGCGACATGACCGATCAGGCGGGTGGGTTCTACTCGGCTGAGGACGCGGACAGTGTTCCGCCGGAAGAGGCTGCCAATCCTGCCCGTGCTGAAAAGAAGGAAGGCGCCTTCTACGTCTGGACCGATGCCGAGGTTGCGGCACTGGCAGGAAACGACATCGACGTGGTCCGCCGCGGGTTCGGCCTCGAGACCGCAGGGAATGCCCCTCACGATCCGCACGGCGAGTTCTCGGGGAAGAACCTTCTGTATGTCGCGGAGTCGGTTCACGACATCGCGATTCGGACGAAGCTGACGGAGGCCGAGGTCGCGGAAGCGCTTGCGCGGGCCCGATCAGCCCTGTTCGCGGCGCGCGAACGCCGCCCCCGGCCGCATCTCGACGACAAGGTGCTGACCGCCTGGAATGGCCTCATGATCGCGGCCGTTGCGCGGGGCGCCCGCGTGCTCGCGGGCCAGGACCGCGCGAAGGAATTCCTGGCCGCCGCGCGGCGCGCGGCCGCGTTCATCAGGGCAACTCTCTGGAACGCGGAGTCACGTCAGCTCTGGCGACGGTACCGCAGCGGCGATGCCGGCATCGCCGCCTATGCGGAAGACCATGCCTTCCTGATCTTCGGGTTGCTCGAACTGTTTCAGGCCGACGGCGATCCCGCCTGGCTGGAGTGGGCGGTGGAGCTTCAGGCCGTTCAGGACGAGCGGTTCTGGGACCCGCAGGATGGTGGCTGGTTCAGCACCAGCGGCGACGATCCAACAGTGCTGCTGCGTTTGAAAGAGGAGTACGACGGCGCAGAACCGTCGGTGGGGGCGATGTCCGTCCTGAATCTCCTGATGCTGTCGCACCTGATGCCGTCAGACGATCACCACGCCAAGGTGGAGCGGATGCTCGCCCGGCTCGGGTCGCGTATCGGCGCCGCCGCCCGGGCGGTGCCGATGATGCTGTGTGCGCTGTCCTCGTGGCACGCCGGGATCGGTCAGATCGTGATTGTCGGCAACCGAGACTCGGCACCAACGCTGGATCTCGAACGAGAGCTCGCGGCAAATTATCTGCCGTTCACAGTCCACGTCCCCGTAGCGACTGGTCAGGCACAGGACACGCTCGCGGGGCAGCTCGACTTCATCCGCGACATGACAGCGGGAGACGGCGCCGCGGCGTACGTGTGCCAGAATTTCACTTGTCTGCACCCGGTGACCCGACCAGGTCAGTTGCGAGACGTGCTGAATGGAACCTTGAACCAGTGAACCGAACCCGTGAACCCCGGAACCGAACCGCGGAACCCGGCACCCTGAACCCGGAACCTCAGATAATGACCTTCACCGTCGAAATCGTCGTCCGCGAGCGCGACTACGCCGTCACCGAACAGCTTCCCGCCCCAGGTGGCGGCCTCCGGGTGCCCGCGCAGTGGAACGACGCCGACGTCGAGCAGTTGCTCAAGGACATCCTCCTGGCGATCGACCGCGCCCGCGATCCGAAGTCCACGCAGACCTACGTCGCGCTGCGCGGATTCAGCTGGATCGTCGAGCCCACCACCGACGGTGTGGTGATCGCCATCGAGATCCCCATGGGCGCGGCGGTGGCCGGACCATTCGCTGTCGAGCAGGCTGTCCTGGATCGAATCATTCGTCGCGTGATCGCTGCCGCCTCGCCGCACAGGCCGGTCGTCCACTGATTGCAGTCCTGTCGGATCTCTTACGGAAGCGAGCCGGCGCCGGGCCAGTCTGGTGAGAAGAATCATGAGATTTCCGCCGAAAACGAGCCCCGTCGGACGGCACCCCGCTTGCCCTGCATCGCTGGCACCGCTCCCATTCCGGCGCAGGCCATGAAGCTACCCTATCGGATCCTCGTTCTCGACGACGACGAAAATGCCCTGTCGGGCATCGTGGAACTGCTGCGCGATGCCGGCTACGATGTGACCGGCGCGGCCACCTACGACGCTGCCAAGCGGATGCTGGCGGCGAGCTCGTTCGACCTCCTGATCACCGATGTCCGCCTCCGCGGCTTCAATGGTCTGACCCTCGTGATGAAGTGCCGGGCCGACTATCCCGACATGGCCGTGATCATCATCAGCGGCTACGACGAGCCGCTCATCAATCTCGAGGCGAGCCGATATCAGGCGACATTCGTCGGCAAGCCGATTCGGCCCGCCGCCTTTCTCGACACGGTCGCTCACTGCCTCGCCAACGTCCGGCGCGAGCGCCGCTGGCCGCGCAAGCGCGTCATCGGCGGCTTCCGGGTGACGGCGGCAGGGCAGCCGGCAGCGGTCGTCGATGTGTCCTACGGCGGGTTGCGCCTGGAAGTGCCGCGGGGCACGGACCTGGCGCAGTCGTTCCCCATCGAGTTGTCGGGGATTGGCCTGCAGTTCGACGTGCAGACGGTGTGGTCGGGGCCGTCAGAGAACGGCAACTACACGCTGTGCGGCGCAGCCCTCGCCAGCGACCAGAGCGCCGCCGCACACACCTGGCGCGCGATCGTCGATCGGTTGTCTGCCTAAAGCCGCGGGCTCGCGGGGTCGCGGGCTCGCGGGTTCGTACCCGGGGTCATTGGGGCAGCCGGGTCAGGCCGAACCGTCATACCTATACGCAGACCTGTCGTCTCGATTAGCTCTTACCCGAACCCGCGAACCCGCGAACCCGCGAACCCGCGAGACTCAGGGATACAACCTCTCGACCCTCCACGTATCCCCCTCGCGCAGATAGAGCAGCCGGTCGTGCAGCCGATCCGCGCGGCCGAACCAGAATTCGATCCGTTCCGGAATCAGGCGAAAGCCGCCCCAGAAGGGAGGGCGTGGCACGGGCCCGCCGTGGAAGCGTTGCTCGACGGCGCGGTATGCCTCTTCGAGCGTTTCGCGCGAGTCGAGGGTGTCGCTCTGACGCGACGCCCAGGCGCCGATCTGGCTGCCGCGGGGGCGTGAAGCGAAATAGTCGTCGGACGCGCGATCGTCCAGGTGCTCCACCGTGCCCTCGATGCGGATCTGCTCCTCGATGGCGGGCCAGTGCACGCAGATGGCGGCGTGCGGGTTCTCTGTCAGGTCGCGCGCCTTGCGGCTGGTGTAGTTGGTGTGGAAGACGAAGCCGTGCTCGTCGGCGCCGCGGAGGAGCACCATGCGCACCGACGGCCGTCCGCTCGCGTCAGCCGTGGCGAGCGCCACTGGTGCCGTGTCCACGCCGCGGGCTCCAGCCCGCTCGACCGCGCTGAGAAACTCTGTGATCGGGTTCTCGCTCGCCACGCTGCCGCTACTCCCCGTCTTCGACTTCGAACCGCTCCAGGACGCGCAGGAACGCGCGCACGTCCGCCGGCGCGGCCGCCTGGAGCGCGCGCCGCTCGAACGCTTCCAGGTGGTGGGTGACCCGGCGCGCCGCGGCACGGCCACTCTTGGTCAGGCTCACCACGAAGGTCCGGCGATCGCGTTCGTCGGAGGTGCGGGCGATCAGACGCCGCTCTTCGAGCCGATCGAGGATGCTCGTGAGCGTGGATCGCTTGTGCCCGAACGCCCGGTGCACCTGCCCGATCGTGGATTCGCCAGCCGACGCGAGATGCGCCAGGACGTGCGCCTCGGCCTGGTTGACCGAGGGGTCGTCCAGTCCGGCAATGTGCATCCCGATGCGATGAGTCGCGCGGTGAATGTGGGGAATGAGACGAAGCGCCATGAGCGTCGGGATTATAACGTCAGCGGTGCGCGCGCACCGTTGCGGAGTCGAGCAACTCCGGGCGTGCCGCCATCAACACATCGAAGGCTGGAGAGTCGAGTTGCCGCGACGCGTCCGCGAGCACACCGACCCACGCCGAGGTCAGCGCTGCATCGAACTTGTCCGGCTTCCCGGCGCGCGCCGCGAACGCCCGCAGGCCGGCCAGTAACCGCCGTTCGGCCTCCTCGCGGCCGAACCGAGTGAGATAGCACCACGCGAGGCGGAGATGCTCCCGGTGCCCGAATCGTGCCGGAGCCAACCCACCCGTCTCGAACCCGCTCACGAGCTCATCGTCTGTCATACGATCAAGGATATTACGATATCGTAATTAAAGCTAGTCGCGGGCTCGCGGGCTCGCGGGTTCGGGGGTTCGGGGGTTCGGGGGGCGGGGTTCAGCTACCAGGGTCCAGTTCTCAGGCCGGAAGACTCCCTGCGGCCGAGTGCCACAAATTGCAAGTGAGTAACTGCCAAACCCCGTCAGCGAACCCGCGCCCCCCCCGAACCCGCGAACCCGCGAACCCGCGACCCCGCGACCAGTGGCACTCGTACTGCTCAGAACCCTCGAGAGGGGGGGAGGTGTGGAATGGTGAGGGCATTCCTGAGACTCGTAATAGTCCTGATTGTGGTGGTGGCTGCCGCCGCGTTCCTGCTGGGCTGGTGGGGCAGCAACAGAACCCACCCTGCCGGGCCGACCACCGGAGCCGTGGGGACGACGGGTGCCAGCGCGGAACGGGCTCGTGAGATCGGTGCGGAGGTCGGCGGGAAAACCGCCGAGGTCGCCAACGAAGCCAAGCGCGCGCTGGCCGACGGGCAGATCACCGCGAAGATCAAGGCGAAGATGGCGCTCGACGACACGGTCAAGGCGATGGCCATCGACGTGGACACGACCGGACCGATCGTCACCGTCTCCGGAACTGTCGACTCCGAAGCACAGCGACAGCGTGTCGTCCAGCTCGCTCGCGAGACCGAGGGCGTCAAGCAGGTCGTCGATCATCTGCGCGTGCGCTGATTGAACGCTCGGAACCGTCCAGCGAACCGGCTCGACACTGGCTGGCAGGCGTAATCGCTGCCGGCCGGCTGCCGCTCCGCCTGGTGAATCGGGGTGCCCGTGACCCCGGACAGCGGCGCCGTCCGCACTGACTCCCGCGCACCACTTCCTACAGTGAAATTATCCGCGAGCGATGTCCTGTTCCGGGAGACTCCTGCGTTGTTCTCTAGGGGGAGAGTCGCGGCTGTCGCAACTCCGGCCGGACCACCATCATCATGTTCAGCGGAAGCCCTTACGGTCTCAGCCATTGGCGGGAGCGGATTGCCGGGCTCGACGAGAAGCTGCCTCTGCTCGATGGCAGATTCGCGCCGTACACCAATCTGGACAACGCCGCGAGCACGCCTCCATTCCTGGAGGTCCTCGAGGCGGTCCAGCGTTTCCTCCCGTACTACTCCAGCGTTCACCGCGGCACTGGACTCAAGTCGCGCCTCAGCACCGCCGCGTATGACGACGCGCACGACGCCGTTGCGCGGTTCGTGGGCGCCGACCCGGCCAGGAGCGCCGTCATCTTCGTCAAGAACACGACCGAGGCTCTCAACAAGCTGGCCTTCCGCTATCCGCTGACGCCCCGGAATGTAGTGCTCTCGACCGTCATGGAGCATCACTCGAACGACCTGCCCTGGCGTGGCCGGGCCGAGATGGTCCGCGCGAAGACGGCCCCTGACGGACGGCTGGACGAGGAAGACGTCGATCGATTGATTGATCAGTATGGGGACCGCATTGCCCTGATGACGGTGAGCGGCGCCTCGAATGTCACCGGCTTCGTGCAACCGGTTCACCGGCTCGCGCGGAAAGCCCACGCGATTGGCGCCAGGATTGTGGTCGACGCCGCGCAACTGGCCGCGCACCGCCGCATCGACGTCAAGCCGGACGCCAGTCCCGAACACCTCGACTACGTGGTGCTCTCGGCCCACAAGATGTACGCGCCCTTCGGCACCGGCGTGCTGATCGGCCGGCGCGACACCTTCGAGCATGGGCCACCGGAACATCGAGGGGGCGGTACGGTCGATATCGTCACGCCGACGGAAGTGTCCTGGGCCGGACTTCCCGATCGCGAGGAGGCCGGCAGTCCGAACGTGGTCGGCGCCGTGGCGATGGCCGTCGCCGCACACACGCTGATGCACATCGACATCGACAGCGTGGCGCGGCACGAGCAGATGCTGACGACCTACGCGCTCGAACAACTGCGCCCGGTCCCGGGGATCACTCTCTACGGTGAGACGTGCGCCGCCAGGACAGACGATCGGGTGGGTGTGATCCCGTTCAACCTGCACTCGCGGCCCCATGGGCTCGTTGCCGCGATTCTCGGGTACGAAGGGGGCATCGGCGTGCGCAGCGGGTGTTTCTGCGCGCAATCCTACGTAGCGAGGCTGTTGGGACGCGAGCCGCCGACCCCGGCCGACTGGCAAGGCGAGAATCCTCGCCTCACCCGATCGACGAGGCCTGGCATGGTGCGGGTCAGCCTGGGCCTCTACAACACGCGAGAGGACATCGACGTTCTCGTGACGATGCTGAACCGGATTGCGGCAGGAGACTATCGCGGCCGCTACGAGCCGGTGCCGGAGACGGGCGAGTACCGGCCGGTTGGCTTTGAGGATCCGATGCCGGGCTACTTTTCATTGAGTGCGCTGGAGTCGCCTTTTGCCGCGAAGGCGCGTCGCGGCGCCTTGTGAGGTTGAGCCCCTCGTACTCGGCCGAGTCATCACCACACTTCACCGGGTCGCCACTCGGCAGAAAGGGGCGCGTCGAGATCGAGATCGGCGGGTGTCTTCGCGAGCCGGAGAATCATGACCCCTTCATCGGGCGTTGCCTCGAGACCGGCGCCGGTCCTGATGAACAACGGTCCGCGCCATGCTTCCCAGCCGAGGCGAGTATAGAACCGCTCGTCGCTCGGGGACAGCGCGCCGAGATCGTAACCACGGACTTCGCCCGCCAGGCGTCTCATGACCTCGGTCCCGAAGCCGTGGCGCTGAAACGCCGGGTCGGTCGCGACGGCTTCCACGTAGGCCGCGCCGAGCTTTACATCGCCCCCAACCTGGAGCGCCCGATCGACCCACATCGCGTGCGTCACGATGCGCCCCTCCAGCCGGCCGATCACGTGCACGCCGGGTCCGAGCAGCTCGAACGCGCGCGAGAAGTCCTCGGCGTAGGCTGCCGCACACAGGTCGCGGATCTCCCGGAGGGTCGATTCGGACATGACTTTCGACTCGACGAGCTCGATGGTCAGCGACATTTGCGCCGATGTGATCTTAGCGAGGCTGCGCCTCAGACCCTCGCGGCTCCGCCTCGCTGGGTTGCATTCTTTGATCATGCCGCGCTGACGCGCGGACGGCCTTGACCGAAAAACTTGACTCAAAGGTCCCGGCAACGATGAAACAGGCAGTTGACGTCGAGAGACCGCCACCATACTCTGAGCGCATGCGTCCCTTCGTGGCGCGTCTCGTCGTGTTGGCCTGCGCCATCGTGGCACTCGCGGCGCTGGTGCCGATTGCCGAAGGATATCTCTGGGTCGGGTACGGTGTGCTCGCTTTGGCGATTCTTGGAGCGCTGAAGGCGACGGCCCACGTGCCTGACGACGGATTTCGGTACGGCGTGTTGTTCGCGGTTTTCGCCTATCTCTCCGTCAGCGCCAACAAGCCGATCAGCAGCGGGTTGACGGCGCGGCACCTCGCGGCGTTTGCCGTGGCCGCAACGGTCCTTCGGGCGTTTGTCGGTCTCTCGCTCCGCTTCAACCCGGGCAGGCGGCAGCTGCCGGGCTAATCTCACGCGCTCGCCGCCGGAGCGCGACAGCGCGGGGGCGGGTTCTCTACAATGGACATCGCGCCGGGGTGGCGGAACTGGCAGACGCTCGGGACTTAAAATCCCGTGGTGGGTATCCACCGTGCGGGTTCGATTCCCGCCCCCGGCAGACCAATAAAATCAAATATCTAGCGGATGTTTGGCAGCCAGTTAGAGCGGTTTCGACGAACGTGAAAACGCAATTCGCTAGCGTCTCGCTATCGCTGCCACGTCGGTGGATCCGCTGTCGCTGGTATGGTCCCTCAGTGCAGCGTCAACGTGCCGTCAGGAGTTGCGCGACCTGCGGCCACTCGGTCGGCGGGATCACCGCGACGATTGACTCGACACAATGCGGGCAACTGAGCGCGATGCCGACGGCATATTTGCCGTTCAGCGATCGGATGAGCCGGGAACTGTAACCGTTCATATCGCGCCGAAGCAAAGGACTCGGTCGAGACGTCGCGTCAGAAAATCGACGAGGCGACAAGGATCACCACCGAAGTGAGCAGACTGCTCTTTCTCCGGCGCACGCCCACGATCCGAACTCAGCGGCCCCGCGAGTTTCGCGAAACGGATGGGCAGCGTCGCGAGGTCCGAGTTGCGGCCCAAAGAGGTGCCACTGCACGGAGGCCTGTACCACCGTCTGTAGGGCCGGCTCGTTGGACCAAGAACTCCTCCCGACGTCGTCCAGCAGTACGATTGGGCGGTGAGCGCGGTCGTGCCCCTCCTCACCGTCCTGATCCTGCTGGCGTCGAGTGGATGCATCACCCGGCCAGGGATGAACCGGGACTGCCGCTGGCCGACCGAATCGGCGATGCCCCTCGATGTTTCTAGTACCAGCGATATGAGGCACCTTGTTGTTGACGCTGAGCTCATTGAGGAGCTCGTCGATCGCCACCGCTTCCATCCGGGCGCAGAAGCAGAACAGGAGGAATGCCGCGCGCGACTGATCGATACAGTTGCCCGCCTGCACGGCATCAGAGTGGCTGACGTGCTGACGGCCCGTGATCGCGTCTCCAAGCGAGGGCTGAATTTGCTGGTCAATCTTCCGGTCGCACTCTTCTTCCTCTTCGCCGTGCTGCACGTGCGGAGAGCGGTCCGTCGGCGATTCGAGGACGAGCCGGGACCAGCGGTGATCACCCTGATATTGGCGTCAGTCATCCTCAGTGGTCTCGCCGTCATGGTCGGCGAATTCTGGACCTCGATGCTTCAGATGATTCGCGTGGGCAGTCAGCACGTCGGCGGACGGGTGGCACAGCTGCCCTGGCGGCAGCACGAACGCGAGATCTTCCTGATCGCCTTGGGCGTTTTCTGGGCCGTGGTGCTGGGTCAGACCCTTTTCGACCGCCGCAACCGTGCGCAATCGTTCGCCCGGAAGCCTATTTGAAGATCTTCTCGACGCGACAGCTGAAGCCGGGAACGAGCGTTGCCGCCGTGTTCGATTCCCGCCCCGGCATTCAGTCTCTCGTCACTCACCGCCAAACAGGAATCCCATACATTCCGAACCGATAACGCCGCTCGTGTCCGAACCGACAGAAACCAGCCGCCTGTGAGGCGACGATATCTCACGCTCGCGCTCGTCACTATCGTCCTGGGCCTCGCGATCCACCGGCAAGGCCAAGCGCTGCCGATGCGTGTACGTGACGTCCTCGGGGACGCGTTGTGGGCAATGATGATCGTCTGGTGGACCGGCGTGATTGCGCCGTCGGTTCAGTTGCGGACGCGCGCGCTGGGGGCGCTCGCGCTGTGCGTCGCCGTCGAAACGAGTCAGCGCTATCACACACCGACTCTGGACCTGGTGCGGGCGACAGTGCCGGGCCATCTGGTGCTGGGCAGTGGATTCGATCCCCGCGATTTCGTCTCGTACGCCGCCGGTGTGATCGTTGCTGCGTTCCTCACCCAGCGCCTGTCATGGCTGAATCCGGCCCGGCGTGGCTCGAGCACGAATCTTAGTGGCCGGGAAGCCGCGTCAGAAAAGCACCAAGACCGCAAACCTGCGAACCGCAACGACGGTTAGCGAACGGACTCTGCTGCACACCCTCGACTGAGACTGCTTGCATTTCTGTGGGGAGAGGGATCGTCACCATACGTCGGGCACTTACTGACTCGCTCGTGCTGCCATGCTCGTTGTGTTGCCCGGGCAGGCAGGGAAAGGGTGAGAGCGCCCAGCGCCAGCGCAATCAGACTCAACACCCACCTGTATGTGAGCGTCATCTGTGCTCCCTAAAACAACCATAACTCTTCCCGCTACAATGCCTGCCCCATACCGCCTGCGGAAGCCTGTGGGAAGCGGACCTCAGTGAATCCGCCGACCAACGGCAGCCGTCCTGACCGCCGCCAGAAACCGGTGAAAGCTTGCGTACATGGCTTCCAGCTTCCGCCGGTAGCGGGGGACGCGATGCTCGAGATGCTCGTTCAGGGTGTGTAGCAGCCAGGCCAGAACGCCGGTGACCGCAAGCGCGCCGAACAGGACGAAGATGCCCCTGAGGATGTAAGGGTCGTTCAGCATGGCGGAAGTCTACTTCCGATAACACAGCCCCGCTGGCACATTCGCTTCAGCCGGCTAATCAGGGAATTGAACTCCATGAAGCAGATCGCGGACGAATCGGGCACCGTCCGTCCCGAGGCGTTCCGTTCCTGCCTAGTGCGCGCGTGCCCATTGCAGCGCTCACCGTCGTTGTCCTCGTCTTCGCCCAATTCTCCACAGAGGCGGCGGCAAGAAGCAGCCAACATCAGCGGGAATTTGCTACCCAGCCAGATCCTCCACCCGAGATCGATCGCGATCCACCAGCGGCCGCTGTGCCGGCCGACGCAGCGTGGCGGTCGCGGGTGAACGTTTTCAGCGATTCCGTCATCGCTGAACGTATTGATCCCTCCCGGTCTCAGGAGCCCTGACGTCGATGTGGACGATAGTCCGTCAGAAGTGACGGTATCTCGTCCTCGACGAACATGACCCGTGCTCTCAATGTCCCACCCAGCTGATCGGCGGCCGCCGCGGCGTGGACGAAGCCGGTGAACACCTGGCTCTGGCTTCGCGGGTCTTTATGGACGGAGACCCGGTAGCGCCACTGGGGCAGAGTGGAGATTGGATTCGTGTTCACCCGGGGAACCCGCTCGCGGGCGATGACGACGTCTCCGGCCACGAGTTGCAGGGCCTTCCGTGGCAGGAGGCGTTCAATCGCATCCGCAGGAGCATCCGTGGGTGGGATGCGGTGAGGCGCGTTGGAGTCCGACCGCTTGGCCAAGAGGCGGAAATCGTACGT
>Ga0209382_10004722_pt1 | contig 18050 bp, 17 predicted proteins | sample SoiMetdeltSBSDD5_FD_187599 | JGI IMG/M metagenome (GOLD analysis project Ga0209382, IMG submission 187599) | Bulk soil microbial communities from a Populus tree surrounding site in Tennessee, USA - Soil MetaG P. deltoides SBSDD5 (SPAdes) (version 2) | ecosystem: Environmental > Terrestrial >...
CCCACCTGGAATGGATGCTCGGGCTGGAGGCCGCCGGTCACGTCGTGGCGTCCGGCCCACTGACCTCGGGACCGGGCGTCGCGCCGGGCGCGGGCCTCACCCTACTCAGGGCGTCCACCGAGCAGGAGGCCGCCACGCTCGCGGCCCAGGACCCCTTCGTCGCCAAGGGGCTGCGCACCTTCGACGTCCTCGGGTGGCAGGTCATGGAGGGCGCGCTCACCGTGCGGGTCTCGTTCGGCACGACCAGCTACCGGATCAGCTGATGGCCGCGGGCCGGCCGGAGGGAGGCCGACGATGACGACCGTCGGGGTCATCGGGCTGGGGAAGATGGGCCTGCCCATCGCCCAGAACCTCATGGAGCGTGGCCTTGCCGTGGTCGGCTACCGGCGCTCGGGCACCGCCGAGCTCGCCGCCCTCGGCGGCACCGGTGCGCGGTCGGCGGCCGAGGTGGCGTCCGCGAGCGACGTCCTGCTGTCGATCCTGCCCGACATTGCGGCGCTGCGGGAGGTCATCCTCGGCCCGAACGGCACCATGACCAAGCTTCGCCCGGGCACGGTCCATATCGAGATGAGCACGCTCGATGTCGCCGAGAAGGCGGCGCTGCGCGACCGCGTCCAAGCGGCCGGCGGCGACCTGCTCGACTGCCCGATCAGCGGCACGCCGGCCATGGTCCGGCCCCGCGCCGCGACGACGTTCGTCTCAGGGGACAAGGCGAGCGTTGACGCCGTCCGTGAGGTGCTCGACGCGATCTCCGGGACCTGGGTCTACACCGGCGCCTTCGGCACCGCGGCGCGCCTGAAGTACGTCGCCAGCCTCCTGGTCGCGGTCCACACCGTCGCCACCGCGGAGGCGATGCTGCTGGCCCGCCGCAGCGGCTTGGACCTTGAGCTAGTCCAGAGGACCCTGGACGACTCGATCGCCTCCTCGGCGATCTGGCAGCGCCGCGGCCCACTGGTCCGCGAGCGGCGCTGGACACCCGCGCCCGGGCCGATCGCGACCCTCCACGAGATCCTGGAGCAGATCGAGGACCAGGCCGAGGCGACCGGGACGGCGCTGCCGCTGTTCACGGTCGCCAAGCAGCTGTACGACACGGCGCTGGCCGACGGGTGGGGCGCCCTGGACATCGCCGCGGTGCACGACCTGCTGTCCGGCCAGAACCCAGCATCCGCCGAGCCTGGGAGCGCCTCGTGACCACCTGGTCGCTCGTCACCATCGTCGACGACGGCGAGCCGTTCGTGGCCATCCGGGTGAGCGACGGGAGCCTACGGGAGGTGCCCACCCTCAAGCGCTGGGCGAGCCTCACCGAGCTCGTCGACGGCTGGCCCGCGGCCGTCGAGGCCCTCCGCGCGATGGACGTCGAGGGCGCGGCCCCGCTCGTCGGCGTCCGGCTGCTGGCGCCGCTGCGCTACCCGCGCAAGGTGATCTGCGCCGGCGTCAACTACCGGCGGCACATCGTGGAAATGGGCATCGAGGCGCCGGCGGAGGACTGGACGCCGTTCTTCTTCCTCAAGCCGCCGACCACCACCGTGATCGGTCCGTACGACGACGTTCCGGTCGACGGGCCCGAGGCGGCGCAGCTGGACTGGGAGGCCGAGCTCGCCGTGGTCATCGGGGTCGGCGGCCGCGACATCCCGCCTGCCCAGGCCCTCGCGCACGTCGCCGGGTACTGCGTGGCCAACGACATCACCGCCCGCGGCTACCACCGGCGGGCGATCGTGCCCGCAGATGCCTTCCGCTATGACTGGTTCGCCTCCAAGGCGCGCGACGGCTCCCTGCCGCTCGGCCCCGGCCTGACCCCGGCCTGGCTCGTCCCGGACCCGCAGGATCTCCGGATCCGGCTGTGGGTCAACGACGAGCTCCAGCAGGACGGGAGCACGGCCGACATGATCTGCGACATCCCGACGCTGGTGGCGGCGGCGAGCCAGGCCGTGACCTTGGAGCCTGGGGACGTCATCTCCACCGGGACCCCGGCCGGGGTGGGCGCCGGCCGCGGGGCGAGCCTTCGGCCCGGCGACGTCGTCCGGACCGAGATCGAGCAGCTCGGCGTCCTCGTCAACCGCATCGTCGCCGCCAACCCGCCGCGCCCGCGAACCCCGTCCCGCTCGCGCCTGGAGGAGCCATGATCTTCGTCAGTCACGCCCTGGCCGCCAACGAAGAGGGCCAGCCGCACCTGGACCGCGCGGCCGTCTGGAACGGCCTGGTGCTCAAGGCTGACAACGCCTTGCCGTTCGTCCCCGCGATGACTAGGTGCGACATCGTGGAGCGGCACGGACCGGCGAGCTTCGACCGCGACATCGAGTTCCGCGGTCAGCGGTTCCGGGAGCGCGTCACCCTCGAGGAGCCCCACCGGGTCGTCTTCACCCGCATCTCGGGACCCGTCCTGGGCACGATCGCCAACGAGATCGAGGGCCCCGACGACGATCTGCGGCTGCGCTTCAGCTTCGCGCTCGTCGTCGCCGGCGTGCAGGGCGGCTCGCAGGCCGAGCGCGAGTACGCCAAGGGGATGACCGCGGACTACCTCAAGGCCGTCGCCGCCACGCTGGACGCAATGCGCCGCATCGCCCGCGGTGAGGCCGCCTGACCGCAGCGCCTGTAGAGGAGGAGCCATGTCCAGCTGGATCGACGACTACTACGCCGACGTCGACGCCATGCGCCTGGAGGCGTTCGTCGAGCGGCACAGCAACGACGCGAGCGTCGTGTTCGGCAACAACCCGCCGGCCGTCGGCAAGGAGGCGATCCGCGCGGCCATCGGCGGCTTCTGGTCGATGATCGGCGGGCTGCGCCACGAGCGGCGCAACCTCTGGTTCGTCAACGACGGCGACACCGCGGTGCTCGAGGTCGTCACCCACTACACCACCAAGGGCGGTGCCAGGGTCCCCGTACCCTGCGTCTCCCTGCTGGACCGGAACGCCGACGGCAAGGTGAGCTCTCTGCGGGTCTACATCGACCTGGCCCCCTTGTTCGAGCAGATCGGCGCCGAGCGACCCGAGACGGTGACTGCGTGAGCGGGTCGGTCGCCGCGCCCGCCATCGACCAGGAATTGCGGCTGCACATCGCCGACCAGTTGGGGACCGGGTTCAAGGGCGACATCATCGGTCCAGACCATGCCGACTACGGCGACCGGAGCGTGGTGTGGAACGCCATGGTCGACAAGCGGCCAGGGCTGATCCTGCGCTGCACCAGCACCGAGGACGTGGTCGCGGCCGTGAACGTCGCCCGGGCCAAGGAGCTGCCCCCCTCCGTCCGCTGCGGCGGGCACTCGGTCTGGGGGGCGGCGTTGTCGGACGGCGGGCTGACCATCGACCTGAGCGGCATGCGCGAGGTCACCGTCGACGCCGATCACCAGCTGGTCTACGCCGGCGGTGGCTGCCTGCTGGGCGACCTCGACGCGGCCACCGCGCCCCACGGGCTGATCGTCCCCGCCGGGATCATGTCGGAGACCGGTGTCGCCGGCCTCGCCCTCGGCGGCGGGATCGGCTGGTTCTCGCGCAAGCACGGCCTGACCTGCGACCAGTTCGTCTCCCTGCAGCTGGTGCTGGCCAGCGGGGAGGTCATCAACGTCTCCACCACCGAGCACCCCGAGCTGTTCTGGGCCCTCAAGGGCGGCGGCGGCAACTTCGGAGTGGTCACGCGCTTCACCTTCCGGGCGCACAGGTTCGGCCCGATGATGCGCATCGGCGTGTCGCTGTACCAGCCGGAGGACGCCGCCCAGGCGCTGCACGAGTACGCCGAGGTCATCCCCACCCTGCCCCGCACCGTCGGCTGGCACGCCGCGCTCAAGGACGTCATGCCGGCGCTGCCCTTTGTGCCGCCGGAGCTGGTCGGCCGCAGGCTGCTGATGCTGGTCGCGATGTGGCTCGACGACGCCGAGGACCCGGCAGGCGCCGAGCTCATCGAACGCCTCACCACCGTCGGCCGGCCGGCTGTGAAGGCCATGACCGTGATGCCGTTCGCGGCCCGCGTGCAGCGGCTGCTGGACGAGGAGTTCGCCGACGGCCACCGCTACTACACCAAGGAGGCGCATGTCTCGAGCCTGGCCGACGACGCGATCGACATCCTCGTCGCCTTCTGGGAGGACATGCCGATGCACGGCGAGGTCGAGATCATCGGCCTCGGCGGAGCGATCGGCGACGTCCCCGAGGACGCCACAGCCTTCTCGAACCGCGACTACCTCCTGTGGCTGAACTTCGCGATGAGCTGGGACGACCCGGCCAACGACCGCGACCACCTCGACCGCACCCGGAGGATCGTCGGAGACCTCAAGCCCTGGACCGGCAGGGGCATCTACGTCAACATGCTCAACTTCGACGAGATGGACCGGATCGTCGAGGCCTTCGGCGGGCCGGAGAAGTACGCCAGGCTCGGTCGGGTAAAGGCCCAGTACGACCCGGAGAACTTCTTCCGGATGAACAACAACATCACGCCGGTCTCCTGAGCCGCTGGAGGCGAACGATGACCGCATCCGAAGCGCCTGAGGTCGCCCTGACCCTCGTCATCCCGCTCCGGGCGAAGGCGGCGATGTCGCTGCCCGACTTCTACCAGTACTGGCTGAACGCCCACGTGACCCTGCCCCCGCGCTTCCCCGGCATCAGCAGCATCTGGCTCCACGTCGTCTCATTCGACCGCCAGCTGTGGCCCCGCCTGCCCGGAGTGAGCCATCGGCCCGAGCCGGAGGACGAGTTCCACGGGGTGCCCGAGGCAACCTTCCCCACCACGGCCGACCTTGAGCTGTTCCAGACCCACGCCCACGTCCAGATGGCGGACGGCATCAACTTCCTCGGAGAGGTCATCACCTACAGCAGCCTCGGGGCCAACAGCGTCACGGTCGTGGACAAGCTCGGCCACGCCGCCCCCGACGGCCACGACAACCTGGTCCGGCACCTGCTCTTCCTGCGCCGGCGCGCCGACACCCCGGCCGCCGAGCTGCGCCGGTACGTCACCGAGACCCTCGAGCCCGCCTACGCCAACTCCCCCGAGGTCCTGAAGCTACGGCGGCACCTGTTCGAGCCGCTGGAGGCCACCCTGGACCACCCGGGCGTGGTCCTGTACAAGCCACCGGAGCTCCAGTACCAGGCCGCCCTGGAGATCGTGGTGGCCGACGAGGATGCTCTGGCCCGGTTCGCGGCCTCGCCGGCGTTCACCGGCACCGCCGACGGCCTGGCCGCTCACTGCGACGCGGTCCACGCCGCCCGGGTCGACCGCTGCATCACCACAAAGGACCGGGGCGCGATCACCCTGGCCGGGGTGCGAGGCGTGGCCGTCGCTGACCTCATCACACGGCTCGGGGCCGACAGCCAACGCGAGGCGGACGTGTCGGCCCTGTTCCTCCCGGAGCTGGCGGGGTCGCCGCCGAAGGTCTGGGCCCCCGCCTCGTGACCGCCCCGACCGTGCCCGCCGGCCACCTGCACGTGGCTGGCGTCGCCACCGCCGTCATCGACACCGGCACACCGGCCGGAGCGGCCGCGACGCCAGTGCTGCTGCTGCACGGCTCCGGACCCGGCGTGACCGCCACCGCGAACTGGCGTGCGATCATCCCGGCCCTCAGCGCCGGCCGCCGGGTGATCGCACCCGATCAGCTCGGCTTCGGCGGAACGGCGACCGGCGAACGGCGCACCTACGGCCGGGCGTCCTGGACCGACCACGCCCTGTCCCTGCTCGAAACGCTCGCGGCCGGCACCGTCGACATCATCGGCAACTCGATGGGCGGCGCGATCGCGTTGTCGATCGCGGCCGCCCAGCCCGAGGCGGTGCGGCGCATCGTGCTGATGGGCTCGATGGGGGTGGCGATGGCCCTCCCCCCGGGGCTGGACGAGGTCTGGGGCTACACCCCGGGGATGGAGCAGATGCGCCGGGTCATCGGGCTGTTCGCCCACAACCGCGACCTCATCACCGACGAACTCGTCGAACTGCGCTACCGGGCGAGCGTCGACCCGCCGGTGCGGGACTCGTGGGCGGCGATGTTCCCCCGGCCGCGGCAACGCTGGGTTGACGACCTCGCCCTGTCCGGCGCCGAGCTCGCCGCGATCAGGGCACCGGTCCTGATGGTGCACGGCCGCGACGACCGCGTCGTGCCCTGGCGGAGTTCCTCCGCCCAGCTCCTGGAGCTGCTCCCCGACGCACGGCTGCATGTCCTGTCCGGCTGCGGGCACTGGACTATGATCGAGCGGACGGCCGACTTCCTGGCCGTCGTTCAGCCGTTCCTGGCGGCCTGACCTTCGGTCTGTGAGCCCCGAGCGGGAGCGGGAGAACCGGCGAGGATCAGTCGCTGGGCTCGAGGTTGGCGAGGAACGTCTCCGGCGGCGGCGCGCCCCACAGATGCGGGGGCACGTCCCAGTCGCGCGCGACCCAGTGGTCGTCCACCTGGTCGATGTCCGAGAACCACTCGATCCAGGAACCCCAGGGGTCCGGGTTGTAGTGGAAGAAGTTCGAGCCGATGGTGTGACGGCCAAGGCCCCAGCCGGCCTCCCGTCCCTGGGCCCGCATCCGGTCGGCGCCGATGGCGATCGCGTCGATGGACGGCACCTCGAAGCTCCCGTGGTGGAATCCGCGGTGGCTACTGGAGATGAAGCCGAAGATGTGGTGGTCGCCGGGCCCGGCATTGAGGAACGTCACCAGGCCGTGGATCCGGTCACTTACCCGAAGACCCAGCACCTGGGTGTAGAAGTCGGTCATCTGCTGCTGCTGGGGCGTGAACAGCAGCGAGTGCCCCAGCCGGCGCGGCAGGACGTCGTCCGTGGCCTGCTGCCATTGCGCCACCCCGATGCGCTGCCGGCTGGCGCCCATGTTGATCAGCACCTCAGCGACCGGACGGGCGGGTGCCGGAGCCTCATCGAGCAGTTGCACCGCGTTGCCGTCGGGGTCGCGCACCCACAGGCCCGCCTCGCTGGCCCCCGCCAGGGGGACGATGACCGGCGTGCCGGCGCGCTCCAGGGCTTCTCGGACCGAATCGAGGGTGCCCGGGCGCAGCGTGAACGAGACATGGTGCAGCCGCTTGGCCGGCGCCTGCACCATCCGAACCTGTTCCTGCTCGCGGCCAGGACACTGGGCGACCAGGTTCCCGTCCTTCTCCCCGGTCTCGAGACCGAAGTCCTGCAGGAACCCTTCGGCCTCTTCCAGGTCCGGTACCTCCAGTGCGTAGTGGTGCAGCCCAGAGATCACGGCACTTCCCCCTTCCTCAAAGACTGTATACACTTTAGAGCCCAATCGTATCCTCTGGCAAGCGGAGAGCGCACGGTGATCCCAGTGTCAATGCAGCGAAGAGCCGTCGTCGAGGCGGCGCACATGCTGGCCGCTCTCGGGCTGGTCACCGCCTACGGCCACGTCTCAGCCCGCAGTGGCCCGTCGATGCTGATCACCCCCGCCGCCGACCTGGCCACCGTCACCGAGACCGCCCTGGTGGACGTCCCGCTCGAGGCATCCTCACTACCGACGGCCGCTCCTGCGGAGGCCTGGGCTCACCTCGCCCTCTACCGCGCCAGGCCCGACGCCGGATCGATCGCCCGCGCCCAGCCCGCCAGCGCGGTCGCCGCCGCATCCACGACCACGTCGCTGGCTCCACTCCACGGACAGGCCGCCTGGCTCGGCGAGTCGATCCCCGTCTACGACAGCGCCCACCTGCTGCGGTCGGCGGAGCTCGCCGGGCGCGCCGCCTGGAGCCTGCCAGCGGGTGAAGCGCTGCTGCTGCGCGGGAACGGGGCGCTCACCCTCGGCACGACCCCCGGCGTCGCGGTCGCCCGCATGTGGCTGCTGGCCGACGCCTGCGACGCCTTCCTCGCTACGCAGGCGGCCGGTCGGGCCAAACCCCTGACCGTCGAGGAGATCGCCTCATGGCGCGCGGTCGGGGACGAGCTTCTGCCGCGGCTGTGGCAGCATCTGCAACGACACGGCACCCGCCGGTCCCCGGCCGTGGCAGGCCTGCGGGAGAGGGGCCTGGCGTGAGCAGCGTCGACATCGATTCCGTCGCCGGCCAAATGCTGGCCGCATATCGGACCGGCAAGACCCTCCCGCCGCTGACCAGCACCTACACAGGCCTGACGGTTGACCAGGCGTACGCCATCCAGCAACGCCAGGCCATCAGCCGCATGAGCGCGGGCGCCGGCATTGTCGGCTTCAAGATCGGGCTCACGTCGGCGGCGATGCAGCAGCAGTTCGGTGTCGACCAACCTGATTACGGTCACCTGTTCACTGACATGATCTATGCTGCGGACTCGCCGATCCCGACGCGTGCGTTCCTGCAGCCGCGGGCCGAACCGGAGATCGCGCTCGTCCTCGCCCGCGCGCTGCCCGGTCCGGGGCTCAGCGTCGCCGACATCCTCAACGCGAGCGCGTATGCCCTGCCCGCTATCGAGATCATCGATAGCCGTATCACCGACTGGCGAATCGGCCTGGAGGACACCATCGCCGACAATGCCTCCAGCGGCGGCCTCGTCCTCGGTGGCGCCCCCACCGCAATCGCCGGCCGCGACCTGTCACTACTGGGTTGCGTCTTTAGGCGCAACGGCCGGATCCAGCATACGGGGGCCGGTGCCGAGGTCATGGGTTCGCCGCTGCACGCCGCCACCTGGCTGGCCAACACGCTCACCGCCCGCGGCGTGGAGCTCGCCGCCGGCCACATCATCCTCACCGGCTCCCTCACCGCCGCCGTTCCGGTGCAGCCCGGCGACAGCATCACCGCCACACTCGACCAACTCGGCACGATCACCGCCCTGTTCGACTGACCGAACGGAAGCTCCCGCCATGAGCGAGAAGTTGCTTGCCGCCATCGTCGGCTCCGGGAACATCGGCACCGACCTGCTGTTCAAACTGCTCCGCCACTCGAGCGCGGTCGAGCCGCGCTATATGGTCGGCGTCGACCCAGCCTCCGACGGTCTGGCCCGGGCCAGGAGGCTCGGCCTGCAGGTCAGCTCCGACGGCGTCGACTGGCTGCTCGACCAGCGTCGGAGGCCCGATGTCGTCTTCGAGGCGACCAGTGCTCGCGCGCACGCTGCCAACGCCCCCCGGTACGCCAGCGCCGGGATCCGCGCGGTCGACCTCACACCCGCCGCCGTCGGCCCCTACGTCTGCCCCGCCGTCAACCTCGACGTCAACCTCGACGCGCCGAACCTGAACCTGATCACCTGTGGTGGCCAGGCGACGATCCCGATCGTCGCCGCGATCAGCAACGCCGCCGAGGTCCCCTACGCCGAGATCGTGGCCAGCATCGCCTCCCGCTCCGCCGGCCCCGGGACCCGGGCCAACATCGACGAGTTCACCCAGACGACCGCCCGCGGCCTGGAGGCCGTCGGCGGCGCCAAGCAGGGCAAGGCGATCATCATCCTCAACCCGGTGGAGCCGCCGATGGTCATGCGCAATACCATCTTCTGCGCCATCCCCCCCGAAGCCGCCGAGCCGGGCCCACAGCGCGACGCCATCGAGGCCAACGTCCACGCCATGGTGGAAACCGTCCACCAGTACGTTCCCGGCTACACGCTGCGTGCCGACCCCCAGTTCGACGCTCCCGATGTTCACTGGCGCGGCATGGCCCGCGTCGGTGTCTTCCTCCAAGTGCACGGAGGCGGCGAAGATCGGAAGAGCACACCCGGAAACCTCGACATCATCACTGCGGCCGCCGCCCATGTCGGCGACCTCATGGCCGAGCACCTGACCGCGCAGCGGCAAGGAGCCAGCGCGTGAACGCGACCCTTCCGCTGCAGGTTGACGTCGAAGGCGCCCGCGTCCGCCTCACCGACTCCACGCTGCGCGACGGCTCGCACGCCATGGCCCACCAGTTCACCGAAGAGCAGGTCCGCGCCGTCGTCCACGCGCTGGACGAAAGTAACGTCGAGGTCATCGAGGTCGCACACGGCGACGGGCTCGGCGGGTCCAGCTTCAACTACGGCTTCTCCCGCGTCAGCGAGTTCGACCTCATCGCCGCCGCGGCGGAGGAAGCGCAGACCGCCAAGATCGCCGTCCTGCTCCTGCCCGGACTCGGGACCATCGAGCACTTGCGGCATGCCCACGAGGTCGGCGCGGCCGTCGCCCGCATCGCGACCCACTGCACCGAAGCGGACGTCGCAGTGCAGCATTTCGGAGCCGCCCGCGACCTCGGCATGGAAACCGTGGGGTTCCTGATGCTCAGCCACCGAATCGGACCGGCCGAGCTGGCCGACCAGGCACGGATCATGGTCGACGCCGGCGCCCAATGCGTCTATGTCGTCGACTCCGCCGGTGCCCTGGTGCTGTCCGAAGCCCAAGCGCGAGTCCAGGCGCTGCTGGATGCAATCGGGCCGCACGCGCAGGTCGGATTCCACGGGCATCAGAACCTGTCGCTCGGCGTCGCCAACAGCGTCCTGGCAGTGCAGGGCGGCGCGCGCCAGATCGACGGTGCCCTGTGCGCGCTCGGCGCGGGCGCTGGGAACGCACCTACCGAAGTGCTCGCCGCCACCTTTGATCGGCTTGGCATCGGCACCGGCGTCGACGTCAAGGGCGTCCTCGCCGCCGCCCAGGAAGTGCTGCGGCCGATCCTTCCGCGGATGCCGTTCGCCGACCGCTCCGCCATCGTGCAGGGCTACGCCGGCGTGTACAGCAGCTTCCTCCTCCACGCCGAACGCGCCGCGGAACGCTACAGCGTCGCGGCGCATGAGATCCTGCAACGCGTCGGTGAGGCCGGCTACGTCGGTGGCCAGGAGGACATGATCATCGACATCGCGATCCAGCTGGCTCAGCAGCGCGGTGGCTTGCCGGCATGACCAGGCGCGCCACCCAGCAACCAAGTCCTCGGCCATCTGAGCAGTCGCTCACAAAATGCTGTGCGTGACCACAAGTCGTGGCGTCCTAAGGTTCTTCGTCCTCTGTCGTTCACTGGCCGGCGAGGTCGGCCTGAGAGTCAAGGAGGAATCATTGTGGAGATTGGGATTGGCCTGCCGACCACGATCCCCGGTACCGAGGGGAAGACGCTCTTGGAATGGGCGCGGTGCGCCGAGGAGGCGGGCTTCAGCACGTTGGGCACCATTGGCCGTCTCGTCTACCCGAACTACGACGACTTGATCGCGCTCGCGGCTGCGGCGGCGGTAACTGAGCGGATTCGTCTTACCACCTCGATCCTGATCGCGCCGCTACACGCCAACAGCGCGTTGCTCGCCAAACAGACGGCCTCGCTCGACCGGCTTTCCGGTGGCCGGCTGGTGCTGGCGGTAGGGCTTGGCGGGCGCGACGACGATTATGTGGCGAGCGGGCTCCCGACAACGGGTCGCGGCCGCCAGTTGGACGAGCGTCTCGAGGAGCTGAAGCGGATCTGGAGCGGGGAGGAGCGCGGCTACGCCGGTGCCATCGGACCGACACCGGTGCGCAAGGGCGGACCGGAGCTGATCGTCGGCGGCCACGACGAGGCGACCTTCCGGCGCGCCGCCCGCTTCGGCGATGGCTGGATCATGGGCGGCGGTACGCCGGAGATGTTCGCCCAGATGGCGGACGCGGCCGATCAGGCGTGGCAGGCAGCCGGGCGCTCGGGCAAGCCGCGCAAGCTCTCGCTCGCTTACTTCGCGCTCGGGCCGAGGGCGCGTGAGCAGGCCGACTCGTACATGAAGCACTACTACAGTTGGCTCGGCGAGTTCGCCGACCAGATCGCTGCCGGCGCAGCAGTGAGCGAGGAGATGGTCAGGGGCTACGTTGCGGCCTTCGAGCAGAGCGGCTGCGACGAGCTGATCCTGATCCCGAGCTCCTCGGAACTGGATCAGGTCGCGCTGCTCGCCGAAGCGGTCAAGTGATGAAGACAGGCTGGACCAGAAGTCGAGCTGTGTCGGGTGGCGCAGCAGGCATGGGATCTCCTGGTCCTTGCGCCGCACCGGCCGGACCGGCCGGACCGGGCGGCGGAGTGCGGTGCTCGGGGAACCGGTCGCCGGGTTGGCGGCCGCTGGTGGGATGCAGCCAGCGCCGGTGGGCGCGGGCGAGCCGGGCGGTCAGACGGGCGCGGAGCTGGCCACGGATATGGGACATCGCCGGGCGGGTGAGCGAGCGGGCCTCCTCGAAGTTGAGGTCGTCGATCTGCAGCGCAGTCACCTGACCGTCCTGCCAGTGGCCGATGACCACGTGGGCGACCTGGTCGGGGTCGACGCCGACCTTGGTCCAGGTGTCGTGGGGCCAGGCGCGCAGCTCGCCGGTAAGGTCGGCCATAAAGACAAGCTCACCGGCCTCGCGTTCGGAGTGGCCGGTGAGCAGCTCGTAGACCACGCTGCCGGCCGGCTGGTGAACCCGAGGATGGAGCAGCACGGCCGGGGCCACGATCAGGATGGTTCCGGCTTCGGATTCGCCGGCGGTCCTGGCGGCAACAGCAGGCCGAGGTAGCAGTCGGCGACCCGCCCAGGCTCCAGGACCTCGCCGAGCGCGTTGGGGCCGAGCTGGTCCAATGACCGCCTCCCGCCTGCCTCGTGATGAACGCTCGAGATCAGACTAGCCGACCCCACGATGACGTTGACCTTAAGCGGTCAGCGCCGCCAGTCCGCACGCCCGCCTTGGCCCCGTAGCGCTGGCGGGTTCGGTCAGGTGGCCGGCCGCAAGCTGGTCCACGCGGTGGTAGCGAGCAGCGCCACCTCGGCGTCCGACAGCACCTGGTCATAGCCAATCGCGCTACGGAGCAGGTCGGCGGGCACGATCGCCACGCCCCGGGCATCCAGGCCCCCGCCGTGGACATGGGCACCATGGACGCACACCAGCGCAGCGGTTGGGGCACCGAGCAGGCGACCGACCATCTGGGCCTCCCAGCAGACCACCTCCAGGGTGCGATCCAGCCGGTAGTGGTTGTGCCAGACCAGCCCGTCGGCGCCCTGGAGGACATTGCCGATCCACTGCTTGGAGTCGATGACAAACACGCCGGTCGGGCCGATCACCAGGTGATCGACGTTGGCCAGTGAGCCGGGCAGGGCCAGATCGTGGAACACCACGTACCCGTCGCGCGTGAGCCGATCCAGCAGGCGGGCGGTGCGTCGCTCCCCTTGGGCGCCGCGCCGCCACGCCGTGACCTGCTCGGAGGACCGAAAGCGCAACCGCCAGGCCACCAGCGCAGCAACCGCCAGCCCAACCAGTCCCGCCCACGGCAAGCCGGCCCCGCTGTCGAGGGCCCGGCCGAGCAGGGCGGCGGCGGCGACCAGCGGCGCCCGCCAGACCAGGCTGCGGGTCCAGGCGGCCAACTCGGTGGCGCGGCGCCGCCGGTAGGCGGCGAGGGCCGAGCGGCCGGGACTGCCCAGGCTGCCGGTGACCTCGGCCGGCACCAGCGGCGGCGTCGCGGCTGGTGGGTTCAGGCCGCTCCAGCCGTTGCCCAGCAGCTCGGCGGGCTGGCCCTGGTGGGCGTCCAGGAACCGCTGGAGTTGCTCGGCGGTCAGGGCCCGGACCGACAGGCCGGTGCCCTGGTAGACGGCTGTGCCCAGCTCCTCCAGGTTCTCATCCTCGTCGTTGTAGCGGCCGAGGTCCTCATCATGGAAGTCGTCAGGGTGGTGGTGCTGGCCCATGTGAACCCTTCCTGCTAGCGCAATCAGCGGCCGTCCCGCTCCTGGCGGCCGAGGTCACGGCCAGCGCTGCGGCCGGGACGCTCGCGGTCCGAATGCCTATCGTCACGGTGGTCGCGGTGCCGACCCCAGCCGGCCAGCCGCTCCAGGGCGGCCCGGGCGCTCTGCCAGTCACGGCGGCGGCCGGCCGCCTGGCGGCGGGGCACGCCGCCCAGCAGCCGGCCGGGGTCGACCCGATGGCGCTGGGCGGCCACGACGGTCGGCCGCTGCGGGCGGTCGCCGCGGCCATCGGCGCCCACGGCGTGGCTGCGGCGTCCCAGCTGCCGGCGGGTCGCGTCAGGCTGCTCCACCGTTTGCCGGGTGGCTGGTGTAGCCCGCCGGTCCCGCGCCATCCTGCCCCAACCATGCTTCGCCGGCCCTGGGTCATCCAGGCCGTAGGCGCGCCGATAGCCGTCCAGTTCTGCGGCCGCCAGCCGCCAGACGGCCCGCTCCCCTGGGTCGGTAGGGACGGGGCCGAGCTCGGCCACCAGCCAACCCGGCGGGTCCAAGGCTAGGGCGTACTGGTCAACCCGGCGCCGCCAGGCATCCTCCCTCGTCACCGCCCGCTCCTGCACCCGCAGCTGGGCGTCGTGGGCTTCCATCCAGCCCAGGTGCCCCTGCTGCGCCCGTCGCAGGACGCCGAGCCGCTCGGTCGCCTGGTCGGCCTGTCCGCTGGTGGTCTTGAGCGCATGCTCGACCAAGACCAGTCGCTCCCTCGCGGCGGCCAGCTCCCGCCGGTCCCACCAGCGCCCGGCCAGCGTCGTCACCTGCTCGCTGGCGGCCTGATGGTCGGTGCGGGCCTGCTGGCGGCCCTGCTCGGCCTCGCCCGCCCGGCGGGTGGCCAGCCGTAGCTCCCCGGAGCGGTCCGGCGGACAGGTGGCGCGGAGTTGGGCGATCCGGTCGCGTTCGGCCCGCAGCTCCCGGCCAGCGTCGTCACCTGCTCGCTGGCGGCCTGATGGTCGGTGCGGGCCTGCTGGCGGGCCTGCTCGGCCTCGCCCGCCCGGCGGGTGGCCAGCCGTAGCTCCCCGGAGCGGTCCGGCGGACAGGTGGCGCGGAGTTGGGCGATCCGGTCGCGTTCGGCCCGCAGCTCCCGGGTGGACAGCCGCCGCACATCCACCACGTCAGGAACATCGGTGGCCAGCGTCTTGCTGCCGTCGCGGGTCAGCACCCGCGCCAGTAGCTCCTCGGGAGTCCGCGGCTCCCAAGCCGGATGCGGGCGTTCGTCGTCGGGGCCGAGCGGCTCGGGGCCGACGGTCAAGTACAGATCGGTGCGCTGCTTGCTGCGGGTCAGCTGGACATAACCGCCTTGCATGTCCTCGGCCCCGTCCAAGGCCAACAGCGCCCGCTGCTCGGTCCTTCCTTGGGACCGCATGTCGGTGCGCGCGTAGGCAAGGTCGACCCGGCGCGACCGGCCGGGCTGCACCTGGGCGTCCAGGTACCAGCCCGGCAGCCTAATCATCTTCGGTGACTCCTCCTCAAGCGTTCGCACCGTCATCGCCCGCCCGGACACGTCCAGGTCCTCGATGACGGCGGTGGTGCCATTGACCACGCCCAGGCGATCGGAGGCATTGGCGCCCAACACGACCACATCCCCAACCGCAAAGCTTCGGTCCCCCACCGCCAGCCGCTCAGGGCCGAGCTGGCCGGCCTCGACCCGCAGCCGCTGGCACACCGCATTGAGCTGGTCGACCTGGACGCGGCGGTGGGCATAGATCACCGGCTGCTCCCCAGCATGGTGGGCCTGCCACCAGTCGGCGACGAGGGCGCGATCGCGGTCGTCGCGGGCCTCGAAGGCGCGGATGCGGTCGTGCTCGGCGTAGGCGGCGATCGCCTGCTCGATGTTGCCGGCGCGTACGTCGTCGATCGCCTGCTGCTCCCAGGCTTCGACCTGCCGCCGGTTGACGGTCAACTCGCTGGCGCCCAATTTGAGTCGGAGGGCGCGGAAGCCGCCGCCGGCGGCGATCGGGGCGAACTGGCGGTCGTCGCCGACCAGCACCACCTTGGCCCCCGCGCGCTCGGCGTGCCTGAGGAGGGGGGTGAGCTTGCGGGTGGCGACCATGGCCGCCTCGTCCACCACCAGCACCGTCCGGCTGTCCAGCTCGGTCCGGCCGGCCTGGAGGTCGAGCAGGAGCCGGTCGATAGTGGCGGTGTCGGTGAAGCCTTCGTCGGCCAGGCCGACGGTGGCGATCCCGGTCGGGGCCGTGCCCAGGACCTGATGGCCGTCCAGCTCGAAGGCCTCCCGGGCCAGCCCCAGCGCCCAGGTCTTGCCGCTGCCGGCCCGCCCGACCACCACCGCCACCCCGGCGCCGCCTTGGGTGAGGTCACAGACCATAGCCGCCTGGTCCTCCCCCACGCTGGCGTGGCGGTCCAGGACCTGGCGGACCAGCTCAGGCCGGACAATGGCGCAGCCCTGCTCGGCCCGGCTGGTGGCGCCGTCGACCAGTTGCCGCTCAAGTCCCAACAGCTCCGGCGTTGAGAACCGGTCGACGCCGAGGCGCTGGTTCCGGGCGACCCGCACAGCCCGCTCTTCGAGGAACCGGTCGGCTGTGTCCTCGGCCTGAGTAAGCGCCTCCTGCGCGGTCGGGGCGACGGTGAGGCGCTTGGCCAGGGCGTCCACCACGTCGGCGCGGGTGAAGGTGGACACCTGTCTGGTCAGTCCGTCCGGGCCGGCCAGCGCGTCCAGGGCGGCGTCCAGCTCTGTCCGGGTGGTTGGACGGCCCCGTCCACCCGAGCACACCTCGGCCAGCTGGCGCTCGCCCACCCTCTGCTCAGCGAGCTCTCGCCCCCACCGCGCATAGACGCTCTGCTCCGACTCGCGGTGGTCCTTGGGCGCCCTGGTGGCCACGGCGGCGGCGCTGGACGCCTTGATCCCGGACAGGCCATGGTCGGCCAGCCAGTGGTCGATCTGCTCCGAACGCTTGGAGAACCGCTCGATCAGTGTCCGGTCGTCCAGCCCTTGGATCTCGGCCGCGCCTGAGCGCTCGTCCACCGGCCCCCAGCGGACCCCCAGGCGCTGGGTGAGCGCGGCCCGCTCGGCGGCCAAATACAGGTGGTCGGCCGCCATCAGCTGGGCGTAGAGCCGGTCGCTGTCCAAGGCCGTCCAGCGTCCGTCCGGTCCTTGGGCGGCGTTCTGGACCAGCACGTGAGTGTGGTACTGGGGGTCGCCGGCGCGGCTCATGCGGTGCTCGAAGGCCACCGCCACCAGCCCCCCGACCGCCGGGTAGCGGTCGGTGCCGTTGTGGTCGCGGCGGACGCCGATGCCGTGGCGCTCCAGGTAGCCGACGGCGACCATGAGGGCCTCCGCGCGTCCTTCGGCCAGCAGCCGCCGCACCTGGTCGCCGCCACCGGCAGCTAGTAGCGACACGCTCTTGGGCGAGCTGAAGCAATGGTCGAAGGCCTGGACTCGCTCGTTGACCCGTTTGCCCCGATGCTGCCAGGCCCGCTCGAACTCCTCCCCGTACAGCTCACGCGGGTCGACGCCGAGGACCTTGCGGCACAGCCGCTCGACCGTCTCGGCCTTGACCCGCTTGGAGCCGCCCAGCCCACAGGCCGCCTGGACCGACCGCACATCACCCTGGAGCGCCTTGGACCCGGCCAGTTCCTCCAGGCCTTCAACACCCTGCTCGTCGGCGCGTGCTTTCAAGGCCGCCAGCAGCGGCCCGGCGGTCAGCTTGGAGCGCGGGTCGGCCCGAGGAAGCGGCGCACACCGAACCTCACGGTGGCCGGGTCCAGGCCATGGAACATGGCCCGCACCTGCTCGGGGCTGGCGATCCCGTCCAGGCCAGCTGCGGCGGCGGCGCTACCCACGAACCGGCCCGGTGACTCACCGCGGCCGGAGAAGTACTCTTCGCGGTTGCGGGCGATCTGGTCCAGCCAGTAGGCCTCCTGGCCCGCCTTGAGCGCCTTGACCGGCAACGCCACCGGCCCGACCTTCCCGCCGCCACCAGGCGGCAGCCGTGCATCGCAGATGCGGATGTGTAGAAGACTTGGAATTGGCAGTGAGTGTAGCACGGTGCATAGGTGACAATGAGGTTAGGCGTTGAGCAGGTGAGGCTGTTGGTTTAGGACGGATGGATCGCTGAGGTGATGGATTGGATAGGGGAAGGATCCTGCCGGCCACGGAGTGTGGTCATAAAGGAGATCTGTGGGTTGAGCTGGGAGGATGCTCGTGGCTGCGCTGCGGCCGCATTGAGGCCGCGAAAGAAAGGATACTGGAGGGAATACTGATCGTGGTGGGGCTACAGAGATGCTGGTCATAGGTGGCTCAGAGTCGTCTAGCAAGGTCAGAGAATTAGCGGAATATCCCTCGCACGGAGGAAGCCAGGGGTTCAAATCCCCTCACCTCCACCCCAACACTGCAGGTCAGAGCGTCGTCGGAGCATCATCGGCGGCGCTCTCGTCGTCCCCGGGGCCGCCTGGGCCACGCTGGGACCACGCCCGGCCGGTCGACGCAGGTGCACGACGGTGCTTGCGGGCGCCGGCTGAGCGGTGCCGTACAGCGCGTCCAGCCGGTCGCGGAGCGGTGTCGGCCTC
>Ga0209382_10004723_pt1 | contig 18048 bp, 21 predicted proteins | sample SoiMetdeltSBSDD5_FD_187599 | JGI IMG/M metagenome (GOLD analysis project Ga0209382, IMG submission 187599) | Bulk soil microbial communities from a Populus tree surrounding site in Tennessee, USA - Soil MetaG P. deltoides SBSDD5 (SPAdes) (version 2) | ecosystem: Environmental > Terrestrial >...
CTCGGCGCAGCTCGTACCAGCCCGCGAGGTTGCCGTCGCGCGTCGCTACGTGCAGCTGGATGTTGGGATCCACGAGGTACTCGGTGATCTGGTCGTCGGTCCAGTCCCAGCGGTCGAACCAGTGGAACGCTTCGCCCACAGTGCGATAACAGTGGCGGTACAGCTTGGGGGGCGGGATGGGGACGTGCGCGAGCGAGATCTCGGGGAAGTCCCCGAACGCCGCCACAAACTGGGCGGGGTCGGTCAGTTGGAGGTAGGTGCGCGTTACTTCCATAGCCAATTCTAACTATTAGAATGGCCCGACGACGTGGCCATCCACGATCGGAATCCGCCGTGTGGCGAACGGCTCCAGCCGCGTATCGTGCGTTGCGACCAGGACGGCCGCGCCGCGGGCTTTCGCGCAGGTGGCGAGCGCCTCCGCGACGACGCGACCGGCGGTGCCATCGAGATTCCCCGTCGGCTCGTCGGCGAGTACGAGGGCCGGTCGGTGGACCAACGCCCTCGCCACGCCGACACGCTGCTCCTCACCGCCCGAGAGCTCCCCAGGCCGCCGCGGGGCGAGGTGGGCGATGTTGAGCGCCTCGAACACTTCGTTCGTGGCGCGTCGCGCCTCCCTGGTCGGCCGCCCGGCGAGCTGGGCCATGAGGAGGACGTTTTCCCAGGCGGTGAGTTGCTCGAGCAGGTTCGACCGCTGGAATACGAAGCCGACTACCTGGGCCCGGTGGCGTCGCCGCTCTGCGGGCGAGAGCTCTGCAAGGGACCGGCCCGCGAGCACGATCCGGCCGGCATCGGGCGTGAGGAGGCCGGCCGCGACGGCCAGGAGGGTGGTCTTCCCCGCGCCGCTCGCGCCCTCGAGTAGGACGACCTCGCCAGCGGCCAGGGTCAGCGACGCGGCGCGCAAGGCCTGCGTGGCGTGCGGCCCGCGGCCTCGCGTTTTCGAAACACCGTCCAACAGGAGGACGGTCATGGCCGGAACGCCTCTAGGGGCTCTACGCGCCCCAGCCGTGCTACGGGGATGGCGGATGCCAGCATCCCGCATGTGATGAGCAACGCCAGTGTCCACAGCGTGTCACCGATGTCGAAATGCAGCGGGATGACGGGGAAGACGCGGTCAAGGACGAACGCCAGGAGTCGCGCCAACGCGGCGCCGAGCACGCCGCCCACCACGATGAGTCGCGCGGCCTCCAGGATCATGACCAGGGCCAGCGCTTGCGGTGCAGCGCCGAGCGCGAGGAGCACCGCCAGTTCGGTGCGACGCCTATCGACGAGGGCGTGCATGAGCAGCGCGACGAGAACGGCTGCGGCACCGACGCCGAGCGTATTCACAAACGCGAGAATGGGCGTGTATCCCACGCCGGTCTCCCGCTGGCTGTTCGCCACGAAGGTTGCGCGGTCGAAGACGTCGATGTCCGGGAAGCGATCGCGGATTCGCGCCGCCACGGTATCGGCATTCCCGCCGGGGGCGAGACGCACGATGATGAAGGACGCGCGACCGGCGAAGCCGCTCAAGGCCTCGATCGCCGCAGCGTCGGCGAAGATGAACTGGGTGGTGAGGAGGTTGGTCCCGGCCGTCACGCCGACGACGCGAGCGCCTCGCCCGTTGACGAATACCGTGTCATTGAGTCCTACGCCGAGGCGGCCTGCGGCCGCTCGATCGAGCGCGATTTCCCGCCGCGTCTGGGGTGCCCGCCCACTCGCAAACTTGGGGGGCCCGCCCAGCCCATCCGGGGCGCGATACCCGACTCCGTACAGGGTGAGTCGAAAGCCCGCGCCGTGCCGCCGCGCGCTTACAGCGACGAACGCGCGGAGGATGAAGTCGGCGTCGGCCACGCCAGGCAGGGCACGCACCGAGTCCGTCAGTGCCGCCGGGATCACGCCGGAGAGGCGTAGGAAGTGGTCCGCCCCTGGCGGCGTGATCCACAGATCCGCGCCGTCCTGCCCGACATAGCCCACCACGCTGGTCGCCGCGCCGCGCAGCGTCGCGACGAGCGAGATCACGAGCAAGCTGCTCGTGGCCACACCCCCAACCGCGAACCAGGCGCGGGCCTGCCGATTCCGCACGGCTTTCACGACGAGTCGCACGTCCGGCGATATGCCCTACCCGGCGTCAGCCGTCAAGGCGCACGGAGTTCAGTAGTTCAGGCGTCGCGCCAGCCAGTCCCATACGGGCGTAGGCCGCCGTCCCACCGGGTCGAAACTGGCCACGAGCACAACGCGCTCCCCTTCCGATCGGTCGTTCGTACCCCGATGGATGACCGCACCGCCCTGGATCAAGAGGAGATCTCCCGGCCGCGATTCGATCACTGTGGTGGGTGCGCGCGCAAGCAGGCCCTGAAACGGGAACAGGACGTATGGGACCGGCTTCAGGAAGCGGCTCCAGTGAGGAGGGATCACCTGGGTCGCGCCCTGGTTCGTATTGACGAGCGTCAGCAGCACGCTGTACATCCCGCCATCCAGGTGCCAGCGAAAGCCCTCCCCCCGCCGCCGGTACCATTGGATTCGCACCGCCCGTTTCCGGTCCCGCATCAGCGCCAGCGGTTGACCAGCTGCGTCCTGCAGCGCCTCGTGTAAGCGGCCCTGGACCAGGTCGAAGAGGTCCGGCAGCTCGTCCTGGACCTGGTGACCGTGCATGACGCTGTAGCTCAGGTTCATGCCGGCCTTCGCCGCGACGTGGCGGAAGACCGCGCGCCGGGACTCGACCCGCTGCCGCCAGTGCTCCGTCTCGGCGACGGAGAGGAAGCTCCGAGAGAGTAGGTAGCCGTCCTTCACGACCGCTCCTCCGTGTGGAATCCGCTCAGATCAATAATTGAAACGCCGGGCGATCCAGTCCCGAATCGGCCGCGGTTTCGCACCGGCGGGATCAAAGGCGACCAGCATGACGACGCGTTCTCCCGGGCGGTCGCCCGGGGCTCCGCGATGCAAGATGGAATTTCCGCTCAGGATCAAGAGTTCTCCTGGCTCCGCCACCAACGTCTCATGCGGGACGCAGGAGAAGGCACCCCTCAAGGGGTAGAGGCCATAGAACAAGGGCTTCAGCACGGGAGTCCAGCGCGGCGAGACGACTTCGGTCGCGCCGTGATTCGCGTTGGCAAGTGTGAGGAGCGCCGTGGTGTGACTCCCGTCAAAGTGCCAGCGGAAGCCATCCTTCGAGTCCCGATACCGCTGAATCCGAAGCGCGCGCCGCCGGTCCCGGATCGGCTCGAGGCGCATCGCGGCGGCGGCTTCGGCCGCTGCATGCATGCGCGGCTGGAGATGTGCGCAGACGTCTCCGAGACGCGCCATCGCCTCTTCGCCGTCCATCAGATGGAATGGGAGGCCCAGTCCCCCTTTGGCGCCGACCGTGCGGAAGGCAGCCCGGAGGTCGTCCACCCGCCGCAGCCAACCGGCCGCTTCCGCTGGAGAAAGGAAGCCGGAGATCCGGCAATACCCGTTTTGGACAAACTCATCTCGCTGCGACATCGCGGTCAGCTCCCCGCGATCCGGGCTGCAACGGCTCTGGCATCGCGAGCGATGCCGCGCAGGTACGCCGAGCCCAGAGTGCGGCAGTGGCGGAGGCCGAGGAAATAGAGCCCCGGAAAGTCTGCGCTCTCGCAGTGGCGCACCGGCGGCCACCGTACACCCGAACCGATCAGGTCACGGACGTGGTCGAGTGCGTACTCGAACCCGGTGGCGAACACGACGAGATCGGGTTCCAGGTCTGAGCTGGTGTAGTCTCGGATCTCAGGCACGCGCGCGATCACACCGGAGCGAAGGGCGCGCGGCACCGTGAGCCCGAGAACCGGTTCTCGGAAGGTCGCGGGATCCAATCCGAGCCAGCGCGGGGGCAGGAACTCCAGGGGCCACGCAAGGTAGTGGACGTCGATGCCCAAGACCCAGTGCGGCAGCGTGCGCGTGTGCGCCCGCACGGAGAGCCACGCCCGATCGCCTTCCTGCCGGTGCGCGAGCCAGCGCTCGAACACCTCGGCCGCCGATTGGCCTCCGCCCACCACCAACAGGCGCCGCGCCACGACGAGATGGCTCGTCCTCACGTCGATGCTGTGGAGCCAGCGGTAGCGGGCGGCCGCCGCGTCGAACCGAGGCGGCAGCCTCGGAAAGCTGATGATGCCCGTTGCGCTGACGACGTGAGTACAGTCCAGCGCCGTACCGTCGCGCAGCAGCACCGAGAAGCCCTGTCCCGCGCGAGTGACGCGCGTGACCTCGGCGCCGGTGCGCACCGCGATTCGGTGTTCCGACGAGAGGCGCTCGAGCTTTTCTATGTACGCCGGGAACGTGAGATAAGGAGGGTCCGCGGCGTGCCGGCGCATACCCGGCAGGAGCGAGAGCCGCGTAGGCGAGAGGATTTCCATCTCGGGATCGATGCGCCGGAGCCCGGCGGCCGTTGCGGCGCCGCGCTCGAGCACCGTGTACGAGATCCCGCGTCGTTGCAGGCATAACGCAGTGGCCAGTCCCGCGGGGCCGGCACCGAGGATCACGACGTGGCGCGGCATAGGCCGGGCGGGGGCTACTGCAGTCGCGCCAGCACGGCATAGGTGGCGCCGGCCAGCACCGCAGCGACAGGGAGCGTCACGAGCCAGGCAGTCATCATTTCCCGCACCAGCTTCCAGCGTACCTCACCGCTGCGGATCCCGATGCCGACGATCGCGCCGCTGGACACGTACGTGGTCGACACGGGCGCCGCCACGACCGACGCCAGCCCCACGAGCGCCGCCGTCGTCATGTTCGCGGCGAGCCCGTCGACCGGCGATATCTGCGTGACCTTCGCGCCGAGTGTGTGCGTGACCCGCCACCCCGCCACCTGGCTGCCGGCACCCATGGCCAGTGCGACGAGGGCGATGATCGCACCGGGGGGCGTGCCTAACGTTGCCTGGGCGATGATGCCGAGGGCGAAGACCTTCGGGGCGTCGTTCAGGGCGCGGGCGAAGTTCGTCAACCCGGCCGAGAGCCAGTGCAGGGCGTCGAGCGCGCCGATGCGGCTGAGAACCTCAGGCGGGCAGTCCGCGCCGGCGAGCACGTGGAGCCCGGGCCCGATCTCCACGTTCGGGCCGGCCGCCGACGCGAGCACGATCGCTTTGCGCTCCAGGCAGACGCAGTAGGCGTTCAGGCGACGGAACAGGAAACGCACGACCGGGAGGAAGACGAACACGAGCGCCAGCGCCAGCACGGGGGACAGCGCGAGCGGGAGGCCTACGGCCCGAACGACCGCTGCCCACCTCACGCCGGTGATTCCGGCGGCCGCGATCCCGGCGCCGACGAGGCCGCCGACGAGCGCATGGGTCGTGGAGACGGGGAGCCCCATCCGCGTCGCGAACAGCAGCCACCCGATGACGCCGCCTGCGACCGCGACCGGGAAGCCCAACCCGGCAGGCACACCGTCGAGTATGCCACGCCCCGAAAACACGGGAACGAAGCCCTGGGCGACGAGCCCTGCGGCGAGCGCGCCGGCGACCGTCCAGACAGCGCCCCAGGCCATGGCCCGCCGGTAGCTGCTCACGCCTGAGCCGGCCAAGGTGGCGATGCCCTTCGAGACGTCGTTCGCGCCGTTGGCGAACGCCACGCTCAACGTCAGAAGAATGAGGACGATGGCCATGGGCGCACCTGGAATGTATGGAGCAGAAGTGCATAAAGCTACCCCTATTTAGATAGTTATATTGACATTAGCTCTATTTTGCTCTACTATGCGCACAGGAGTGACTGGGGGCTTATCGGGAGCGGATCACCAGTGGGGAAGCTACGGCAATCGAAAGTCAGCGTGCTCTTGACCGAGGAAGAGCTGGATCGCCTCGAGCGCTACTGCGAAGAGCTCGGGCACAAGAAGAGCACGCTCATTGCGCGCTTGATCCGAGACCACCTCAACGCGGAGCAGTTCCGCGGGCGGGGGGAGCTCCCTCCCACCAATCCGCATTCGTGAGGAATCCTGCCTTGGGGTGAGTTCCTTGATCCGGGAGGTGCATCCGCGATGACCGCGATACCGATCGCACCCGAGAAGCGGACGCGTGACGGCGCATTCTTCGGTTATACGCGCTCCATTTGCCCCGCCTGCAAGAAACTGCTCGATGCGCACATCCTGCTGCGCGACGGTCGCGTATTCATGCAGAAGCGGTGTCCCGAGCACGGCATGTTCGACGTCGAGATCTCGAGCGACGCCGACTACTACATCAAGTCACTCTCCTACACAAAACCCGGCACGATGCCGTTACGCTTCGCTACCAAGGTGGAGCACGGCTGTCCCTCCGACTGCGGTCTGTGTGAAGACCACCTTCAGCACACCTGTTCCCCAATCCTCGAGATCAACGACGTTTGCGATCTGGAATGTCCCGTCTGCATCGTGCGCAACCAGCACGGGTACACGATGTCGTTTGAAGACTTCAAGCGGTCGGTGGACAATCTCGTCGCGGCGGAAGGCGAGCTCTCCATTCTCCTCCTGTCCGGGGGCGAGCCCACGCTCCATCCGCAGTTCTTCGAATTCTGCGACTACGTGCAGCAGGGTCCGCATGCCGGCAAGATCAAACGGCTGCTGATCTCGACCCACGGCCGGCGCATCGCGAACAGCAAGCGATTCGCCGAACGTTTCAAGGCCGGCGGGATGTACGCCTCTCTGCAATTCGATTCGCTCCGGCCCGGCGTCTATCCCAAACTGCGCGGCATTGAGCTGCTGGACATGAAGCTCAAGTGCCTCGACCGCATCCGCGAGCTGGACATTCCCACCGTCCTCGTGCCGACCGTCTCCAAGGGAGACAACAGCGACGAGTTGGGCGCGCTGGTGCAACTCGGCCTGGAGATGGATCAAGTGTCGAGTATCGTGATCCAGCCGATGGCCCATACCGGCGATGGCGGGGACCGCTACCACGGGAACCCGGCCGGTCACCGACTCACCATGCCGGAGGTACACCAGCTCCTCGAAGAACAATTGCCGTGGTTCAAACGGGAGTACTGGCATCCGGTGCCGTGCTCCCACCCCAGTTGTTACACGGCGACCTACTTGTTCCGGATGGAGGATGGTCGATACGTCGCGCTGCCAGAATTCGTGAACATCCGGCAGTACCTCGATGCGATGTCGAACCGCGCCATCCTGCGCTCCGACGACGCGCTCGAGAAAATGCTGCTCGATTCCATCACGAACCTGTGGTCGGCGACCAAAGTGGGAGAGTCGTCGGCCATGATCCTCGCGTCGTTGAAGACGTTCTTGCGGGAGACCTTCAATTCGCGCAATCCCTTGACCCCGGGCGAGATCGAGCGGAAGGCCGAGGCGCGGAGCAAGGCGCTCTTCATTCACGCCTTCATGGATCCGTGGGATCTGGACGTCGCACGGCTCAAGAAGTGCTGCACGCACTACGTCATGCCAGACGGGCGTCTGATGCCCGGGTGCTCATACAACAACCTGTACCGCCACTCCGATACCCGCTTTTTCCCCAATGCGAAGCCCACCGGGCCCGCTCCAGTCCCCGTGACCGGGAGACGGGAGTTGCCGGTCGTCGGCCAATGAAGACCCCGTGACCACCGCCGCCGTCGTCGGACAGCTCCGTACGCTCATCGTTACTGCGGCCCCCGACCCGGCGCTGGCGGAGGCGGTCCGCCGTTGTCCGGCGGATGTGCCGCTGGATACGGTCATGCCGTTTTCGTCGGTGATCGCACTTGGGGTGATCGTCGCCGTCGAGGATCGTTTCGACATCGTCGTCACCCGGCCCGCGATGCAGACGGCGTTCACCGGCGGTGCGACACTCGAGAAGCTCGCGGCCATGATTCAGCGTCTCCAGGGGAACACGTGAAGGTTCGCGCCGACGATCTCTCAGCCGTCCCGGGGGATCCTGGCCTGTTGCGCGTGGCGGAGCGTCGCGAGCTGCTCGCGCTACGCTTCCGGGGGCTACGGCGCGAAGAATGGATCCGGGGCCGTGTGGCGATTCGGCGCGCCGTCGCCCGGTGGCTCCCCCGCGCCTCCCGGTGCCGGGTTCATACCGAGCCCAGCGGCGCACCGCTGGTGGTCGGCGTCGACTGCACCGTTTCCCTGTCGCACGACGGGCGCTGGTTTGCCGTCGCCCTCGCGCCGGGTCGCGCCCTGCGGGTCGGCGTCGACCTGTGCCGCCGCGTCCATGCCGGCCGGCTGGCGCCGATCCTTCGCCGCTTCATCAAACGCGGCGTTCAACTGGACCCCGTGGTGCAATGGGCCGCCCTCGAGTGCGTCCTCAAGATGCGTGGCCTGGGGATCGCCGCGCTCATGGGGAGCGACGCCAAGGTGCGCCGCGCCGGACGACGCGTGTGGGTGGAGGGGATCGGGCCCGGCGCTTCGCTCTGCGTGATCGACCGGCCGGAGTTCGTCGTGGTGTGGGGGAGTGAGGAGCCCCAATGACCTACTTGGTGGCTGCCTCGGAGCGTCGCTCGGCGACTGAGCTGCCGGCAGAGCCAGCGCGTCTACGTCGGGACTTCCGCCGGTTCAATCTGCCCGTGCAACTCGCCTTGGCCGCGGCGACGGACGTCGTGCCCGCCGCCGAGGATCCGGCAAACATGGCGGTCGTCTCCCTCGCCCCCTGTCAAAACGGATCAGCGGATCTGTACCGGTGGGCCGAGGCTGCCATCGCCGCCGGATCGGCCGGGCGGTTCGGCGCAACACGAATGAATCCGACGCATACGCTGCACGTCATCGACAATCTCGCCCTCTCCGCGTTCGCCATCGCGTATGGAAGCGACGGCTACTGCCTGGGCGTGGGGGGCGCCCCCGGGCAGGCGTGGTGCGGCATGGAGATTCTGTGTGAGCGTCTCGCGGACGGCCGCGAGCGGGAAGGGTTGCTCATGGCGGGCGACCAAACCCGGGTGGCCGATGCTACCGGAAGCCGTGGTGTCGCGTTGTTGCTCTCCGCCCAGCGCCGGCCCTACGCCGCGCTCGGGCGTCCGGTGGAGCTCGTCGCGATCGAGCACGAGCGCCGGGCGTCGCCAGCGCCCGTCACCGCGCACGCCGCCGCGGGTCTGTGCGACTTCCTCGGAGCCCTCGCACAGCATGAGGCAGGACTCTTCGCCTACGAGGTTCCCGCGGAGCAGACCGACGGCATCGATAACGTGACCCTCATGCTCCGCGTCGCATGAGAGCCGCCCAACGGGTCGTCGTGACGGGCTGCGGTGCGGTTTCCGCCGTCGGAGCAACGACTGGGGCGTTTTGGGAAGCCCTGCTGGCCGGGCGCTCCGGCATCGCCCGCTTGCCCCGCTTTGTCGCAGCGCACCTGCCAGTAACGGTGGGTGGCGAGGTGGCGGCGGTGCCGCACGGACACGCCGATCGTGATCTCGTCCTGGCGAGCCGCGCCATCGACGAGGCGCTCGGCGTTGCCGGCCTGAACCGTTCCGCCGTCGGGTTCATTTGGGCCACCGGCCTGGACACCTACCAGGAAGGCGACCAGGGACCAGTGTTCCGCCCGGCCGGCAGCTGCTTCGCGGCTCTCGCGCGCCCATTCCGCGAGCCGCGCCGGATGATCGCCGCCGCTTGCGCGGCCGGGACGCAGGCGATCGGTGAGGCGTACTGGCAGGTTCGCGCCGGGCACGTCGATGCGTGCATGGCCGGCGGGTCCAGTTGCATGCTCTCCCCGTTTTACATCATCGGCTTCGCCGCTTTGCAGGCGCTCGCCGCGGACGACGGAGATGACCCGTCGAGTGCGTGCCGGCCGTTCGATCGTCGGCGTCGCGGGTTTGCGGTGTCCGACGGCGCTGGTGCTCTCGTCGTGGAGTCACTCGAATCTGCTCGCCGGCGCGGCGCGCCCGTGCTCGCCGAAATCGCCGGGTTCGGCATGAGCCAGGATCGGTACGATCTCAATCGGCCGCCGGAGGATGGGAGCGGTGCCGAGCGTTGTCTGCGGCGGGCAGTGCAGGACGGCGGGCTCGTCCCGGGCGACGTCGATGCCGTGAATGCCCACGCCACCGGCACGCGGGCCGGTGATCTCGCGGAGGCCGCCGCGATTCGGCGGTTCTTTGGCGACGCCTGGACCGACAAACCGGTGTCCAGCCTCAAGGGCGCCATCGGCCACGCGATGGCCGCGGCCGGCGCTCTGGAAGCCGTGGCGGCGGTCGCGACGTGTCGCACCGGCGTAGTCCCGCCAACCGTCAACCTCGGCGACCCCGACGACGGATGCGAGCTGTGTCACGTGATCGGGCGGCCGCGCCAGGACGACGTGCGGACGGTCTTGTCGGCGTCGTTCGGCATGGGCGGCCAGAATGCCGCGGTGCTGTTTCGCAGGCCGGCATGATCCCTGAGCCTCAGTGGGGGCAACGCGATGCCGTAGTGGTGCTCACGGGGGCCACTGGGTATCTGGGGCGTGCGCTGGCGCGCGCCTTTGCCGGCGCCGGCGCGACGCTGCTGCTCACCGCGCGGTGCGAGACCACCTTGTCGCACGTCGCCGAGGAGTTGGCACCCTACGGCACACCGATCCACACCGTCGCGGCGGATCTCACCGATCCCGCGGCCGGACAGCAGATCGTCGATGCGGCGCTGAAGCTGACGGGACGGATCGACGCCCTCGTTCTCAACGCCGGAACGCTCGCCGATGGTCTCGTGGCCGCGCTTGACGGCAGCGACCTAGCGCGGGTGCATGCCCTCAATGTTCAAGGTGCGTTCGGTCTCCTGCGAGCCGCACTGCGCCCCATGATCCTGTCCCGGCGCGGCGCGATCATCGTCGTTTCTTCAGCGGCAGCGCGTCGACCGAACGTGGGCCAGGTCGCGTACGCCTCCTCGAAGGCCGCGCTGGAGTCGATCGTGCGGGTCACGGCGCGAGAGACCGCGGGGCGCGGCGTGCGAGTCAATGGCGTGGCGCCGGGGCTCCTGGACGGGGGCATGGCCGCGCGGATCCTCGACGAGGCGCGGGATCATGCGGCCGCCGCGATTCCCATGGGACGGCTTGGCCGGGCCGAGGAGGTCGTTCCCGTTGTGCTGTTTCTGGCTTCGCCCATGAGCTCGTACGTCACTGGGCAGATCTGGGGCATTGACGGAGGATGGACTGCATGACTGAACCCGCTGCGCTGCACGTTGTGGTCGACATGATCCGCGACTCGCTCGGACCGTCCGGTCGGGATGGCGAGAAGATCTCGTCCGACACGCTCCTGTTCTACCAGCTCGCCTTCACGTCGATGGATCTGCTCGATCTCCTGTTTCGGATCGAGCAGCACTTTGACGTCTCCGTCCCGGAAGGCACGTTGTACAGCCTGGCGCGGGGCGAGATGCCGGACGGCGAGTTCGCAACTGATGGCGTGCTGACACCGGCAGGGCGGGGTCGGCTGATGGCGCTGTTGCACGACACGCCGGCGGACGTGTTCCCGCAACGCATTCACGCCGGGAGTCTACCGCGGTTCTGCACTGTCGGCGCGATTGCCCGGCTGGTCGATGCCAGACTCGCGGCCCGCGAGCCATGTTCGAGCTGATCCGGGCGCTGCAGATCGACGCGACCGCGGGCGCCGCCGTCGGCGACGCCGTCGTGCCGGCCGATCATCCGATCTTCGCCGATCACTTTCCCGGAGCACCCCTCCTGCCGGGATCCCTGCTGGTGGAGTTGGCCGCGCAGGTGGCCGGTCCGCTCGGCGAGAGAGTGACGTTGCTCCGCTTCGGGCTCGAGCGCGGGGCCTTGCTCGGGGTGGTGCGACGTGCGCTGTTTCCGCGCCCCTGCTTCCTTCCGGCGACGGTACGGATCACCGCTCAAGTGCGACACGCCGACGCCGCTCACGTGACGGTCGCCGTGGCGGGCGCGGTCGGCGACGCGACCGTCGTTCGCGCCGAGCTGGTCATGGCAATGATCGACGTGCCCCCCGAATGGTCGGGCGTCCTGGCGGGGCGTCACGAGCGGTTGGCGCGATGGACGGCGTCGGATGCGACCTAACACGCCGTCCCGTCGGCTCTCTCAGATCGATGCGTTCTTCGTCGCGTATCAGGAGCGCGCGGGGATCCTGATGCAGATCGGGACGGAAATCGAGCTCAACGGAACCGTGCAGCGGGGCGATCTGACGCAGGTGATGGAGCGGCTCGTCGCGCGGTGGCCGCAACTGGGGCAGCGTATCCGGCGGCGCGTGTTCGGCCTCGAGTGGTGCGGCGTGCCCGACATCGGCCGCATGGTTCGCGAGGCCTCCGACCGGCGGGAGATCGTGGCCTGGCGCTACCGTCCGATCGATCCCTTTGCGGAGCCTCCCTTTCAGGTGCTGTGGGTGCGCGGCGGGTCGCGGACCGACCTCGCGTTCCGAGCGCATCACGCGGTTGCCGACGGAGAGTCATTCTTCTTCCTCGTCGTCGAGGCGTCCCTGTCCCTGGCCTCGATTCGGGGTGGTGTCACTCCGCCGCCACCGCCAGACGCGCTGCCGCCGCCCGACATCGGAGCGGTGTCGCTGGGGAGTCTCTGGCGGCACGCTCGGGGGCTGCGCAGGGATGTCCGGGTCGCGCGAAGCGCGCGGCTCTGGGTCCGTGACGTGTCCAACGGATCGATCGGAGTGGTGGAACGCACCCTGCACGGCGACGATCTCGACGCCATCAGGGAGCGGGCCGCGCGGGCGCGGACAAGGTCCACGTGGGTGTGTGCAGCCGCCTGGATCCGGACGATTCACCGCTGGAACCGCGCGCACGGCGCGGCGACGCCGCAGGTATCACTCGAGGTTCCCGTGAGCCTGCGCCGCGGGCGGCAGCCCGGATGCGCCGTCGGCAACTTCCTCTCGCCGGTTGTCCTGCTTGGCGAGGGAGCGCAGTCCCTCGAACTCGTCGCCCATTCCCTATGGCGCCAGCTCCGCACGGCGGTCCGGGACGGCGATCACCTGAGCATGCCGATCCTCACGGCGCCCGCGCGCCACCTTCCGTGGAGCCTGTTCCGCCGCTTGGCGGTGAATACGTCGACGACCGGCTTGGCGACGAGTCACTTCACGTGGTTGTCGCAGCGCCGCAACGCGTTCGAGGAGGTTGCGGAACGCTCCCGCGGTGCGCTCGAGGTGCGGCGCCAGCAGACCTACACGCCCGTGTGCCTTCACATGGGCGCGGCCCTCTGTGTGGTTGCCTGGCCGGACCGGCTGCAACTCCTCCTCAGCTATCGGGAGACTGCATTGTCGAGTGAAGACGCCGAGAGGCTCGGGGACATGCTCGTCGCCGACTTGGCGCGTTCAATTACCCCTCGCGAGTTCCACACCGCGTGAAGGCCGCCCAGGTGATCGGTTTCGGCGACGTCGACCGCATCGCCGTAGTGGACCTGCCGAGTCCACATCCCGGCGAGGGCTCCGTGCTCATACGCGTGAAAGCCTGCGGCCTCAACTATGCCGACGTGCTGCAGCGGCAGGGCCTCTATCTCGGTGGACCCTTGCCCCCATTTGTTCCCGGGATGGAAGCCGCGGGGGTCGTCGAAGAGAATGGGGCTGGCGCATCCGCCATTCCGGTGGGCACCCGGGTGGCGGTCGTGGCCAACGGGGGCCTCCATGCAGAACGCGTCGTCGCGCGTGCTGCCGGCTGCATCCCGCTTCCCGACGCGATGTCGTTCGCGCAAGGAGCAGCGTTCCCGGTCCACTACCTCACGGCCTATCACGCGCTCACCACGGTCGCGCACGCGCAGGCCGGCGAGACCGTGCTCATTCACGCCGCCGGTGGTGGTGTCGGGACGGCCGCGGTGCAGATCGCCCGCCTCCTGGGTCTCCGCGTCGTGGCGACCGCTTCGACCGAGGAGAAACGCCGCAAGGTCCGGGCGCTGGGAGCAAGCAGCGCGGTCGGGTACGCTGACTTCGAGACGGCGGTCCGCGACCTCACGGGCGGGACGGGTCCGGACATCGTGCTTGAATCTCTCGGCGGCGACGTGTTCCGTCGCAGCCTGGCCGTACTCGCGCCGCTCGGCAGGTTGGTAGTCCTCGGCGCGATGAGCGGCCAGATCGCGCCCATCGACGGACTGGCACTGCTGTTTCGCTCTCAGGGCGTGCTCGGGTTTCATGTCAAGGCACTACTCCGCAATGCGGAGGCGACCAGGGCCTCCGTCGGGCGTCTCTTGGAATGGTTCGATCGGGGGGACCTCGACATCCAGGTCGGCCATGAGGTGGCGTTCACCGACATTCGTCTTGCTCATCAGCTTTTGGCGAACCGCGACCGCTACGGGGCGGTCGTCTTGGTGCACTGAGGGTGTCTATGAATCGGGCCGCGCGCCGCAGAGGCCGGCCGGGTAATCCGGGTAGTCCGGGTCGGCACGATCAATCACGGGCCACGCGCGCATGTCGTCGGGCGAGAATAGGCCGCCCATGATTCCCATCCCGATCGACGTGTCGTTGGTGGGGTTCTCGTAACGCACCTTCAGCCTGTACAGACGGCCGGCACGCAGATGTGGCCCGCGGTTCAGCAGAGCCAGGACCCGCGACATGCCCACCACACGGCCGTCCTGATCCTTGTGCGGGCGCACCGTGACGATCTCGCGGCCGGTTGCGGCGTCTTCCAACCTCATCCACGCGCCCTGATCGTGCAGATGCCCGCCCACGACCAGCAGCCGCCCGCTGAGCGGAACTGTGAACTCGAAGTTGCGCGTAACCCCGCCAGGCGGCACGTCGAACATGCCGCTGGCGAGCGGACTCGCGTTCACCACGAACGGCAGCACGGCGATCGGCGGAGGAGATTGACGCCGGTGATTGAGCTTGAAGGTGAGGCGTAACCGCACGCTCTCCAGGTCGTGCCCGCTGACGTTGTTCCACATCGCTACAACCGCAACATGGTGTCCGCGCGTCATCGGTAGACCGATGGTGGCCGGCACGCTGATGTTCTCCGTCTCGTGTCCGAAGGCCACAATGTGCTCCATCTGCGGATAGATGAGATCGCGGCGGTCGAAGTTGTTGAGCCGGAGGTGATGCAGCAGCGAGCGCGGCAAGACCGCACCGCGAGCATCCAGCAGTTCGAGACGGAGCCCGTGAAACAGGGCAGCCCGCGGCCAGACGAATTGCCCGATGCAGGAGTCCTGCATCATCGCCATGGCCAGCGGATCGGCATCGTCCGTGGCCATGCCGGCCGGTACTCGGAACGGCCCGACCGTAACAACAACATGGCGGTAGGCGGAATCGAGCTCGACGGTAACCAGCGCGGGCGGATCGCTTCGCACGGGGAGTGGGCGGGCGGGGATCGGCGCATGACTTGGCACGGGCGTCGCGATGAGCAGTAGCAGAGCCGGCAGACTCAATCGCACTTGGCGACGCTCCAACAGGGGACTCCACCAATCTACTGCTCAACGCGCGCCCCCGTGCCCTACCCGAGGGTGCCGCCGTCCAGGAAGATGACGGTCCCGGTCATGTACGTATTGCGCTTCGAGATCAGCCAGGCGACCAGCTCACCGCATTCGCGCGGATCGCCGATGCGAGAGAGCGCCGACGCATCGGTATAGCGGCGTTGATGGTGCTCGGGAATCGTCGATCGCAACCCGCCGTCGAAAATGCCCGCCGCGATGGCGGAGACGAGGATTCCGTAGGCGCCGACTTCGTGTGCCAGGCTGCGTGTCAGCCCTTCGATGGCGCCCTTGCTCGCGGCGTAGTGTACGGGCCCCGGGACCGAGCGCGACCCCGCGATCGAGCTGATGTTGACAATCCGTCCGTATTTCTGTCGAACCATTCCTTTCAAGACGGCGCGGCACGTACGGAACGCGGCCAGCACGTTGAGTTCCATCACGTCTGCGATGTCGTCGTCGCCCAGGAGGACGAACGGCACGGCCTCACTCACCGCGGCGTTGTTGACGAGGGCATCGACGCCTCCCCACTCGCGCTCCACGACCGCGACCATCTGGTCCGCGGCTGGACGATCGCGAAGGTCCCCGCGGAGGGAAAGGCATGCGACGCCGTGCTCCTTCACCATCGCCTCCGTAGTCGCGGCACCCGACTCGTTGGCGTTCCACGTGAAGGCGACGCGCGCCCCTTCGCGCGCGGCCACGACGCAAATCGCCCTACCAATGCCGCTCGACCCACCGGTCACCAACACCCGCTGGCTGGTGAGCAGACCTGATTCAGTTGGCGGAGGCATCCCACTCCACTGAGCGTTCGGCGCCGACGCCACCGATCCTGACCTGCGCGACCGTCTCGCCTCCAGCGCCACATGCTTGGACGATGGCGGTTGCTCCGGCGCTCCCGTTCCCAACCAGGCACAACGCCGGTCCGTCGTAGCCCCATTGGCGCGCGATTACGCGGGGGATCGATGCCGGGGTGATCTCGAGGACGGCGTGAGGAAGAAGCCGATTCCCGAGGATGCCCGAGGCCGGCGGGACGAGCGGCGCCTCAAGGAGAACCAGCAGCACGTCGGGCGGTGTGGCCGGGCGCACGCGCGACGCCTCGGCCGCAATCCTGCGGAGCACACTGTGGCCGGCGGGCTCCGGCGCGAGCGGCGTCCGGTAGCCCGTCGGCCGCCGCGGCGCGGCCGGCTCGTGGTGCACACCGACTTCGGTTCCCGCGCAGGCGCCGCTCAACGCGCGACAGATCACCAGCGCGCGCTCCCTCGAGGGCATGCAGTCGGCGAGGGGCCGTCCAGTGCCGGTGGTTCCTGGCGGCATCCTGAGCGCGGGGGGCAAGCCGCCGGCTTGCTGCGCGAGCGCCGCGAGGGCGACCGACAGCAATCCAGATGCTCCTAAAGTGTGGCCGAAGTGCAAGGTGGGCGTCGTGATCGGCGTGCCGCGGACGGGAAGGGAATCGAGCGCGCCCAGCTCGACCGTGTCGACAGCCCAGGGTCCGGTGCCTTGCCCCACCACCAGGGAGTGGGCTCGGGACTGGAATGCGGTCACGACGCCGCGCAGCCCGTCGCCGGCACCGAGGTCCTGACGCAACATCGGCACCTCAGCTCGGACTCCAGGCTCGGCGCCGCCGTTGCGGGTGATGCGCACCGCGACGGCCGCTTCGCCGGGGACGAAGCCCTGGCTCGTCGTTTGCCAGGGTGTCGTGGCATGCGCGGCGAGGACCTTGAGCGACTCGAAGTTGTCGTGACTGGATGGCGAGAGAATATCCACGGCAAGAACGATCACCTCGCGGACGTCTTCCGTCAGGAGGCGGGCGGCGAGAAACAACGCTTGCAAGCCGGACGCGCACGAGCCACTGACGACCGGTAGGACTTGCTCCGCCCACGGCGTCAGCGCGAGGAGGGAGCGGGAATCGTAGGCGCTGAGCCAGCCCGCGGCGTCGGTCGAGTGAGCGCCTCCGTTGCAGGACGCGATGACGAGCGGCGTCCCGCGCCGGGGAGAGGGGAGGCATTCGCCGAGCGCGGCGCGAGCGAGGGCACCCCAGCGGTCGGGCCCCTCAAGGTCGCGTGCTATACCGCGCGCCGGGCGGCAGAGCCGACACTGTGTTCTGGGGCTCAGCGGCCACGGCACTGCCTGGGGTGGCTCGGGGGGCGCGCCCGACAGAATCTCGGCGGCGGATCCCTGTGCCGTTGCGAGACCGATGGAAGCGATGGTGATGCTCATGGCCGAACTGCCATAGTCTAAACTTGGCGTAAACTTGGCGTCTTGGCGTCTTGGCGTCTATTTTGGAGGATGACCTTCAACAAGATGGGGACCGTCCCCCTGCCACTGGCGCTGCACCTCGCCACCCACACCGTCATCGGCCTGTTCTGCGCCTTCGCCGGCGGGCTCAATTTGATCGACCCTACCAAGATCTTCCCCAACGCCCTCATCTTTCTCGGGATCGCCGGGTTCAGCTGGGGCTACGTCTTCGGGGTCCTGATGGCGCGCAAAGAAGTCGTCGCGCTTGGGGTCGTCGCCAGCCTGGGATATGCAGCCGCCGGCGTCTGGCAGCTCGGCGCGGACTGGCGGCTCGGCGTCCTGCTCATGGTGATCGGCGCCTACGGCCTCCTGACACTGTCGGTCTATCGCCGGCGCATTCTCGAGGCGTAGCCTCCTCGCTTACCCGATGACGTCGCCGTGGAGCGGGGCGGCGGGGAGCTCGACGACGAACTTCGCGCCGCCCAGCGTCTCCGAGTCTTCTATCCAGATTTTCCCGCCCACTTCGGCTACCACTCGCTGACAGATCGACAACCCCAGCCCTGAGCCCTCGTCGGGGCTCTTGGTGGTGAAAAAGGGATCGAACACTCGGCCGCGGATCTCCGCCGGTACGCCCGGT
>Ga0209382_10004724_pt1 | contig 18045 bp, 11 predicted proteins | sample SoiMetdeltSBSDD5_FD_187599 | JGI IMG/M metagenome (GOLD analysis project Ga0209382, IMG submission 187599) | Bulk soil microbial communities from a Populus tree surrounding site in Tennessee, USA - Soil MetaG P. deltoides SBSDD5 (SPAdes) (version 2) | ecosystem: Environmental > Terrestrial >...
CTGCGGAGGCTGACTTTCATTTTGTGTTCCGGCGAGCCCAACACCGCGTTGCGCGTAACCTCCGCGCCTGTCCCGGCGGTCGTTGGGATCGCGATTACGAGAAGGGGAGCATTCTTCAATGGCCGGCCCTTTCCGATGACTTCAAGGTAATCAAAAATATCACCTGGATTCGTGAACAAGGCAGCGATTGCCTTCGCGGAGTCCAGCGCGCTGCCGCCGCCGAAGCCGATCACCAGATCGCACCGTTCCGCTCGCGCATGCTCGACACCTTGCGCGACGATTTCCAAGGTCGGTTCGCCGCTAACCGAAAAGGTCGCGTGCGGAATTGTGAGGAGCTTCAGGAGTGGTTCGGCGCGGCCTGGATTCTTGCCGGTTACGATCAGTGCTTTGTTCCCGGAAGCGGCTGCAAACTGGCCTGCTTCCTTGAGCGTGCCAGCACCGAAAATGATGCGGTTGGCGGTGGCGAATTCAAATCGGAGAGACATTCGTGTACCTAACGCTGCTGCGCGGCTCGGCCATCATCGGCGCCACCGTATCGCGCCACTTCTGATAATGAGCTGTCTCCTTATGTTTGGCCGGGGCATCCTCGGTGCGATAGATTTCGACGAGCACGAAGCGCGTGGGATCATCCTGTTGCTGTGCGACGTCGAAACGCGCGACCCCTGGCTCCCGGAGGCTGCTCTGCGCGTTATCCAGTGTCGCTGCCTTGAAAGCCTCGAGGGATTCGGCTTTTACGTGGACGTGAACGTGAACGACCAGCATAAATTAGCGCGATGCCGTTCGCGTCTGGCCGATGCACCAGAGGTGCTGGTGCGTGCGAATGAAAATCTCGCCGTCGGACAGCGCATGAGACGCGTTGGTCAATTCATTGCCAATCGAGTGAACGCCAACAATTTCAAACTTCGGCGCTGCTTTCATGACAACGGTATCGCCGGATTGATTGAGGACATAGATGTGATCGCCGGCGAGCACCATCGATGACCACGAAGATGATTTCGGACCAACCGCCGTTACGCGCTCCTGCCAGAGCGATTTGCCGGTCTTAAGTTCAATGCATTCGGCGATCGCTTCCGTGTTCAGGACATATACATATCCGTCCTTGATAACGCCTGACCCAAGGCGATTCTTCGTTCGCACGCTCGTCCACAGCCGATGCGTTTCCGTGACATCGCCTTTGCCGCCCTGCTTGACAGCGACGCTCGTACCTAAAAAGCCGCCCATCGCGACCACCACGCCGTCACCGGCAATAGGCGAAGTGTAAATGAGTTCATTGAGACCGTCGCATCGCCACAATTCCTTGCCTGTCTTCGGATCGAACGCGCAGATCAGTTGAGGATAGACCATGATCAATTCCTTGTTCGCGACGACTGGGCTGGCAAAGGAACCCACGATCCCCTTTTGCTCCTGTCCGCGAAAACCATCCGTGCGGGCGCGCTTCTGGATCGGCGGGTCCTGCGCTTCCCAAACCGTCTTCCCGGTCTTCTTGTTGACTGCCATTAAGCGGCTGTTTTCCCCGGGGCCATGATAGAAAATGCACAAATCGCCTTCGATCAACGGAGAAGATCCATAGCCCCATTCATGATCGATCTTAGGGAATTCGCGCTTCCAGAGCTCCTTTCCGTCGAAGTCGTAGCAATGCATTCCGGCCGAGCCATACCACACAATCACGCGCTCGCCATCGGTGACGGGCGTCGCGGAGCAATAGGGATTCGTGTCGTGCGTGTCCTCGTTCGGTTGCCCTGTTACGGCTTTCTGCCAGAGCATCTTGCCGGTTTTGCGATCCAGGCACATCAATGTGCGCTTGTCTTTCCCGGCCGGCTGCGTGAGGAAGATGCGATTGCCCCAAACCACCGGTGTTGAATTCCCCGCTTCCGGCAACGGCACTTTCCAGCGCACATTCTCCGTCGCACTCCATTTAGGCGGCAGCCCATTTTCGTTCGCGACACCAGTCCCTTCGGCTCCCCGCCACGCAGGCCAGTTTCCAGCGATCAACAAAGACGGCAGCAAAAACAGATAAGCAAAGTACTTCATGGGGCGATTGTATCGAAGCGCCAATACTGCTACAAGCCAGCTACAACTTGCCGGCGGGGCGACGGTTTTGCCCGGTCAGTTTTTGGCGGGCGTCGCCGAGGTCGGCGCGGGCCTGGTCGGCGATAGCCTTCAATTTGTCGGCAATGTCGGGGTGCTGTTTTGCGAGATTAGTGGTTTCACCGATGTCGGCTTCCAGATCGAACAGGGCAGGGGAGCTGCCGAAGACGACCTTCCATTTGCCGGCGCGGACGGCGGCGAGTTGGTAACCTTGATAATAATAAAATGCGCTGTGGGGGCTTTTGGCGGATTTGTCGCCGAACATTAGAGGGCGGATGTCTTTGCCGTCAATGATACGGTCATTGGGGATCGGAGCATCGGCGACTTTTGCGAAGGTGGTGAAAAGATCGAAGCCTACGACAATTTCGTTGCATACAGAGCCAGCGGGGACTTTGCCGGGCCATCGCATAATTGCGGCGACGCGCGTGCCACCTTCGTAGGCGGCCTGGTATTTGCCATCGCGCAGGAGATGGACACGATTGGTTTGGACGGCCGCAGCGTGCCCGTAGATGCCTTCCAGTTCGGGGTAACGCTTGACCAAAGGGCCGTTGTCGGACGTGAAGACCACCAATGTGTTTGTGGTGAGCCCGAGGCGATCGAGGGTCTTCATGACTTCGCCGACCAACCAGTCGAGGCATTGAACAGCATCGCCGTAAACCCCGGCCTTCGACTTGTAATGAAATTGCGCAGGCACCAACCAGGGCGTGTGTGTTTCAATGTTCGCGAGGTGCAAGTAAAAGGGTCGCTCTTTGTTGTCCTCTATAAACTGGATTGCCTCTGACGCGAACCGCTCAGGCAGGCCGGCGAGTTGCGCCGGGGTTTCCACGATATTCGTTCCGCGGACAAGGGGAATAGGTGGGAAGCGGAAATTTGGATCACCTTGAGATTTCGCGTGCCCGAGGCGTTCGGGCCCATGGTCGTTCGGATAAGGAATGCCGAAGAACAGATCGAACCCGTGGCTTGGCGGCAAAAATTGCGGATGGTGGCCAAGATGCCACTTGCCAATGACCGCCGTGGCATAGCCGCGAGTCTTCAGCAGCTCAGCGATGGTGACTTCGTTCGAGTTCAGCCCTTCGCGCGAAAAGGGAAAAAGCACGGTTGGCAGACCGACACGCGGGGCGTAACAGCCGGTGAGAATCGCCGCGCGCGTGGGCGTGCAGACCGGCGATGGCGCATAAAAGGAGGTGAACCTCATGCCCTCAGCGGCGAGGCGGTCGACGTTCGGCGTATGAATGTCCTTCGCGCCGAAGCAACTCAAATCATCGTAGCCTACGTCGTCGCAAATGATGTGAATGATATTTGGTGACCCGGAATGGCCGGGGATGCTGAACGCGAGAAAGAAATATAACCAGAGTTGCCGCCAACGCATGACCTCTGTTTAACATGAGCGCGCATGGGAAGCGAAGAGCGTTTCGAGCAGTGGCGTCGGACCATTGGATTAGCAGTGGCGCCAATCAGCTTTGTTGGCGCACGCGACGAATGCTTTTTGCGGCTCTGGGAACGATCGCGTCCGAAACGACAAGCAATATTGCCTCGGCGGCCATAATCGTTCCCGTCGCAATTGCCGGTGCCTCGAGTGATCCGTTAATGCCGCGCAAGCGCCTCGCGGAGTTGCTCCGGCAACAGCGGCTTCACGAAGTAATCGTCGGCGCCCATCTCTTTCGCTTGCTGCTGTTCGCGCGGTTCGCCTGAAGATGTAAGAATGTAGACCTTTGTATTCGCCAGCGCTGGATTTTGTTTCAACCACGCGAGCACTTCGAAACCGTTTTGGTTGGGCAGCTTAAGATCCAGGAAAATCACGTCAGGAGGCGTCTCAGCATGCCTGGTCAGAAAATCGATCGCTTTTGCGCCGTCCGTCGCCACCTCAATCTCCGCGTACACCTCTGCGCGCTTAAACGTGCGCTTGAAAAAGAAAACGTCGTCCTCCAAATCCTCGACCAGCAAAATCCTTTGGGCTGGCATGGTAGATCAGGGCGCGGCTGGCAACTCGATCCAAAAGCGGCTGCCCGCGCCGAGCCTTGAATCAACACCGCAATGACCGCCCATCCTTTGCGCAGCGCGTGCGACGATGGCCAGGCCGATTCCCGTGCCCTCGTGTTGCTTGACATTGCCGACGCGTTCAAAGATCCCAAAAACCTTTTGATGATGGGCAGGATCGATCCCGATGCCATTGTCCTGGACCAAAATACGCACACGGCCATTGGTCCTTTCCGTCCATATTTCAACGTGGGGCACGACCTCGGGCGCAACGAACTTGAATGCATTATTCAACAGGTTGGACAAACATTGGCCGAGCAGTGTCGGGTTGGCGAGCACACGCGAGAGGCCCTCACGGACAATCAATTGGCCGCCAGGCGGCAAGATGAAGTTGTTCATGGACATGACATCCTTGAGCAGCGCATCGATTGCTACGGCCTGCGGCGTCATGTCCTCACGGGCGATCCGGCAGTATTGAAGCAAGTCGCGGGTAAGCTGTTCCATCTGAATGCTGGCGGCCTTGATCCGATCAAGATACAGGCGGCCGTCCTCATCCAGATTTTGGGCGTAATCTTCCAGGAGCACTTCCGAAAAACCCTGCAACGAACGCAAGGGCGCGCGCAGGTCATGTGACACCGAATAGGAAAACGTCTCCAACTGTTCGTTCGCCTCGCGCAATTCCTCGTTGAGTTGCTGGATTACTTCCAGCTTGCGCGCCTGTTCCTGGTTGTGAAACGCCAAATACTCGGCTTGCTTTTTGATCACCGCCGTTTGCTGCGCGAGTTCGACGAATACTGACACCTTGGCTTTGAGCACTTCGGCGATCACAGGCAGGAACATGTAATCCACGGCGCCCAACCGATAGCCCTTAAGCCGGTCGATGTCCGATGTGTTGTAGCCTGTGATGAAAATGATTGGCGTCTTTTCGAATCGCGGCCGCTGGCGGATTAGCTCCGCAGTCTCGAATCCATCCATTCCCGGCATGTTCACATCAAGCAGAATCACCGCAAAATCCTGCTTCAACAGGCACTCGAGGGCTTCGCGTCCGTTGGTTGCCTTGACAATATTCTGGCCAAGCTCCTGAAGAATGGCCTCATGGGCGATCAGCTTCCCGGGCTGATCGTCCACGAGCAGGATGTTTGCTTTTTGTTCTGTCATCGATTAACGGTGCAACCACACCCGCATCAATGAGAGCAACTGGTCGGTATTGACCGGTTTGGCGATATAATCGGATGCGCCTGCCTCCAGGCACTTCTCACGGTCGCCTTTCATCGCCTTTGCGGTGAGCGCAATGATCGGCAGCAGCTTGTGCTTCGGCTCGCTGCGGATCACCTTCATTGTAGCATACCCGTCCATTTCCGGCATCATGATATCCATGAGCACCATGGAAACGTCCTGTGTTTTTTCGAGGATGTCCACTGCTTCGCGGCCATTCGAGGCACTCAGGACCTGCATTTGATGGCGTTCCAACAAGCCGGTCAGCGCGAAGATATTCCGCACATCGTCATCCACGACCAGGATCTTTCGATTCGCCAGGGCTTCATCGGTTTGATGTAGCCGGCGGAGCATGTCCTGCTTTTCCTGCGGCAAATCTGTGACGATGCGATGCAGGAACAGCGCAGTCTCGTCCAGCAAGCGCTCTGGAGATTGCACGCCTTTGATGACGATGCTCTTAGCCATAGTACGCAAACGCGTCTCCTCATCAGCCGAAAGCTCCTTCCCTGTGAACACGACAATCGGCAGATCGCGCAACGCGGGTTCGCCCTGGATTTTTTCCAGCAGCTCGAATCCGGAAATATCTGGCAGCCGAAGGTCCAGCACAACACAATCAAAAGCGCGGTCATGGATGAGATCCCACGCTTCCGCGCCGCTGCCAACGCTGGTGATGTCCACGTCCTTGTGGCCGAGCAATTCGACAATATTGTCGCGGGTGACGGGATCGTCATCAACAACCAGCAATCGCTTCACTTGACGCTTGCTGAACTCCTGGATGCGCCCAAAGGCCGCATCGATCCCTTCGGTGGTCACCGGCTTGATCATGTAGGCGAAAGCGCCCCGTTCGAGCCCATGCTGGCGCTCTTCTTCCATCGTGATGATTTGCACGGGGATGTGCCGGGTAAGGGGATCCTGTTTGAGATGGCTCAATACAGTCCAGCCGAGCATGTCCGGCAGGAAGATGTCCAACGTGATCGCTGTGGGCTTGAACTGCCGCGCCATCGAAAGCGCGACGTTTCCGCGCATTGCGACCAATCCTTTAAATCCCTTGTCCCGGGCCAACCCGAGCAAGACGCGCGCGTAATGCGGATCGTCCTCGATGATCAGAAGCACGGGATCGCCCTCCTTAATGATTTCCCGATCGTCCGGAACGTCCTCGAGTGCCGGCGGCGGCAGGACCTGGACGTGCGCCTGTTCGACTGGCTTGAGCTGTTTGTGGGCGGTCGGCCCGGCATACGTTTGCGGCAGATACAACGTGAACGTGCTGCCCTGACCCGGCGTGCTGCTCAGTCGAATCTCGCCGCCGAGCAGGTTCGCCAGTTCGCGACAAATCGCCAACCCAAGACCGGTCCCGCCATACTTGCGGCTGGTGCCGGCATCGGCCTGTTGGAATGCTTCGAAGATGATCTTTTGCTTTTCGGGGGGAATACCGATGCCGGTATCGGTGACCTCAAACGCGATCACCATCGGCGCTCGCTTCAACAACGGATGATTGGGCGTCCACCCGGCCTTGGCCAACGAGATTGAAAACGACACCTTGCCGTGCGCGGTAAATTTGAACGCATTCGACAGCAGGTTCTTCAGGATTTGCTGCAAGCGCTTGGCGTCCGTGATCAGGCTGCGCGGCAGATTGGTATCCGCCGTGATGACAAAGCCGAGGTTGCGGCTGTCGGCCACGTGGCGAAAATTGCGTTCCACTGTGTCGCGCACCAAAGCCAGCGTGAGTTCTTCGGCTTCCACCGTAACGGTGCCGGATTCGATCTTCGACAGATCGAGAATATCGCTGATCAGATTCAGCAGGTCGGTTCCGGCGCTGTGGATCGTGCGGGCATAGTCGACCTGTTTCTGCGTTAGATTGCCGCTCGGGTTGTCCACGAGTTGCTGGCCGAGAATCAGGATGCTGTTCAGCGGCGTGCGCAACTCATGCGACATGTTCGCGAGGAACTCCGACTTGTACTTCGAAGTCAGCGCAAGCTCGGCGGCCTTCTCTTCGACCGCCCGGCGCGCCTGCTCGATTTCCGCGTTCTTGCGTTCGACCTCCGCGTTCTGCTCGGCCAACTGGCGCGCCTTTTCTGCAAGCTCCTCGTTCGTTCGTTGCAATTCGATCTGTCGCGTCTGCAATTCACCGGCGAGTTCCTGCGATTGCTGCAGGAGGTTTTCGGTGCGCATCGTGGCCTCGATGGTATTCAAGACGATCCCGATGCTCTCGGTGAGCAGTTCGAGGAATGCGACGTGGGTGGCGGTATAAGTGCTGATGGATGCGAGTTCGATGACGGCCTTGATCTCGCCTTCGAACACCACCGGAAGCACGATGATGTTCGTCGGGTTGGCCTTCATCAAGCCGGAGCTGATCTCGATACTCCCATCCTGAACCCCGCGAAGCATGATTGGCTTCTTTTCAATGGCGCATTGACCAACCAACCCTTCGCCCAGTCGTAGTTTTTCGGAGGAATCGCGCCCCTTCCGATGCGCGTAGCTTGCCAGCAATTTCAACTGCGGATCGTTGTCGCCGGCGTCCATTTGATACATCACGCCCTGGTGCGCGTTGACCAACGGCGCCAACTCCGAGAGCAGCAAGCGGCCGACCGTCAGCAGATCGCGCTGCCCCTGCAGCATGCGGGTGAATTTCGCGATGTTCGTCTTGAGCCAATCCTGCTCGGTGTTGCGCTGCGTGGTATCGCGCAGGTTGCTGATCATGGCGTTGATGTTGTCCTTCAACTCGGCGACTTCACCGCGCGCGTCCACCTGAATCGAACGCGTAAGGTCACCTTTCGTGACGGCAGTCGCAACTTCCGCAATGGCGCGCACCTGAGTTGTCAAATTCGCCGCAAGTAGATTCACGTTGTCGGTGAGATGTTTCCACGTGCCGGACGTGCCAGGTACGTTGGCCTGCCCGCCGAGCCGCCCTTCGACGCCGACTTCACGCGCGACGGTGATCACTTGCTGCGCAAAAATCGCGAGCGTGTCGGTCATGTTGTTGATTGTATCGGCAAGCGCGGCGATCTCGCCCTTCGCCTGGACCGTGAGCTTTTGGTTCAGGTTGCCTGTCGCGACCGCCGTAACGACTTTCACAATGCCGCGCACCTGGTCAGTGAGGTTGTAAGCCATCACGTTTACGTTGTCCGTGAGGTCTTTCCACGTTCCCGCGACTCCCGGAACCTGTGCCTGGCCGCCGAGTTTTCCTTCGGTGCCGACTTCGCGCGCGACACGAGTCACTTCTGCGGCAAACGCATTGAGTTGATCCACCATCACGTTAATCGTGTTCTTCAGCTCGAGAATCTCGCCTTTAACATCGACTGTGATCTTTTTGGAAAGATCGCCCTTGGCGATAGCCGTAGCGACTTCAGCGATATTGCGCACTTGCGCCGTCAGATTACCGGCCATCATGTTTACGGAATCCGTGAGATCCTTCCACGTTCCCGCGACACCGGGGACGATCGCTTGTCCGCCCAGCTTCCCATCCGTGCCCACTTCGCGCGCGACACGGGTCACTTCGGAGGCAAACGAGCGGAGTTGGTCCACCATCGTGTTGATCGCTTCCTTCAGTTGAAGGATTTCACCGCGCACGTCGACCGTGATCTTCTTCGAAAGATCGCCGCTCGCGACAGCGATAGTCACCTCGGCGATATTGCGGACCTGGGCGGTAAGGTTGGACGCCATCGAATTGACATTGTCCGTGAGGTCTTTCCACGTTCCCGCCACGCCGGGCACTTGCGCCTGGCCGCCCAGCTTGCCGTCAGTGCCGACCTCTTTGGCGACGCGTGTGACTTCGGAAGCGAACCCGTTGAGTTGGTCCACCATCGTGTTGATGGTGTTCTTCAGTTCAAGAATCTCACCCTTGACGTCGACGGTGATCTTCTGTGAGAGGTCGCCTTTGGCTATGGCGGTGGCCACTTCAGCGATATTGCGGACCTGGGCGGTAAGGTTGCCCGCCATCATGTTTACGGAATCCGTGAGATCCTTCCACGTTCCCGCGACCTCGGGCACCTGGGCCTGGCCACCCAACTTGCCTTCGGTGCCGACTTCGCGCGCGACGCGCGTCACTTCCGAAGCAAACGAGCGAAGCTGATCCACCATCGTGTTAATGGCCTCTTTGAGCTGCAGAATCTCCCCGCGGACGTCGACTGTGATCTTTTTCGAAAGATCACCATTCGCGACCGCAATCGTCACGTCCGCAATATTCCGCACCTGGGCGGTCAGATTGGACGCCATGGAATTCACATTGTCCGTCAGGTCTTTCCACGTTCCGCCCACGCCCGGCACTTGCGCCTGTCCACCGAGTTTGCCATCGGTGCCGACCTCGCGCGCCACGCGCGTCACCTCCGAGGCGAACGCCTTGAGTTGGTCCACCATTGTGTTGATGGTGTTTTTCAGCTCGAGAATCTCTCCTTTGACGTCCACGGTGATCTTCTTCGATAGATCACCTCGCGCAATCGCCGTCGCCACCTCAGCAATATTTCGGACCTGGGCCGTCAGGTTCGATGCCATGGAATTGACATTGTCCGTGAGGTCCTTCCACGTGCCGGCGACGCCAGGCACCTGGGCTTGCCCGCCTAACTTGCCTTCGGAGCCCACTTCGCGCGCCACACGCGTCACTTCGGACGCAAACGAGCGGAGTTGATCCACCATCGTGTTGATCGCTTCCTTCAATTGAAGGATTTCCCCGCGCACGTCCACGGTGATCTTCTTGGAGAGGTCGCCGCTCGCCACAGCAATCGTGACATCGGCGATATTGCGAACTTGCGCCGTGAGATTTCCGGCCATCATGTTGACCGAATCAGTCAGGTCTTTCCACGTGCCACCTACATCCGGCACCTGAGCCTGGCCGCCGAGGCGTCCTTCCGTGCCGACTTCGCGCGCGACGCGAGTCACTTCGGACGCGAACGCATTGAGTTGGTCCACCATCACGTTGACGGTGTTCTTCAGTTCAAGAATTTCGCCTTTCACCTCAACCGTGATCTTGCGGGAGAGGTCGCCGCGCGCAACCGCGGTCGTCACTTCCGCAATATTTCGGACCTGGGCCGTCAGATTTCCGGCCATCATGTTGACCGAATCGGTCAAGTCTTTCCACGTGCCCGCGACATCCGGCACTACGGCCTGGCCGCCGAGACGCCCTTCGGTGCCGACTTCGCGTGCTACGCGAGTCACTTCCGACGCGAAGGCGTTCAACTGGTCTACCATCGTGTTGATCGTGTTCTTTAGTTCAAGAATCTCGCCTTTGACATCGACGGTGATTTTGCGCGAGAGGTCACCACGCGCGACAGCCGTTGTAACCGTCGCGATGTTGCGGACTTGCGTTGTAAGATTCGTCGCCATCGCGTTCACCGAATCCGTCAGGTCTTTCCATGTCCCAGCCACGCCCGGAACGATGGCCTGGCCGCCGAGCTTTCCGTCGGTGCCCACTTCGCGCGCTACACGTGTCACTTCCGAGGCGAACGAACGGAGCTGATCCACCATCGTGTTGATCGCTTCCTTCAGGAGCAGGATTTCCCCGCGCACGTCCACCGTGATTTTCTTCGAGAGGTCTCCGTTGGCGACTGCAATCGTTACATCCGCAATATTCCGGACCTGCGCCGTAAGGTTCGACGCCATCGAATTCACGTTGTCAGTCAGGTCTTTCCATGTGCCAGCGACCCCGGGGACTTGCGCCTGCCCGCCCAGTTTGCCTTCCGTTCCGACTTCCTTGGCCACGCGCGTCACTTCCGACGCAAACGAACGGAGCTGATCCACCATTGTGTTAATCGTGTTCTTCAGCTCCAGGATTTCGCCCTTCACATCCACGGTGATCTTCTGCGACAAGTCACCTTTCGCAATGGCGGTCGCCACCTCGGCAATGTTTCGGACCTGCGCCGTCAGATTACCGGCCATCATATTCACCGAATCGGTCAAGTCCTTCCATGTCCCGGCGACTTCGGGCACCTGGGCCTGCCCGCCCAGCTTGCCTTCAGTTCCAACTTCGCGCGCCACGCGCGTCACCTCAGAGGCGAATGAACGGAGTTGATCCACCATGGTATTGATGGCCTCTTTCAACTGCAAAATCTCACCGCGCACGTCCACGGTGATCTTCTTGGACAAGTCGCCGCTCGCCACCGCGATCGTGACTTCAGAAATATTTCGGACCTGCGCCGTGAGGTTGGAGGCCATCGAGTTCACGCTGTCGGTGAGTTCCTTCCAAACGCCACTCACGTTCTTCACCTGGGCCTGTCCACCGAGCTTGCCTTCCGAGCCGACTTCGCGAGCCACACGCGTCACCTCCTGCGTGAAGACGCTCAACTGCGCGATCATCGTGTTCACGATCTTCGCGCTGCGCAGGAATTCGCCTTCCAGAGGACGGCCGTCGGCTTCCAAACTCACGGTCTGGCCAAGATCACCCTTGGCCACCGCGCTGATCGACCGTGTAACCTCCGAAATCGGCCACACCAAATCGCCGATAAGATTGTTCACCGATTCTTCCATGCCGCGCCACGCCCCGCCATTGCCCATGCTGAAGGCCGCTCGCTGGCGAATTTTGCCTTCCTTGCCGACCGTGCGGCTCACGCGGCGTAGCTCTTTCTCCATGGTCGCATTGGTCACCATCATCTCGTTAAACACGTCCGCCAACTTTCCCTCCACACCTGTCCAGTTCGACGGCAGACGCGCCGAAAAATCGCCCGCGCGGGCTGCCAACATCGCTTTCAGCAACAGCGATACGTCACATTGCGGTGTGCCGTTCAGGGCATGGCGCCGTTTTGCTGGTGTGGACTTTGACGACGATCGCGAGCGCGGCTGCGCTGAGGTTTGCTGGGTTTCGACGGGCGTTTCTCGTGTTTTCATTGTTTGACAGCTATTCCGCGGTGCTCACTAGACCAGCGCATTTCTTCCGCACGAAACCGCGCCAATCGTGGAAAATCGGGCTTATCTCTGTCACCCGATGGCCATTAGTTTCGCGGATGCGAACCTACCCTGCTATGGGGAATTCACCCTATGGCAGCGAGCGATTTATTGGGTTGCGCTTTCGCTCAAAAGCGAATTGCCACGAATACCACGCCTTGGGCGGCGCCAGTGTGAGGATTGATCGAGACGTTCCGAAATTCCCGGCCAGGCACGACCGGAGCCCGCAGGTCCAAACCGTTAGCGATCGCACCGCGGCGGCTTACTTCAGGCAACACGCCATCGTATACTGCCGTTGGGCCAAAGACTCGCTGAAGCCGGTTGGTTGCGGTTAGCATTGCCGGCGGGGCCGGTTGCGTTTCGGATTGAGCAGCAGCGAACAGGGCCGAGGCAAGAACAATGAAGCCGGAGAGTCCAAGAGTTTTCATAGGCTTATTTCCTGGCGACAACCCTCTGCTTCGCGTTCGTTTTTGTCAATATCACAAAAGGGAAGCGGGCGGTTGTCTCAGGCCGCACTGCCCTGGGACTCCCGCCCGCTGGCGACCGGCGAGCGAACCACGTTCGCGCGCCAGGTCAAACTTCCTTCAGTTCCCGCGCGGAGTTTGCGTCGGTGTTTGTGCCGGTGTCTCCGTGGGTGTTTGCGTCGATGGCTGGTTGGTGAGAGTTCCCGAACGGCTGTTGTTGGTGCCGTTGGTCACCGAGCCGCTTTCAGTCGAGGTTCCGACGCTCGTGTCCGCGCTGCCGCGTTCCGGTTCGTTGCTGGTGTTTGTGCCCGCGCACCCGATAAACAGGCCCGCCGCGGCGAGTAAGCAAATTATTTTCTTCATATCGCGTTATCCTTTCCGTCGTTGCGAACATCATCGCCCACGGCAGGATTGCCTCAATGGGGGCAAACACGAACAAATCGCCCGAAAAACCCTTACAGCCGCGGCGCGTCGGGTTTAAAGGGTGTTTGAAAGGCCAGCACACCTTTCGCTTTGACCTTGCGTTTATAAACTTTGTCGCCGCACGTCACTACCAACTCGTCCAGTGCCGGGCCCGCAAAGCATACATTGGACAGCCATGCGCGCTGCGGCTTGGGAATGATGCTGTTTACGCGCCCCGCCTGATCGCACACCTGCAAACCCATTTCAGTTGTCACGTAAAGATTTCCGCGCGCGTCGACTTTCATGCCGTCCGCTCCGCTTTGCATGCTGCCGTCAACCAGGTGCAAATGAAAATAGCGCTGACGGTGCGTGAGCGTTCCGTCCTCCTGAATCTGGAATGAATAAACGAATTGTCCGCTTGTGTCGGCCACAAGCAGCAAGGATTGGTCCGGACTCAGCGTGACGCCATTAGGCCGGGTGATCCGGTCATCCACGGTTTTCTTTTCGCCACGATTATTAATAAACCATACTTTCTTATTGCCTGGATCGGTCACGTAAATCTCGCCTTTATGGTTCACGACGAGATCATTCGATGTGATGTCTTCGGCCACCGTCGATTCCTTCCCGGACGCGTCGTACGCGACGATGGCCTTCTTGCCATTCGCGCACGCGAATAATCGCCCGTCCGGCCCGAACATCAATCCGTTCGCGCCGCCGGTGTTTTCTGCAAACACCGTGACCTTTCCGTCAGCGTCAACCTTATAGATGCGATTATTCGGAATATCTGTGAAGAACAGTTCGCCCCTGGTGTTGACGGCCGGCCCTTCGGTAAACTTGTGCCCTTCACTTACCAGTTCCCACCCTGCGCCGGGCTCGAGAATGTTCAAGGTCTTTGCCGGTTTCACCGGTTCCGGGTAATCGCGCCAGAGCCAGCGCATTGCATCGGGGAAAATCGCGCCGCCATGCCTGCCATTATGGCCGCCGTCGCCCCATTCGTGTTTCACGTCGTAACCTGCAAACTGTAGTGCTGAAAGCATGTCCTGGTTGGCCACCCACCAATTGCCGCCGTAAATATTCAGATCGCCGCTGCCATCCTGCAGGAACACGCGGATCGGTTTGGGTTCCGTTTTCCGGATCAGAGTCGGGCAATCGTTGCCACCGCGCAGCCCGACATACGTGCCAATCGTGCTGAACACCTTGCTGAATGCGTCCGGCCGTTCCCACGCGGCAGTAAATGCGCAGATCGCGCCCGAACTCGCTCCGGCAATTGCTCGCCCCGCTGCGTTCGTCGTCAGATTATAGTTCTTCCCGACCTCTGGCAGGATTTCTTCGAGCAGAAAACGCGCGTACTGATCTCCTAATCCATCATACTCGAAGCTGCGATTAAACCGAGGCAGCGCATTGCTGGATACCGCCGACACGACGCCGGGATTAATGAAAACGCCAATCGTCACCGGCATCTCTCTCTTATGGATCAGGTTATCGAACACATTCGGGATTCGATACTGCCCATTCGTGTTCACGTAACCACCGCCGTCCTGGAAAACCATCACGCACGCGGGTTTGCTCGCACTGTACTGCGCCGGAACATAAACCCAATAATCCCGCACCGTGCCCGGAAAGATTTTGCTCGTCCACGAATGCTTTGTCACCGTCCCGCGCGGCACGCCTTCCTGCGGCATCGAGTCAGGGCCGAGCTTGTAATCATCCGCCGCATGGCAAGAGAGAGCAGTGAGGACAATGAGAAGGAATGGCGTGCGCATGCGGCGGACATTAGGGAATAGGCTGGAACATTTCAAGCGGTGTGCTCTACCGCCTGGATCAAGGCACGGATGTACCCGTACGCAAAGGCAAAGGCCTGAGAGCCGCCAGGATCGTCCGGATGATGGGGAACATGATCGGGCATGACCATGTAGGGGTAATCTACATCCCGATACGCCAGCATCGCTTTGAACATATCGACATCGCCTTCATCGGGATATACTTCCATGAAGTCATCACGTTTCCCGCGGATGTTGCGAAAGTGAACGTTGAAGATTTTCTTGCGCGCTCCGAAGTATTGGATCACCTCGAAGATTTCCTTGCCCGGATTCTCAAGCATCTCCGAAATGGTGCCCTGGCAGAAATTCAATCCATGGTATGGACTTTCTTGGATGGAAATGAATTTCTTGAGTCCGTCAACCGTGCCGAGGACGGCATCCACACCCTGGTAGCCCGTGACAGCCGGCACGCCCGGATCATGCGGGTGGCAAGCCAGCCGGACTTTGTACTCGTTAGCAACTGGCACCACGCGCTCCAGAAAATAGCCGATGCGCTCCCAATAAATATCTGCCGTCATACGCCCCGCCCGCGTCAAGGGCGTCCGCGGCACCGCTTCACGAAGCCGCCAGGTACTGTACGTGGCCCCGCCCCGGCCAGGGGTCCGCTCGGTCCGCAGCACCCCAAGGATGCTCATATTGTACTTAACAGCCGGGATCCCCGCCTTCGCGCAATTGCGGATGATGTTCTGAAACCGTTCGATGTCGCGGTCGCGCTCGGGACTTTCGCCGAGCATAATCGCTGGACGCTCGGTGCGATCGATATGGCTCGAAGCCAGGAACGGTGGCGTAAGCAAGTCGATGCTGATGCCCCACTTCGCAGCGCGCTCCTTGAGCCGTAGCAGTTCATCAACCGTTGGATAACCCAGCTTTTTGTTTCTGGTCTCAGGCACCCCGCAAATGTTCTTGAGGCCATGCCGGGCGAAGAACTGCAGTCGCTCGTCAGACGTCGGTCCGCTTTGGCAGCCGAGTTTCATCAAGGCGCGTTTGCTACCTGAAACCCCATCGGGAGGCCCGGTCAGATCGCGAGCGCAAGCCGACACCGCTCCAACCGCCGCCGAAAAGATGAAGTTCCTGCGGTTCATGGAAACCATCATGCAGCTACCTTCACGAAAACTTCAAACTCGTTCTAAAATGGATCCAGAGCTGCAAGTGAATTACACCCGGGGTTTCGGCCCTCCCGGCCTGTTTCGTAAACGCGCCTCCATATCCATCAACGAGAGCCGCCGCTGTGCCGCAAACGCCTGCGGCGATTGCGGATATTCATCGATTAATTGCTGAAGTGTCTTTCGGCCCGCCTCCACGTTGCGCAAGTACTTGAGTTGCCACGCGCCGATCTGCGCCAGCCACTCCGCCATTTTGCTCTCCGGCTGGCCCGGCATTTCGAGCAGCAGCCTGGATTGTTCGATCCCCAGATCCGCACGCCCAAGCTGCTGCGCAAACAGGCACGCGAGTTTTTCCCGAGTGCCAATATCATCCGGGTCAGCCTTGAGACGATTAACACAGTCATTCGCGGCTGCCGCGGCTTCGACGCGCGAGGATTCCGTTTCATCGTTCTCAAGGTCATCACGCAAGGAGGGCAAACGAATCCTGCGCCCCTGGCGTCGTTCCAAAAGATCCGCCCTGGACCGTGGAAACTGTGCCATTTTCGCCTGTGCCAGCCGCGCCAGATGCGTCCCGGGATAAGCTTTGCAAACGATCTCCAAAACGTTTCGCGCCGCAAATGGATCATCACCGAGCGCCAGATGCCAATCGGCAAGCCGGCTTAGCGCAGTATAAACCTGGCCCGGGTTCAAGTCCGGCTGGGCGCACAGCTCGCGGACTGTTTGGTCCGCGGTATCGAGGTCCTGAAAATGTTCCGCGTAAAGCTCCGCCAGCATCATCCAGCCCTCGAAATCGTCCTCGCACTCCTCCAGTTGTTTGAGGATTTCAGCCTCGGCTTCGTCGAACTTGCCCATCTTCATCCGCGCAATTGCGCCCGAATAGAATGTCGGCGCCTTCCGCTTGATCAGGAGGGGCGTCGTGTAATGCGCGATCGGCAGCAGCCACACACACGCTGCAAAGCCGCCCGCAAACCATCCCCCGATCAGCACGATTAACGCAGCCACTGGCACCATGACAAATGACCAGAAGATCATATGTGTCCTGAAGCCCTCGCGGTTCTCGTCGGGAATATTTTTGATCAGCACGCACACTACCCAGGCGAGTGAGAACGCCAGCCACCAGGACGCCAGCACAAACAGGCCCCTGCCAACGTAATCGAGCAGCACATCGATCCACCCGGCGCCCCCGGCGTTTTTGGCCTTGCTCACCTCCTGCATGAACGGGCCAAAGCTCCACATCACACCGCAGTTGATCAGAATCCAAAGAACAGTCGGCACAACCAGGCCCTTGATCGCCCAGCCAAAGAAGTCCGATTGCTTGAGGATTCGCTCTCCTTCGAAGAAAGGTCTCCAATAGTACCACGCCGTGATGAGCACGCTGGCAAACACGATTATGCCGAAAAACAGCCTCATACGACGCCGGTCTTGACTAGACAATAATCGAGCCAGTCTATAAGGCAAAGGTCTGTGTTTATGAATAGGCGACAGTTCCTTTTCACTACAACGCTGGGCTTCACAGCTGCGTTCGCCGCTGAGGTCCCGAAGCGGCGCATCCCAATTGGTTTTCTGGGCGCGACATATTCGCATGGGCCACCTAAAATCAAGATCGGCATGACTTCGCCCGACTGGGATTTCGTCGGCGTTTGCGACAGTTCCAAAGCGGGGCGTGAGACTTGCGACAAATTGGGGGCGCGACTTATTTCGCAGGACGAACTCCTTCAGCGTGCCGAAGTTGTCGCAGTGGAGTCCGACATACCTGACCACGCTCCACACGCATTGATCGCGGTGAAGGCTGGCAAGCATGTCCACCTGGAAAAGCCGCCGGCAATGCGGCTCAGCGAAATGCGGGAAATCGTGGCGGTGGCGCGTCAGAAAAAGTTGCTCGTGCAAACCGGCTTCATGTGGCGCTATCACCCGGGTTTCAACGCCATCCTCGAAACCGTGCGCAAGGGTTGGCTCGGCGACGTCTTTCTGGTGCGCGGCTTCATCAGCAATAATCTGCCTGCGGCGCGCCGTGCGGAGTGGGATGACTTCAAGGGCGGCGCCATGTTCGAACTCGGCTCGCACCTCGTGGATGCGACCGTGCGTTTGCTCGGCAAGCCCAAGGCG
>Ga0209382_10004725_pt1 | contig 18043 bp, 15 predicted proteins | sample SoiMetdeltSBSDD5_FD_187599 | JGI IMG/M metagenome (GOLD analysis project Ga0209382, IMG submission 187599) | Bulk soil microbial communities from a Populus tree surrounding site in Tennessee, USA - Soil MetaG P. deltoides SBSDD5 (SPAdes) (version 2) | ecosystem: Environmental > Terrestrial >...
AAGACGATGGACCGCAAGAAGTGGCGGCTCGTCGTCAACGTGCACGTGGCCGAAGACGACGCGCTCGCGCTGCGCCAGGTGAAGGCTGCCGAGCGCCACGAGACGGTCACCTACTTCGAGGAGACGCTCGGTCGGCCACCCGGCCGCTCCGACGATCCGCTGACCGACGGCGTGAAGATGGGCACCACGCTCGTAGGCTCGGTCGAGACGGTCATCAAGGGCATCAACAGGCTGTGGGAGATGTCCGCCGGCGGCTTCGGTGGTCTGCTCTTCCGCGCCCACAACTGGGCCAATCGCCAGGAGACGCTGCACTCGTACGAGCTGTTCGCACGCTACGTGATGCCGCAGTTCCAGGGCATGGCCGAGCCCCCGCGCGACTCGAACACGTGGGCGCGCGGCAATCGCAAGACGATCTTCAGCCCGAACGTCGACGCGATCAAACAGGCCTACGCGAAGGCGGGCAAGCCCTTGCCGGCGGATTTCCTGCAGCGCACGTCGGGCGCGCGCGAAGAGGGAACCACGACGACTCCCTGATCCGAACGGTCGCGACACGGAAGGAGTCTCACATGCGACGGGCGCCTGCGTTGTTTCTCACCGTGATGTTGCTCGGCTTGGCGGCGCTGTCGATGACCGGACCGACCGCAGCGCAGCAGGCCGTCCGGGGTGGCACCCTGACCTTCGCGACCGGCGCCGATCCCGACAGCCTCGACCCGCAGAACACCCAGTCGAATCCCGGCGAGCAAGTGAACCGGATGATGCACGAGAACCTCGTCCGGTTCAGCACGAGCATGCAGCTCGAGCCCGCGCTGGCCGAGTCGTGGTCCTCGTCCAAGGACGGCCTCACGTGGACGTTCAAGCTGCGAAAAGGCGTGAAGTTCCACGACGGCACCCCGTTCGACGCGAAGGCGGTCAAGTACTTCTTCGACCGGGTGCTCGGCGACGAGAAGCCCTTCAAGGCCAGTCTCTACGCACCGGTCGTGCAGAGCGCCGAGGTCGTCGACCCCTCCACCGTGCGAGTGACGCTCAAGCAGCCGTTCGGCGCGTTCCTCTTCATCATGGCGCACTCGGCGGGAGCGATCGTCTCCCCCGCCGCTCATCAGAAGTGGGGCAAGGACCTCGCCTTGCATCCCGTCGGCACCGGCCCCTTCAAGTTCGTCGAGTGGGTGAAGGGCGACCACGTGACGATGGAGCGGAACGACGCGTACTGGGGCGGCGCGCCGAACCTCGATCGCGTCGTGGTCAAGACCGTCCGCGAGGATCAGGCGCGCGTGCTGATGCTCGAATCCGGTGGCGCAGACCTGATCGTGAACATCCCGACCGAGGAGATTCCGCGACTCAAGAAGGATCCGCGGTTCGTCATCGAGTCGAACGCGACGGCGCGCGCGCTGTTCATCGTCATGAACGTCAAGAAAAAGCCGTTCGACGACGTGCACGTGCGCCAGGCCCTGAACTACGCGGTGAATCGCGACGCCATCGTCAAGGAGCTGTTCCAGAACAACGCGCAGGTCATCCCCGGCCCCGTCTCTCCGCTTCAGAACGGCTACGCGAATCTCACGGGCTATGCGTACGATCCGAAGAAGGCCAAGGACCTGTTGGCGAAAGCCGGCAAGTCGAGTCTCAAGGTGAAGCTGTGGTCGCCCAAGGGCCGGTTCGTGAAGGACTACGAGCTGGCGCAGGCGGTGCAGCAAGATCTCGCCGCCGTCGGCGTCGAGGCGACGCTGTCGACGATGGAGTGGGGCGCGTATCTGGCGGCCACGAAGGCGCCCGCGGACAACACGGATCGCGAGCTGTTCCTGCTCGGCTGGTCGCCTTCGACGGGTGAGGCGCGGTGGGGGATGTTCCCCATCCTGCATTCCTCGCAGCTGGCGCCCAAAGGCGACAATCGCGGGTTCTTCGTCTCCAAGCCCCTCGACGACGCGATCGACAAGGCCACCCTGGCCGCGACCGAGCCGGCGCGACTCGGCGCACTGAGAGAATCGCAGCAGATCGCGATCAACGAAGCGCCGTACATCTTCCTCATCTCGCCGAATATGGTCGTCGGGTCGTCGAAGAAACTGCACGGCGTCGTCAACCTGCCGCTCGAGCTGACATACCTCTCCGAAAAATCGTGGAAGGAGAAGTGACCGGGGGCACGCGTGATCGCGTACGTCACTCGAAGGCTGCTCCTGCTGGTGCCCGTGCTGCTCGGCGTGAGCATCGGATCGTTCGCGCTCCTCCACCTGGTGCCGGGCGACCCCGCGCAGATCCTCGCGGGGCAGGAAGCGACGGAAGAGGTTCTCACGCGGATCCGGCACGAGCACGGGCTCGATCGGCCGCTGCCGATCCAGTACGCCGTGTACCTCGGCAACGCCGTCCAGGGTAACCTCGGCATCTCCATCCAATCCCGCCAGCCCGTGGCGACGCTCATCGCGCAGCGCTTTCCATTCACGCTCAGACTCGCGTTCCTGGCGATTCTCGTCTCCGCCGCGCTTGGCGTCGTGGCCGGCGTCGTCGCAGCCACACGCCGCAACTCGATGCTCGACCTCGCCGCGCTCCTCGGTTCGCTCGTCGGGATCTCGTTGCCGATCTTCTGGCTGGGGCTCTTGATGATGCTCGTCTTCTCGGTGCGGCTGCAGTGGTTCCCGGCCGGCGGCAGCGGCACTGCCGCGCACCTCGTGCTGCCGGCGCTCGTTCTCGGCGCCGCATCCTCGGGCGTGATCGCGCGAATGACGCGCGCCTCGATGCTCGAGGTCCTTCGGCAGGACTACGTGCGCACGGCGCGCGCGAAAGGGCTGAGAGAGCAGATCGTCATCTATCGCCACGCGCTCAAGAACGCGATGATCCCCATCCTGACGGTCTTCGGGCTGGAGTTCGGCTACAACCTGGGCGGCGCCGTGCTGACCGAGACGGTGTTCTCGCTGCCCGGAATCGGACGGCTGATCGTCGAAGGGATCTTTGCCCGCGACTATCCGGTGGTGCAGGGCGCAATGCTGGTGGTCGCGACGACGTTCGTGGCCGTGAACCTCCTGACGGACATCGCCTATGCCCTCTTCGACCCTCGCATCCGCTACGACTGAGGCGCCCGCGCCCCCGGCCGCGCGCGCGTCGGGATTCTGGGCCGACACGCTGCACCGTGTCGTCCGGAATCGCGCGGCGGTGACCGGTGGGATCGTGGTCGCGATCTTCGTCGTCGTGGCGGCGCTCGCGCCGATCCTATCGCCCTACGACCCCCTCAAGGGCGGGCTCAGCAATCGGCTGCGCGCGCCGAGCACGACGCACTGGCTCGGAACCGACGAGCTCGGGCGTGACGTGCTCTCGCGCGTGCTCTACGGCGCGCGGATCACGGCCCAGATCCAGGTGGCGGCCGTCGGCCTGGCGCTTGTGCTCGGCACCGCGCTCGGTCTCGCCGCGGGCTATGTGCGGGGCTCGGTGGACCAGACCATCATGCGGCTGATGGACATCCTGATGGCGTTTCCCGGAATCTTCCTCGCGCTGGCGATCATCGCCGCGCTCGGCACCGGACTGAGCAACGTGATCATCGCGACCGGCATCTTCCTCGTGCCTCAGTTCGCCCGCGTAGTACGCGCATCGATCCTGACACTGAGGGAGATGGAGTTCGTCCAGGCCGCGCGCGCACTCGGGCGCGGCGACGTCGCGATCGTCTTCCGCTATCTGCTACCCAACTCGCTGGCCCCGATCATCGTGCAGACGAGCTTGCGGATGGCGACCGTGCTCCTCACCGCCTCGGGATTGTCGTTCCTTGGCCTCGGCGTCCAACCGCCGTCGCCCGAATGGGGCGCGATGCTGTCGAACGCGCGCTCGTACATGATCACCGCGCCCCACGTGGCCCTGATGCCCGGTCTGGCCATCGCGGTGGTCGTGCTCGGATTCAATCTCCTTGGGGATGGACTGCGCGATTCGCTCGATCCGCGGCTTCGCGAATAGGGGCGTCGGAACCACTGGCGGCTGTCACCCTGTCCGTCGCTTGGCGATGAGTTCACGTACGGCGGGGACGAGTTCGACGGGAATTTCCATCGCGGTATGGGTCGTCGCTTCGTAAGTGGCCTCATCCTCCGCGACGGCTTCTTCGTCGGACTGAGCCTCGTAGTGCTCGAGGACGTGGCGGACACGCTCCGCGTTCCAGCCCGGTGGATAGTTTTGTCTCATGGCTTCCTCCTACGCCGCCGTGTCAGCGCCCTCAATGCTTTGGGGCCGAGCTGATACGCCGTGATGACGAAGACGGAGTCTGGGGCAGCATCAGGCACATAGATGAGCGACCGAGTGGCTGAGGCTCGCGAGTCATCCGTTCCCGAGCCGTTGCAGCTCTACCCACGCCGCGGCTCCGACTTCCTCGACCTGCCGCCCGTAAGCAGCAACGTCCAGCTGGCGTGCAAGACTGCGGTACGAGGTGTTTCCTCGAAAAACGTGGACACAGACCCGCGACAGGTTCGCCGCCGCCTCCTCGGGTGCCGCCAACACGTCCGATACCTTGATCTCGGGTGCGTCTGGCAGCGTGAGAAGGGTATTCGCCGTAGCCCGCATCGCGATCAGTCGCCGATCTGGGAGATTGGTTCGCGCAGCCATCTTCTTGAATGTCCAATAGGATTCGGGGGGCTGCGACCACCCCTTGTACTTCTTATCAAGTAGGGCATTGAGCCATGCCGTCGCATCCTTCCCGAACAGGACGACAGCGCGAAATGCGCCGAGGATCATCGGGTGCTTCGGGCTCTCGATCGCGTTCAGGAGTTCTCTTGCGATGGCGACGTGAGGAACGGTTGTCAGCCAAAACAGATAGGGACCGTACAGCTCCCTGAGCGCGGTCCGGAAGAGTAGCGCCTGACTACCGGCGAGCTGGACATGATGGTGCTCGGCGTAAACGCGGTAGTAGATCTCTTCACCGAGTACAAAGCGTTCCGTCCCGCCAGATAGGAGCCTGTTCGCGTCGAGAACGTTGTTGATCTCCTCGAAGAGGCCGTCTGATAACTCCTCGTGTAGAAGGACGCCTGTTGCTTGAGATGGCGCGCGCGTGAGGCGAACGACGGGGGCGGATGGGTCATTCGTCAAACGAGCCACCGTCACCGCTGTGCCGGAGGGTAGGGCGGTAGGCTGCCCAGTGACAAGGGTCGATACAGGCACTTCCTTCACGCGGCGAACAAGCTCATCGCGAACGCGAAGGGTCCGCTTCTCAATTATCTTTTGATGCTGATAGGGGTGGCGGGCTCTGACTTTGCTCCCTGGCGGTAGTAGACGGTGTGCTTTGCGAGGACGATCTTGCGAAGGCCGGCGGCGTCGATCTCCGTGATGTCTTTCGTGGTCACATGCGGCATAAGAGGGCTCGGTGGGATGTGCACTAGCGCGAAATGTCTTCCAGCGTCGGTGAACTGAGCGTAGTTGATGATCGGGAGTTCAGGAAATGTGACACCGTTGATCAGTTCGGTAATCTTTGCCGGGTCAAGCTCTGCGATCTCGCTCTCGCCGAGACCAATCCATGTGCCCTTCGGGTCGATTCCGAACAAGATGAAGCCCCCATCGGCATTGGCGAAGGAGAGCGCTGCCTTCACGGCGCGATATCTGGTCCGGATGCTCACCTTCGGACCAAAGAGGCCGCTTGCCTTCCACTCCAGAACGCGCGATTCAGCAGTGGAGGCACGAAGGCGAGCTATAACCACGTCCAGTTGCTCAAGGGGTTCGTTTTCCGCAGCCAACGCCGAGAGCGCCCGAGGCGCCTTCACCGCAGTGCACCTTTCCTCTTCCGTCTACATTTGTCCCCGCGCATGACGCGTGTGCTTAGCCGCCTAACGGCTCGGCGCTGAGCGGCCGGTGCTGGCGGGTTTGGTTGCCCGCGACGCGCCCATGCCGGCCCGCTCAAGCGGCTTGTTAGCCGGCTCGCTGTTGCTAAGTACCCACCCGCCGGGCCTAGGATGCGCCATTAAATGCCAGCGCGATAAGCCAGTTGGTGTCGTCGGCTGACGATGTGACCAGAGCTGTCATACCCATAGATTGCATCCAGCCTAGCAGCGAGTTCGGCGTGCTGGGAAGTGGATTAGGCCATTCAGTTGCGATCGGAGCGGACGCCGCGAAGAGGGTCCAATGGCCGAGTGCGAAGAGCCAATAGTCGGCCCGCGGCGCAGCTGGTCCAAAGGCGGGGTCAAGTCGGTACGTCTGGGCCGCGACGCGGTGCCACCCTGTGGTCACCCCATTCTCGGCTGGGTCATCAGGATGCACGACGAAGACAGGTGAAGGGCCGTCAAGGAGGGCGCGGAGGATCTTAAGCTTGGCGACGCTGATTGCTGCACGCCTCGCGCTCCGGCCGACCGATAGCAAGCGGGGCTCGGAGACCGTCCAGACCGCGTAGCTCGCGTCGAGCTGTTTGACGTCGCGGGAGTCGATGGACGCCAGGATGGTCGAAAGCTGATCTCGGCTCATCGCTGTCCGGCTAGCTATTATTATCCAGACCTGCGTAGCACCATGTAGACGACCGCTTCTGCAGCATATTCAGTATCAGCGCGTTGGGATCGCGCGACATTTGCGCCGTAACGTCGCGTGCTTATCTGATGTCGCGATCTCAGGATAGGATTGATATCCCGCGCTCGGCCGCCCGCGTATCCAATATCAACGCTGATCAACGGCCCAGGCGCGCGGCCCGCTCGTCCTTCGTCTTCACCTCGTCGAGCGCCGTCCCGTCGGCGGTGAGCACCACGCCGTACTCGTCGCGCGCCGCGGCGGCGGTGACCTTGCCGTCCAGCACGTCGGCAAGCACGGCGGCCGGATCGCGCTCGAGCGGGTCGCCATAGCCCGCGCCGCCCGCGATGTATTCCCACAGCTGATCGCCCGGGTGCAGCACGATCATTTTCTTGGACGGCAGCTCCTCGCGCGAGCCGTCTGCCCGGACAATGAACGCGTGAGCGCGGGCGCCGGGCGCGCCGCCCTCGAGCCCCCACGGCGCGGACGCGAAGCGCTCGCCCCGATGCGAGACCATCACGTCGGTCGTCGTCGCCTCGAAGACCTTTTCCAGCCCCAGGCCGCCGCGGAAGCGTCCGGCACCGCCGGAGCCGGTCCAGAGCCGCGCGCGCGGAACGCGCAGCGGAAAATTCATCTCCACGGATTCCACCGGGATGTTCATGCAGTTCGAGACGTCCGTCTCGATGACGTCGATGCCGTCCTTGTCCGGCCGCGCGCCCATGCCGCCCGCGGCGAGCTCACTGGCGACGAATGGACGTCCCGTCTCCGGATCACGGCCGCCGAACGCCATCACGAGCAGCGTGCCGGAGCTGGCTGCCGGCATCCGGCCGGGGAGCGCCCCGACGAGAGCGCCGAGAATCGTGTCGGCGATCCGCTTGATCGTCGCCGTCCGGCAGCTCACCGGCGCCGGCGGCCGCGGGTTAACGACCGTGCCTTCGGGCAGCACCGCGTCGACCGCGCGGAAGCAGCCGCCGTTGTTCGGGATCGAGGCGTCCGAAATCGCACGCACCGCGTAGTACACGGCCGACATCGTCGACGCGGGCACGGAGTTGAACGGACCGCGTACCTGAGAATCACTGCCGGTGAAGTCGAACGTCATCGACGAGCCGCGCACGCGCAGGGTGACCGCGATCTTGACGCGGCGGCCGATGTCCACGCCGTCGTCGTCGAGCCAGTCTTCGAACGCGTAGTCGCCGTCGGGAATCGCCTCGATCTGCGCACGCGTGAGGCGCTCCGCACGCGCAAGCAGCTCTTCGATGTACGCGATGACCGTCGCGGCGCCGTGGGCCGCGAACAGCTCGCGTAATCGCACGCCGCCGAGCCGCCCCGCCGCGATTTGCGCCATGAGATCGCCGGTGAACACGTCGGGCAGTCGCACGTTGCGCGTGAGCAGACGGAACAGGTTTTCGTCGAGCGCGCCGGCGCGGAACAGCTGCGTGGGCGGAATGATCACGCCTTCCTGGTAGAGCTCGGTGGCGTCGGTCGGCACGCTGCCCGGCGTGCGGCCCCCGACGTCCTGGTGATGGCACATCGTGCACGCCAGCGCCACGGCGCGCCCATCGGCGAAAACCGGCACCGCCAGCGTGATGTCCGGCAGATGCGTCCCGCCGTCGTAGGGATCGTTGAGCAAAAAGGCGTCGCCGTCCCGCATGCGCTCCGGAGGAAACGCGCTCACGAGCCGGCGCGCAGCAAATTGAAGGGCACCAAGGTGAATGGGAATGGCCGCCGCCTGGGCGACGGTTTCGCCGCGCGTGTTGAAAAGCGCCGCGGAGGCGTCGAGGCCTTCCTTCACGATCGGCGACGCCGCGCTCTTGAGCAGCGTCAGCTCCATCTCGTCGGCGATCGCGTCGAGCCGATTGCGGAGCACCTCGAGCAGAATCGGGTCGATGCTCAACGGGATCTCCGAAGGCGAAGATTGCCGGCATCGTCGACGATCGCGACGACTCCGGGCGGGATCACCGTCGTCGTGTCGGTCTGCTCGACGATGGCGGGGCCGGGCACGCGCACGCCGAGCGGCAGACGCGCGCGCTCGTAGATCGCCGTCGGCACGAACTCGCCGAAGTATGCCGGGCGCGAGCCGAGCCGCGCCGCGTCCAGCGAGCCGCCGCTGCGCGCCGCGGCCGCGACGACCGGGCGTGGCAGCGGAAACGTGTGCACCGCGCGGAAGTTCACGAACTCCACCGGCTGCTGCACGCGCGCGTAGCCGTAGACGCGCTCGTGTACGGCGTGAAACGCCGTCACGACGTCGGGCACGCTCCCGGCCGTGACCGGTGCTGCGATCGGCACTTCGAGCTCGTACGCCTGCCCCACGTAGCGCATATCGGCGGCATACGCGACGCGCACCTCGCGGGCGGCGACGCCTTCCTCGCGCATCCGCGCCTGTCCGGCCGCGTCCAGCTCCGCGAGGCAGCGGTTGACCGCGGCCAGATCCGCGGCGTCGGTGCGCGCCTGCAGCGTGCGCGCATGGTGATGCTCGATCGCCGCGGCGAGCAGCCCGAACGCCGCGAGCACGCCCGGCGCTTCGGCCACCAGCACCTCGGCCATTCCCATCTCGGCGGCGAGCGCGGCGCCGTGCACCGGCCCCGCGCCGCCCAGCACCACGAGGACGAATTGCCGCGGATCGTAGCCCCGTTTGATCGTCACCAGACGAATCTGATCGGCTATGCGCGCATTCACGACGCGATGGATGCCGGCCGCGGCGGAGACCGCATCGACGCCGAGGCGACGGCCGACCGCCGCCACCGCGCGCGCGGCTGCCGCGACGTCGAGGGTCATCGAGCCGCCCGCGAAGCGGGTGGGATTGAGGTAGCCGAGCACGACACTCGCGTCGGTCACGGTGGCCTCGTCGCCGCCCCGGCCATAGCAGGCAGGCCCGGGCTCGGCGCCCGCGCTGCGCGGTCCGACGCGCAGGCCGCCCGCCGCGTCGATCCACGCGATGCTGCCGCCGCCGGCGCCGATCGTGTTGACGTCGACCATCGGCGTGCGAACCGGATATGGCCCGATCGCGCCCTCGCTGGCGAGCAGCGGCCGGCCATCGTGCACGACCGCGACGTCGTTGCTGGTGCCGCCCATATCGAGCGACACGAAGTCGCGCACGCCGGCCCGCTCGGCGGCGAAAGCGGCGCCGATCACGCCGCCCGCCGGGCCCGAGAGAAACAGCGTGACGGGCTGCTGCGCGGCGAGCGCGGCCGACACGATGCCACCGCGCGAGCGCATGATCAGCGGCACGCCGGGCACACCGAGCCCGCGCAGCGTGTCGGCGAGGCCCGCGAGATAGCGCTTCACCACAGGCCCGAGATAGGCGTCGAACCCGGTGACGCACAGCCGCTCGTACTCGCGAAACGTCGGATCGACGTCCGAGGAGAGCGACACGCTGATCTCCGGCGCGATCTCCGCGATGATCTCGCGCGTGCGCCGCTCGTGCGCGGGATTCACGAACGAGAACAGATAGCACACCGCGATCGCCTGCACGCCTTGTGCGCGCAGTCGCGCGACCGCCGCGCGGACGTCGTCCTCGTTCAGCGCGACGAGCACGCGGCCCTTCGCGTCAAGCCGCTCACGGATGCCGACGCGCCGCCGGCGCGGCGCCAGGAACGTCGGGACCTCAGGATCCATGGCAAGGTCGTACATCCGCGAGCGCTTCATGCGGCCGAGCTCGAGCACGTCCTCGAAGCCCTCAGTGGTCAGCACCGCGGTCACCGCGCCCTTTTGCTCGAGCACGGCGTTCGTGGCGATCGTGGTGCCGTGGATGAAGCGCTCGACGTCGGCGGGCTTGGCACCGGCCTGCGCGAGCACGGTCGTCGTCGCGGCGGCGATGCCGTCGAGCAAGTCTTTCGGTGTGCTCGGCACCTTCGCGAGCGTGAGCCGTCCCCGCGCGTCGAGCGCCACGATGTCGGTGAAGGTGCCGCCGATGTCGACGCCGATCTGCACGATCCGCCTCCTGGAGGCGCTCACGTTACCATACCGGCCATGCGAGACCTCCTGGACCGGCTCGACGGCTGGCGCGACGAGCAGATCGAGTTCCTGGCGCGCCTGGTGAACCACGACAGCGGCACCGACGATGTCATGGATGTGAACCGCGTGGGCGCCATCCTCGCCGAGCGGCTGGAGCGGCTCGGCTTCACGCTGCGGCGGATCGCGAGCGAGCGCTTCGGCGATCACCTCGTCGGCGACAAGTCGGGCACGGGGCCCAAGCGGTTTCTGTTCGTCGGCCACTACGACACGGTGTTTGCCTCCGGCACCGCGAAGCAGCGCCCGTTTCGCATCGACGCCGAGGGGCGCGCCTGGGGTCCGGGCGTGTACGACATGAAGGGCGGGCTCGCCGCGCTGCTGTATGCGCTGCGCGCTCACGCTGAGGCGCGGACGCAAACGTGGAGCGAGACGAACATCAGCGTGGTGTTCAACGCCGACGAAGAGCGGCTATCGCCGACGTCGCGGCCGGTGATCGAGGCGGAAGCGCGGCGCGCGCACAGCGTGGGGATTCTGGAGCCGGCGCGCCCCGGCGGGGAATACGTGATGGCGCGCAAGGGCGCCGGCACGTTTTATCTCGAGGTGAAGGGCAAGGCCTCGCACGCCGGCCTGCAGCCGGAGCTCGGCGCCAGCGCCATCGCGGATCTCGCGCACAAGATCGCGGCCCTGCACGCGCTCAACGACTTCGCGCGCGGCACGACGGTCAACATCGGCACGGTGCGCGGCGGCGAGCGCCCGAACGTGATCGCCGATCGCGCCTTCGCCGAGATCGACCTGCGCGCGTGGAGCACGGCCGACGCCGACGCCGCCGGCGCGGCGATGCGGAAGATCTGCGAGCCCGCGCACGTGCCCGGTACCTCCGCGCGCTTCTGGGGCGAGCTGGGCTTTCCACCCTGGCCGCCCGGCCTGCCCGGCACGGAGCGGTTGCTGGAGATCATGCGGGCGGCCGGCCGCGAGCTCGGCGTCGACGTGCGGGCGATCGCCACCGGCGGCGGCTCGGACGGCAATCACACCTCGGCGATCGCGCCGACGCTCGACGGTATGGGGCCCAGGGGCAGCCGCGCGCACAGCGAGGAGGAGTTCGTCGAGATCGCGACGCTGCTGGAGCGAACGAAGATGCTCGCGCTCTTCCTCGACCACTGGGCGGAGGAGTTCGAGATCGGCGGTCTCAGCGGGTCCACAGATCGCTGAAGCGCGTCGCGACAACCGCGTCATAGGCGACCGGCCTCGCCAGCAGACCGATCGCCTGCGCGAAGCCGTTCATCGTCGCCACGGCGGCGTGGGAGATGACGGGGTCGTAGAAGGCAAGATCGCGCTCGACGATCCCGGCGATGACCTCCGCGGCCGCGGGGGGAAACCGCCGCTGGCCGACTTCCCGCGCGCGGGCGGGCTCCTTCGTGAGCACGCGCTGCGCCCGCACGATCGCGCGCACGGCGGCCGCCACGCGTTCAGGCTCGCGCGCGATGAGCGCCTCGGTGGTCGCCAGTGCGGCGAACGTGTACTGCCCGGCCGCCGGCGGCCCGTCGCCACGCCGAACATCGGCGATGACCTTCCCGACGCCGCGCCGTACCGCGGTCTCGCTGCCGAGCGCGTTGGCCCAGAATCCGTCGACGAGGCGTCGCTCGAGGGCGGCGGCCGCGACGACACCGAACGACGCGCCCGGATCGAGCGCCCCGGGCACCGGACCGATCGTGATGCCGTCGCGTGCGGGATCGATCCCGATCTCGGCGAGCAGGTGCAGGAGCGCCCGATCCGGTCCCGGCGCGGCCCCGATGCGGAGCCCCTTGACGGCGCCGATGTCGCCACGACGCGCCGGCAGATCGGCGCGCACGACCAGCAGCCACGGTGTTCCCTGCGATAGCGTGACGACCAGCTTCGCGCCGTTCCATTCCGGAAATGCGAGCAGCGTCGTATGGGCGCCGCCGGCCACGAAATCCACGCCGCCGTCACGCAGCGCGTTCACCGCGTCGAGCGACGGACGCAGCTCGACGTGCGCCTCGAGCCCCTCGTCCCGGAAGAAGCCGAGCTCCTCGGCGGCAAGGGCGGGAAAGTAGGAGTTCGTCACCAGGTCCGGCGTCGCGATCCTCACGACGCGAAGCCGTAGAGCTTGGCGACGTTGCCGCGCGTGATCTTGAAGCGGTCCTCCGGGCTCGCGTCCTTGAAGTCGCGCGCGACCACGTCCTGCGAGTGCGGCCACGTGGAAGCCTGGTGGGGATAGTCAGAGGACCACATCATCCGGTCCACCCCGACGAAGTGGCGGTTGGCCACCCCGACGTAATCGTCGATATAGGTGCAGTGCATCTGGCGCCGGAAGTACTCGCTGGGCTTCAGCTGGATTTTGAAGCCGGCGGCGTAGCGTCCCCGCTCGAACGTGCGGTCCATGCGCTGCAGGTAGTACGGCAGCCAGCCGCAGTTGTTTTCCGCCGAGACGATCTGGAGCTCCGGAAACCGGTCGAGCACCCCGGAGAAGATGAGAACGCTGAACGAGCGCTCGACCTCGTGCGAGAGCACGGTGGCCCGCATGTAGCGATCGCCGAAATCCCACTGGCTCTCCCGTCCCATCCCGGTGATGGAGTGCAGGCTGACGGGCATCCGGATCTCCTGGGCGGCCGCCCAGAAGGGATCATAGACGGCGGAGCTGTAAGGCTGATCCGGCGGCGGCGAGCACCAGATCATGGCGCCCTTGAGGCCACGCTTCGCGCAGCGCTCGAGCTCCTGAGCTCCCGCCTTCGGGTCGTACAGACAGATCATCGCCAAGCCGGCCATTCGCTTGGGAGCGTAACTGCAATACGCCGCCAGCCAGTCGTTGTAGACGCGGAAGCAGTCCTGCTGCAGCCCGGCATCCTTGAGCCAGAACAGCCGGAAGCCGAGGGTCGTGTAGAGCACATCCGCCTCGACGCCATCGAGCTCGTTGTCCTTCAACCGCTCGGCCGGATCCCACCCTCCCGGACGCGCGTCGGCATACGTGCCCCGCGTGAGGAATTGGGCGAGCTCCTCCGGGCTCTTGCCCGCCCCAAGCCCGATCCCGATCGGGTGGAGCGGATAGCCCTCGTAGTAGAAGTACGCGCCGTTCGGATCGGCCGGGTTCGCCATGAGACGCGGCGCGCGGTCACGATACTTCTTCTCCACGCGCTCGACCCACAGGTCCGTCGGCTCGCTCACGTGAGAATCGGCGGAGATCAACTTGTAGTCCGTCATAGGCCCTTGGGCCTCTCGATGTCGTAGAGGCGGGCGCAGTTGTCCCACAGGATCTTGCGGCGAACCCCGTCACTGAACGGCAGTCCGAAAAACTCCTGCATCGCCTCGGGAAACGCGCCGTCAGAATGTGGATAGTCGGTCGAGACGACGAAGTACTCGGCTCCCATCTTGTTGACGACATCCACCGCCGGCTCCTCGTCCACATCGAGCGCGATGTAGCACTGGCGCTTGAAGTACTCGCTCGGGAGCATCGACAGCTGATGCTCGCAGCCGGGCCCGAACTTCTCCCACTGGTCGTCCAGCCGCCACAGCCACCAGGAGAGCCATCCGGCCGTGCCTTCGAGAAAGGCGCAGCGCAGTCGGGGGTGGCGTTCGAGAATGCCGCCGGTGGTCATGCTGGCCATGGCTCCCATCAGCTCGACCGGATTGCGAATGGCATGCGCGATCGGGTGGAAGTTGGCGTGCCCGACGAAGCGCCGCCCGGCATCGTCCTTGAGCGAGGTGTTGCCGGTCGGATGAAAGCCGATCGGCACGCCGAGCTCCTCCAGCGCACTCCACAGCGGCTCGCACGCCTCGTCGTGCAGATGCTGACCGTTGACCGGGTTCGGGGTGCCGATGATGGCGACGGCGCCCAGCTCTCGGACACACCGGTGCGCTTCTTCGACCGCCGCCGGAATGCTGTGCATGGCTACCTGGGCGGCGAACCTCAGCCGCGTCGGCCGGCTCTGGCAATAGTCGTGCGCCCAGTTGTTGTAGGCGCGCGCGAGTGCGGCCGCGTAGTCCGGCGCGAGGTCGTCGTGCATCAAGATCTGGCGCCCGCGCGTGCCGTACATGACGGCGACGTCGACGCCCTCGATGTCCATCGCGGTCAGCGTCGATTCCGGGTCGAAGCCGTGAGCGCGCGCGACCTGGAAGTGGGGATGCCGGGCTCGGCTCCGCCGCCGCAGCTCGCGACTGGACGCGGTGGCGGCGGCCGCCTTGCCGTGCGCCGGAATCGCCAGGCCTGCCACCTCCATGCCCATGATGGTGTCGGCGTGACCTTTGTCGTCGGACGTCTCGCTGAGTGTTTGCTGCTGCCCGCCGAAGAACCGCGGCAAGCTCGCGCGATGGGGGCCTTCGAGATACCGGGCCCAGAGATCGTCCGGCTCCATCATGTGAAGATCACTGTCGAGGATCAGAAAGCCGTCGCGTGCCATGTCACACCTCCGCTGCTATGCCTTCAGCCGCTATGCCTTCAACTGACGCGCGATGAACGCCTTCACCAGCTCCCGGGCGCGATCGGTCTGCGGTCCCGGCTTGGCGACCCACTCGTGCTCGCTGTTCTCGAAGACGGTCAGCTCGCACACGCCACCCGCCGCTCTGTAGGTCGCCGCGAATTTCTCCTGCACGGCCGGCAGCACGTTGTCATCGAGCGCTCCCTGCATGATCAGCATCGGCACCAGGGTCACCGGCTCGCGACGCTCGAGAATCTCCTGGGGATTTCCTTCGTGGATCGAGTTCCACGGGTTGAAGTAGATCTTGTTGTTCTCGATCATCCCCTCGCGCTTCATCCGCTCTGCCTGCTGGAAGCGCGCCCACGTGTCGCTGATCGGCGAGCGGGTCGCCACGTAGGCGACCGTCGCATCGAGGTGCCCGGCCGCGGGCAGCGCAATCGCGTTGTAGCGCGCGTCGCGCGGGCGCATGGCCAGGAGCTGGGCGACGTGGCCGCCGCTGGAGCTGCCGTACACGCCGAGCTTCGACACATCGCCGTTCCATTCGCCGGCCCGGGATTTGAGCCAACGTACGCCGTAGTTGGCGTCCTGCACGGACGCCGGGTACGGCGCTTCATCCGAGAGCGTCAGATCGACCGCCACGACCAGGACACCGCTCGCGGCGATGGCGCGGTCCATCGGCTCCTCGGCGAGACGGTCCTTGCGGCGCCAGGCGCCGCCGTGCAGATCGAGCACCGTCGGGAACGGCCCGGCGGCCTGCGGTTGGTAAACGCGGGCCATCAGCTGCCGCCCGCCTGCGGTGCGCCGGAACTCCACGTCGCTGACCTTGAGCTCGAACTTCGCCGCGGGATCGTAGGACGTCTTCATCCCTGGCCTCCCTGGCGTCTCGCCCGCCCGCGCGCGCACCGGCGGCGCGCCCAACGCACCGGCGGCGAGCAGTGCGGTCACCCGCTTGAGAAAGTCACGGCGTTCAGCGCGATGTTCGTCCATGCCGTTTAGAACTCCAGTCGGTATAACCGGACCCAGAGGTCGGGCTCGGCTCTCTTCTTGATATTGAAGCGCTCGTCGGCGCCGTGTCCCCGCACGGCCGTCGTCCGCCACAAGGACGGAGACCGGGCGAGCTCGGCGCGGAACTCTTCCGTGACCCAGATCTGTCCTGGCTCGACGAGCGGCTCGGCACGCACCGCGGACAGCACAGCCGCACCGCCCGCCACCACGACCGCGCCGTCACTCGGACGGCGCCGCGTCCGCACCTCGCCGTGGTGGAGCGCCACGCGCAGAAGCGCGTGGCCGGGCGCACGATAGACCTCGTCCACCATGTCGCGGGCGATGCGTCCCAGCGCAATCGGATCGTCGTGGATGATCAACACGGCGTCGCCGGCGCCGGTCTCGGCGCACACGGCATCCTTCGCCGAGGCTCTCACGACCTCCTCGAGCGTCTGACGGATCGGCGCGTCTGCGCCCGCTCGCATCAGCTCCCCGAACGCGTGAACGTCCGCGGCGAGCACGCACCGCATCTGCGCGGTTGCGCCGTAGTCGACGCTCGGAGCACCCAGCCATGGGCGCCCGTAGCCGACGACGTTGACGTCATCGATCCGACGCAGGTAGGCGGGATTGACGCGGCCGATCACGTCGGAGAGCACGGGATGCACGAGGTAGTGGGTGGCCTCGGGAAGGACGCCGTCGGGCTGCAGCGTCGCCTCGCCGGGTCTCAGGAAGCGCTGTCGCGCCTCTCCACGAACCCAGTCGTGATGCAAATGCCCGAGCAGCCCCACGCGATAGAGCGCGCAAAAGACATGCTCGGGCTCGAAGGCGCCGGTGGCGGTGGCGTGCTCCTGAAAGATCTGCTCGATCTCCTGCCGGGTCAGGATGTGTCCGGGGAGTCGGCGCAGGAGCTGAGGGAGATCGAGACCCGCCATGTACGGAGCAATCTCGACGAGATATTCCTGCGCGATCTCTGTGGCGGCCTGATTGACCGCCTCCTTGACTCGATCCTCTTTCTGGCGGTCGTCGGGCCGCAGCGCGGCCAATCGTTCGCCCAGCGTCATCAAATCGCGCGGGCGTAGGAGGGTGTGCCGGCACACGTAGTCGAAGACATCCTCCTGCACGCCGGTGTAGACGTGGCTGATCGTCGCGCGGCCGAGGAATGCCTCGATTGGGTCGTCGCGCAGCCGCTCGGGATGCACCATCCGACCGGTTTTCTCGAGGCGGATGTTGTTGAAGAAGATCTCGCGCAGGCTCTCCACCGGATACACGATGTCGACGGCGCTGCCGCGGTATTGCTGCCCCATCACCGTCGTCTGCAGGCGCGCGTACGCTTCCTTCCGCACGGCGGCGAAGACCTTGAGGTGGTGATTGATACGCCGCAGCTGATAGGCGACCTCGACGAGGCCCAGCTGCGCCAGGTGCCAGATCTCGGGCGAGAGCTCGCCGACGACGCTCGAGCGGCCGCGGACCGTCTCGATGTGCTTGTGGAAGTATTCGTCAACGCCGTCGATGAAGACCGCGACCGAGGTGTTGACCGCGCGCAGCCGCGGCACCAGATGAGCGTCCGTGTCGTTGGCCGTGCGCTGCAGCTCGCTCGGCGAGAAATCCAACAACCGCACGAAGTGATCGATGACGCTGTGCAGTGGCTGGTCGGCGATCAGGCCGGCGAGCTGCGGGTTCACCCTGAGGCCGCCGATCTGCTGCAACTGCTTCAGCACTGCCGTGGCGATCGCCGTCAGCCAGATCCTCGACCAGGGCAGCGACGACGCCGCGAGGAACGCGACCATCTCTTTGCCGAAGATCTTGTCGCCGATGGGCTTGTCGAGCAGATTGCTGGTGGGCAGACAGACGGCTTGCGTCTTGCGCTGGTAGAGGATGCGCTTGGCCTTGAGCAGGAGCGTCTTGCCGAAGCCCTTCGTTCCGATGACGATGAACTTGTCATCGCGCTTGAGGCTCAGAAAGCTGTCGATCTCGGGGGTCCGGTGCAGCAGGGTCTCGTCAAGATCCTCGGCGACGCGAATTTCATCGGCGTCCACGGTCCACGCGCGCATAGCTAGGGCCTGTAGTTTACCTTCGCCGGCAACACCTTGCGCATCAGATCCGGGTACAGAAACGCATTGTAATCGAGCGGCTTCGTCAGCTTGCCCTGCTGCTTGAGCTGTGACTCCGCCAACCGGAACATGCCGACGGTGAAGTCGTCGAACACCATCTCGAAGCGCAGCTTGGTCATGAGCTGC